>Ga0209514_10001500_pt1 | contig 39964 bp, 45 predicted proteins | sample Subgrocontami58m_FD_187452 | JGI IMG/M metagenome (GOLD analysis project Ga0209514, IMG submission 187452) | Subsurface groundwater microbial communities from S. Glens Falls, New York, USA - GMW37 contaminated, 5.8 m (SPAdes) (version 3) | ecosystem: Environmental > Aquatic > Deep subsurface >...
CACCACACACTTTTTAATCACCCACGTTATACACACCTCGACTTCGCTCGGTGCAAGCACCTCATAGAGCTTTCACACCAGAATCTCTAGTAGCGGCGGTTTGCATTATCGTGTCTTTAACTTTTATAGGATTTGGCATCTGATGGAAGACGAATTGCTTTTCCGATCCGGCCGTTTGGACGGTTATATCACCGAAATTAAGAAATGTTTCAATAATGCCATTGGTGCGAGTGGAGACATCTTGTATGCGATGACTGTGGAGTTCACTGACATTGCGATAGAAGAGCCCGCGTTGGTCATTGTCGATGATGCGGTGATCTGTGATGATCACTGTGTCAAGGGTGTAGATTGTGAGGGCATAAAAGATTGCCATCCAAATGCCCATATACCAAAGACTCGATCCGAAATAGAAAAGATAGAGCAAGTGGTGCGCCGATATGAAAGAGTAGAACATAATTCCGGTCACAATGGGGACGAGGCATGCGAGTAGAAACAGGGCAAGTGGTGCCAATATGGTGAAGATGTGCCGTCGCAAGAGCAATAAGACTATTTCCCCTTTTTCTTGATCGTCAAAAGAATTGGGGGAATCTCGAAAAATGGAGATGAGCTTGTTTATCATAGAGGTATAAATGACTGGATGTCGATATTATTTAGGAATATTATTGCAAACCCTGAAAGTACGACTGAACCGAAGAGGAAAATAGCTGCAAACCTTTTCGGTTGAACACCAATGCCAAAGCGGGCGAGATGGTAGAGAATCACGAAAGTCAGACCCCAATAGAGGAGGAATATAAGAGCAACGAAAATATTGAGAATTAATTGGAGGGGAAATGCGTCAACCATACTGGCATTTATATTAACATCTTTTTAAACGTGTCCACCCTCCTGGACTCGAACCAGGAACCGCAGAGGTATAAGCTCTGTGCTCTAACCAATTGAGCTAAGGGTGGTCATCAACACAATATCCCAAAACTGCACTTTATTCAAAATGGATTTTAGAACGAGATGAGGCGAGGCGTTCTGTAAGAAGGGGGAATTTGGAGAGCGTAGGATCATTCTCTATGAGTTTTGTTGCTTCTAGGCGGGCTGCTTCGACCATTTTTATATTCTTGATCGCTTCCATGGCAAGGTCGGAAATGCCCCATTGCTTTAATCCGGCAAGTTCGCCCGCTCCGCGTTGTGCCAAATCAAATTCTGCCAATTCAAAACCGTTTTTTGCTGTTATGAGGGCTTTAAGTCGTTCTTTTGTTTTCTCGCTCTGGCTTTCTGTAAAGACATAACAATACGCTTGATGATTGGATCGTATCACTCGGCCGCGAAGTTGGTGAAGTTGGGCTAGGCCAAACCGCTCCGCACCTTCAATAACGATAAGCGAGGCATTTTCCACATTGACTCCCACCTCCACCACAGAAGTCGCTACTAAGATATCAATTTTTTTATCTTTGAAATCGAGCATTACACACTCTTTTTCTGGTGGTCGCATTTTACTGTGGAGTATGCCGATCTCATATTCAGGAAAGATTTCCTTTTTCAGACGCTTAGCTTCTTCTTTGACAGATTTTGCGATTACTGCAAGCTCTTTGTCTGGGTCGGGTTCATTAATTCTCGGACAAATGACGTAAAGTTGCCTGCCTGTTTTTAGTTCAACTTTTATTTTTTCATAAGCGCCACCTCGTTTCTCTGGAGTGATAACTTCAGTAATGATTTTCTTCCGGCCAGCAGGCATTTCATCAAGAAGGGAAAGATCTAAATCGCCATAGAGAGTCAGAGCAAGAGTGCGAGGGATAGGTGTGGCTGTCATGGAAAGAAGGTGAGGGGTAATGTCATGTTTGGTAACCAATTTTTGCCTTTGAGCAGTACCGAAACGATGTTGTTCGTCTACGATGACGAGCGCCAAGTGTTTAAATTTGACACTCTTTTGAATCAGAGCATGAGTGCCTATGAGAACAGCGATTTCCCCAGAAACCACCCATTTCAGGAGTTGCGTGCGGGAGATATCGGTCCATCCATTAGGATTTAATTTTGATGGAAACTTTCTACAGCCACTGCCCGTGATCAGGGCAATATTGATGGGAAGATGTTTAAAATATTTAATAAAGGACTCAAAATGTTGCTGGGCCAGTATTTCTGTCGGGGCCATATAGGCGCTCTGGAGTGTGCCGAAATCTTGTCCTTTTGGTCTTGAAATACTTGTAGCATAGACTGCGGTTGCGGCCACAGCCGTCTTACCGGAACCCACGTCTCCTTCAAGGAGCCTACTCATGGGATGACCTGTTTTGAAGTCATCAAGGATATGATTGATCGATTTTCTCTGCGCTGAAGTTACTTGGAATGGGAATCTTTGTACAAACTTTTCAATCTGTTCTGTATCTGTATTGATAACTAAGGCATTGTTTGCCTTAAATTCATGACGCATTTTCTGCCTCTCTAACTGAATGAAAAATATTTCTTCGAAGGCAAAGCGTTTACGTGCCACTTCGGCATGTTCGAGTTTCTGTGGCGTGTGGATATAGATTAAGGAAGTTTTTAAGTTGGGAAGTTTGTAAGTTTCTAAGATAGATTTTGGAATTGGGTCAGTGATTTCGTCTAAGATTTTAGTAAGGAAAATGTTTTGTATTTTGTGATAAATCCAGTTAGAAGAGAGACCGTAAGTTTCCGGATAAATGGGGTAAAGAGAATGAGTGTTAGTTTGGGTGAATAAATCAGGAGCATTCTCTACTTTGGGATTGGAAAAATAAAGCTCGCCCTTTCTTTCTGAAACTTTGCCCTCAATCCTGACATTGGATCCTTCGCTAATCATCTTGGCCAGGTAAGCTTGGTGGAACCAGACTATTTTTATTTTACCCGTAGCATCTTCTATTACTCCTTCCGCCATGGGAATCTTCTTTCTAAACGCTTTAGACATTTTTAGTCCAGAGATTTTACCGAAAATTACCGAGGTCTCACCTCGGTGTAATGCGGCGATATTTGTCACTTGTGCTGTATCGCCATAACGAGTGGGGAAGTGGTAAAGTAGATCTTTGACCGATTTGATATGGAGCTTATCGAGTGCCTTAACTTGCTTGGGTAAAATTCGGAAAATCTCTACGAGTGTTTTATCTTGTGGCATGAGATCATTCTATCTTCTTATTGGGAGTAATGTGTGTTGACTACTATACCCCCTAGGGGGTATACTTGTTTTATATGAAATACATGGACGATAAAAGTAATGCGAAAGTCATTCGCCGACTCAAGCTTCTTGAGGGACAAGTGCGTGGGCTTCAAAAAATGGTTGAAAATGATATCTATTGTATTGATGTGATCACCCAGACATCGGCTGTAAAGCAGGGTTTATCCAATGTAGAAGATTTACTTCTTGAAAACCATTTGAATCACTGCGTTTATCACCAGATGCAAAGCGGACAGACTGCAAAAGTAAAGGCAGAGATTATCAAAGTTTATAAACTTAAGAGAAAATAGTTCGACAAGCTGGTTCGATAAACTCACCATAAATCACTATAAATAATATGCACACCGAAACATACAAAGTAAAAGGCATGCATTGCGCTTCCTGCTCCTCGGTTATCGAGAAAACTTTCAAGAAAATTGAGGGGGTGCAATCTGCGGAAGTGAATTATGGCACGGAAAAAGCAAAGGTAACTTTTGATCCGTCAAAGACGAATCCTCACGATCTTTCCGAGCATATCGAGCCGCTCGGTTATTCACTGGAGATTTCTTCTACTGCCGAGGAAATGGGCATGTCTCTGGGCGAGCATGCGACGCATTTGGGACTTAATCAATCCAAAAAAGAAAAGCTTGCTGAAGTTAGAGACATGCGAAATAAAGTCCTTTCTGCCATTCCTCTCGCTACTTTTGCGGCACTCGTTATGGGGTGGGACATTCTCGCTCAGTATGGCTTTGTGTCAGAAATGGGCTACGTAATCAAGGAGTTTTTTCATCACCTCCTCCCAATCTTTGCAACCTACACGCTGTTTGTAGTCGGAAAGCCCTACCTTCTCGGCTTCTACAGGTTCCTACGATATGGCAAGGCAAACATGGATACGCTGATTGGTATTGGAACAACAGTCGCCTTTTTATATAGTTTTGCAGTCACCGCTTTCGAAGAAACCCTTCGACCATTTATAAATGTTGATTACCAATACTACGACGTGACAATCGTGGTTATTACGTTCATTGCGCTTGGCAAATATTTGGAAGCAAGATCGAAAATAAAGACTGGTGATGCTATTGAAAAACTTCTCAATCTTCAGGCTAAAACAGCTTTGGTAATTCGGGACGGAAAAGAAGTAGAGATTGGAGTTAACGATGTAAAGCACGGTGATTTGATTATCGTAAAGCCAGGGGCAAAGATCCCTGTGGACGGCGTCTTAACTGAAGGCACTTCTTTTGTCGATGAATCTATGGTTACCGGCGAACCGATGCCTGCACAAAAAAAGATTGGTGACAGCGTAGTGTCTGGAACCTTAAACACAAGCGGATCATTCACATTTAAGGCTACAAAAGTAGGGTCCGAAACTCTGCTTGCCCAGATAATAAAAATGGTTGAGGAAGCTCAAGGAAGCAAGGCACCGATTCAAGCTCTCGCAGATAAAATTTCAAGTATCTTTGTACCAGTCGTCTTGGTAATTGCCTTTCTTACTCTCGGGACTTGGCTCATAGTGGGTTCGCAATATCTCGGATTTTCTCAAGCATTATCATTTGGGCTCGTCTCTTTTGTTGGTATTTTAGTTATTGCTTGTCCGTGTGCTCTTGGTCTGGCCACGCCGACGGCGATTATCGTGGGGGTGGGTAAGGGTGCTAAAGAGGGAATTTTGATAAAGGATGCGGCCACTCTTGAGAAGCTCCATAAAGTAGATATAGTTATTGTAGATAAGACCGGTACTATCACTATAGGCAAACCAACACTCGTTGATATTCAAAACTTTTCAAATCTAAAAGATGATGAGCTCGTGTCCATACTTGCATCACTTGAAAAAAAATCAGAGCATCCTATTGCTCACGCTATCGTGAATTACGCACAGGAGAAAAACATTCTCTTATCCGACTCTTCAAATTTTGAAGGGATTCAAGGAAAAGGACTAAAAGGGACAATCAAAGGATCGGAATATTTTGTGGGCAACGCAAAGCTCATGAAAGAGCTAGGTGTAGCCTTTGATGCTTCAAAGATAGAACAATTCACTCTGCAGGGGAAAACCCCTGTCATTCTTGCGACCAAAGAAAAAGTGATGGGTTTTGTAATGGTGGCAGATGAAATAAAGCCTGAATCAAAACAAGCTATCGCCAATCTCCACAAACTCGGGATTAAAGTTGTGATGCTAACTGGAGACGATGAAAGAGCTGCCAAGCATATGGCGAGTCTTGTGGGTATTGATGATGTGGTTGCACACGTCTTACCGCAAGACAAATTGGCGAAGATAAAAGAATTGCAGTCACAAGGTCGAATCGTCGCCATGGCCGGTGATGGCGTAAATGATGCGCCAGCACTTGCCCAAGCCGACGTAGGTATCGCAATGGGTACAGGCACAGACGTGGCCATTGAATCTGCCGGTATCACGCTTCTGGGGGGAGATATCTCGAAGCTCGTGAAAGCAATCAAGCTCTCGAAAATGACCATGCGAGGGATAAAACAGAATCTCTTCTGGGCGTTTATCTACAACATCGTTGGTATTCCATTGGCGGCTGGAGCTTTGTATCCAATCTTTGGTTGGTTGCTCTCTCCAGTATTTGCCGGATTTGCAATGGCCATGTCCTCTGTTTCAGTGGTGTCGAATTCATTACGAATTAAAGCGATGAAATTATAAAATTATTATTAATTAATTAAAAAAATATGATGTACGGATTATATAGTAACTATGGAGGATGGGGGGCAGGAAGTATGATGGGGTTATTCGGAGGTGGAATCATTATGATTGTCTTCTGGGTTTTATTCATTGCGTTCATTGTTTGGCTACTGCGCGAGATCGTTGGAAAAAATAATCACTCCGATTCAAAGGCGCTCTCAATTTTGGAGGAACGCTACGCTAAGGGCGAGATTAACAAGAGGGAATTTGAAGAAAAGAAGAAGGACTTAATAAAATAACGTGTATGCCGACTATATCTAAAAAAATTATTACCACACTTGTTCTAGCATCGTTAATAATGATTATGTTTTTTAGTTTTACTTTGATGATGAACGGACCTAATGAGCGTATGCTAGCTGATTGTCCGTTCTCGGTGATGGGGGCCTCACTTTGTCCGCAAGATATTGTGGCTGTAGTGATACATCACATCTCTGCCTATCACGCATTTCTCAATGTGACTGTTAGTGCAGGATTGACAACACTCATCATTTCTCTACTTTTTGCCATCTGTGCTGTTCTTGTAATTTTTATACATTTACCGTTATTTGGGCCGCCTGCTTTTGTTCCAATTTTACACGATTCTCCGCTTCTCGATTCGTATAGCAAAAAAATAATTCGCTGGCTATCACTTTTAGAAAATAGTCCTTCTTTTTGAACCCAACGTTTCTCTTTATTGGTGCTAATTAAATTATATGAAAATTAATAAAGTTGTTATTTGGGTTCTTATCATCGCTGGCATATTCAGTCTCTTGTGGCTATTAGGGAAAAATAATGCTTCAAGTTCAGAAAGTAAATCAATTGGGACAAATCTAGTAGCCCCAGAGACCCTCTATGACTTTGGAACGATCTCAATGAGAAATGGCAATGTGAGTAAAGTATTCGAAGTCATTAACTCTACAAGTGAAGATATAAAAGTGCCGAGCTTAACTACCTCTTGTATGTGCACCAGGGCATATTTTGTGGAGTCAGACGGAAGCAAGAGCGGTCCCTTCGGTATGCCGAGCATGGGTTTTGTCCCCAAACTAAATAAGACCATAAAGGCGGGACAAACAGCGGATATCGAAGTGGTGTATGATCCCAATGCACACGGTCCGGCAGGTGTTGGAATGATTGATCGCTTTGTCTATCTTGAAGATGCGAATGGCAATAAACTTCAATTTGAGATTAAAGCAATCGTAACTCCGTAAAAATTATGAGAAAAATTATCACCTTCATCGCAGTTCTTCTCGTCGTCATAATTGGACTCGTCATTCTCAAAAATAGTTCGGCGACCTCATCCATCATCTGGAATTTGAGTAACCAAGGAACATGGCTACTTCCTCTGGTGCTAATTGCCGCTCTCTTAGACAGCGTGCATCCTTGTTCATTCTCGATCCTTCTCATAACTATTGCCTTCCTCTTTGGAATACAAGTTAGTAGAAAGAAAATCCTTCAGCTTGGCGGGACATACATTGCCGGAATATTTGTCGCCTATTTCTTGATAGGGTTGGGAATACTGAAAGTTCTGCATCTCTTCAACACCCCTCACTTTATGGGCAAATTGGGGGCTACTCTTCTCATCACCTTTGGCGTGCTCAATCTCCTCAATCGCTTCTTTCCATCGTTTCCCATCAAACTTCGCCTGCCGTCTATAGCCCACGGTACGATGAGCAAGTTGATGGACAACGCTTCGTTTCCGGCGGTATTTGGGCTCGGACTTCTTGTCGGGATATGCCAATTCCCATGCATGGGCGGACCTTACCTTATGGTGATAGGACTCTTGCGTGACCAGATGACTTATAAGAGCGGATTTAATTATCTATTGCTCTATAATCTCATTCTGATTATTCCTCTTATTGTTGTATTGTTCATATCGGCCAATAAGTTGTTGGTTGAAAAAGTGCAAATCTGGAAGCGTGACAACATAGGAGGATTGAAGCTTTGGACTGGTGTGGCCATGATTATTCTGGGCATAATTATCTTCCTCGCATGACCTATAGACTCAAACTCGGAGACCTAATCGCCAGAATTACCAAATTTCTCCGGATTCCTCATTGCAAAAATTGCGAAAAGCGACGCATCATCCTCAATGAAATCAGCGAGGCAGGGATCAAAGAAACATTAAAAAAATTAGAACATTGCTGCGACTAAAATGGAAACAAAAAATAATCCTCTTGTACTACCTGCCGCTATTATCATCGCGGGGGTAATCATCACTTTCGGAATCATGTATAAGCCGTCAGGTTTAACGAAAGTAGTATCAGAAAAGACCCAAATTCAAAAATCTGAATTAGAAGAGAAAGTATTGCCGTTTCTTGGAGTGGAATTACCGGTCACATGGGGTGACCTTGGTTCAAAGCTTGTCAGTTCCGGTGCAATTGACGCTGAAAAATTCAAAGCCATTTATGGGCAGAGAGGGGATTTAACCGAGGAGTATAAAAATCTTCTTCTTGGAAAGAACAATGGCAAGCTAAAGATCACAAACGAAAATGCTGGCTATCTGCTCAATTTATTTTGGGCTCTTGGTCTGGCAAGTAAGAATCCAATATTGGAGTCGGGCGAGATGACAAATCCGGCCTATGGTGGAGCTGGAAACTTTGCCTCAACAGGCGGTTGGACTATTGCACAGGGTAGCGCAATGAATCACTATAGCCGTCATAAATTCTTTGAACTAACTCCCGAACAGCAGGAGCTGGTAGAGAAAGTATCAAAGGGGATATACAGGCCGTGTTGTGGTAACTCAACTCATTTCCCAGACTGTAATCACGGGATGGCTATGCTTGGACTTCTTGAACTCATGGCTTCGCAAGGCGCGAGCGAACAGGATATGTGGAAAGCGGCTCTGGTCGTGAATTCCTACTGGTTTCCCGATACCTACTTAACACTTGCAACTTACATGAAAGGCAAAGGTATTGAATGGAATGATGTAAACCCGCAAGAAATACTTGGTGCTAATTATTCAAGCGCGTCTGGGTATCAAAGAATCGTGTCACAAATGCAACCACAAACACAAAAGGGCGGAGCAAGTTGCGGAGTCTGATTTTTCGTGTTATATTGTACGTTCCATGTTCCAAACACACACATTCCACGTTTCTGGAACTCACTGCCCTTCATGCAAAATTTTTATTGAAGATGCTTTGAATGAACAATTAGGGATACAAAATACTTTTGTTGACTTAAAAAAAGAAATTGTCTCATTTGAAACAGACCTTGATAATAGCAAGTATGAGTTGGCGGAAATGCTGACTGAAAAAATTAAACATAATGGCTATTCTCTTTCAGTAGAAAAAATAATTCAAGAAAAAGAACCTAATAATGTTATTTGGAAAGCGATACCTATAGGTCTCGTCTTTCTCGTCCTTTTCTTTCTTCTTCAAAAATCAGGCATCTTGAATCTCGGTCTTGGGGGAGAGACAACGCCTATAACCAGTTTCATCATCGGTCTCATCGCTTCAGTTTCAAGCTGTCTTGCCATAGTCGGCGGACTTGTGCTCTCACTTTCAGCAAAGATATCTCAAGATAATGTGAGTGATACTAAAACTTTTTTACTTTTTCATATAGGGAGATTGGTTAGTTTTGCGGTGCTAGGTGGCGTTCTTGGGCTCGTCGGCAGTGCTATTGGAATTAACTTCACTTTAACGGCAATACTTGGGATTTTGGCATCTCTCGTCATGCTATATCTCGGTCTAAATTTAGCCGGAATATTTTCTAAAAATAAGATTACTATTCATTCTGGTGTTTTCAATTTTTTTAAAAAGATAGAGCATAAAACTTTCACTCCACTCATTATCGGGTTTGGCACTTTTTTCTTGCCATGTGGATTTACGCAATCAATGCAAGTGGTAGCTCTTTCTAGCGGAACATTTATATCCGGGCTTCTTATAATGCTTGCATTCGCACTCGGAACACTGCCAATGCTCGTACTTCTTTCGTTTGGTTCTGCATCGTTTGCACATGGAAAACACGCTCCTCTATTTTTTAAATCTGCGGGAGTTGTCGTAATAGGACTTGGAATATTTGCTCTACTTGGTGGACTTGCCGGACTTGGCGTCATTAATCCTCTATTCAATATATAATTAATTTATGAATAAAACTGTTTCAATTAGCATTATTCTCGCCCTCATCATGATTATTGGCGCCATCTTTTGGGGAGGGTCAAGAAATAATACAAACACGACTACGAGCGAGGCGGTACAAAACAGCGAAATAAAGGACGGTATTCAATACATTACTGTAAGTGCAAGAGGCGGGTATATGCCAAAAGTTTCTATGGCTAAAGCCGGTATCCCCACTAAACTCATACTAAAGACAAATGGAACATATGACTGCTCTGCATCACTCGTAATTCGTTCTATTGGTTTCCAGAAAATTTTACCTCAAACTGGAGAGACGGAAATTGATCTTGGCGTGCCAAAAGTCGGAGAACCTGTGCGAGGGGTTTGTGGTATGGGCATGTATAGTTTCTTGATAAATTTTAGCTAACAAAAGAGCGACACATGTCGCTCTTCTTGATTTATCTATAACAATCTAATATAATCTCATATACTCAATATAGGAGATTGATCAAAGGACATGAACTATAAATTCAATAAAAGACTAAAGGATTTACCTCAATCAATTTGGCAGTTGCTTAATCAAATTGATGAAATAAAGGGCAGATGGGTAGGAGGGGCACAGCTAAATCCACAGGCTTTAGGGCGTCTGAAAAAATCTACTCTCATTACTTCTACTGGAGCTTCCACCCGTATTGAAGGAGCAAAACTTTCTGATGAAGATGTGGAAAAATTGATGAGAGGTCTTTCAATGCAGAAATTCAAAGACCGAGATAAACAAGAAGTGAAGAGATACTATGAACTTCTCAACAATGTTTTTGAATCTTGGAAATACATCCAATTTTCTGAAAGTACTATCAAGAATTTCCACCAAGAACTTTTAAAATATGTTGAGAAAGACAAACTTCACCGTGGCGAATACAAGAAGATCGAGAACAAAGTTCACATGATAAATGAAGCTGGACAATCCATTGGCATTCTCTTCGACACTACTCCGACGTATCTGACTCCTAAAGAAATGCTTGAACTCACCGAGTGGACACAAGAAGCATTCTCTACCAAGGAAATCCCCCCACTCTTAATTATTGGCAACTTCCTAGTGGAGTTTCTCAATATTCATCCATTCCAAGATGGTAATGGTCGACTTTCGCGCATCCTCACAAATCTGCTGATGCTCAAATATGGATATTCCTATGTCCCGTATATCTCTCACGAGAAATTAATTGAGGATAACAAAGCAGACTATTATGTAGCGCTAAGGAGAAGTCAGAAAACAATCAACAAAGAAAAAGAGGATATCACGCCTTGGTTGGAATTTTTTCTGCAGATTTTACTTGAACAAGCTAAGCAAGCTATTGATCTGTTATCCAAAGAAAATATTGAGTTACTTCTCTCCCCCAAACAATTAATCGTATGGAGATATCTTGAAAATATTCTAGAAGCAACTCCTGGAGAAATATCAAAGGCTACAAAAGTATCCAGACCAACGGTATCCCAAGCGCTGGATGTATTAATGAGACTCAAAAAAGTGAAAAGAATTGGACAAGGAAGAACCACTCGATATTCTAAGATTTAACTGCTCTCGCGAGTAATCAGGTCACACCGACCGTGTCCTTAATAGCTTTAGCGAAGAAGGATACTAAGTTGTACTGGTGGTGTAGTCGGGTTAAGTGCCCGTAGGTATAAGCCATGTAAGGCTATTTTAGCATCTTTCGACTATTGAGATTGATGTACTCGGGTTCTAGGGCTTGTATATAAAAATATAAAATCTACCATGTTAACATATGAAAAAACCAGTTGCCCAAGAACATACTGCTGGTTGCGCAGTAGCTTGCGTCGCTTTTATCTTAAATATCAGTTACCAAAAAGCTCTCTTATTATTTACAAATGGTAAATATCACGTAGGTGTACGGGGATTTTACGCTCGTGAAGTAGTGGCTGCTTTAGATAGATATGGCAAGCGCTATAGCTACCATTACATCAATAAACGAAACCTGAGAAGAATTTATGAGGAAGGGTCAATAGTTTTTATTGGAAGAAGCAAAAAATATCCTCTAGGACATTATCTGTGCCGAAGAGGATCAAGCTGGATGAACCCTTGGTATAACTTTCCCAAAATTAAACATGCTAAAGCACAATTTCAAAAGAGACTGCCCGGAAAACCAATTTATGTGATCAAGCCGATTTTCTAAGTACTCGGGTCACTCAGGTACTAAATAAAATGTTTCTTAATGAAAGCACGGCCGGAGCCAGATTTTAGATATTTCTCAAACTCAAAGGCTTTGTATTTGTCAGGAATGGCAACATAAAATTCTAAGCTTACTGGTAAACGATCTTTTGTTGCTGGAACATGACCTTTTTGATGCCTACCAATTCTTTCTTTAAGATTATCAGTACAGCCAATATAAAATCCATCTTTACATTTCAAGCTGTAGATGTAGTACATAATATAAATCGCTTTCGTTAAAACTTCAGCGTATCGAAGGCGGACTTGTCACGCCGAAGCCAGGCGAAGCCCGCCTACGCCCTTGCGGGCTTCGGCGCGGCGAAGGCGGAGACGGACGGATTCGAACCGTCGAGGGCTTTTAAACCCTACCTCGTTAGCAGTGAGGCGCTTTCGACCACTCAGCCACGTCTCCGTGAGATCTAAAAGTAGCATATTTATTCAGTTATTTCTAATGCTTGCATAGAAGGGGTGCGTCTATGCTATAATACCGCTTAATATGAACGATTCAGAGGGCAAGAACTTTTTTAAGAAGAACGCTATTTGGTTGGTGGTCATGGTGGCCATGATCATTTTTGGCTTCCTGCTATTCAAAGGTTGGGACAGGATCGTCAACGACGAGATTGATGGCATGATTACCATTACCGGCAGTTTTAGTTGCCTTCCTCTTAAAGAGAAATTAAAGACACAAGAGAATTGCACACTCGGGGTTAGGAGTCGAGATAACCTCTACTACGCACTAGACATTAGCCATATTCAGGATGCCAATACCGATCTCAAGGCAGAAGACATGATCGCTGTCACAGGCACGCTTAAACCAGAAAGTGAGAAAGTAACTTCAGACTGGGCAATTTACAACGTGAAGGGCATAGTGCTGGTCAACACTCTTCTTAGAACCAGATAATAGGATTAATGTGCGAGAGCGATGCATAAAACTTTTTTCGCGCCCGCGGAGTGAAGGGCGCGGCGCGCCTCGGCAAAAGTTGAGCCGGTGGTAGTGACGTCGTCGATGACGATAATGCATCCACCATCAACTTTAGATATATTTAAAACTTTCATTGAATTTGTGAGATTCCCTAAACGCTCTTTTCTTGACGCAGTTTTAGTTTGGCTCTCGGTGTGGCGGTATTTTACAAGTTGTCCCGGGAGGTATCTTAAAATTTTCTCCCTGTCATGGGTGACAACGGCTTGAGCCAGAAGTTCAGACTGGTTCCATCCTCGTTCATGGCGTCTTTTATCTGAAACTGGTATTGGTATAAGTGTCGGTTTGCCCCACCTCTCAAAAATATTTAGGTCGGTTAGCTCTTCAAGTATATGGTCGTAGAGAATTTCACCCAGTTTATTTGCGATTCTAGTATTGCCTCGATACTTCAGTTCCCAAATAATTTCTTTGACTATAGGATGACTATAATCAAATAATGCTACCGTGGACTTATCTTTGGTCGGTTCTGCTCGTGGTAGCATCTTCATTAAAGTGCCAACTGAAAGCGCTTCGAGCTCCAGCGCCTTTTGACTTCGTGGGAAGAGAAAGTCGATACAGAGATCCTTGATACTTGTTATAAAGTTCATAGAAGTATTATGATAATATAAAACATATGGATTTCCTCACGCGCCTTTCCCAATATCTTTCTAAATTCCTCAAAAAAGGAGAACCTGTGGCTCTAGGTGTAGACATAGGTTCTTCAGCTATCAAGATAGTCCAGCTGACAAAGAAAAATGGTCAGGCGGTTCTTGAAACATATGGCGAATTGGCTCTGGGTCCGTACGCCGGCCTTGGTATTGGTCAGGCCGTCACACTTCCTCCCGACAAGATCGCCCAAGCGCTTATCGATTTGATGAAGGAAAAAGAGGTTAATATCACGACCAAGAAGTGTGGCATCTCTATTCCCTTCTCCTCATCTTTTATGTCTGTTATAGAAATGCCGGAAGTGAGTCCCAAGCAACTTTCGGTTATGGTACCGCTTGAAGCTCGCAAATATATTCCCGTGCCGATAACGGAAGTAACTCTGGATTGGTCTGTGGTGCCTAAAAGCGAGGTGTTAGTCGAGGATCCGGAAGTGAGTGATGTCCCAGTAATCGCGACTATTACCCCCAAGGTCGATGTCCTTATCGTGGCGATTCACAATGAGACGATTGCGCGATATCAGGAAATCGTGGCCAAGGCCGGTTTGGAAGCTGGTTTTTTTGAAATTGAGATATTTAGCACCATGCGGGCTGTACTTGATGACGCGCTTCGGCCAGTGATGATCATGGATATGGGCGCTACTACAACCAAACTCTATGTCGTTGAACGTGGCATTATTCTTTCTTCTCATACTATTAATCGCGGATCGCAAGATATCACTTCCACTATCTCCAAATCTCTCGGGCTGACTATTGAACAGGCAGAAGTGATGAAGAGGAAAGTGGGCGCGGCCGGGGATGACAAGAATCTGAACGATCTCATCATCGTTTCTCTTGACTATATATTTGCGGAAATGAACAACGCGCTTCTCTCGTTTGAGAAGAAGCATAAAAAAACAATTGCCAAACTGATTCTGGTCGGCGGGGGGTCCGCTCTTAAGGGTCTAGCAGAACTGGCTGGAAATAGTTTCAAGACAGAAGTAGTTTCAGCCAACCCTTTCAATAAAGTTTCCGCTCCCGCATTTCTTGAAAATATTCTGAAAGAAACTGGTCCGGAATTTGCCGTGGCCATCGGCCTCGCCCTGCGCAAACTCTCGGAAGAGGAGTAGGAGTCCACACTATCATACTAGACATTTTGGTTGATAAATTGCTAAAATGAGCAATATGAAAAAAACACAAAAAGGTTTTATTGTGCCAGCACTTTTGGTTGTTATCGCTTTGTTGGTAATAGGCGGTGGTGTGTATGTTTATGAAAATAAAAAATCAGAAACACCAGTTCCCTCTACAACAAATACACAAAACCCTCCTGTGACCACTCAACAAATTCCTCCGCCAGCAAACACAACTCCTGTTAAACCTTCTATCACTATTCTCTCACCAAACGGGGGAGAGAAATATGAAGGTGGAAAAACTTATGACATTAAGTGGTCATCAAATTCAACAAAAAATATTGACATTGGACTAATTGAGGGATCAAAAGATTCCGGATCAGGCGCTGGTTATGTCGCATTGAATATCCCAAATTCTGGGAAATATAAGTGGACTATTTCTTCCAGCCTTAACACTGGTCAATATAGGATTTTTGTTCGCCCAGTTGGAGGAGGTTCTGTTGAAGATGTAAGTGATTCCACTTTCACAATCACTGCTGTCCCACTTACCCTTACAAATAGTGAGGCGCTTGCATTAGTTAAAGCGACATGGGGAGGATGCACACCGGACAGCTGTTCCGAAGTTTTGGTTTCCGTAAGTAATATAGGAGGTATTATATATGTTACAGCTACATACGAAGGACTTCGAGACGATTCCTCTAGCGCATCAAGAAAGGTTGCGCCTGCGCATTACGATTATGGCTATAAAGCTTGGGTTTTAGAAACTCCAGTAAACACTCAGCGATGTCAGCCCGGGCGCGGTCATCAAGATTTTTCTTCAGAACCTTGCACTTAGGATAAGGAGGCAATCCCCGCCGTTTTATAATATCTGGCAGTGAAAGCTTTAGATTCTCACTCGGGTCGTTGATGACACAAGATCATCAAAACCTAAACGGACAGCGCTTCCTGCGCTGTTCGTTCTTAGTTATAAACACCCTCTGGTATAAATAGATTGCTTTCCATTGTATAATTCTGTTAAATGGAACCGAAATTTCAATCGTCCTTTATTCCCAAAGGTTCTTTCGCGCCCACCTCTGCCGGAGTGGCTGTGGGAAAAAAGATCAGAGAGAAGAGTCTTGTCGAATTCCTGGCCTTGGTCATTTTCATTATCTCTGTGATTTTAGCTGTGGGTATGTATGGGTACAAATATTATCTCAAATATCGCATCGAGAAGATGGGTGCTGACTTAGAACAGGCCCAAGCTGCTCTCCAGCCGGAAACAATTCATGAGCTGACGCGCCTTGATAATCGCATCAACTCTACTAAAGAGTTAGTGACAAATCACCAAGCCCTCTCACCCTTGTTTGAATATTTCCAATCATTTACTCCGAAGACCGTGCGTTTCGCCGACTTTAGATTTTCGACAACTGAACGGGGTCTTGGGCTTTCCATGAGGGGGGAAGCAAGAGGTTATGCCGCGCTGGCATTTGCCGCTGACACTTTCAGCAAGAGTCAGTATTTTATAGACCCGACCTTTTCCAACCTTAATTTAAATGACAAGGGAGATGTCAACTTCTCTTTCGAGGCAATTGTTGACCCCAATCTGCTTTCTTATAAAGGAATTATTAACCTCGTAGGGACAAGCACAAACTCAATATGAAACGCAACACCTCTATCGTCTTACTTCTCCTCTCCATCGGTCTTTTTTATACCTTTACTAACTCACAGTATCGAGAGGTAAAAGATTTGAATACTCTGGCCAACGAGTACCAGAGTGTTCTTAATAATATTTCTCAAATAGTCGAATTGAGAGACAGCTTGCTCTCCACTTACGCCACTATCCCAATGACAGAAATTGATCGCATGAATAAGGTACTGCCGGATAATATAGACACTGTGCGCCTGGCCCTTGATCTCGATAGTATGGCCGCTCGTTATGGTATCTCTATAAAGAATATTCAGACTAAAATTGGTGGAAGCACCAATGTCAATCTGATAGTGCTGCCGGAGAATGAAAAAATTTATCAAACGGCAACAGTCACTTTCGGTTTTATTGCCAATTATACCAATTTCCTGCGCCTCCTTGCCGATATAGAAAAAAATCTGCGAATTATGGATATCAAATCCATCACATTTCAGGCAACCGATTCAGGTTTCTATGAATATCAGGTATCGGCCGAGACGTACTGGCTGAAAAAATAGTTAAATCAATATCACAAGTATGCAAACTCTAATCAAAAGCAAAGGAATACTGGCGGCGATCGCAATCTTTATCGTGGTGATGTTTTTGTACAATCTCTTTTTCAGATCAGATACGATCTCTGTACTATCTGAATTATCCTCGTCAGGAGTAGGGGATGAGTTATTAAAAATGCACGACGAACTTCAACGGGTGTTATTCGACCAAACCCTATTTTCTTCCGCCGGTTATATGGGTCTCTACGATTTTAGCGTCACTATCCCAGAGCAGAATATGGGGAGACCTAACCCATTCAACATTATCGGTCGAGATTAATAGCGATGGCGAGCCCAACCAAGAGTCAGGGGTCGGCCGCGAGTGTCCCGACAAAGAGTCTCAAGGACATAGAAGTTTCTGGAAAAATCTTAGAGTATATTCCACAGGAATCGGCAGAGCATTACCGAATCGTACCAATCGGGGTGAAGGATGGCGTTCTAGAGGTTGGCACTATAGACCCCAATGATCTGGAGGCCCGCGATGCGCTTAATTTTATCTCTTCGCGCATTGGTATGCCCTACAAACTCTTTCTCATCAGTGAGAATGATTTTGCCGTAATGCTTGATAAATACAAAGGACTCTCCGGAGAGGTGACAAAGGCACTTTCTGAACTTGAATCAGAACTTTCGGTCAATGTCACTCAAGAAGTTAAGAGTGAAGATGTCAAGGATTTGTCAGAGGCTAAGATAGTAGAGGACGCTCCAGTTACTAAAATTGTCGCCACTATCTTAAGTTATGCTTCAGAAGGCAGGGCATCTGATATCCACATCGAGCCCACTACTGAAAATGTTCGCGTGCGCTTCCGCGTTGACGGAGTGCTCAACACCTCGCTCATCCTGCCTCTCAAAGTGCAATCGGCAGTAGTGGCGAGAATCAAAATTCTTTCTAATATGCGCTTGGACGAAAAGCGCAAGCCACAAGACGGTCGCTTCTCGGCCAAGATTGAAGGTCGGAAAATAGACTTTCGCGTCTCAACCTTTCCTACTTACCATGGTGAGAAAGTGGTGATGCGTATTCTCGATCAGTCTCAAGGGTTGAGGACTCTCGATGACATGGGTTTTACGGACGCAAATTTGAAAATGATTAGGCAGGCGATCAAGCGACCCTATGGCCTCATTCTCATGACCGGCCCAACTGGTTCTGGTAAGTCCACCACTCTCTATGCGATGCTCAGTGAGGTGGATAGGGATCATTCAAACGTGCTCTCTCTGGAGGATCCTGTGGAGTATAGTATCGATGGTGTCTCGCAGTCTCAAATTCATCCGGAGATAGACTACACATTTGCCACAGGCTTACGCACAACATTGCGTCAAGATCCCGATGTCATTATGGTCGGCGAGATTCGAGATAAGGAGACGGCTCAACTTGCGATACAAGCGGCGCTAACGGGGCATCTTGTTCTTTCCACTCTGCATACCAATAATGCCATTGGCGCCATTCCGCGCCTCATTGATATGGGTGTTGATCCATATCTCATAGCGCCGACACTAGTGCTCACTATGGCTCAAAGGTTAGTGAGAAAACTGTGCCCTAATAGTGGCAAACCGCTTCCCGTCAAGGATTCAATTAAAGTGATGCTTGATAAGCAATTTGAAGATTTGCCTCTTGAGTACAAGAAAGATATCGTTTTCGGTAAGGAAGTCTATGAAATTGAACAAACCCCAGAGTGTTTGAATGGGACTTCTGGACGAGTAGCAGTGATAGAAGTGCTTGAAATGGACAAAGATCTCGAGGCCGTGATACTTAAAAGTCCCACAGAAACGGAGCTTTATAAAGTGGCGCGAGCCAAAGGGATGCTCTCTATGAAAGAGGATGCCATCCTTAAGGCCTTCCAAAGAATCATTCCATTTGAGGAAATTAATACGCTATAATATGGGTATGTCTAAAAAATTTTCAATCCTTATAGTTGATGACGACAAGTTTCTTCTCGACATGTACCGCAAGAAGTTTGAGTCCGAGGGCTCTACGGTAGATGTGGCTGTTGGTTCCGAAGATGCCCTCGGTAAACTGCGTGGTGGCGCTACGCCCGACATTCTAATCTTAGACGTTATCATGCCGAGCATGGATGGAATTGAACTTCTAGGGGTAATTCGAAAAGAGAAACTTGTTCCCGGTGCGGCCGTTATCATGCTGACAAATGAAAGTGACCAAGAGAAAATTGATAAAGCAAAGGCGCTCGGTATCAAGGGTTATATTGTTAAAGCGATGAGCATTCCTTCTGAAGTGGTCGAGGAGGCGCTTAAAATTGCCAATGCGGGATCTAAATAATATGTCAGCCATGCAAGAAAAATTACTAAACGAACTGGTGGACATAGTCGTCAAGGAGGATGCTTCCGATCTTCATCTTGCAGAGGGACGATCGCCTATTATCCGCGTATCAAACTTCTTGATCCCTCTGGTCAAAATGCCCGTTCTTTCAAACGAAGTAATGACCGCATTGCTTTCGGGGTTCTTTACTCCGGAAGAAAAGAAGGAATTTGAAGTCTTCAAGGAAACAAACTTCGCTTACAGTCATGCGAACAACGCTCGTTTCCGCTGTAATGCCTATCTCGCGCTCGGCAAGATGAACTTGGCTATGAGGTTAATACCGGCAAGAGTAAAGAGTCTCGAGGAATTAAATCTTCCGCCCATTCTAAAAACTTTTGCTCAGCGTCAGCAAGGATTCTTTTTAGTAGTAGGTCCTGTGGGGGTAGGTAAGTCAACGACCCTTGCCACCATGATCGAGACGATTAATCTTGAACGCCTTGAGCATATCATTACTATCGAGGATCCTATTGAATATGTGTTCGAGTCGAAGAAAGCGATTATTGATCAGCGCGAGGTCAAACTCGACACTCCGGACTTCCACACTGCGCTCCAAGGTATTTTCCGGCAAGATGCCGATATTGTCATGATTGGGGAAATGCGCGATCCGGAAACAATCTCAACGGCTGTGACTGCGGCAGAAACCGGGCACTTGGTACTTTCAACGCTTCACACTAACACTGCTGATCAGACGGTTGATCGCATCATAGACTCATTTCCTGCTGACCAACAAACGCAGATCCGTATACAGCTTGCCGGGTCCCTGACTGGAATATTTTCTCAACGACTCTTACCGCGCATTTCTGGCGGTCTAATCCCGGCGTATGAGCTTCTCATCAACAACAATGCCACAGCCAATCTCATCCGCGATAAGCGCACGCACGAAATCAGGTCTGTCATTGAAACAAGTTCCGAAGACGGCATGATCGACCTTAATCGTTCGCTTGCCGATCTGGTGAGGAGGGGAGAAATTACCGTAGAAAATGCTATCCAATTTTCCACTAATCCCAAGACGCTTGAGCGTATGATATAGACCAACATGCTTTTCAATTATAAAGCTCTAGAAAATTCAGGGAAACAGGTGGCCGGCTCTATCGACGCCATTTCAATTGATGTCGCAGTGGGTTCATTGCAGAAACGCGGTCTGATAGTTGCAGAAATAGAACCGGCTGTGAAAGAGCCTTGGTGGTCGAAGATTCAAATCGGAAGCGGTGTATCCAATAAGGATATTGTGATGCTCTCGAGGCAGATGGCCACCCTTTTTACCGCTCAAGTTTCGGCTTTGAAGATATTCGCGCTCCTTTCTGGTGAGGTGGAAAATAAGACTCTAAAGAAAAGTCTGATAGAAGTGGCAGATGATCTACAATCCGGGAGCACTATTTCTAAAGCGCTCGCGAAGCACCCGACAATTTTTTCCGATTTCTATGTCAACATGGTCAGATCAGGCGAAGAAACCGGCAAATTGAATGAAACATTTAATTATCTGGCAGACTATCTCGATCGGAATTACGAGGTCACGTCCAAGGCTAAAAATGCCTTGATCTATCCGGCATTCGTGATCACAGTTTTTATTTCCGTTATGATTCTAATGTTTTGGGTCATTATTCCGAAAATAAGTGTGATTATCATCGAGTCTGGTCAGGCGGTGCCATTTTATAGCCAAATAGTCTTTTCCATCAGTGATTTTTTTGTCCATTATGGCCTTATCTTGCCTATTGCCATCATCGTTCTGGGATTTTTCGTGGTGCGTTATACGCGAACGGCTGAAGGTCGATCGCAACTTGCCCGTTTCAAGCTTGCCGTACCTTTTGTCGGTACTCTCTATAAAAAGCTCTATCTTTCTATCATTGCGGACAATATGCACACCATGGTTTTATCTGGCATTCCTATGGTCAAGGCTATTGAGGTTACAGCCACGGTGGTGGGCAATGAGGTGTTCAGGGAAATATTAGAAGAAAGTCTTATTGCGGTCAGAGGGGGGAGCTCATTCTCACAGTCGCTTTCTCAATATGAAGAAATACCCGGCATACTGGTTCAGATGATACGGGTTGGTGAGGAGTCAGGAGAACTTGGCTCTATATTGGGTACTATGGCCCGTTTTTACCAAAGAGAAGTGGTTAATGCTGTCGATACTCTGGTGGGCCTAATTGAACCTGTCATGATCGTAGCCCTTGGCCTAAGCGTGGGTATTTTGATGGCCTCTGTTCTTATCCCCATTTATGACATTGCCAATAGCGCTGGTTTATAGGGTATAATATAGGTATCACTAAAACAGGTGATTTTACAAATAAAATTATTAAAAAAATGATTCGTAAAGGAAATACAGGATTTACACTTATCGAGCTTTTGGTAGTTATAGCTATCATTGGTATTCTCTCATCGATTGTGCTCGCTTCACTCAATACGGCGCGAGGTAAGGGCAATGATGCCAAGGTCAAATCGCAGCTTTCTGGTCTTCGAGCTTCGGCGGAAATATACTATGATAACAACAGTAACTACGGTGCGGCCGCTTCCGACCTGTGCTCAGCGGCGTTTTTTGCTGATACCTCTTCTGGCATGGCTCAATACACTCTGCAGACTAACTATCCGACTCTCGCGACACTTTCCTGCCGCACAAGTGGCACGGCTTATGCCGTTTCGGCGCTACTACCCGGCGCTGGGGGTACTAAATCGTGGTGTGTTGACAGTGTAGGCAAATCGAAAGCGGAAGATATCGCTCTTGGAGCCGGCGTTATTGCTTGCCCGTAAAGAAACTTTCTAGGTTTGGTATACTTAAAGGATGACTGTTGTCATCCTTTTTGTTTTAGGCGCCATGCCAATATATATCGATAGCATTGCTTAAGCAAGAACCGTTCTTGCTTACACGTCAACAAAATAATTCTCTACAAAATCTTGGAATGACTGGGAACTCTTGAAATAATCTGGAAAACCTTCAGGGTTAATGATGTTCTTCTCTATCCTATCTTCACCAATATAGTCAAGATAACTGGAATACCTATATGATTTGAGAAACTTTTTCATATCGACTGAAGATCTGTTTATTTTATCTTCCCAGTGGGGAAATTCTATCTCCAAAGGGTTAATGTGGATATAACCAAAGAGATGACGTAGATAATTATCGTCAACTCCGATCAGTTTTGATTTAAATAACCCACCAAAAAGAGCCCCTGTTCTTTCATATTTAATATTAAAAAACATGGAGTAGCCTATGCCCAACTTTCTCATAAATTTAGTAATCCCGCCGTCTATTTCTTGTCTAACCAGCAAATGAAAGTGGTTGGTCATTAGACACCATACACCAATAGAAATAAATTGTTCTCCCCTGTCCAACACTAAAATCTCATTAAATGTCTTATGTTGCTGATTAATTAGATTATCAAGCCGGAATGATTGTGCATTGGAATTTGAGACAAATAAAAGCATCATAAACCGTTCATAATCTTTTTTTGATTTAAAAATGATTCGCTTATCAATACCGCGGTTATAGATATGATAATACTCACCTGTAATAAACGGGTCTTTGCGTAACATTTTTAGATTATATCTCAAACCATAGTCTTTAAGCAAGAACGGTTCTTGCTGAAGAAGTTCTTGTTGAAGATGGGTGACTCCCACGGGGTGGATGATCTTTGATATAATTGAAAGCGTGGTTTTTATTTTATTTATTCTCGGAGCGGTTGTGGGCAGTTTTCTCAATGTTGTTGGTTTACGGTGGGATCTGCCTGCCGGCAGGCAGGCTCTAAGTAAATTCGGTGGTAGGTCGATGTGCCCAAATTGCAAGAAGATTCTTAAGTGGTGGGAACTGATACCGTTCATTAGTTTTCTAGCGTTAAGAGCGAAATGTGGGGGATGCAAGGCAAGCATTTCTTGGCAGTATCCAGCAGTCGAAATACTAACGGGGTTAGTATTTGCGACAATTTTCAATTTTCAATTTTCAATTTTACAAAATTTAATACTGATTACTGTCTTCTCTATTTACATTGTCATCACTATCTATGATCTTAAACATAAAATTATCCCTGATGAATTAGTTTATGCCGCTATTTTCTTGAGTCTCCTTATTCCTATATTCTTTATTCATTATTCTCTCTTAGATTGGCTTTCCGGACCTATTATATTTGCTTTCTTTGGGCTGATTTGGCTTATTAGTCGAGGTAGAGCTATGGGTTTCGGTGATGCCAAACTCGGCCTTTCTATCGGTTTGCTTCTTGGTGCGCCTCTGGGCTTCTCCGCCATCATTCTTGCGTTTTGGATTGGTGCTTTAATATCTGTCATCTATCTATTTTTCAATAAAAATCTTACAATAAAGAGTGAGATACCATTCGCTCCTTTTATCATAATGGGCGCTTGGATAAGTTTAATTTTCCATCTTGATATCCTTCATGTCACGTTATTTTAGAAACAATCAGGCATTTACCCTTATAGAACTCCTAGTGGTTATCACTATAGTGACCGTGATACTGACAATAGTGGTAATGAACCAGTCAACATATACTGATACGGCCGCTCTATCGAATCTTGCGGATGAAATCGGTCTAACGATTTCTCAAGCGCAGGCCTATGGTATCGGGGTGAAAGAATTTACGCCCGGTTCAGGCGAGTTCACCTCCTCTTTCGGTCTTACTTTTAGTCTTCTTAGTTCCGGCTCCAACAAAGACTATCTCTCTTTTGCCGATCGGAATGTGGACCAGATCTATAGTGGGGACTGGTCTTGCCCTGTAGGTGGCGCTTCTGAATGTCTTAGCAAAGCCAATATTTCTCGTGGTAACTATATAAACTCACTTTGTATCGTTAGAACATCTGGGGCAGACCTTTGCGATGTCGGTCGGGTGGACATGATTATAGTGCGCCCCAATCCCGAAGCGCGCATTATTTTTTTTGATACCAATGGGCAACAATATTCTCCCGCCAACATTAAAGGAGCTAGAATCGTATTGAAAAGTCCACGTGGATCGACGAGGTCTGTCGTAGTGTATGGGACGGGTCAAATATCTGTACAATGAAAAAAGGTTTTACACTAATTGAATTAATGGTTGCCATCTCAATATTTATCATTGTGATGACTATTTCTATGGGCTCGATTCTCAACGTCTTTGACGCCAATCGCAAGTCAAGATCTTTGAAAACAGTGCTCAATAATTTAAATCTGGCGGTGGAGAGTATGTCGAAGGAAATGAGGTTTGGAAAGAATTATCATTGCGGTTCCGGCACTATTACAGTTCCGCAAAATTGCCCCAGCGGAGGTACTCTTATGAGCTTTCTATCAAGCGATGGTATTCAAATAACATATCAATTCAATAATCAGGGTATTGAAAAGCAGGTGGGAACTGGAGATTTTATAGCGGTAACTGCACCAGAGATTATTATCGACGATCTCACTTTCTATACTTTGGGTGCAGGTACAAGCGACACGCTTCATCCGAAAGTGTTGATTAAGATCAAGAGTCATGCTGGCGCTAATAAGGGTCTCACTAATTTTGTTCTAGAAACTCTTGTCTCTCAACGCACTTTAGATCATTAACATATGAAAACTACAGGATTCACTCTCATAGAAACTCTCGTCGCTATCACTATTCTTTTGCTTGCTGTTATCGGAACGACAACCGCGGTGCAAACAGGTATCTCCTCATTCATCTTTTCGAAAAATCAAATCATTGCCTTTTATCTCGCCCAGGAAGGTTTGGAACAAATTAGGAATATTCGTGACGAAAATAGTCTAAACCAGCGCAATTGGCTCACTGGCCTTTCAAGCAATTCGAGTGATCCGTGCTATTTCGGGAGTGCCTGCATTGTCGATCCGGTCAACAGTAACGTCGCCACCCGTTGCAGTTCTGGGCCCGGCAATTGCCCAGCGCTACGTCAAAATGCGACTTCAGGTTTCTTCGGTTACGATGCCTTGTGGCCCGTCACCACTTTCAGGAGAGAAATTATGCTGACACAAATCAACAGTAACGAAATTTCAATTAAGGTGACGGTTAACTGGTTGAAGGGTACCGTTAACAGGCAGTTTAGCGCGAGAGAAAATATAATGGACTGGCAATGAAAGAGAGAGGATTTACACTTTTTATAGCAATTACCTTAACAGCAACTCTGCTTCTAATTGCTGCAGGGATAGTATCACTGGCCGTAAGACAATCCCTCATATCTGTTTCGGGTCGCGAGTCACAACACGCATTCTATGCGGCTGATACCGGTATGGAATGCGCTCTTTATTGGGATATCAAAAATCCTTCAGGTAGTAGTGCCTTCAAACTCTCAACCGGATCTCAAATAAGTTGCAATAACCAGATAATGACCGTGGGGGGGAATGCTGTTTCCACTTTCTCTTTTAACCTTTCTCCAGATCCATATTGTGCTACGGTAACAGTAACCAAGACTGGCGGCAGTGGTCCTGGTCTCCCAACTTCTCAAACATTTAATTCCTCAACAACATGGACGGCTCCGGCGGGTGTTACAAGTGTTATGGTAGAGATTTGGGGTTCCGGTGGTGGAGGTGGGTCTAATGATTCTGGTGGTGGCGCCGGTGGTGGAGGTGGTGGTGCCTATTCATTGCAAGTGGTTAGTGTCACACCTGGGAATAATTACACGGTAACAATTGGTACTGCTGGCCGATATCAGCCCGGAGGTGATTCATGGTTTAGTACAACTGGAACAGTACTTGCAAAGGGTGGCGGTGACGGTAGAAACGCATCGGCTAGTGCCCCTGGCAATGGTGCAGCTGGCGGCGCGGCGAGTGGTGGTATCGGTACGGCAAAATGGTCTGGCGGAAATGGAGCGACTGGTTTTTACCCCGCTGGACCTGGAACTGGTGGTGGCGGAGGGTCGGCCTATACCACTGCCAATGGTGGCAACGCCTCTGGTAGTACTGGTGGGGCAGGGACTGGTGCTGGTGGCACCGGAAATGAATCATGGGGTTTTGCTCCGGGTGGTGGAGGTGCAGGTGGTGGTGGCGCTGGTGCCGCCGGACGTGTTGTTCTCTCATACACAGCGAATGGAGAGGATGGTATTACTACAATAGAATCTCGAGGTTACAATACTTGCAGTGCATTAAATCCCAGAAGAGTGGAGCGTGCCGTGCGCGCAATATACTAGTTCGACAAGCTCACTACAAGTAATGATGAAAGCAACAAAGGATACAAAAGAACGGGTAAAGAAATTACGCGAAACCGTTGAGCATCACAGATCGCTTTACCATACATACGACCGACCGGAAATTTCTGATGAAGCGTATGATGCATTAGTGCGCGAACTTGAAGAATTAGAAACGCAATTTCCTGAATTAGCGAGTGGAGATACTCCTACAAGACGTGTGGGTGGAGAAGTTCTTGAAAAATTTGAAAAAATTGAACACAAGGTACCCCAGTGGTCTTTTAATGATGCGTTTGATGAACTTGATATCAGAGCTTTTGACGAGAGAATTAAAAGGGGTCTTAAAATTTCTCCCGAGTATATCGCAGAGTTGAAAATTGATGGACTGAAAGTAGTTCTCACATATGAAAACGGGATGTTGAAGACTGCCGCCACGCGGGGTGATGGCAAAGTGGGGGAGGATGTGACTCAAAATGTCTCGACCATAGAATCGATTCCACTTAAGTTACAAAAGCTAATTTCTATAATAGTTGAAGGGGAAATTTGGATGGGCAAGAGTGTTTTGAGAGAGTTAAATAAAGAGAGAAAAAAGAGAAGTGAAGAATTATTTGCCAATCCGAGAAATGTGGCCGCCGGCTCCATTCGCCAGCTCGATCCCAAAGTTACTAGCGCGCGTAAACTTGATTCTTTTATTTATGACGTTGCCGATATGGATGGTAACGCATTGCCGGCGACTCAAGTAGAAGAACTTGAATTGTTGCGAACTCTTGGATTTAAAGTCAATCCACATTTTAAAAAGTTTGGAAATATCGAAGGGGTGATTAAATATTGGAAATCGTGGGAAGCAAAAAAAGATAAGGAAGACTATCTCGTAGATGGTGTGGTGGTTAAGGTGAATGAACAAAAATATCAGGAAACACTTGGTTATACTGGCAAGGCGCCAAGGTTTGGTATTGCGTTTAAATTTCAAGCTGAACAAGTGACAACTATAGTAGAGGACATAACACTCCAAATCGGTCGAACTGGCGTGCTAACGCCTGTAGCCATACTCAAGTCGGTTCTAGTAGCAGGGTCGACTGTCTCTCGAGCAACATTGCATAACGAAGACGAGATCATGCGCAAAGATATACGAATAGGGGACACTGTGATACTGCAAAAAGCTGGTGATGTCATTCCGGAAGTGGTGAGTGTGGTTAAAGAATTGAGAACGGGAAAAGAAAAAATCTTTAAATTTCCCACTCACTTCCCGCTCTGCGGTGGTGATGGCAGGATTGAGCGTATTCCTGGAGAGTCCGCATATCGTTGTGTAGCCAAAAATTCCTTTGAACAACAAAGGCGTAAACTTGGATATTTTGTCTCTAGGGGTGTTTTTGACATAGATGGTCTGGGGCCGAAGATTATCACTCGTCTTATGGAAACTGGGATTATTTCAAATTTAGACGATATCTTCAAAATAAAAAAGGGCGACCTCGTGACTCTCGATCGCTTTGCAGAGAAATCTATAGACAATTTACTCAATGCCATAGAAAAGGCGCGTGATGTAACCCTTGAGCGCTTCATCGCCTCGCTCTCCATCCCGCAAGTGGGGGAAGAAACAGCGATTGATCTGGCGCAGAATTTTAAAACAGCTGAAAAATTTGCTCAAGCCGGTAGAGAAGAATTAGAAAAATTAGAAGGTGTTGGTCCGATAGTTGCGCAGTCTATTACTGATTGGTTTACGAACAAAGAAAATAAAAAATTATTTGAGAGACTCCTTAAACAAGTCCGTATCCAGTCTGTCAAACACCGGGTGTTAGACAAAAACATGTCACTCTCTGGGAAAAGTTTTGTACTGACTGGCACGCTTGAGAATATGTCTCGGGAAGAAGCTAAAGAAAAAATCCGCGTACTCGGTGGCGAAGTTCATGGGTCTGTTTCTAAAAATACTGATTACCTAGTTGCTGGCCGAGACCCGGGTGAGAAATTTAATAAAGCTCAAGATCTGGGAGTAAAAGTGCTTAATGAAAAAGAATTTTCTGATATGTTAGAATGAGCACATGGACAAGGACAAAGTACTAAATTTGGCTAAGTTGGCGAGGATTGAGATAGGGGATGAAGAGGCGGAAAGTCTGTCTAGTGAATTTGGGGCTATTTTGGGGTATGTTGGGGAAGTTAAAGGAGTAACCTCACCCCAGCCCCTCTCCTTGGCTAGGAGAGGGGAAGAGGGGAGAGGTGTATCTAATGTTATGCGGGAAGATGTTGGGCCACATGAGTCTGGACTCTATACCGAAAAAATTTTAGAACAAGCTCCGGCGAGAGAAGGTGATTATATTAAGGTAAAGAAAATCCTGTGACACCAGAAGAAATTAGAATAAAGGATAAGGATACGCATGCTTTTTTGGAAGTGTTTGACCCCGAACCAGAGCAAGCTCGGTACGGGGCTGGCGTGTTAAGTGGGAAGACAGTTGCTATTAAAGACAATATTTTATTCGAAGGACATAAGGCAAGTGCTGGTTCGAAAATTTTGGAAAATTTTACAGCTCCATATGATGCTACTGTCGTTAAAAAGTTAAAGGCGGCGGGGGCAACTATTGTTGGCAGGACCAATATGGATGAGTTCGCGATGGGCAGTTCTACCGAGAATTCGGCCTATGGAGTGACTAAGAATCCGTATGATTTGACCCGAGTTCCCGGCGGTTCCTCTGGTGGCTCGGCGGGAGCTGTGGCATCTGGGATGTGCGACATGGCACTTGGTTCCGACACTGGTGGTTCTATTCGTCAGCCGGCAGCTTTCTGCGGAGTAGTGGGATTGAAGCCAACATATGGCAGAGTGTCGCGTTCCGGCCTCATTGCACTTGCCTCATCACTTGATCAAATTGGTCCCTTTACGAAAAGTGTAAGTGATGCGGAGATTCTCTACAATGTCATAAAGGGTCAAGATGCGCTCGACAGTACGACCATAAGTGAAGAGGCATATCCCGCGCAAAGAAAATTTTCTAAAGTCATTGGAATTCCTCGGACATTCGTGGAGTCAGAGGGTATTGATGAAAGTGTGAAGAAAAATTTTAAGGAGGTGGAAGAGAGATTTCGTTCTCTTGGATATGAAATTAGAGATATTGAGCTCCCGCATATCAAATATTCTCTAGCTACTTACTACATCATAATGCCTGCCGAAGCTTCCTCAAACCTAGCGCGTTTTGATGGGGTGAAATATGGTTTTCACAAAGACGGCAAGGATGTGATAGAGGACTATTTCAAAACTCGCGGCGAGGGTTTCGGCAGGGAAGCACGAAGGAGGATTATTCTGGGCACTTATGTCCTATCCTCTGGTTATTATGACGAATACTACGGAAGTGCTCTGAATATGAAAAAGTTGATTACAAACGAGTTCATAGATGCGTTTGAAAAAGTTGATTTAATTCTTACTCCTACTACGCCGACCCCTGCATTTAAACTCGGAGAAAAAACTTCTGATCCGCTTGCAATGTATCTGGCCGATATTTTTACCGTACCGGCTAATATCGCAGGACTTCCGTCTATTTCTATTCCTTCGGGTGTGATAGGAAATTTGCCTCTAGGAATTGAGTTAACGGCTGGTCTTGGAAGGGAAGACAACCTTTTTATCGCTGGTAAAGAATTTTTAGGAGAATAAGATATAGATATGCCACCCGACAAAAAACCAAAAAAGGCGCCTAGTGGCGGTGACGATAGAAAGGCCATGGAGCAGGTAATTTTCTTGCTCGTCCTTCTTTTCTTCTTGGGGGCGCTTATCACCGCTGTGCTTACTTATTTTGAGAGCTTTGGATTGGGTACCGCAGATTCTCTGTGGGAAAAATTTGTAAAATCTTTTTTTAAAAATGTTTGGCCTATATGGATAATTGTTGCGGGGGTTGTGAGCGGACTCTCTCTAATTGGAATAATTTATAATATTTGGCATCTTAGAGCTATAAATATTGCTGAAGAGAAAATTTATAATCCAAGCCCAGAACCGATAGCGACAGGCGGTGAAAGTAAGCCCGAGCCTAAAAATGAGAAATGGGAAAAAGTATTGAAATATTTAAACTCTAATAACGTTTCCGACTGGCGACTGGCGGTCATCGAGGCGGATGTCATGCTTGACGAGACTCTGCGTTTGGCAGGTTTACACGGTGACACGGTGGGCGATATGCTTAAATCGGCCGGCAAGAATGATTTCTCGACTCTCGATGAGGCTTGGGAGGCGCATAAAATCAGGAATGCCATTGCGCATTCTGGGACAGATTTCCAATTAAGCGAGCGCGAAGCGAAACGAGTTGCCGCTCTTTTTGAGAAGGTATTTAAAGAATTCCAGGTGATTTAATCTTCGTGCTTGCATTGAGCGAACGAAGTGAGTCGAAATGTTGCGGGTGCCCGATTTGCACGGACGCCTACAGGTTATGCTTACCACTCCAGCTTTCGCTGGTCCACTAGAAAGTGTTTGACGTGGTCTGGACTATGCCTTCTTCCTATCTTTCAATGAGGAAGCTCGCCGTCTAGTCTCTACACCTTCCCAGCACTTAGAATAAGTGCTTGGCTTGGCTCGGTATTATCTTTCTCCAGTCGGAGATAAGGACTTCACCGAATTTGACGAGTGCTCTTCTCCCAATTACTCAGGAGACGGCCCATTTTGAGCCTGTCGAGGTACTACTCCTCCAACCCGCTCGTTGTATTATATATCTTATGATTATTTTACACAAGTGTATTTATGGACAATGGTCTAGGATTTGTATGGAGAAGTAGTGTATAATATTACTTATGTATGATATACAAATCAAAAAGCGAGCTGTGTCACTTCGTAAAAACGGGAAAAGTATATACGAAATCGCTGAGATTCTCGATTTAGGGCCAACCACTATTAGTTATTGGTGTAAGGATATTAGATTATCTGATCTTTTAATTCGGAAAATATCTAATGATGGAAAGAAGAAGGCCCACGCGGGGATGCTTGTCTATACGGAAAAGCAGAGACTAGAACGTCTTAAGAGACAAGCATTAGAAAGAGAAGCAGGCAGGAAGCTATTGGGCAGATTATCACAAAGGGATCTTATGGTAGCTGGTCTTGGATTATATTGGGGGGAAGGTTATAAGGGTAACAATGGTGAGTTTGGTTTTACAAACAGTAATCCAAACATTATTAAATTTTATCTAAGCTGGCTGGTATTGTTCGGAGTCTCGAAAAAAGATTTAATTTTTCGTCTAACAATAAATGGTATTTTCAAGAACCAAGAAGCACGTCTTAAACGGTTTTGGTTAACAAAATTGAGAGTGAAAGAAAGTCAATTCACTAAAACTACTCTGATAAGGACTATTCTCAAGAAAGCTGATACATCAAAAAAGAATACTTATAAAGGTATTTTGAGAGTTAAAGTCAAGCGTGGTAATGCTCTCAAAAATAGAATTCTGGGCACCTTAGAGCATATATCTGCTTGTGTCTGATTTTCCAGCGTGTTATCTTCATTATCATATTGTCGGGGTAGCTCAGTTGGTAGAGCAGTGGAATCATAAACCACAGGTCGCCGGATCGTTCCCGGCCCCCGACACAAAATTGATTTAGAGTGAAAAATCTGTTATTTTATAGCGTATTGCGGTCGTGGTGTAGCCCGGTTAACACGATTCCCTGTCACGGAATAGATCGCCGGTTCAAATCCGGTCGACCGCGCATCTGTTTTTCTTATCGCTCCGCTTCTTTTTTCTGTTCCGCCATACCTTTAGGTACTGCGAAGAGACACGCGACTATCGCCCAAACAAAGATGACAAGATTAGTTATGTCGCCATCCTGTATAAGTTGTGGGATGTTAGGACCAACGAGGATTAATACTGCAATCAAAATCAAGGCTAAAAATTCCAACAGCTTTCTCCTTTTAGTGTTCTCAACAAGTTTTAATTTCCTTTGCTTGGCCGATTTGTAGGCGAGTGCTCCCAAAATCATAAATAATCCCGGCAGACTATCGCCAAGGATGGTCGTCGGACTCGGATTCGTTAAACTGCCAACCATCGTTAACACACCAACAGCCAATATTATCGTTGAACCTATAAATTTTTTATTGATGATAAATTTCATTTCTTTTTGGCTCACATTGGGCAAACACGACCGACCCCAGGCTCAATGAAACAGTCAGGTTCACGTGGATCATTCCGAGTCGGAGTAGGCGCAGATTTCGGAGTAGATTTCGGTGCTAGCGTTGGAGTTGGTTGAGGAGGTATGAATTGTGGCGGTTCGTAACCTGACCACCACAAGCCCTTGTTAAAAATATCGTTTGTAAAATGAGAAGTAACTTTCATGTACCAGATTGGATTAAAGATGTCGTTTGTAAATGCGGTAGGAATAGCGAGCCACCAATAAGGATTAAAGATGTCATTTCTAAATTGAACGGGGGCCTGTTTAAAAGGTGCTGGTGTAGCGTTCGTTTTACCAAGTGCAGGCGATGGGGAAAATACGAGGGAAAATAATAGTGCTATAAACAATAATTTAAGCCGCATACTTGCATTATACCATTATTACTATATACAAATAAATTTCTCTCGTTTTTCTTGTAGATTTGGTATATAAACATAACCATTATGATTTTTAATTGCAGTTCTTACGTTAATAACTCACGACCGTGAACTAAGAACGTATATATAAGGTCTAATCTAAAACTGCTATACTTTTTGTATGGAAAATAAAATACTTGTTCCATACTCGGATCAGTGGCCTCGCATGTATCAAGAAGAGGAAGAGAAAATTAAGAAAGTAATTGGAGAAAAAATAATGGATATCCAGCATATTGGAAGCACCTCAATTCCCAAGACTTTATCAAAACCAATAATAGATACGTCCGTTCTCATTGACTCTTTTAAAAATGTGGATTCCCTAATAAAACCTCTTGAATCTCTTGGTTATAGGTATGAACCAACAATGTCATCGGTAGAAAGGCATTTCTTTAAGAAGGGTAGTCCTACTCAATACCATCTATCAATTGGATATACTGATCGCGGTGGGTATTGGAAAAGGCAGATATTATTTCGAGATTATCTCCGTAAGCATGAGGAGGTTAGGGGGGAGTATGAACAATTCAAACTCAGCATTCTTAGGGAAGATGCGACTATTGATAAATCCTATACCTCAAACAAAAATGAATTTGTGGACAAAATAGTCGAACTCGCTAGCAAGGAGCTTATTTGATTTAGAACCCACTAATTATCTTAGTTCTGACAAAGTCTAGTACGTTGCACATTAGTTTCTCTCTTATACGCTATTAATTCACTGTGGTGAACTGATAACGTATGTGTAAAATCCGCGCTCCTCAGGGGGCTTATAAAGTGATATGCTTTTACTATGAAAAAGAAGATACAAATACTCATAATTCATGGTGGAATGACTTTTAAGAACAAGAAAGATTATTTACGTTATTTAAAAACAAGAAAAATCTCCCTAGAAAGGAGGGTACGATGGTCTGATGATTATTTGGATAAAGAGCTGGGTAAGAAGTTTGAAATAATCAGACCCCGTATGCCGTTACAAGATTATGCTAAGTATAACGACTGGAAAATATATTTTGAAAGATTCGTGCCCAAATTAAGAAATAATGTCATTTTGATAGGAGGTTCGCTTGGTGGAATTTTTCTTGCAAAATATCTGTCTGAAAATAGATTTCCTAAAAAGATATTATCAACTTATTTAGTTTGCCCTCCTTTTGATAATACAGAAAGGGGAGAGGATCTGGCAGGTGGTTTCAAACTACAATCAGATCTCTCATTGTTGGAGAAAAATTCTCACAATTTGTACCTGTTATTTTCGAAAGACGATAATGTTGTACCAGTTTCTCACGCCGAGAAATATAGAAAAAAACTGAAAAAAGCTAAGATCGTTATATATAAGAGTAAAAATGGACATTTTCTGGTCTCTAAGTTTCCAGAAATTGTTCGAATGATAAAGAAGGACGCACATCTGCGCATCGTGGGTGTATAATAGATAGTGTTATTAGTTTATATATATCATCGTGTCAAATACAAATAAAGCAATTTGGGTTCTACGAATTGCGGTTGCGGGAGAGTTTCTCGGTCATGGGGTGCTTGCGCTTGAGGGTAAAGCTAGCTGGTTGGGGTGGTTTGCCAAGTTTGGTATTAGCGACCCGTCAACTGCGGCCATACTTCTTACTCTGGTAGGTATTATGGATATTATTGTGGCTTTGATAGTCTTATTCAAACCGATCAAGCCCGTTCTCTTGTGGGCTGTCCTTTGGGGCTTCTGGACTGCGCTCGTGCGTCCTATTGTGGGCGAGCCGATATGGGATTTCATAGAACGCTTTGCCAACTGGGGCGCGCCTCTGGCACTTCTTTTCCTATTGTCAAAAAGCAAATCAGAAAATAATTAGTTGGAGTGTCTTTACGACCCCGTCTCTCCTTTAGCGATCTCCCCTAAGATGGGTTATCCACAGTTGTAACCGGATATCGTCTTATTTCCTGTACAATATCAGTATAGACAGACAATCTCGATAGTCGAGTTATAGATGTTCTCGTCTATCGAGATCTGTCTCGATTAGAGATATTGAGGTTTTTATGAAGAAAGAAAAATTTTTGAGCTTGAAAGAAGCCGCGGAAATCTCGGGATATGCGCCTGATTATATAGGTCAGCTTATACGGAAGGGCAAGCTCAAGGGTAAGCAAATGTACTCTGGAGTCGCTTGGGTCACGACCGAAGGTGCTCTAAAGACTTATTTACGCGATGCGCAGGGAAATAGGAAGGGCCAGGCTTTCTTGGCGTTTGAATATTTTAATACCTTGAAACGTGGTATATCCGCCGAACGATTTTTTCGCGCGTTAGTCTATGTCGGAGTCGCGATTGTGATTCTTATCGGACTCGTATTTTTCTACCTGTTTTCGGTCAAGATCGAGCGATTCCTCGATGAGCGGAGTATTCATCAGATCGAATCTTTACGAGCAATATGAAAACAAGAATGTATGCTGCTCTTCTAATTCTCACTTTCTCAAGCACAACGTTTTTCGTTATCCCGTCTTTGGTGTTTGCTGTTGCCGGCGTACCGAAAGTTTTGAATCACCAAGGGCGACTTATGGATTCCGCGGGGACGCTCCTCGGAGGTACGGGAACCGACTACTGTTTCAAATTCGCGATCTACGATGATACGACCGTCGGCACGCCGGATACCCAACTCTGGCCGTCAGGCGCTACATCAACCATGACCGTGCAAGTTAAAAATGGTGTGTTCAATGTGGGTGTCGGCGACACGAGCGCGGGTGGCGACACGCTTGACTACAATTTTCAGGATAACGATACGGTCTACCTTGGCGTCGATGTCGCAAGTAAGGTCGGCGGGACTTGCGCCGGAGGCGACGAGGTCTTTGAAAGACTTACTCCGCGCCAGCGTGTGACCGCATCGGGCTATGCGGTCAATGCGAGTACTGTCGGAGGATTTACCCCGTCGCAGACTCCGTCAGGCAATCAAATCGCAGTTCTTTTATCTGGCGTTTTGAGTGTCCCGACTGCGTCAAGTACTCTTGCGACAACATCGCAGTTGGTTGTCTCGAACTCCTTTACCTTCAAAAATGTTACCGGCTTTTTGAAGGCGGTGGCGGGAGTCGTTTCAACAGCGCTTATAAATTTGGTTAGCGACGTGACCGGCATTCTTGGGGTCGGAAATGGCGGCACCGGCTGGAGTAATATTCTTGCTGGAGCGGTTTTGTACGGCAACGGCGCGGGTGCTCTTGCGACCACTACAGCTGGGACGGCAGGAAATGTGCTTGCACTACTCAACGGCATCCCGACATGGACAGCGACCACGACTGCCGGGACGGGACTTTCGTACAACGGTACTTCATTTACTGTCAACACCTCGCAGAACATTGCAACACTTTCTAACCTGACTACGAACGGTTTCGTGCGCACCTCCGGTGGCACCGGGACGCTTTCTGTGCAGACCGACCCCATTGGGGTGTCCTTGGGTGGAACCGGCCAAATCTCTTTGGCCTCGTCACAGCTCATGTATGGTGCAGGATCTGGTGCTGTACAGTCGGTTGCAACAACGTCGCTTGCCATTGGCACTTCACTCTCGAGCTCCGGCACTCTCGGCGCGCAAGTAGGGGGTGCAAACACGACTCTTTCGCTCAACCTTGGCAATGCAAACAGCTGGACAGCACTTCAACAATTTGGGAACGCGTCTACATCAATCGCTTCTGCGCACCAAGCATTCTTCGGCGCAACTGCGACAACCACTATCAGCTCCATTGGCGCGATCACAGTTCCCACTGGGGCCTCGGTAACATCTCCTGCCTATACCGCTGCCGCGGCTACAACTCTTTCTTCAGGCGGGACATCGGGGCTCACGCTTGATTCTGCCTCGGGGGACATTCTCGTCTCTGCCAATGATGCGATTAGTTTTGCCGCAACGACTTTGGGCAACAACGGTTCGAGAAACGTAACTATTAATTCCGGAACAGGTGGAACAACCGCGACGCTTATTGTAAAACTGGATACATCTGGCACCGTTGTCACCACAGATACCACTACTTTAAACAATGCCGTAGGTGTAGCTATAAATACAACGACAATCGGCCAAGCAGTACGGGTTGCTATCAATGGTGTGGTTACCGCGACCGCAGATAATGCTGTGACTGCTGGGGATTATATTGGGGTGGGTACAGCTACGGCCGGACGCGCGAAAAGTCTTGGCACGGCGTATCCTTCCACGGCAGGAGTGCAGGTTATCGGACGGGCCTTGGGTACGCAGGCAACCCCCGGTTCTACATTTCTCCTGATGCTGAACGGATTGGATAATAACGTGTCATCGGGAGGAAGTGGATATAGTTTGATAAAAGATGAAACTACGGGGCTGACAGCTCGTACTACATTGGCGTTTCTCGGAGCTGGAGTTACATGTGCGGACGCTGGAGGTTCTCAAACTGAATGTACTATCCCCGGTGGCGCCGGTGGCGGAGTGTCTTTTGCTTCTGGGACGGCGGATAACACGACCAGTAGCAATAATTTAATTCACCTGACCAAAAGCGGAGTTGACGTATTTAAAGTTGCCAATTCCGGCGGACTCTCCATTTTTGCCGCGACGACAGATACGGTAAAAACGACCACTGGGACAACACGTACTCAAGATTTCTCCATCACGGGGTCCACATTACAAAACGTTACGTCGTCCAGCGATTTGATAAGTATTGATAACGGAACGATGACACTGGAAGGAAGTATCGCTGCATCTTCACCCGCAGTTACCACAGCGGCGGCAATGGGTCTTGGCGGTCACGTGATTCTCCGCGATGATGGTAAGTACATTATTATCCACGGCGGCGCCGCAACGGGCGTTTCTATCTGGGACGGCACCACGGGTGGCGCCATGTCTGCAGCTCCGACGATTCTCAATACCGCTGCAGGAGCCGGAGCGATATCTATAAAGCGTCCTGATGGACGCTACTTGGTGGTAAAAGCTGGTGGTTCTGCGGGACTCACCGCTCTCTATGACCCTTATGGTATTACCGCTACTGCGGCCGGTGCCGTTGTGTGTGCTGGTGGAGCGGCGACCACGGGGACGGGCGCCATATTACTTCCCGGTGGTAATTATTTGATTATGTGTGGAGGATTGGCAGTCACGAGTATATATAATCCCACATCGGATGTTGTTACTGTCGGTCCACCTCTGGGAACTGGTACATTCGGAGCAGGTGCTCATGCTCTAGCGAGAGATGACGGCACATTCTTAATCTTTAAGGGAGGTGGCACAGGTACGGCGATATATAATCCACTCAATTCAGGAACTGGAGTAACAACAATCGGTACTATGACCGATGTCACCATCACCAACGCACCGACGATAGCTATAGGCGCTACCTCAATTCGCAAACAAGATGGTACCTACCTCGTTATCCCGGGAGCAATCACTACCTCTGCTATTTATGATCCGAAGGGTATGACCGCATTTCCGAACGGGACGTTTACCACGCAGAGTGGTGCGGGCAACGGTCCGTCGGTTGTGCTCGGCGAGGGAGCGCAAGCATTCTGGCGACAGGATGGGAACTATATTCTCATTATTGGCGGTGCAGGAGTCGTTACAACCAATGTTGTAAAACCGGGCGCGGCCGCTGGCAGTCAATTCGTAACGACCAATGCTCCGGCTATCACGGCCGGCGGGGCGGGGGTAGGGGTCACTGCCTTTATGAAGCCCGATGGAAGGTACGCTATCCTCAAAGGCAACGGCACGGCTGTAGATTACTACGATATGCAATTTGTGGTTGGGGGTAATCCGACGGGTACCGGAGTGCAGAGCGCCTATTGGGAATCCGAGTGTATTGACAACACCAACTTAAACCCGAACTCCGTAATAAATTGGAATGCGAACGCCGAAGGGAAAATAGTAATAGAGACTCGCACAGTTACAAGCGCCGCGGCATGTACAGCTGGTACCTATGCCACAACGACAACAAGCGGCGACAAGATACGATTAACAGCTCCGACAGACAACAGAATTCAATTCCGCGTCACTTTCAAGAGAGACCTCCCCAAATTCTTTGACCAGGAATGGGGCGTGAGAAGAGCGAGTCAGACACGCTATCGCCGCACCAATAAAGACCCTGCACTCTACGACGTCGGAGTCTTTAACGGGCTGGCGCTTCACCGCACGCAATTTGATTTTGGCGACAGCATGGCGACCTCCGGTCCCGTGTCCATCAATATCACCAACAGCAAGGATAAGAACCTCGGCATTGCGCTTGAGGCGGGTATTGGATACGGGTCCACTGTTGGGACTGTCGCAGGTTCCGGAGGTATTTATAACGGCGCGTTCAATTCCAATTCTGCCCTCACGACTACGGCGACCAACGGCACTATTGTGATGAAGCGCCCAGACGGTAAGTTTGTGGTTATTTCAGGTAACACGGCGACGGCAAATGCTCAACTCTATAATCCTGACTTGCGAACATTTACCGCACTCGGAACTACGCCGGCAGCAGGCACGGGCCTCGGCGCTCTCGCATTTAAGCGGCCTGATGGGAAATTTCTAATCGTGCTCGGCAACAACACTAACGTAACGAGCATTTTTGACCCCGTCGCCAACACATTTACCGCCGGGCCGGTACTCACTGGTCTTGCCGGGGACGGCGCGCAGGTGATTCCACTCCCGACAGGAAGAGTGTTAATAATTCACGGCAACTATCTCTCTACCACTTCTATTTACGACCCGATACAAAACATCATGATAGCGGGCCCCATACCATCTACCGTCGTCGGTCAAGGGTCGGTTGTTATCCCGCGCCCTGACGGCACATTCTTGTTTATCCCGGGTGTCGTCACGACCGGTTGTACGGCATTAAGCGTAGTCACCAATAACTTTGACCCATACACTATGACATTTAATTCTATGAACGCGCCAACCATGCTTGGTACCGGACCGGGTGCATTCGCGTTTCAAAGAAATGATGGGCTATGGGTCATTGTGCGCGGTGGCGCTACTGCTAGCACCTGTGCCGCTCTCACCGCAACGACACTCTACAATCCTGTAGAAAACAGAATGGCCGTTGGTCCCGTCCTCTCG
>Ga0209514_10001505_pt1 | contig 39872 bp, 39 predicted proteins | sample Subgrocontami58m_FD_187452 | JGI IMG/M metagenome (GOLD analysis project Ga0209514, IMG submission 187452) | Subsurface groundwater microbial communities from S. Glens Falls, New York, USA - GMW37 contaminated, 5.8 m (SPAdes) (version 3) | ecosystem: Environmental > Aquatic > Deep subsurface >...
ACCCAACTTCTTTTTCAACTTGCCTGCCGGTATACTGTTTGGCATTTTTATCCCATTCCCTTAGCACCAAAACATCGCCCGCCCGGCACTCCCAGTCCGCCAGCCTTAACTCAAATTTTTTCTCGCCAGTCAGTATTTTTTCAAAATATTCCGGCCAAACCTTTTTCTCAATTTTCATATTATTCTTGTCATTCCCGAAAAACAGGAATCCATTATTTATTTAAATCCAATTTGAAAAATGTTAGAATTTCGGCTTTAAAAACTCATCGGAGAAGCTAATTTATGAACTCATTATTTCATCAATATCATAATCTTTCTTTGCAATTTTTTCCCATAGCCTACTCATAGGATTTTTTCCTCTATTTTTCATCTCAAGATTTTTCCTAAATTCGGCAGCCTTATCTTTGAGACCAAAAACGTTCGGGATATTTTCTAAAATTTTTTTATTTCCATCTTTAATGTAAGAAATCATATCGCTGAAAACATTTCCTATTTCCACGCCTCTAAGATCACCAAAATCGAATATTGATTTAGAAAACAACGCTGGTTTCAAAAAATTATGTAATTCGAGCATATTGGCCGTTTTTATAACCTTTGCTTTGATTATTTCCGAATATCTTTCAGGATCAGACTTCATTTTTTCAAAAAGCTCATCAGCATCCAATAATTCGTCTTTGACATTTTTTATTTCCTCGATGGATTTTTTTCTTCCTGTAAATCTTTCAACCACCCGCGGCCACTTAGACAAAGCCTCATTAAACAAAATAGCCTGAATTTCTTCAGTCCCGTAACCCTCTTTTAACATGTCCTGGTAGGCGATTATTCCATTCTCAACCAGATCAATATATTTTTGCGAAAGTCGCTTCTCTTTTCTATCACCATCAGCATAATCAAATCTGTATTCGTAAGAATTCGGGTCTGAATCTAACAATATTTTTCTTAAATCCTTTGGTGATCTACCGTCCTTGAAATATGCGGATATTTCATCTTTTGTGCGTTTTTCGATATTGATATCTTTGTTATTTTTATTGCTATTTTTTTCAGCTTTAGCTTGTTCAGCATTATATGCTTTATTCAATAGAGAATTAACAATATGTTGATTCTCGTGTCTAAACGTGGCTTCGGAATAGGCGCTCTTATTATCAAAACTTCCCTTCGTCGCCTTTTCAAGGGCTATCGCGTTCTCAAGTCCTTTTATATGAAAATTATTAAGTTTGCAACCCGCTGTGCCGTCTGCCCGTTTTGACATTTCCTCGTTAATGGAATTAATCGTTCCTCCGTAGTAGCCGATCGTATAGTCATCCAAATCTTCTAGCCTTAAATATATGATGGCTGATCCTATAATGGGTTCTACCCTGCCATGCGGTTTTCGGTTGAACAGTTTTTCATAAAGCTTTCCTCCGTCGACATTCCCGTTTTTTTCATCCACGCAATCCGCGATAGTGTCCTGAATAGCCTCATGCTGCCGGACGTAAGCGTCGATTCCTTTCCTGATTGCTAATTGTTGCTCATTCGATAAACTGCCATAAACAAGTAATGTCTTAACGGAATTAAAATATTGTTCAACAGAATAATCAGGATTTCTTTCTATTTCTTCAAAAATCCTTCTTTGAATTCTTGAAAGTTCTTTTTTATTTTCAACCAATTTCCTCTTAAACTCAATTATTTTCTCGCCCCTTTTTCTATGTTCTTCCGATCTGGATGCTTCCAGCCATTTCTGATATTTGGATTCTTGTTCTTGACCTCCTTTTTCTCCGCTTTCGTTTTTTCCTTCGGGATTTCCGTTTTTCAAGGCTGATGCATCTTCATAAGCCGCAAGCACTCCGTTTTTGGCTAATTTTGCAAAATCCGCCTCATGAAGCTGATATACTGGGCCAACCTCGCCACCTCTTATATATCTAATCTCATTTCCTTCAAATTCGCCAGCACTGTTCCTTCTTATCGCATACGCAACATTTTTGCCTTCATCATCTTTTGTTTTTATAACCACCGACCCTTTGAAGTTGGGATCTTCTGTGATTTCCTCAATATTTTGTTCTTTATTTTCTACGGAAAAATCAGGAGAAAACTTTTCTTTTTCTGACCTGAAACCTGACCTACCTTCGCTTACGAGTGAATCACTATAAGCCTTCAGGACGCCGTTTTTATCCAGTTTTGCAAAATCCGCCTCATGAAGCTGATACACCGGACCGATTGAACCATCATGCATATATCCAATCTTATTTCCTTCCAGGTCGCCACTATAATTTCTTCTGATTGCATACCCAACGGCCCAACCCTGTTCATCTATTGTTTTTATAATTATTGATCCTTCGAAATTTTTATCTTTTACAACTTCTATAATATTGGCTTTTTCGTTATTTGATTCCGAACTTTTATCCTTGCTTGCGCTAACTTCACTAGTCAATTCTGCCTTTGCTTTATCAGCCTCGATTTCCAAACCGCGTAACTGCTCACAAGCCTCACTATCAATAGTCAGTTCGTCTTTTTGAGCTCTTGCTTTAAAACGCGACAAATCATTAGCGCACTCTTTTTTAAATTGGTCCGTTTCTTTTTTTGCCTCGCTGGTCAATCGTTGGCGTAATTCCTCGGGATTTTCAATACTACGGATAGTCTCATAATTTTCTTGGGCTTCGGTTTTTTTGATGGCTTTAATTGTTGGTTCTGATCTATCCATGATTATTCAATTCTTTTTTTAATTTATCAATATGTTGCTTATCCAATTTTTCAGAGATAGTTTTTAAAATTTCATACCTTCTTTTTTTTAAAAAAACCATTTTATTTTGAAACTTTTTCCATGCTTGTTTATATTTTTCTACTGACATATTAATAAAAAATTTAAATAAATTTATCTACACTAAATCTAACATTCTCACTATTAACTTTCGCTTCCTCGCCTTCATCGCCCGCCTGGCATTGCCAATCAGCCAATCTCAACTCAAATTTTTTTTCGCCAGTCAATATTTTTTCAAAATATTCCGGCCAAACCTTTTTCTCAATTTTCATATTATATTTTCTTTATTCCCAGCTTTACCGCTTCTCCATTTATTTTGACCTCATTTTCTTCTCCGCCCTCAACAATCTCCTCGCTCAACGTATCCTTCTTTAACTCCTCCCCCATTTGTGCAAAAACATTTTTCACCAACTGCGAATCGCTCTGCCAGGATAAAACTATTTTATCTTTAATCGTCAGTCCTGCCTGCTTGCGCAGATTGTTAACCGTCCTGACAATTTCCCGCTTTAAGCCTTCCAATTTCAAATCTTCAGTTAATACCGTATCCAACTCAACCTTTATTTCCCCTTTGCCCTTATTAGAAATAACATTTTTCACATTCAACTCATCCATGACCAAATTTTTATATTCATCGCTTAATTCGTAATTCGTAATTCGTAATTCATTTAAGGTCTGGCGTACTTTCACTCCCGCCACGTCCCGCGCGGCCAGCCCCAGCTCCACAATTTTCCTCACCTCTTCCATCTGTTTTAGAATCTTCACGTCCTCTGCTTCCATCGGGTCGTCATACTCCACCCAAGCTGTTAGATGCACCGATTTATTTTCATCCTTAAAATCATAGCCCGTAACTTTCTGCCATAAAGTTTCAGCCATGAACGGCGTAAACGGCGCCATAACTTTAGACAGTTCCAACAAAACATATCTAGTTACGCCCAACGCCAGCTGTCTATCAGCCTCATTTTCCCCTTTAAACCGATCGCGCGAACGCCTAAGATACCAGGTGGAAAAATCATTAATGAAACTTTCAATCGGCCGAGAGGCGCGCGGCAAATTATATTCGTTCATCGCGACCGTTACGTCTTTCAGTAATACATTCAATCGAGCCAATATCCATTTATCCAAAATATTTTCGCATTCCGGCGATGAGCAGGCCGCGCTGGCTTTAGCTTCGCCGGTAGACGCGTACATGGCGTAAAAGCTATAAACATTCCAGAGTATCATGATAACTTTGCGCAAGCTTTCTTTAACGCCATCTTCGGCGAAATTCAAATTTTCCGCGGCCATGACCGGCGATGAAATCAAATAATAACGCATGGCATCAGCCCCGTATTTACTGAAAATTTCGGCCGGATCAGGATAGTTATTCAGCCGTTTGGACATCTTTTTACCGTCCTCGGCCAAAACTATACCGTTAACGATTACATTGTTATAGGCTCGGTCGTTTTTAATCGCCGTGGCGATGACATGAAGATAATAAAACCAGGCGCGGGTCTGATCAACGCCTTCAGCAATGAACTCGGCCGGAAAATTGGCTTCAAATTTTTCCTTGTTGGCAAACGGATAATGCGTCTGGGCGTAAGGCATGGAGCCGGAATCAAACCAGGTATCTAAAACATCCGGCACGCGCTTCATCTCGCCCGAGCATTTTTCGCATTTTAAAACGATTTTATCAACAATATGCTTATGCAAATCCGTAATTTTTTCGCCGCTAACCTTTTCTAGTTCCGCTACCGAACCGAAAACCTTAGTTTCACCGCAGCCACAGCGCCAGATCGGCATGACCGAGGCCCAGAATCTCTGCCGCGAGATTGACCAGTCGCGCGCTCCTTCTAACCAGTTGCCGAACCGGCCGGCTTTAATATGCTCGGGCGACCAGTTTATCTTTTGTGCCAGCTCCAGCGCCCTGTCCTTAACTTTAGTTACAGCCACGAACCAGGAAGTGGTAGCGTAATTAATGAGCGGGGTTTCGCAGCGCCAGCAATGCGGATAGCTATGCTCGTATTTTTCTTTACTGAATAACAGTCCCTGATGCGCCAAATATTTAATAATTTCCACGTCAGTTTTTTGTGTGTCTTCGCTCGGCTTAACGTTTAAGCCGGCGAAAATTTTAGCTTCAGCTTTAATTTTCCCGTCCATGCTGACGTGCTGGATAAACGGCAAATTATGCTCTTTGCCCAAATTCATATCGTCCTCGCCGAAAGCCGGCGCGATATGCACCACACCGGTGCCTTCTTCGGTCGTGACGAAATCTGCCGCGTAAATTTTCCAGCCATTCTCCTCATTCGGCAAACCTTTGTCAACATAATAGTCAAACAACGGTTTATATTTTTTACCGACTAAATCTTTGCCTTTAATTTCTTTGATTATTTCATATTCATCTTTTAAAATTTCCAACCTATCCTTAGCAATAGCATATTTTTCCTTGCTTCCTTTAATACTCAATACTTGATATTTGATACTTTCCCCCACCGCCAGCGCCACATTGCCAATTAAAGTCCAGGGCGTAGTCGTCCAGGCCAAAACATAAGTGCCCGGATCGTCAATTAGCTCAAATTTAACCGTGGCGGACAAATCTTTTACCATCTTATAGCCTTCGGCGATTTCCTGTTGCGACAAAGTGGTTTCGCATCTGGGGCAGATGTACATGGAACGATAGCCTTCATAAATCAGGCCTTTATCCCATAGCTGTTTAAACACCCACCAGACCGATTCCATGAAATCTAGATCCATGGTTTTATAGGCGTTTTCCATATCGGCCCAGCGGCCCAAGCGCCGGATAACCTTTTTCCAGTCTTCCACATAACCTAAAACTTTTGAGCGGCAAATTTCATTGAATTTTTCCACGCCCAATTCTTCAATTTCTTTTTTATTCTTTATGCCCAATTCTTTTTCCGCGATATTTTCAATCGGCAGGCCATGGCAATCCCAGCCCCATTTGCGCTCCACCCGGTAGCCGCGCATGGTCCAATATCTTGGTACGACATCCTTCATCGTGCTGGCCACAATATGGCCGTAATGCGGCGTGCCAGTGGCAAACGGCGGACCGTCGTAAAAAATATAATCTTTTTTATCGCCCTTGGTTAACGGGTTGGCCGGGTTATCAATTGATTTTTCAAAAATCTTAGCCTTGTCCCAAAAATCCAAAACCCGCTCTTCCATTTCCGGAAAAGGATTATTGGCTGGTTTTACCTCTGGTTTTTTATCCGCCATAATGAAAAATTTTTCTAAATTATTAATTTATTTTAGCCTAAATTAAGCAGTTTGTCAAAAGTATTTTACGTCTATATTTAAATAAGGGTTGGGTTTAATTTGTAAAATTTTCGTGCGCGGACTGTTTGAGGCCGAGTACTCTCGGCTGAGTTCCGCAGTAGAAAATTTTATAAGTTAAGCCCAACCCTTTATGCTACGTTGCACGTCCGCTATTCCCACTCAATCGTTCCCGGCGGTTTTGAAGTATAATCATAGACTACCCGGCCCACGCCCTTGACTTCATTGGTAATGCGCTCCGAGACACGGCATAAAAAATCATGCGGCAGGTTTGAGACGCTAGCGGTCATGAAAACGCTGGTATCTACGGCGCGCAGAGCTAAAACGTAGTGATAAGCCCGGTCGTCGCCCACTACGCCGACGCTCCGGTCAGACGTCAGTACAGCGAAAGCCTGGCCGATATTGTAATATCTATCGGCTTTGACGAGCTCTTCCATGAAAATCGCGTCGGCCGCGCGCAGGATTTCCAGCTTTTGGCGCGTCACCTCGCCTTTAATCCGAATGGCCAAAGCCGGACCGGGGAAAGGATGCCGGCCCCAGATGATTTGCGGCAGGCCCAGATCGCGGGCTAAAGCCCTGACTTCAGCTTTAAAAATATTGCGAAACGGCTCAATCAGCTTAAAGCCCATTTTTTCCGGCAACCCGCCGACGTTATGATGAGACTTAATGCGCGAGGCCGCGCCCCCGCCGGATTCAATCACGTCCGGATAAAGCGTGCCTTGGGCTAAAAATTTTATCTTAACATTATTCTGTTTTCCAAGCTTCTTCGCTTCGCGCTCAAAAATTTCAATAAACAGCCGGCCGATAATTTTTCTTTTTCCTTCCGGGTCAGTCACGCCGGCCAAATTTTTTAAAAATAAATCTGCCGCGTCTATCACTTTTAAATTAACGCCTGATTTTTTTAAAGTGGCTACCACTTGCTTTTCCTCGTCTTGCCTTAACAGGCCGTTATTTACAAACACGGCGATAAAGCGCCGGCCGATCGCCTGATTTAACAGCACGGCCAAAGTGGTTGAATCCACGCCGCCCGAAACCGCGCCTAAGACATAACCCTCGCCGCCTACCTGCTCCCTGATTTGCTTAATCGCTTCTTTTTTAAATGATGACATTTTCCAGCTGCCGCTTGCGCCGCAAATTTCACGCAAAAAATATTTTATCATTTTTTGTCCATTATCCGTGTGTTCCACTTCGGGATGAAATTGCAGTCCCACGATTTTTCTTTTCCGATCTATTATGGCCGCGGCCGGACAACTTGCGCTTTTAGCGATTGCTTCAAAGCCTTTGGGCAATTTAACGACCTGATCGCGATGGCTCATCCAAACTTGGATTTTTTTATTTAATCCAGAGAGCGGCGTGTCTTTAGTTTTTTGCGTGGCCAGTTCGCGGTAGCCGTACTCGCCTTTATCGCCCCGGCTGACCCGGCCGCCTAAAAGATGGGCGATTAACTGGTGGCCGTAGCAGACGCCTAAAATCGGAATACCTAAATTAAAAATTTCTTTATTTAGCGTCGGCGCGTTCTTTTCGTAAACGCTATTCGGTCCGCCGGAAATAATTAAACCGACCGGATTGCGCCGTCTTATTTCCTCGGCCGTTATGGAAAACGGCACAACTTCCGAGTAAACGCCTGAGCCGCGCGCCCCGTCGGCTAGAAGCTTAGCGACTTGCGAGCCGTAATCCAAAACCAAGACTGAATTATTTTCTTTGTCAGACTTTTTTAATTTCATAATTTATATCTAAACTGTAATTTATATTCATTAAATTGTCAAAACTCTTGTTGACAATTTATTTTTATGCTATAATTAAGATATAGAAAAAAAATATTCACATAACTTGCAAAAAATTTTTCAAAAAACTTTTTGCTATAACGAAAGGGGGTGAAATAAATATGGCAAAGAAAAAAGCCAAGAAGAAAGTGACCAAAAAGAAAGCTTCAAAAAAGAAAAAGAAATAGTTTATAAAGTTTTAAAGCTTTATAAAAAATAGAAACGGTTTTAGCCGCTTCTATTTTTTTAAAATAAACTTGTTTGGTAATTTTTCTTTTTTTCTTGCTCGCTGAATATTTTAACTTCACCGTACTGGCCGTCAAAACCCGGTTTAATAATCAATCTGCCTTCGCGCACCCGTTTTATGCCTTCTACTAAATGCGCTTCAACCATCTTCTCTAAATCTTTTAGGCTAATATTTAATAAAATGTTAAGTTCATTGCCGCCTTGTCTGATAAGGTTTTTATACACGGCTTGTACTTTGTTTGAACTCCTTGATTTAACATCCAGGGCTTCGGCGATAATTTTATCAAGCTCCACTAATTTTTTATAGCCGGCCGCGCCGGTCGGCTTAAAGCCAGCCGGTCGGTCGGCCAGTTCTTCCACCCGGCTTAAGACGCCGACGGTCAAAGGTTTTTTACAGACCGGACAAATACCTTTTAATTTTTTTGTTTGCCCCGGCGTAAAGCTTACCGCGTGATCGCGATGGCCGTCGTAATGATACATCCCCTCTTCCGGGTAAAATTCTATGGTAAATTCTATTCCGCTCGCTTCTTCATGATTATTTTTATTTTCCGCCAAACTGTGGATAACATCGCCGTAAATTATTTTTTTATTTTTAATAATTTCATATATTTCCTGATAATTTATTTTTTTCATCTCGAAAATATTAGCTTCGCGCGCGATGTTGGGTAAAGAATGAGCGTCCGAATTTGATAATATGCTAAACCGGTCCAGAGCGGAGAGCCGCCAGTTCATTTCCGGGTCGCTTGATAATCCGGTTTCCAGCGCGTAAATATTTTTTGTATATTCATGAAAGCAATCTTCCATCCGATCAAAGCCGGATTTTGAACCGAAGACCGCGAACCAGGGCGTCCAGGCATGCGCCGGATAGATCAGAAATTTTTTATCAATGCTTAAACATAATTTCATTAACTCAGGAGCGCTCATGCCTAAAATCGGTCGGCCATCAGAACGGATATTAAAATTTTTATCTAAATAATTATTCAGCTCATCGGCCGCGGCAATATTCGGCGCGTGAATAACCAAATGAATCCGCCTGGCTTTACCTCCGTCCTTATAGATCAACGCCACTTCGGTTGACAAAATAAATTTAACTTTATCATCTTGAGCGCTGTTTAATCTATATAGACCAGAACCAGGCGCGGTTTCAACTAATTTATTTTTTATATCAGAAAACCAATCCGGAAAAGTAAAATCGCCGGTAGCGATGATGTCCACGCCCTTAATCCGACAAGCCGCGTCAATATTGGGAAGCGTCAGCTCGGGCGAACAGGAACGGGAATAGCGGGAATGAATATGTAAATCCAAAATTTGCCGCATAATAGTATAGTTTAATAAAGGCCCGGGCTGGGTATGTCAAATTTTCGTGCGAGGACTGTCGGAGGCCGAGTACTCTCGGCCGAGTTCCGCAGTAGAAAAGTTGGCATGCCCAGCCCGGAGCCTTACTGTGGTTATCAGCCAAAAATCTTCAAATGCCGGCCGATCGGCATACCTCGCTGTTTTTCACCCACGTCCACGTCCAGCCACTCGCCGCCGACTTTAACTTGTAAATACTGATGGATTATAAAATTAGCAAAAACATGGCGGCGCCTGATATCGGCTTCTTTAAACCGGCCGCTTTTCACTAAAAATATTTTTAATAAACGGTTGCTGACCGTACAGGGCAGATAGCCGCTCATCCGCCAAGCTTGTTCAACCGTCTTAAACAAATAACCGAATTTCAAAAAAGTGTTAAACCGCTCGGAGCGGAATCTTCCGCCCAAATAATCATAAGCCAGGCCTAAAAATTCTTCGGCCGACCCGGCCTTAAGTTTTAATTCATCAATTTTTGCCTGCATGCCGGCCGGAAGGCGCTCCGGAATTTTTTCTTCAGTAAAGCCTAAATAAGGTATAAAAAAACGCGATAAAACGAAAACTGTTAATATATATACCGCGAAAATGTAAAACTCCATAGATTAAAGATTACTTCTTTTTCTCCTATCGGCCTCGGCTAATTGCTCTGGCGTATTTACGCCAAACCATTGGTTGGGGTTTTCCAGTTTGACCACGCCTAATCTGGAACCGGCCTTTAACGCCTCTTCAACGAAGCTGGGCAAACCGTATTCGCCTTTAGCGTTATTGTAAGGCTTTAAATTAGAATAATGCTCTAAAAACCAATCTTTTTTAAAACAAAAAGTGCCGGTATTAATCTCTTTAAATTTTTCAAGCTCCGGCGTCATGTTTTCTTTCTCCACTACTTTAACGATCCGACCGTCCTGGTCGCGGATTATCCTGCCTAAGCCTTGCGGATCGTCCGGCTCGCAAGTTAGAATGGTAATGTCATTTTTATTGGACAAATGGAATTCCACCAGCCGGGCTAAAGAATTGAATTTGTAAAAAGCCGAGTCATCGCCCTGTATTTCCAAAAAATTATCAAATTTTTCCGGTAAAGCTTTGGCGCCGGTTAAGGCCGCGTGGGCCGTGCCCAGGCGTTCGGTTTGCGAGGCATAAATATAATCCGGGCCAAATTCTGCTCTGACTAACTCTTCTTTAAAGCCGACCACCAAGCAAATTTGGCTTTTTGCCAGCCCGCCTCTTTCCAGCTCTTCCAAAACAAAGCCGGCGATCGGCCGCTCGTTTATTTTATAAAGCACCTTAGGCAAATCGCCGCAATTAAGCCTTTTGCCTTGGCCGGCGGCTAAAATTACTACCCCGAGATTTTTTAATTGTTGTTTCATAGCTATGATAATATATTTTTTATAACCTCTCCAATTTTATCGGCCAAGCCTTTTATTTCTGTTTCATTTTTTCCCTCAATCATGACGCGGCATAAAGGTTCGGTGCCGCTATAGCGGACATTAACCCTGCCCTCTCCGCCCAAATATTTTTCCGTGGCATCAATAATATCTCTTATCGCCGGTATCGTTGATAGGTCGGGCTTATTCTTTACCCTTACGTTAAGCAGTGTTTTAGGCATTAAAACAACCTCCCGCATCAATTCTGACAATGGCCGGTTAAAATATTTTAAAGCCGATAGCAGCATTAAGCCGCTCAATATGCCGTCGCCGGTAGTGTGGCGGTCTAAAAAAATAATATGGCCTGATTCCTCACCGCCCAAAATCGCTCCTCCGCTTACGAGCTTCCCGTAAACCTGCCGATCTCCGACGTCAGTTTGCAGATGCTTGATGCCCAAATTTCTTAAGCTGTTAATAAATCCGATATTGCTCATTAGCGTGCTGACAACCGTATTATTTTTTAATTTGCCTTTTTCTTTCAGCATTTTGGCATAGATATAAAGCAAATGATCGCCAGATAACCGCTCGCCTTTTTCGCTGACAGCAATCAGCCTGTCGCCGTCGCCGTCAAACGCCAATCCGGCGTCGGCTTTTTTTTCAAGCACGGCTTTTTGCAGATTTTCCGTATGTTCCGACCCGCAGTTTTCGTTTATGTTTTGTCCGTTGGGCGAAGCGGAAATTAGCGTAACTCCGGCTCCCAGTTTTTTAAAAACATCGGGCGCGACATCGCAAGTCGCCCCGTTAGCGCAATCCAAAACGATTTTCATGCCCTTAAAATCGCCGCCCTCTGAATTATTCAGTAAAAATTCGGAGTATTTATTATTATATTCCTTAACTAGCGGCTCATCCGCCAGGCTAAACGCCGATTTTTCCGCGCCAGTGTCCGCCTCTGTTATCAATTTTTCCATTTTTATTTCTTCCGCGTCCGACAATTTCGTTCCGTCATTTTTAAAAACTTTAAAACCGTTGTGCTCGTAAGTATTGTGCGAAGCGGAAATGACCAGGCCTAGGCCGGCCTCATTCTCCCTAGTTAAATAGGCGACGGCCGCAGTCGGAATTACTCCGGCTGATCTTATCTGGCCGCCCGCCTGAACTATGCCTCGCGCAACGGCCGTTTCTAAAATCGGTCCGGATTCCCGGGTATCCCGGCCGATAATTATTTCCGGCTTAAGATTATTGATTTGGCAATATCGCACCAAGGCCCGGCCCAGCTTAAGCGCTAAGATTTCATTCATGGCCTCACTGCCCACCAGCCCCCTAATACCGTCAGTGCCAAACAAATTTTTCATAAAAAGGCTCTTAAAGTTTAATCAAAATCCAGCCTAAATTCCTTGCCCCAGTCTTTAAAACCAAGCCGTAGGTACCAGCCATGCACTTTCTCCTTGCCATATCTTGAGTAGCCAACCAGTTTATAGCAATTATTATCTTTAGCCGACTTAATGATTTCTTTTAATAATTTTCCTCCTAAACCCTGGCTCCGATAAGCTTCGCCGACATAGACATCTTCCAGCAGGCCGAACGGCCGGTCATGTTCGTTATATAGCAAATACAAGTATGCCCGGGCGATTTCTTTTCCGTCCTGCTCCGCAAAAAATTTTATGCCGTGAGCGTTAATTGTTTTTTGTTTAATTTCCATAAATTTATTCTACTGTGACGGACTTAGCCAGATTCCGCGGCTTATCAACATCTTTGCCTTTTAAAATCGCCATATGGTAGGCAAAAATCTGCAGCGGCACGGCGGCCAAAATCGGCGTCAACATTTCCAAGGTTTTAGGAATATAAATTACATCGTCGACTAAGTCTCTGATTTTTTCATCGCCGGCTGTGGCGATAGCGATAACCTGGCCGCGCCTGGATTTTATTTCTTGGATATTGCTTAAATTCTTTTCATAAACGCTGTCGCGCGGCACGATAAAAACAGCGGGGAAATTTTCATCAATCATGGCGATCGGGCCATGCTTCATCTCGCCGGAAGCGAAACCCTCGGCGTGGATATAAGAAGTTTCTTTCAGTTTCATGGCTCCCTCAAACGCCAAGGGGCTGTTATATTTCCTGCCCAAAAAGGCAAAGTCGCGCGCGGACAGATATTTCTCCGCAATGGCTTTTATTTCTCGGCTCTGTTTAAGTATCTCTCTGACTTTATCCGGTAGCATCAGTAGCTCGTCGATGATCCTTTTGCCGGTAACCAGGGACATTTTCCGCTGGCGTCCGAATAAAACCGTCAAAAGCGATAGAATAGTCAGCTGGGAAACGAACGCTTTGGTGGAAGCTACGGCGATTTCCGGTCCGATATGATTATACACGCCGGCATCGGTTTCGCGGGCGATGCTTGAACCGACTACGTTGACCAAGCCTAAGGTCAAGGCGCCTTTTTCTTTGGCTTCCTTGATCGCGGCCAGAGTATCAGCGGTCTCGCCCGACTGGCTGATGGCCAAAACCGCCGTTTTTTCATTGATTACCGGCTGGCGGTAGCGGAATTCCGAGGCATATTCTACTTCTACCGGAATGCCTGCATATTCTTCCAGCATGTACTCGCCTACTAATCCGGCCAATCTGGCCGTGCCGCAGCCGACAATCACGATTTTTTCTATTTCCCTGACACGGTCCAAAATATTATCAAAACCGCCGAGCTTGGCTTTGCCTTCTTCGGCTAAAGCGCGGCCGCGCATGCTGTTTATGATGGTTTCCGGCTGCTCAAAAATTTCTTTGAGCATGAAATGGTCATAGCCTTGCTTTTCCGCCTGGCCCAGGTCCCATTCTATTTGATCTACTTTTTTATTCACTTCGACGTCGTCGTTATTAAAAATTTTCAGCCCCGAACCGTTTATTTCCGCGATGTCGCCGTCATCCAAATAAATAACTTGTTTGGTATAGCGCAAAATCGCTGAAATATCCGAGGCAATGATCGTTTCATCGCCGCCTAGCCCGATGACCAGCGGACTGCCCAATTTAGCGGCTATAATTTTACCCGGCTCATCTCTATGGAAGATCACTAAGCCATAAGTTCCGCGCAGCAATTTCAAGGTTTTTTTTAAGGCCTCGAGCAGGCTGCCTTCATAAAAATCTTCAACCAGATGCGCGATCACTTCCGTATCGGTGGCAGAGGCGAATTTATGCCCTTTACTAATTAAATATTCTTTCAGCTCCTGATAATTTTCAACTATACCATTATGAGCCAGCCAGATTTTACCCGAGCAATCGGTATGCGGATGGGCGTTGTCTTCCGAAGGCACGCCGTGCGTGGCCCAGCGCGTATGCGCGATGCCCTGGCCGCAAGCTGGCGCAGCACCGGTGTTTATTTTTTTTTCCAGTTCAGCGATTTTGCCCACGGCTTTGGCCGAAAAAATTCCGTCTACGGTTTTAACCGCCACGCCCGAACTGTCGTAGCCGCGATACTCTAAGCGCTTAAGCCCGTCCAAAAGAATAGGCAGGGCGTTGTTCTTTCCGAGATAACCGACAATTCCGCACATAAATTATAAGATTAATTATATTAATTTCCACATCTGCAAAAACAAAGTTCTTTGAGTTTCATAAATCATTTTATTTTCGATAATTACCCCAACCGGATGATCGCGGCTGTCTCGTGAAATAAAAGCGCATTTATCAGCGTAAATTAAAATATACGTCATATTGCTTTCGCCCCTGCTCCCAACCTTTAGCCACTTTCGCTCATCAAGGCCGTAAGTTCCGCCGCCCTCGGACAAGGAAATAGTCTTGGCTTTAATATTATTTCTAATTCTTTTTTTATTGAAGTCGGGGTAGGCGCCATAAACGTCCTCGCGTACGCCGGCTGCGGAATAGACATAATATTCCCCAGCCATCGGTTCTTTTATCGAACTCAGAATATCGTCTAAAATAAATTTTATGCCTGACTTGCCTTCGTAAAATTTAGTCACCGGCTTGCCGCCGCCTTTTTCCTGAAGCGATTTTAATTCCGGAATCAGGGCCTTTATTTTTTCTTCGGCTTTTTTTAATTCATCTTCGCGCACGGATAAAAGCTTTAAAATTTTATCCGGGTCTTCGGCCACAAATTGCTGTTTAGTATCCTGATGAAAATAACTTACCAGCCCCAATTCTTGAAGTTTTTTCAAGATATCGTAAGCCGTACCCCGGTTCAAATTTGAAACTGAGGCCAAATCGCGCACTGAGCTGGCGCCGTGCTCCAGTAAAGCCAAATAAACAGCCGCCTCCTTATCGCTTAAGCCTAATTTTTTAAACGCGGTAATATCCATGTAACTATTATATTCTTTAAGTAAAAATTGTCAACTTTAATTCGACAAAAAATTATAATTAAATAAAAAAATAGCTAATTTAAGCTATTTTTCTATTTAATATTTGTCAAAATAATTTATTTAATACATGCTCCGCTTTGACATCTCTTATCGCAAGCCTTGGTAACCGGAATTATAGCGTTATTTTGGCAAGTATATTCAACTAATTTTTTCAGCGTTTTATCGCCGTAAACGCAGCTGTCGGTTGAAGTCTGGATCGGCCGATTATTTTTATATAATACAGCCGTACTTTTTTTGCTAAAAGGATCTTTGAGCGAGGCGTCGCCGTCTACACACTTAAATGACGGCGTCGGTTTGCAGGCCCCGTTGATACAGCCATTGGGACAATTATATGATACAACTTTTATTGCGTTAGCCGCGCAAGTCGCTTCTTTAAGCCTAAGGCCGGTTTCGCAATAATCGGTTACTTTTTGAGTTACCTTGTTGTTTCTATATAAAGAAGCCGTGTTTCTCGTGCCATAAACGTCCCTGGCTTGGGCGTCGCCATCAACGCATTTCATTACCGGCGGCGGCAAGCAAGCCCCGTTTAAACAGCCATGCGGGCATTTATAAGTGGCGCTTCGTGATGCGTTATTAACACAATTAAACTCTCGCAATCTTTCGCCAGTTTCACAGTAATCGGTATATTTGACTTGTCTGCCCAGCTTTTTATAGCCGTAGCCATATGCCTGATAAGTTAAAGTTCCCCTTTTATAATAATCATTGCCGCGGTATTTTTGGTCATAATCAGTTTCATTGCAAAAATTATTGTTTGAAGTGGCCGCACCGGAAAAATTCAATAAGTCGCTTGACACCGACCAGATTAGGGCCGCAGTTACGCCGGCGAAGAACGCGATTAAAAACACGCCGTACCAAGTTTTTATTCTGGTCTTGGAAATTATAACCAAATTAGTCCCCCAAATCGATAAACCTTTTTTGGCGAATTTATCAAATCTCCCCGAGCTTTTTAATTTGCCCATAAATTTTATTTATTTTATATTTTGTCAGCTTATTTATTATAACAAAAATATTAACTTTAGCCAAATAAACGCCTTATTCATTAAAATAATAGAAATAACCATTAATTTTTTTAAACCGCCCGCTGTTGACGTTAAGAAGCTCATCGCTTTTATAAATTAACAGCGGCTGAGGCAATTCTCCTAATTTTACGATTTTTTCTTCATCTGTCGCCTGCCAAAACTCCTGCCAGTTTTTTAAGTTCCAGCCCGCGTCGCCCCAGCCGGGGGAAAAAATTTTATGGCCGGAAAAGCCGTAAAGCCAAGGCGTATAGTTACTGTCATAAGAAAAAACCATGGTTCGGGGCAAAAGCCCGGAAATGGCTTCAATGGAGGAAAATTCCTTTTGGCTTAATAGCGGCTCTTTAACCGCGACTAAATAAAAAAACCAACCCGCTGACAGGCAAATAAATATAATAACAAATAAATTGGAGATTCTCGATGAACAGCGCTTTTTAATTTCCAAATACGCCGCTTCCAATCCGGCTCCAGCCAACATGATTAACGCCAAATCAAGATAAATTGTTAAACGTTCGTAAAATATGAACTTAAAAATAATTAAGATTAAGCTTAAAAAAGCCAAAACTAAAATTAAATTGAAGTCTTTTTTTCTAATCAGCGAAAAGATAGGAATAAAAGCCAATATCAGATAATGCCAGGATAGCTTTAAATATTCAAAACCGCTTAAAAATATCCCTGACTTTAAGCTGAAAAAATCATAGACTTTTACGCTATTAAAAATTTGGCTTAGTGCCAAACTGGCTGAATCTTTATAAATAAACGAACCGACCAGGCTGAGTAAAATGATAAATGATAAAATTAAATATTTATACTTATTTTTTTTAGCCAGTAAATAACAAAATACGGTTAGGGCTAAAATAAAAAATGAAGTCTTATGGATAAAAAGCAGGGTTATGGCCGGGATAACCGCCAAAAATAATTTCTTAGCTCCGCCCATTTCCAAAAAATAAAAGATCAAAAGCATTAAAAAGAGGCCGATAGTATTTTTCCAAAACATCTCCCAATACACCAAATATTGCGTAAAGGACAAGCTGTATATTAACATTGAAAAAAAAGCTGCCTGCTCGCTAAAGTATAATCTAATCAGGAAAAAAATCGCCAAACCGATAAAGGCCGTGATTAAGACGGGCAGAAAATATAAAATTGCTTGGTTGCTTAACCCTAAATTTACTAAAGCTTTAAAAATGGCTCCGGTTCCCGAGTCGTCAAGCCGGAGAGCGGGCGGATTAACCAAGCGCTCCGCCTCAATCGCGTGATTATAAAATCCAGTGTCATAACCTAAAGGGTGCGGACCGTAAAGCAAAAACGGCAAAAGGCGACTTATAAAAATAATAGCCAGAGGCACAAGCAACCAATAAAGCGAAATTTTAATCCGGCTTTGTTCCATCTTATTATTTTAACATTTAAGCTCAAATTTTCCAATAAAAAATCGCCCCAAACAACGGGGCGATTTTTTATTTTTTTAACAAATTTTTATATTTTTGGCATTAAATTTATAGGCTTTTGGTTATTTATTTTCGCGCCATCTATATCAGCTCTCTGCTCCGCTTCATCCTCCTGGCCGCCCGCTTGTTTTTTGAAAGCGTCCGGCAGATTGACTTTAACATTCATGCCTTTATTTTCTTTAATTTGCGGCGCCATTCCGCCGATGCCATATTCTTGCAAATTATCAGTTAACTGCTCACGTGTTTCAAAAGCCTCCTCAACTTTGCCAATCAACTCTTCCGCGTCAAATTTAGTTTTAATTATTGCTTTAATTTCTTCCATCTGCTGTTTAAACTGCGCGGATAATTCTTCAATCGCCGAGATATCAAGCTTCTTTTTCTTTAAGGCCTTTAAGCTTGCGTCAATCCTTTTTATATCAGAAGTGGCTTGGCGAATGCCCTGGCTGATATTTAGTACCATACTGATAGCCTGCTCTGAATTGCGGACATTGTCCAGGCTGCCATAAAAATCATCTTCCAATTTCGATAAAGCCTCATCCGGGTCGGTTTTAGCTAACTCTTTGGCTTGAATTAAGGCCTGGCGCATGGCCTCAACGTTGGTTTTATATTCAGCCAAAATTTCGCTTAAATCCAATTTAGCGCTATTTTTTTTCTGATAAGCCGCGAGCGAACGGTCTAATTGTTTTAAATCACGATCAGCCTGTTTAAACATCTGGCATAAACGGTTTAAATCGCCCAGCCGCGGCCCCCAATCCTGCACAACCGATCCAATGTCCTGAACCTCATCCATTACTTCATCCAGCTCATCGGCAGTCTTGGCGCCATTTATTTTTCCCACTAAGCCGTCGGCGCTATTCAAAGCGTTAGTCAACTCCTCTGGCAGGCCGACGCCGCATTTGCTTAAAGCAGATTTATTTTTGGCTACGCTGCTTTTCATCATTTTAATGGAACGGGTAAATTGAGCCATGCCGCGCTTCATGTCTTTCAGGCGCTGTTCATCCATTTTTTTCCGGTCTTCTTCCGACGGACCGGAGAAATTATTATTGCCGCCATTATCCGGCCGGACAAACTGCAGCTGGCTCGTTTGCGGTTCGGCGTTATTAGATAGAGACGGCTGGGGCATATTGCTTGATTGTTCGGACGACGGCTTAGAGGGTTCTGAAACATTGGCATTGCCTGACCCGCCATCGGCTGGCGCGGCCGCCGCTGGTGGATTTTCATAAGATGTCGGCGGCAAAGACTGCGGCTGTTCGGTTGTGATCGGCTGGGGCGCCGGTTCGACCGGAGCGCTGCTTGAATCAGCTTCCTCCGCCAAAGCGGTTAGCACGCTAAAAATTTCATTAGCGCTGACTGGTTTATTATAAAAAATCGCTTCTGTCTTTTTGGTTATGGGATTTTCCGCCAAGGCAATAATTACTCTGTCCAAATTTTCTTTGGCTAAAAGCCCCTGGCTTGAATTTTCAACCCGGCTCCAGCCGTTAAGCGCCATGATCTGATTGTAAAAGCTGGCGACTTTGCCGGACGAAGCGTTTAATAGGTAACGTGCTGAATCCGACTCTCCGAAAGTCAGTTTTTTAGCTTGAGGAAAAAGCGGCACCGCGGCATCAGCTAAAGCCGATTTTTCCACCTTATCCAGCAAATTAAAATTTTGCGGCGAAACATCGCTCATTACGGTTTTTGCCATTAAATCATGGGCCTGATCATTGATGGCCATGCTTTGCAAAAAAGCATTTTCAATTAAAACAGCCGTGGCCGCTAGGGTCAAAAGAGCCAGGAGATGGGAAATTTTTGTTTTCATACATTTTGTTTTTATTTTTTTATTTTAGAGCACAAAAAAACAGCTAAAACGCGCCGGTTTTAACTGCCAATATATAAAGAGTTGATTTTTAAAATTATAAAAAACTTCATCGGGCTTTTTGTTTTTTTTTGTTTTTTGCTTATTCAAACTTTATGATCAAATAAGCTTATAAATATATTATAGCACAGCTATAAAAATTTTGCAAGAGCTTTGTTCGTTGTATAAAAAATTATTGGCCGTAGGGCTTTGCCCGCTAATAATTTTTTATACAACACCTTATATTTTTTGAAGGTATTGGAAACTTTTTCTAAAAAAGTTTCCAAAGTATTAAAAAAGCACCATAGTTCCGGCGCTGGCCTACTCTCCCAGGGCTTATGCCCAAGTACCATTGGCGCTGACGAGCTTGACTTCCGTGTTCGGGATGGGAACGGGTATGGCCTCGTCGCTAGAAGCACCAGAACTATGATGCCTTTTTATATTGTATTTTATTTAAAACAAAAATGTGGGAAAATCAGATGGCTTATTAGTACTCCTCGGCTCAACGCGTTACCGCGCTTACACCTAGAGCCTATCAAGGTCATATTCTCTGACCAGCCTATGAAACCTAATCTTGAAGACGGCTTCACGCTTAGATGCTTTCAGCGTTTATCCTAACCGAAGGTAGCTACCCGGCGATGTCCCTGGTGGGGCAGCCGGTACACTAGAGCTTCGTCATTCCCGGTCCTCTCGTACTAAGGAATGTCCTTCTCAAGTTTCCGCGACCATAGTAGATAGGAGACCGACCTGTCTTACGACGGTCTGAACCCAGCTCGCGTGCCGCTTTAATGGGCGAACAGCCCAACCCTTGGGAGCTTCTCCACCCCCAGGATGCGACGAGCCGACATCGAGGTGCCGAACCTTGCCGTCGCTGTGGACGCTTGGGCAAGACTAGCCTGTTATCCCCGGAGTAGCTTTTATCCGATGAGCTTCCGCCGTCCTATTTCGTACGGTCGGATCACTAAGTTCCGCTTTCGCGACTGCTCGACTTGCAGGTCTTGCAGTAAAGCTGGCTTGTGCCTTTACACTATCTCCCGGATTTCCATCCCGGGATAGCCAACCTTTGTAAACGCCTCCGTTACTTTTTAGGAGGCATCCGCCCCAGACAAACTACCCACCAGATACTGTCCCCAGTCCGGATTCACGGACAAGGGTTAGAATTAAAAGCACACAAGGGTGGTATCTCACTGGCGACCCGCTTGCGCGGATCTCCCACCTATACTGAACATGCGTACCCCTAACTCAATATCAAGCTATAGTAAAGCTTCACGGGGTCTTTTCGTCCAACTATGGTTAACGAGCATCTTTACTCGTCTTGCAATTTCACCGAGTCCTTCGTTGAGACAGTATTCAAGTTGTTATGCCATTCGTGCAGGTCGGAACTTACCCGACAAGGAATTTCGCTACCTTAGGACCGTTATAGTTACGGCCGGCGTTCATCCGCGCTTAGGATCAAAGCTGCCTCCGCCTTGCGGCGGAATGACCTCTCCCCTTAACGTTCGGACACTGGCCAGGCATCACCCCCTATACATCCTCTTTCGAGTTAGCAGGGAGCTGTGTTTTTGTTAAACAGTCACTTGAATTCTTTAGCTGCGGCCCACTTGCGTGGGCAGGTCTTATTGCGAACTTACGACCGCTATTTTGCCGAGTTCCTTAACGAAGGTTCTCTCGTACACCTTAGGCTTCTCGCCTCACTTACCTGCGTCGGTTTGCGGTACGGTTGCCATAATCTTTTCGCCTTGCGGCGACCTAGAGATTTTTCTGGGCGATTTATCCGCCTGAATTGACTCGGCCAAAGGCTTCGTCTTTTAACAATATCCGAAAATGTCGGCCCGGATTTGCCTGGGCCTATTTCAAATACCATTAACGTTCATACCATAGAAACGCTCAAACTTTTAAACCGCGTCCTCCCATCGGAGATTACGGCAGTGCTGGAATATTAACCAGCTCATCCATCGGCTACGCCCGCACTACACGGGCCTCGTCTTAGGACCGACTAACCCTGGGTCGATTTGCGTTGCCCAGGAAACCTTAAGTTTTCGGTGGGCAGGGTTTTCGCCTGCCTTTTTGCTACTCATGCCAACATTCTCGCTTCTAAATCCTCCACCTAGCCTCACGACTGGGCTTCAGCGAATTTAGAACGCTCCTCTACCGCTCCCTGCCCTAAGGCAGGAAACCCGCATCTTCGGTAATATGCTTAGCCCCGATATATTTTCGGCGCGCGGCAACTTGACTAGTGAGCTATTACGCTTTCTTTAAAGGATGGCTGCTTCTAAGCCAACCTCCTAGTTGTCGCAGTCGCGACACCACCTTTTACACTTAGCATATATTTAGGGACCTTAGATTGCGATTAGGGCTGTTTCCCTTTAGACTGATGAACCTTAGCGCCCATAGTCTGACTCCCGAGCTTAAATTTTCCGGTATTCGGAGTTTGGTTAAGGACAGTATCTTGCGACCCGCCCTCATTCAGTGCTCTACCCCCGGAAAGAAACACTCGAGGCTAGCCCAAAAGCTATTTCGAGGAGAACCAGCTATTGCCGAGTTCGATTGGAATTTCACCGCTAACCACGACTCCTCCCCGAGTTTTGCACGGCTCGTGGGTTCGGCCCTCCCCTCGTCTTTCGACGAGGTTCAGCCTGGTCATGGCTAGATCACACGGCTTCGGGTCTTGTATATGCGACCTTCTTAAAAATTAGAAAGTAGGCTCTTGCGAGTCTTCTTTCTAAAAAGTAAGATGCGGGCTATTAACCCTCGCTTTCACTTAGCCTCCATGCCATTTGGCATTTAGGCAAGCCACATACAGCAAACTCGTTGGCTCATTCCTCAATAGGCACGCCGTCACCCGGATTGCTCCAGGCTCCGACTCTTTGTAAGTATATGGTTTCAGATACTATTTCATCTCCCTTACCGGGATGCTTTTCACCTTTCCCTCACGGTACTTGTTCACTATCGATCTCAAGAAGTATTTAGTCTTGGGTCATAGTCGACCCGGCTTCAGACGGGATTTCACGAGTCCCGCCTTACTTAAGATATGTCATCGCAGAATAATAATTCCTTTCGCTTACGGGGCTATCACCCGCTCTGGCGGAGCTTTCCAGCTCGCTTCAACTAGTAAATTACTTTTGTGTTACTTCTGCCTCACTCTTCTAGGGAGTGATAATAACTATCTTGCAACCCCTCTTAAACATATGGACCCAGCTCCTTCAATATATCTTTCCACCGAAGTGGATCAATATACGCGGTTTAAAAGGTTTAGACTGTTCCCCGTTCGCTCGCCACTACTTGGAGAATGCTAATCGCTAATCAAATGTGAATATTGCTATTCAGTATTTGATTAGAGATCGTGTTGTTTTCTTTTCCTCCGGCTACTAAGATGTTTCAGTTCACCGGGTAGTCGTCTCACCAGCCTATGTGTTCAGCTGGCGGACGTTCCGACATTTAATCGGAACAGGTTTCCCCATTCGGAGATCCTCGGATCAAAGGTTGCTTGCCACCTAACCGAGGCTTATCGCAGGCTGCTACGTCCTTCATCGGCTTCTTGAGTCAAGGCATCCACCATATACCCTTAACGAGATTTTCCCACACTTTTGTTTTAAAAGTGTTTGAATTATTTTTGTTTACTTACTTATATAAGATGCTCTATTTTCTACTTATTGATCTAGTAATTTTTCTTTATTTTTATTTCTTGATTGTTAAGGTCCGCGTTATTTTCATAACCTGTAATTTGCAACCCAAAGTTATGAGTTGCGAGTTACGGGCTACAAACATTTTAAAGTAAACAAAAAACCGCCCATCAGCGGTTCAAAAGTGGGCTAAAAATCAGCCGGACTTAACCGCTTGTAAGTTTAGTGAATAATAAAAGTTTTTTCATATATGGTATGGAAGTTTTAACTAATTGGTATTATACCCTATCTATATAATCTGTCAAGGGGGAGTTATTTGGCTTAGATTATCCTAAATTTTTCCAAAAGTTCCGGATTATTCATATGGCTTTGCGCCTCTTCTTTGGAGATAATTTTGGCTTCGTACATTTTCTTTAAATCATGGTCCAAGCTGACCATGCCGTCTTTAGAGCTGGTCTCAATCACGGTTTTTATCTGAGCGATTTTATTTTCCCTGATTAAATTGGACACGGCCGGCGTATTCAAGAGAATTTCCCTGGAGGCGATTCGCCCGCCCTTGGTTTTCACGAGTAGGCGCTGGGAAATCACGGCCGCCAAAGTCATGGATAATTGCGCCCTGACTTGCGACTGCTGATGCGGCGGAAAAATATCAATAACTCGGTCAATGGTTTGCGCCGCGCTGTAAGTATGCAAAGTGGCGAGAACCAAATGCCCGGTCTCGGCCAAGGTGATGGTCGTGGAAATAGTTTCCAAATCGCGCATTTCCCCCACCATAATGACGTTCGGGTCCTGCCTTAAAACGTGCTTTAGTCCTTCATTAAAAGTTACCATGTCCGAACCTAATTGGCGCTGAATAATAATGCTTTTTTCATGCTTAAATCTGAACTCAATCGGGTCTTCTAGGGTGACAATACTGGCCTTGCGATTTTGATTAATATAATTTATCATGGCCGCGAGCGTAGTTGATTTTCCGCAACCGGTCGGGCCGGTAACTAAAATCAGGCCTTGCTGTAAGTTAACTAGATCGTAAACCACTTTGGGCATAGCCAAGTCTTCCAAGGTGGGAATCTTATCGCTAATGACGCGGGCCACCAGGCCGACGTTATCTCTTTCGTAATGCAGGTTAACTCTAAATCTGGCTTCTTCGTCATTTTCATAGCTTAAGTCCAATTCTCTATCCTTGATAAATCTCTTTTTTTGCTCTTCATTTAATAGGGAAAAGACCATCTGCTCAACTTCTTTTCGGGTAAGAATTTTTTTGGCATCAACTCCGGTCAGCTCGCCATCAATTCTTAAAAGCACGGGCGCGTCAACTACTAAATGGACATCAGAAGCGTTTTTCTCTACGGCTAGTTTTAAAATCTCTTGAATATTCATATTATTGACAAAAATTATTAATTATGCTATAATTTTATATTAAATTTGTAAAAACTAATTTTATGGCTAAAACTAGTAAAAACAATAAAGGGTTTAGTTTAACCGAACTAATGATTGCTATAAGCATTGTCGGTTCGGTCACTACCATCGCCAGCGCTCAGCTGGATGATGTTTTGCCCATGGCGCGCGACGCTCAGCGGAAGGCCAATATCCATCAAGTGCAAACCGCCCTGAATTTATACTACAATGACCACGAAGAGTACCCTGTCTCCGCAAGCTTGGAACCCACTTCGGAAGGCTGGCAGTCAATAAAAAACGTTCTAGAGTCGCCGGACAATATTTATATTCCGGAAATGCCGGTCGATCCCCTAAATACGGATCAATATGTATTTAAGTACTCAAGCGACGGACAAAAATTTAAAATCACTTATGAAACCGAAGACCCGTCGGACCAGTCGCCGCAGGCAGCCTGGGGGTTATAAAATTATTATACCCTAAAAAAGGATTGACTTAAAGTCAATCCTTTTTAATTTACCAATTTTTGTTCTTCAGTCCTTTGGCGGCCGCGTCAACCTGGGCTTCTTGCTTACTCGTTCCTTTGCCGGTAGCCACCAATTCACTATCCAGATATAAGCCGACTTCAAAGTTCTTGCAGTGATCCGGCCCGGACTCGCTTAAAACTTTGTAATGAGGCGTGATGCCGAACAGCTCCTGGGCTTTTTCCTGAAACTTTGACTTGGGATCTAGATATAGCTGATTTTTTAAAATATTATCCAGCTTGGACAAAATAAATGTTTTGACGAATTTCTTGGCCGGCTTTAGCCCTGCGTCCAAATAAATCGCGCCGATGACTGCTTCCATGGCGTTGGCCAAAATAATCTGCCTAGCTTTGGAATTTTTATCTTTTGATTCGCCCTTGGACAAATACAAATATTTTTCCAAGCCAATCTCGTCGGCGATTGAAGCCAGCATTTTGTAATTAACCAGGCTGGCGCGCCAGTTGGTCAAATCGCCTTCCGGCGTATCCATAAAATCATGGAACAAAGTTTCGGTCACGATAATTTCCAAAACCGCGTCGCCCAAAAATTCCAGCCGTTCGTTATGATTTAGTTCAAAATCCGGATGTTCATTTAAATAGGAGCGATGCACGACCGACTGTTTTAATAGGTCCTGATTCTTAAATTTAAGATCCAGCGCCTGCTCCAGCTTTGAAAAGTCTTTCATTTTGAAAATTTATAAATTGCTTGTCCTGGCTCTGCCAGGGAAAATTGAAAATTAGACGACATGCCTAAGTTTCAAGTTTCAAATTTCACTTAATTAACTTTATTAGTCTCAATTTTTTCCGTCTTCTTTATCGTCCCGGCCACGTCTTTATAGATCGCGCCTAAGACGCCGTTCACAAACTTGCCGGAAGATTCTCCGCCGAAGGTTTTAGCGATTTCAATGGCTTCGTTGATCGCTACCTTGGCCGGAATATCTTTATCAAACAGCAGTTCAAATACGCCGATGCGCAGGATATTCCTGTCCACGATCGTGATCTGGTCCAGCGGCCATTCGGTCGCGTATTTAGTAATGTACTTATCAATTTCCGCCTGATTTTTTATGACGCCGCTGATAATTGACTTTACAAAACCATGGTCGTTAAATTTCGGCGCGAATTGCTTAAAATTTTGTTCAATCAATTTATTTAAATCCGGCTCTTGCTTATCGTTAAAATCCCAAGAAAACAGGGTTTGCATAGCGATGGTTCTGGCCAGATGTCGATTGGACATAAATTATATCTGTCATTCCGGCCTTGAGCCGGAATCTAATTTATTTTTTTTCTTTCTTGATCTTGCTTTTTATTTTCAAGACCTGTTTGCCCTTGTAAGAGCCGCAGAAACCGCAGGCGGTGTGCGGTAAAACCGCCTGGCCGCATTTTTGGCAAGAATTCAGTTTAACTTTTTTTAAAGCTTGGTGCGAGCGGCCGCGTCGGGCTTCGCTTCTGGAACGTCGTTTAGCTGGTACGGACATAAATATTAAGTTATTAATTATTAATTTGACTTTATCATAACTTAAAAAGCCGGTTAAAGTCAAGGTCAAAAAATCAGCATGGCGTCACCATAGCTAAAAAAGCGGTATTTTTTCTTAATCGCCTCGGAGTATGCTTTAAAAATTTTATTTCGACCGGCAAAGGCGCTTACGAGCATTACAAGCGTTGATTTGGGTAAATGGAAATTAGTGATCATGGCGTCTACCAGCTTAAACTTATAACCAGGATAAATAAAAATATTTGTTTGAAATTTTAAATTTGGAATTTTTTTGGTTATTGTATCTTGGTTATTGGTTATTTTATGGGACAGGCTCTCCAGCGTTCTGACGCTGGTTGTTCCGACCGCGATTATACGCCTGCTTTCACTTTTAGCTTTTATAATATTGGCCAGCGTTTTTTTATTAATTTCCACGCACTCAACATGCATTTTATGCTTGGTAATATCCTCGGCTTTAACCGGCGCGAACGTGCCTAAGCCGACCTGAAGCGTAATATATTCAATTTGCACGCCTTTATTTTTTATTTTTTTTAAGAGCGCGGGCGTGAAATGAAAACCGGCCGTCGGCGCGGCTACCGAGCCGAGTTTGGTGGCGTTGGCATAGACAGTTTGGTAATTAGCCTTGTCCGCCGAAGCCTTGGCAGAGAAAGATTTGATGTACGGCGGCAGCGGCACGCGGCCGATTTGCTTAACGATTTTCATGAAAGCCGCGCCATTTTTATTGAATTTAACATTCCAGGTGCCGTCCTGATTGTTTTTTATAATTTCCGCCTTAAGCCCTTTATTAAATTCAACTTGCAAATTCTCTTTTCTTCTTTGCCCGCCAACCAGGCATTGCCACAGGCCTGACTTTATTTCTTTGAGTAAAAATATTTCCACTTTCCCGCCGGTGGCCGCGCGTTTGCCAATCAATCTGGCCGGCATGACCTTGGTATTATTTAGCACCAAGACGTCGCCCGGACGCAAATAACCTGGCAGATCAAAAAAATGCCTATGCTCTATCCGGCCGCTTTTTTTATGCAAAACTAAAAGCCGCGACTGGTCTCGCGGTTTCATGGGTGTTTGCGCGATTAAATTTTTCGGCAAATCATAATCAAAGTTTTGAAGGGATAGCCGCATGTTTTTTTTCTTCGATTAATTTTATGATCGTATCCCTGATTGCCTCCGGGCCGGGCACCTGGATAAAGGAGCATCTTTGCTGTTCGGCCGCGGTCTGGACGTAAACATCGCCGCAATGGAAGACAAATCTTAAGAAACCTTTTAGTTCGCTGGTTACGTCCTGGATTTCTGACAATTTTGTTTCCGAGACGGTGCGCGAAAAAAAACCTTCCTGTTTTATGTCAATAATCCGTTCGCTGGTTATGAGCCAAACGTCGAGGTAATAGTCAATAAACGAGAAAAACATAAACAGCCAAATAAACAAAGCGTAGCCGCTGGTCGCCAGGACGATTAAGGGGTAAGAAATTTCTCCTTCAAGCAAATTAGGATAAATATTAAGCATGATAAAGCCGACCGCGGCCGGCAAGCCGACCAAAATCGCCGTAAGTAGTAGCCTGCCCGCTAGTACTAGCGCGTCTTTTCTGATGATTTTTATGATTTTTTCACCCGGCAGTTTTCCGGGCAAGCGGTATTCAAACATATTATTCATCAACTTAAAATTTAATGGCCGTAGAGCTTTGCTCGCTATTAAATTTTAAGTTGATCCCTTATATTTTTGGAAAGTATTGAAAACTTTTTTGAAAAAGTTTTCAAAGATTTAAAAGCTATTGGTGCCGAAAATTTCAGCGCCGCCCTGAAAAACCGTTAGCCCGGCGCTCCAGTCAATCGGGCTTAAATACAGATAAGACGAATTAATAATTAAGGCCGCGACCGCCAGATAAGCGAAAGCGGCTACAAAGGTCGTAAAATTGACCTGACCGTATTTTAAAATATGATAAAGCGCGATCAAGCTGAAAATCAGCCAAACAAAGGCAAACAGCAAATATAAATATAGAAAAGCAATTAAGGGAATGGTCATAGATAAATTTTATACTAGCTTCTCCTGCCCTTTTCTCTTCCGACCCAGATGGATGTAGGCCGTATCGGTCGCCACCCGGCCTCTGGGCGTCCGGTCTAAAAATCCCAACTGCATTAAATATGGCTCATAAACTTCTTCGACGGTGGCAATATCTTCCGCCGTGGAGGCGGCGATAGCCGACAGGCCGACCGGCCCGCCGGAAAACTTATCAATAATCACTTCCAGAATTTTCCGGTCGATCCAATCCAGCCCCAGCTCGTCAACTTCCAAAAGATGGAAGGCCTTAAGGCAGTGGTCCAGATTTATGCCGCCATTGCCTTCAACTTGGCAATAGTCGCGCACTCGTTTTAATAATCGGTTAGCGACTCTAGGCGTGCGGCGCGAGCGCTTGGCGATTTCCTCGGCCGGTTCGGCCGGCAGGCTGATGTTTAAAATTTTGGCGCTGCGTTCAATGATTTTTTTAATATCTGAATTCTGGTAAAAATCCAAATGATAGGTCATGCCGAAGCGGTCGCGCAACGGCGAGGATAACAGACTGATTTTAGTAGTGGCGCCGATGATGGTAAAGCGCGGCAAATCAATGCGCAAAGTTCGGGCCGACGGGCCTTTGCCGATGATGATATCCAAAGCGTAATCTTCCATGGCCGGATAAAGAATTTCCTCAATGGTTTTATTAAGCCGGTGGATTTCATCAATGAACAAAATATCGCCCTGATTAAGGTTGGTTAAAATCGCAGCCAGGTCGCCGGATTTTTCGATGGCCGGTCCGGAAGTAATCCGCACGCTTGAACCCAATTCGTTAGCTATAACGTGGGCTAAGGTGGTTTTGCCTAATCCGGGCGAGCCGTAAAGCAAAACATGCTCAATCGGCTCGTTTCGGCCTTGGGCGGCCGCGATAAAAATCTTCAAGTTCTGCTTGATATTTTCCTGGCCCACAAATTCGCTTAATTTTCTGGGCCGAAGCGTTAAATCCAGCGATTTATCGTCAACCGCTTCTTCCGGCGCGATAACGCGTTCATTTTGGTCTGTCATGCCTCTATTTTACCTGTTTACCCCGCCATTGGCAATGGCGGGGCTTCGTGCTTTTTCGGCAACTCGCCATTTAAGGCTTTTTTTATAATACCCTTGGTCTCTTCGGAAAAATCAGCGGATAAAATCCAATTTAAAAAACCGGGGTCTAGCTTAACTATTTCACCCAGCGGCCGGCCTTTATATTTAGAAAAAGAAAAATGCGCTTCGCCGTTGCGCCAAAAAAATTTACGATCGTTATCCACGAAGCGATCATTGTCCAGATGATGGATTTTATGAATAAACTCCCAGTCCCTGGTCTCGCCGTATTTCTCCAGTTGTTTTTCCAAAACCTCGGCCGCAACTAGAACATCGGCCAAAGCGCTGTGCGCCTCGTCATGCTCTTTGCCGCAATAAAATTTATAGGCGGCGGACAAAGTGCGCGGCTCCATAAAATGATAAATCACTTTAGCATCAATAATTTTCGCGGCCGTGTAATCAAAATCCATGCCGGCGCGCAGAAATTCGCGGCGCAAAAGCGGCAAATCAAAACCCATAATATTGAAACCGCTGAAATTGCAGCCATTAAAAATTTCCCAAATCTCCTGGGCTTTTTCTTTGAAGGTCGGCTCGTCTTTTACCTGGTCGTCGGAAATGCCGTGGATGGCTACGGCCTCGGCCGGGATATTCATCTCCGGATTTAAAAGCATCACGCCCTTTTTCACTACGCCGCTCGGAAAAATCTTTAAATAAGCGACTTCAATAATCCGATCCATGGTAACCGACAAACCGGTTGACTCCAAATCGAAAACCACTAACGGTTTATCCAAAGCAATCAGTTTCGCGATCTTCGCCTGCTTAGTCGTCATAATAGATTTTATTGATAAATTTGTTCTAAATTTTTTTGCACTTCGGCCCAGTTGACGATCCGCCAAAACGCTTCAATAAACTTGGCGCGCTCGTTTTTGTAATCAAGATAATAGGCATGCTCCCAGACGTCTAGCGCCAGTATAATTTTATGCTCCGGAAATAAATTGACGTTATGCTTTTCGATTTGCATGATAGCCAGTCCGCCGGACTCGGCCGAACAAGCTAAGGCCGCCCAGCCCGAGCCTTCAACGCTTAAGGCCGCGGCCGAAAATTCTTTTTTAAACCGGTCGTAGCTTCCGAATTCAGACTTTATTTTTTCCATGAGCCGGCCTGACGGTTCGCCTCCGCCGCCTTTACGCGCGGGCGCTAGATTTTGCCAAAATTTTGAATGTAAAATATGCCCGCCGGCGTGAAACGACAGTTCTTTTAAAATTGCCTTCAAGTCCAAATCGGCGTTAGTTTGTCTGGCGGCGGACAGTTTGTCAAAAATCGCGTTTGCCCCGTTGACGTAAGCCAAATGATGTTTGTCATGATGCAGTTTTAATTGCTCCTCGGAAATAAAAGGCGCGAGTTCGCCGTAGCCGTAAGGCAGTTCAGGCAACGTATATTTTTTTTGTTCCATATATTTATTGTTAGGCTGTCAACTTAGCTTATTTTTATTAACTATTTATTAACTCTCAGCTATATTATTCTACCTTAAATCCCATAAAAACAAAAACACCCCCGATTGCTCGAGGGTGCTTTCTATCATGAAGTAATTGATTACCAATTGCTTCCGCCACGGCTGGAGCCGCGATCGAAACTTCTTCCGCCGCCGCCGTTACCGCCGCCGAAACTTCTTTTCGGGCGATCTTCCTGAGGTCTGGCTTCGTTAACCACAATGTTGCGGCCTTCGAAATCCTTGCCATTGAACATGTCAATAGCGGCCTGGGCTTCAGCTTCATTGGACATTTCCACGAAGCCGAATCCTTTTGACCGGCCGGTCATCTTGTCCATGATGACAATCGCGGAGGTTACTGAACCAGCCTGTGAGAAAGCGTCTTTTAAAGCGCCTTCGGTGGTTGAGTAAGGCAATCCGCCTACGTACAATTTCGTACTCATACTTTTCCTTTGCTTTTGGGTGTGTCGCTCCCAATGTTAATTAAAACGTAAGTCGACACGACTTATTTACTCTCTAAGAACCTGTCTGGCAAGTCACTTTCGTAAACGAGAAGCTAAAATTTCGAGCAGAATTTTTTATAAATTTTTAAGCTTATATAGATATATAGGCGAAAAAATTTAGGAAAAATTATGCCGTAATTTTAGCTTCGCAGTAGAAACGGACTTGTCAGACAGGTTCTCCACCTACGCAAAAGCATAAGGAAAGTAAAATAACACTTACATAGAGAAGTATAGCAGGAGTTAGCCAATCTGTCAAGCCAAGAGGCTTACCAGAAGAAGTCTTCGCTAATTATATTTTTCCGGCTAACTTTCAGGTCAGCTAATATTTCTTTCAAACTCGTTTTCATAAGTTCCGGGCCGCAAACATAAAACAAAGAATTATTAAGGTTACTAATGTATTTTTTTATAATCTCCTGGTTAATATAGCCATTTTCGCATTCGGCCGAAGCCGCGGTCTGATCGCTTATGACAAAAACTTTTTTAAACCGGCTGTTTTTAAGGCTCTCCAGTTCCGTCCGATAAATCAGCTCGGCTTCGGTTTTCGCGCCGTAAAGTAAAACAATATTACGGTTTGTTTTTTCAATTAGACCGTTCCGCAGCATGCTTAAAAAAGGCGCGATGCCCACCCCGCCGGCGATTAGCACCAAATCTTTGGCCTGGTCGTTTACCGTAAAAATACCGAACGGTCCGTCCACGATTACTTCCTCGCCGGCTTTTAAATTCTTAAGCGCCTTGGTAAATCTGCCTTGGATTTTTATGACAAAGCGCAGCTCATCTTCCGCGGGCGAACTGGCAATGGTAAAGGGATGCCGGGCGTAGAGCTTAGCCTGCTTTAATCTTAAAAAACAAAACTGTCCGGCCTTAAAATTAAACTTTTTTTCCGGCTTGAGCGTTAGAGTAAAAACGTCTTGGTTTTCCTGTTTTACGTTAGCGACATAAAATTTTCCGGCGCGCCTTTGCTTTAGCTTGTAAACGGCGCGATAAACCAAGCCGGCGGCGACCGCGCCTGTTAAAATTAAATAAGCCGTTTTCATCGGCCAATAAGCCGAGTCCGAACCAAGATTAACCGCGTGGTATAAACTAAACCAGAAAAGCGCGTAAGTTATAACATGCAGATACTGCCAGACTGCGTAAGAAATCCTTTTGTAAAAAGCCGAAGCGATCATTATGGCGATAAAAATATAAAGCGCTATGATGCCAAGGGTCAAAGGCAGACGGGAAAAATCAGGAATTAAGAAAGGCAGAATCTTTTTGCGCCCCAGCATGAAAAAAAGCGGATGCGCTAAAACGAAAAGCGCCGTAAATAGGGCGAATTTTCTCTGGAATTTAATAATTTTATCCATGCCGAAAAATCGGTCAAAATACCTAGCCGTATCGCCGGAAAAAATCAGAATAGAGAGGCATAAAAAGCCGATTAAACCGGCGATCTGGCCGAGCAAAAATAAAGGCATAATAATTGTATTTTTATATTTTAATTATAACAAATCTCTTACTTCTTCTAATATCTCGGCCGGGATGGCGTTTCTTTCCGGACTCTTGCCCGGATAGCGCCAGGCGCTGATGATTTTATACTGGCCGTCATTAAGCTGATACATGGCCCAAATTTCCGCGCGCCAGGCGCCGGTTTTTTTATTGATTGAGGTCGGCTGCATGGCCGCGGTCGTGTTTTCCGCCACGCCTACTTCGGTTCTGGCCGGACGGTTAATCACGCGCAAGATCCTCTGCGCGGTTAAACCGTAATATTGCATCTTGCTTAAAGCGTGCCCGGTCCAAAAATACCGCTCATTATTTTTCGGCGCTTTGAATTGCATAAGCTTTTACATAATAAAATTTTTGACTATTTTTTCTTCAATGCCCAGCTCCTTGGCCGCTTTTAACATGGCGGAATTCAAATCCTGTTTTAAAGCCTGAACGCCGCCCGGCGCCTCTTTAACGGACGCGAAATTATATTCTCCGTTTATTGAATATTTATCCTGAATTTCTCGAAAAATATTTTTTTCTTTTAAAAATTCAAGTATCTTTTCCGCGGCTTCCACCAACTCGCTGGTCCGCTCTTTGGCCGGCCCGGTCAAAACGACCTCGCCCAGCTCTCTCACTCCGGACATGACATTATTAAAAGTTTCTTCCAGTGTGGTAATGCCCTTGCCTTGGGCCGCGTCCGCGTCTTCGTTAAAATAACTTTCATTGATCAAGCGAAAGCAGACGTTCTTAAAGCCCACATTGGCCATCATGTCCGCGTCAAAAACTATTTTATCAATCTCGTTTTCCGGTTCAGAAAAACGCTCCCCTTTTTTTGCTTTAACCAAAAACGGATGATTCATATGACGCATTATCGCATTTAAAATTTTTTCTTTAAGCTCCGGCGTTGGGGCGATAATTTCTTCGCCTTGCTTGATCGGCGTTATTTTATCAAGCATTTTCTCCGCGTATTCCATGCCTTTTAAATGGTGCTCAAGTAAAGGTGACGCTAGTTTGCCGCTGTCATGAAAAATAATCGCCAGGTAAACCGCGGCTTTATCTTCTTCGGATAAAGCATGAGCCCTAACCAGCTCGGCCCCATAGCCTAAAACGATTTCATTATGCGTTTCCAGAAGCGGACGCTGGTTTTTTATCTCCGGTTTGGCCGCCACGTCCGCGTCATATTGGTCTTCGCGCGATTTTATAGCCTCCCGGTAATTTTTTTTAATTTCTGCCAAGCCGTTTTCTTTTTCCGGTTTGATGAAATGTCTTTCCATTTCCTCCGGCTGGCCGATTGGCGCCTCCGGCTCTTTACCCGTCTTAAAAAAATTTTTTAATAGTTCCATAAATTTATATTAATTTATACTCCTCAATTATTTTCCTTGACTCTTCGCTGCAAACGCCGTTGCAGATTATTAAGCGAATATCTTTTTCCTTTCAATCGCGAAAATCAACGCCGAACAGGATAGAATTATATAAAACCGCGCCTAATAGCACTAAATATTTGAGCATAAATTAATTTATTTTATATTCGCTTCCGATTTTCCAGACGCCTTTTTCGCGGAAGGCCGGGATAGTTTGCCGCTTGGCCTTATTTAGAAAAATATTCAGAGGCTGTTTTTTCTTTTCGGCATATTCGGCCAGCCTGATAATTTTTTCGCCGTTTAAATAGGCAATCCGTTTATGAAAAGACTCCATTAACGCCGATGACAAAACTTTATCCATAATGCTAGTTTTTTTCTTATTGCTATTCCGATATTCACCGAAGGATTTATAATAAACCGCTTTTTCTTTATCGCGGATGATAATCGGCGGGAAGCCTAATTGCATTAATTGATAATTAATTAACACCCGCCCGATTCGGCCGTTGCCGTCGCAAAACGGATGGATGCTTTCAAATTCAAGATGAAACCTGCTGATTTTTTCCAGAAGATATTCAGCCTGGCGGCTGGAGTATTCTAAGAGCAGGGCGTCTACCATAGCCTCAATCTGCTCCGGCGCCGGCGCGATATAGGTTCCAACGCGTACATGCTCATGCTGGCGCCTGAATCTGCCGGCGATATCTTCTTTAATATTGGAAATCAGCATCTTATGTAACAGCAGAATTAAATTCTTATCCATGTCTTTCACATTTATTTTTTCCTTGATATATTCAAACACGCGCGCCAAATTTTTCGCTTCAAAAACTTCGCGCACCGAAACATGGCGGGAGACCTCCATATCCAATAAAATCTTTTCCGTTTCAGCAATGGACAAAGTTGAATTTTCAATGGCGTTGGAATTATAGACCGACTCGGGCAGTTCAGCTTCAAATATGATATCTAACAGCGATTCTTTACCTTTCTTTAAAGAATCATATTGCCGCTTTAATAAATCAATTTTCTCTTTTATGTCTTTTGTTATAGCCATATAATAAATAACGTGAATTAATACCATAATTATAGCAAATTCACGTTAAAATGTCAACATACCGTGAATTTTATTAATAAATTAAATAAATTCACTGTATTATACAGAAAATACAACTTTGATTATATGATTATCTCTTTTAAATCTTTCCGCGGCTTAGGCGCCGGTTCTTCGGCCGAATAACCGACTGGGATGACAAATGGCATAATATAGTGTTGCGGAATATTTAAGAGCTCTTTAATTTTATCACGATAGATCCAAGCCACGAAAACCGTGCCCAGCCCCAACTCGGTAGCCCGCAATACTAGAAACGAAGCGGCGATTGATAAATCTATGTAGGCGTAATTGACCGGCGTTTCATCAACGTCCGCGCTCTCCGGATACTCGGACGGATCGGCGCAGCAAACAATAATCAGCGGCGCCTCGTTAATAAACGGCCGTTTAAAGGCGCCGTGTTTTATGAGCTGGTCTTTAATCTCTTTCGTCTTAACAATAAAGTATTTATGCGACTGCGTGTTTTTCGCCGACGGCGCCAGTCTGGCAGCATTTAAAAGTTCATTAATCATCTCATCCGGAATCGGCTTATCCTGATATTTTCTAATACTCTTTCTTAAATTGATCGCCTCTTTAACGTTCATAAGATTTAAAATAATAATTTTAATCAATTTTATTCCCTTGACTATAACGTTACGTAATAGTATATGATAGTATTATGGAAATGGATTGCGGGTCAAGCCCGCAATGACAGGGTAGAAACCCCCCTTGTAAGGGGGACAAACTAGCTTAATTTAATTATTGCTCTTTTCTGGTAATTTGACCAGAGATTAGAGCAACTTCGCATTTTATTGTAAATTGGTAATTGAAAATTGAAAATTAACTATATGTCTTACAATGTCCATGAATTGGCCAAACTGGCCGGAATCAGCGTCCGGGCTTTGCATTATTATGATGAAATAGATTTGCTTAAGCCGGCGCGGCTTATGAAAAACGGCTACCGAGTTTATGAAGAGCCGCAGCTTTTGCGTCTCCAGCAAATTTTATTTTTCCGCGAACTGGACTTTCCGCTGACCGAAATTAAAAAAATCCTGGAGTCGGATAAATTTGACGTAAAAACGGCTCTCCGAGATCAGAAAGCTTTAATTCAAATAAAACAAAAACGTTTAACGGATTTAATTAAGACTATTAATAAAACCATTAATAAATTAAATAAAAAAATTAATATGGCTGACAAAGATTTATACGCCGGCTTAAGCGACGAGGAAGCTAAAGCTTATGCCGAAGAAGCAAAACAAAGATGGGGCCAGACCGAGGCCTACCGGCAGTCGCAAGAACGGGTTAAAAAAATGACTAAAGAAGATTGGTCGCGCTACCAGAAAGCCAACGGCGAGATGATGCTTAAGTTCGTGGCCAGCATGAGCCAAGGCCATGACAGCCCGGAAGCTCAAGCGGCCATCGCCTTGCATTATAATTCGCTCCGCATGTTTTACGAGCCAAACTTAGAAATGTATAAAGGCTTGGCCGAAATGTACGTGGCTGATCCGCGCTTCACGGCTTACTACGAAAAATACGCTCCCGGACTGGCTAAGTTTATGCGCGACGCCATGCTTTTTTTCGCGGCGAAGCAAGGAAAATAAATTTACTTGGCATTCTTGTCTTCTTGCATCAGGCCGAAAAGATTGCCGTCGAGATCAAGGCAGTACGCCAGCCAGCCAATACCCATGACCGGCATTTTCGGCAGGGCGACGGTAGCGCCCAGCTTAACCGCTTTAGCTACCGACTCATCCAACGAGGCCACGCCCATGGTACAGACGTAGGCGTTCGGCGTCTGGCCCGGCTTTGGCGTTTCGCCGCTGCGGAATAAAATGCCGCCGTTAATCCCGGGCTTGTCGTCCGCGCCGGTCGTTACCAGCCAGTAGCGGTTTTCTTTTTTCATTTCCACGCCGGGCATAACCCACTCTTTAATTTCCCAGCCGAATAATTCGCAGTAAAACTTAGCCGCCTTTTCCGGATCGGCCGCCTGGATTTCAAAATGAATTGGTCGATTCATATGATTAGTTTAATAATTAGCTTTTACTTTTGATTAAAGCTTGGAAATATCGCCAGCGGTGACGTCAGGTTTAAAGGCGGCGAAGGCGCCCAAGACTTCGCCTTTTTCCTGCTCCGGCACTTTAAAGTAATCAAGCGTCAGGCTTAACTCCCGCGCCACCTCATCAAAAACTTCCGGGGAAATATGCAAATCCAGATGCGCGTCATGCATGGATTTACCTGTGTAGGTAAACGGTCCGCCGGCCGCGCTAGAGACCCAGAGGGTGCGCAAAAATTTTAAGCCGGGCAGGCGCGTTTTATATTTTTCCGTATGCCATTCTTTTAGCTGCGGGTTGGCATTAACGATCTTTGGATTTTTTAAAAGCTGGTCGCTAAAGCGGTCCACTACTGCGGCGATAGCGTAAGCCCCGCCTAAGCGTTCGTAAAGTGAATGATTTTCCATAAAATTATGCTTAGTAAATTATGCTATTTACTTTATAACTTAAGCATTAATATTCTATGAATAATAAAACCGTCGAGTTTATAATGTATCTTAAAACAATAATTATATATTGACAAACGATAAATCATATATTACAATATAATTATTAATACATAAATTGCTATTTATGAAAAAAGGCTCAACTATATTTCTAAGGGCGGTAATTGTGCTGATCGGCATCGTGACGCTGGCCGTCATGATTCGGTTTCCTATGACCGAGGGCAGAGCCGCCAACTTAGACCTGTTTAGTATTTACGCTGACCCAGTCATTATTTATATGTACCTAGCGTCTATTCCATTTTTCGCGGCGCTGTATCAGGCGTTTAAATTACTCGGCTATATCGGGCAAAATCAAGTCTTCTCGCTAAGCGCGGTTAAAGCCTTACGGACCATAAAATATTGCGCGGTCACCCTAAGCGTCTTAATCATCATGGCAGTAGTATACATCGGGACACAGCATAATAAAGACGATGATCCGGCGGGCGCTATCGCCATTGGCCTTATTACAAGCTTCATCTCCATCGTCATCGCCACCGCGGCGGCTGTGTTTGAAAAACTCTTACAAAGCGCGGTCGACCTAAAATCGGAAAATGATTTAACCGTTTAAAAAATTTATGAAACAAAAATCAACCTTATTTTTAAAACTGGTAATCGTTCTAATCGGAATAGCGACGCTAGCTTTGGTTACTACTTTTACGGTTGCCGTGGTAAGAGACGGCGGAGGAATGTTTATTCCCATTTTAGTAATCATGTATGCGACAGCGATACCTTTTTTTATCGCGCTAGTCCAGGCCTTGAAACTGCTCGGCTATATTGATAAGAACACCGCCTTCTCGCCGTTATCCGTTAAGGCTTTAAAGAAGATAAAATACTGCGCGATTTCAATCGGCGTATTATACGCGGCGGGTCTGCCCTTTCTGTTTGATGTAGCGGAGAAAGACGATGCCCCGGGCGTCGTGGGCTTTGGCCTGATCTTTATTTTCTTTTCAATCGTAATAGCGGCTTTCGCGGCCGTTCTGCAAAAACTTTTACAAAACGCGATTGACCTAAAAGCGGAAAACGATTTAACCGTTTAACTATATGGCTATATTAATAAACATCGACGTCATGCTAGCCAAGCGTAAAATGAGCGTCACCGAGCTCACGGAAAAAGTCGGCATAACCATGGCCAATATTTCCATCTTGAAAAATGGCAAAGCAAAAGCCGTCAGGCTTTCGACTTTAGAAGCGATTTGCCGGGCGCTTAAATGCCAGCCCGGAGATATTTTAGAGTATAAAATTAAGAATTGACTACGACTTTGAAGCCGCCGTACGCCATGCGCTTCATATCAAACGGCATGGGCAGGTCTTTGTGCTTTTTTGCCTGTTCATCCATTTCCGCCATCACTTTTTTATTAACCTGGTCGCGGTGCGCGCGAGATTTATAGACAATATACGAGAACCAAACCGTCTCGTTTTTCTTTAATTTGGTCATTTTAGAAAATGTCAAAACCGGCATGCCTCCCGTTGGTTTCAAATCGTCTCCCAAGCATTCCATGTAAGCTAGCGCGCCATACTTCTTCCACACCCTCGCTCCCTCTAATGCCATACGGCGGTAGGCCGCGATATTCTTTTTGGGAACGACCAGCACAAATCCATCCACATAACCGCCTTTAATTTTATTTTTTCCTTTTGGCATATTAGGTTAATTATATGCTCTTTTAGATTAAGATTTGATTAAAAAAAACCCTTTAAAGGGTTTTTTTTAATCAAACATGGAAAATATTAATTTTTTTCAATTTTGCTGTTTGCTGAATGTAAAACTTGGCGGAGAGGGAGGGATTTCCCCCTACGCTTTGCTCCGGGGGGACTTGTACCCGTAGGGTGAGAACTTCTCATCCCTTTTATATTTATGCGGTGTGTATTGGACGAAGTTCGAATGTATTTCGGACAAAATCCGCAGGATTTTGACGACTAATCGCACGCGCGGAGCGCGTAGTGGCTCTAAACCTCTCCGTACGCTCCGATTGCGTGGTGATGCGAAC
>Ga0209514_10001506_pt1 | contig 39804 bp, 34 predicted proteins | sample Subgrocontami58m_FD_187452 | JGI IMG/M metagenome (GOLD analysis project Ga0209514, IMG submission 187452) | Subsurface groundwater microbial communities from S. Glens Falls, New York, USA - GMW37 contaminated, 5.8 m (SPAdes) (version 3) | ecosystem: Environmental > Aquatic > Deep subsurface >...
CTCGCTGTCCTACGCTTAAAGACTGATGTTACCACCAGTCCTCCAAGGACTCGCTACCCGGTGGCTGGCCGACCTTCCGGGGCGGGATTCACACCCGCTGAATTACACGACCTTGCCCGGCCGCACATGTATACTGTCCCCGGAACTCAAATTGGTTTGCGCCTAGTTAGGCTGGTTAAAGATGCGCAGGCAGGTTTAAAAACTTCCCGGCATATATATAAGCAACCTTGCTGGTAAAAATATCGGTTCCGGTTGTTACATCAACAATTTTTAGGTCATCATTGGTAAGAAAGAATTTCAGATCATCCAATAGGTCGTCTAAACCTGAGTGGTGGACACGGAAGTGATCCTTGATCGGATCGGTGGAAGTTACGCCATAGAGATTGAAGAGCGGTTTAAGTTTGGACTGTAGAGTTGTTACTGCCAGTCCCAGGTTAAGTTTGACTTTCTGTAACGTCACCGGATTAGAATTAGCATAAATTTCTCCTGGATCATCTGACTTCGCAGCAGCCGCCACCGCAACATTGGAGAGCGGATTGATGTTAGCTATGCCGGTGCTGTCGGCAAAGGAGTGCAAGGTATAGTTTGTTCCGTCCACAGTTCCTACAGCTTGCAGAATGAAAGGTCCTTTCATATTGGAAACATCAAAGATAAACGAGCCATCACTTCCGATAACAACTACTTTTTCCTGGGATGGCGTTGAGGCATCCTTAATCTTTACCAGTCCTTCCAGCGCAGCACCTGCCGCGGCAACTCCACTTATTGTCTGTGGTGAAAGACTGCGGCTTACGATGTGGTAGCCGAAAAGAAGTGTCATAATCAATACGGAAATCGGTGCTAAACCTCTAACCTTGTTCAAAATTAATTTGCCGATTTTTCCTTTTTGTCTCAATTTGTCGTTATGGTTTGATAAATCTTGGATCATGAAACTCCTCCTTTTTCTTTATGGGTCTTGTCCTTCCTAATTAAATTGTAGGGAAAGTACAGGGACCGGGACGAAACTGACTTTTTAGACCCACAAGGTTTCGTTATGCTTTTCATAGTCATTGCAATAGATGTGCCATTTTATGAATAAAGGACAATGGCTTGATCAAGCCACTAAAATTACTGAATTAGCTATTGTGTAGGATGATTCTATGTGAAGGTTTTCACCATACTACGCAAGATGAAAATGAAGGATCTTTCCTGCGCCTCGCCACGCACACATCGCCCACAACGCAGACCAGGCGTCCCCCGGGAACCAGAACGCGGAAGATATGCCGCCAAACCTTTTCCAGTTCACCAAGAAAGGACTCATACTCCTGAACGTGGCCGAGCTGGTCCACATTTTCGTTGTAGCGTTTGAGGTTCCAATAGGGTGGCGATGTTACGACAAGATGAACTGACTCATCATCCAGGAAAGATAGGTCTCTGGCATCGCCATTAATGAGTCTGTGGGACGTAGGCTGCATGGTGGGACCTGCATCATGTTCTTTTCTCTTTTTCCATTTTGTATTTGGATCAGCCCTGTCAATGCCATCGCAGGGTTGGCACCACCAATACATGATACATTACTTTCATGGCAGTTCGCTACGGGGAGAAGTGGATGCTTTGCGTGCACCACTTCGCGCCGCCTTATCCGACAAATTCCTTGACAATCCGCTAATGCATATAGATAGATGCCCTAGAGAGGTATGCATTGATGCCGAGGAGATTGGAAAAAATAGGGGGTCTTATTCAAGGAATGAAAAGCTTGACGGGTGGGGAAGCAGGGGAGCACCGGAAATGGGACAGGGAAACCGATGTCGTGGTGGTGGGCCACGGATATGCCGGGGCGGTTGCGGCCATCAATGCCCATGACCATGGGGCCCAGGTACTCTTGATCGAAAAGGAGGCCCATCCGGCAGGATGTTCAGCCGCCTCGAACGGCAGCATCGGCTGTGTCATCAATGACGTGGAGCAGGGCTTTGCGTATTTCCAGCGGCTCTGTGGAGGAAGGACACCGGATGACGTGATCCGGACGTTCTGCGAGGAATCCCTTAAGACGCCCGAGTACCTCGCGAAGCTTGCCGAGGTCGACGGGGCCAAGGTGTCTCCCCCGCAAGAAGTTGGTGGTGCTATCTTCGAGTTTCCGGGGAGGGACGCTTATGGAAGCTGCTTTGTAAAAGAAGTCCCGGGCTTTACCCAATTCCCCTGGTACCCCGGGCCGAAGACGGGCGGCGTGAAGCTGATGAAGGTGTTGATCGATAACTTGGAAGCACGTAAGATCGAGACCATCTTCTCGATGCCGGCGCGAGAGCTGGTGACGGACAGGTCTGGCGCCGTGGTTGGTCTTATCGCCGAAAGCCAGGGAAAGAGCAGGACGATCAAGGCGAGAAGGGGCGTGATTCTCGCAACCGGCGGTTTCGAGCAGAGCGAGGAGTTGCAAAAGCAGTTCTTCCAGGGGATCAACTATGTTTCCATGTGCCATCGGAGCAACACAGGCGACGGTATCCATATGGCGCAGAAGGTGGGGGCCGCCCTCTGGCATATGTGGCATATTCATGGCGCCTATGGTTTCAGCTTTCCTGAGCTCGGCGGTCTCGCGATCAGGCATGGTCAGGGCAAGGGAACGAGCGGCCGCTACGGCCGGGAAGAGAAAATGGTCTGGATCGCCGTCAATAAGCACGGCCGAAGATACATGAATGAATATCCGCCTATGCCGGCGGACCTGGCGCACCGGCCGATGGAGGTGTTCAATGGCAACCTCCTGCTTCCTCCCCACTACCGGGAGGACGCCAATGGCTATGCCGGCATCCCGAGTTGGCTCATTTTTGATGAAAAGGGCAGAACGTTGAAGCCGCTCGGTACGAACCGTCTCACCTGGAGTACGTACAAATGGAGCAAGGATAACAGTAAAGAACTCGCCAAAGGCTGGATCATTAAAGCGGATACGTTGAAGGAACTGGCAGCGAAGATCAAGGATGATGCGGACAACGATGGGCTCATGAATCCTGCCACGCTGGCCAGGACGGTTAAACGATGGAACAAGATCGTCGCTGCCGGGAAGATCGACCCTGATTTTTTGCGGGGACCGAAGTCGATGTTTGACCAGATCGCCACTCCACCATATTACGCGATCAAGGTATGGCCTCTCATTACCAATACCCAGGGCGGCCCGGTACACAATGCGAAACAGCAGGTGCTCGACAGCTTTGGGAGGCCAATTCCGAGACTCTATGCCGTTGGGGAACTCGGCTCCATGTTCGGCCACATCTACGAGACCATGGGGAATATCGGCGAGTGCATCACCTCGGGACGCATCGCGGGCCGGAACGTCTGCGCCGAAGCACCCTTGCCGGTCTCGTAAAAAACCCCCATGCCCAGTGGGGCACCAGGGCGCATGAAAATAATCAGGTTGTCATTCCGGACTCGATCCGGAATCCAGGAATAATGAACTGGATTCCCGCCTTCGCGGGAATGACAACAAAGAGGAAAGTGCGACTCTTTACGAATTCATCACCCTTGCCGTGAGAAGGCTTAATCCCGATCTTATTTCCCCTTGCTCGTCTCTTTGATCATTTGTGCATAGAGCTCATAGTTATGGGCCACGTACTCCGTCAATTCCTTGCTGTTCCGATATACCATGTTCAGGCGCAGGTCCTTCATACCTTTGACGACGCTCGGCTGCTTCGCGGCGACAGTGAAGGCATCTTCCAGTTTCTTGAGGATAGCCGGCGGCAGGCCCTTGGGCCCCATCACGGCCAGGAGCGACGGGTAGGAGGTTTTGTAGCCCAGTTCTTTCAGGGTCGGCACCTGCGGATACTCCGGGAGGCGCTGTTCGGTAAAGAGGAGCAGCAGTCGCAGTTGGCCCGCCTCGAGCAAGGAAGCGTTGACCTCACCGGCCGAGAACATGACGTGTTTCCCCAGGAGCGCCGTCTGGTATTCCGTTGAGGCCTTGAAGGGGATGTGGGTAAAGCGCACATGCTCTTCCCGGGCAATTTTCTCCATACTGATGTTGGCAATGCTATTCTTTCCTCCCGTCCCATAGGTCATCTTGCCGGGGTTCTTACGGGCATATTCGATCATTTCCTTGAAGGTTTTAAAGGGGGCATCGGACGCCGTGATCACGCCGAAGCGCATCTCGCCGTACTGGATGATTCCCTGCAGATCTTCTAAAGGGTGGTAATTCAGTTTTTCAAAAAAGGGCACGGTGAACAGCGGAGAGGGCGGCACATAACCGATGGTGTATCCGTCCGGTTTCGCCTTGGCAATGGTCGCCGTCGCAATCGTATGCGCTCCTCCCGGTTTGTTCACAATGACAATCGGCTTGCCCAGGATCGTCTCGGCTTCCTTCGAGATGAGGCGGGAGGCCATGTCGCCCGCGCTTCCGGCAGGCAGCGAAAGGATAAAGCTTATCGGCTGGGTGGGAAACCGCGTTCCATCCGCATCAACCGCGCCCGCCACACCGGTCACACTACAGACCATGGCGAGACACAAAATTACCACCGCTTTCCATCGAATCGTTAAATCCATTTTCCCCCTCCTTTACACCTTCAGCTTCGCAGTCTTTAGTAAGTTAGAAATTATTTTTTCCATTTTTCCGGCAAAAATTAATTTCGTTAACGCACTTATCCCGTTTATCGGGTTACGTTATGATCACGGTATCCCTCGGTATATTGCCGACATCGGGGACATTGGTCAACATCATGGTTCTGATTAACTCGTTGGTCAGGATTTGCAATACCTGAGCGACGCCTTCCGCGCCCGCTGCTGCCAACCCCCAGCATATCGGGCGGCCGACAAGAACCCCCTTGGCTCCAAGAGCAAGGGCTTTCAAAATATCCGTGCCCCGCCGGAAACCTCCGTCGATAAGGATTTCGCATTTTCCGTCCACCGCTTTAACGATTTCCGGAAGCACCTCAATCGATGCCTGACAGCAGTCCAGAACACGGCCGCCGTGATTGGACACCACAATGGCGTCTACCCCGGCATCGACGGCCTTTAAGGCATCCTCTGCCGTCATGATTCCTTTTACGACGAAAGGCAGCGCTGTTTCCTTTCTCACTTCTCTAAGCATTTCCGCGGATAGGGAACTATTGGCAAGCGGTCGCAGGGTATCTTTTATCTTTATTCCCATAAAGTCGTCTGCGCATAATCCGACAGCGCTGCAGCCGGCCTGTTCCGCTTGTTTCATGAGGGTTATGAGCTTTTGTCTGTCTTTCAAGGGCTCGCCATTCCAGACAACAGGGCTGCCCACGGCCCCGACAATTTGTCTGACGGAAGAGGCGGCGGCAGGTCCGAGGAACATCATGGCCCCCACTTTTTCTGCCCCTTTTGCGATGGCTATTTCCGCCTCTTGATGAACTCTCGCCATGTTCGCAAAGGGTGCTACAATGATCGGCGTTTTGACCGCCTGTCCTAAAATCTTTACACTCGTATTCACCGACTCTAATCCATGGATCACCTTTAGCCTGAGCATGATTTTTTCCAGTGACAGGCGGTTGCGCTTCAGCGTGAATTCCGTTTCCGTGCCGCCGTTAATCCACTCCCAAATCTCCTGTTTAACTTTTGGTTCAGCCGCTGCCTTGATTTCTTCCAGCGTCATTTCTTGCATAGTCATGCCTGCAACCACCAGTTCTTCATGATGCCGGTCTAGTTTCCATCCGGAAACGGTTCTTTTCCGCCCTGGCGGTGTCAATCTGCGGGCTTGCTTGTGCGGCGTACTACGTGTACGCCTCCGCACAACCCTTTGATTTCCTAGCCAGGACGCAAAATCCCTCGTTTCCGATTTGGAAACCAATAGTGTCTCATCCGGCGTTTCCGGATGGACACTAATTAGGGTGAATGTTATCATGCTCTGCTCGGTTTTTCCATTGATCTGCGTCAGTGAAAAACCCAGCCATTCTGTCTTTTGTCCTTGACATTTATTGGCCTATTCCAGTCTCTTCTTTGCCGGTCGTACTTCATAGAGTGCCTGGTCTTCATTGATGAGGCCTACCTGTTTTTCCGTGGCTTTTTCAAAGACCAGTTTTATCTTTGAGAAGAGATCGGCACTTTCGGCCTTCAGGTAGCGAGCGGACATGCGGCAGTAGTCGGGGTCTATTTCCACCCCGATGCTGTTGCGGCCCGAGCGGAGGGAGGCGACCATCGTCGTGCCGGAGCCGCAGAAGGGGTCGAGTACCGTGTCACCGGTGAAGGAAAACATCCGCACCAAGCGATTTGCCAATTCCAAGGGAAAGGGAGCCGGATGATGCTTCGTCGAGGCGCCCGTTATATTCCATATCTGCTGAAACCAGCGGTTAAAATCCTCCTTGGATATCTTGCTCGTCTCGCGTTGCGCCTCCGTCGGTTTCCGATATCCGCCCGGCTTTCGCTGCATAAGAATGAACTCCATGTCGTTCTTGATGATGGCATTCGGCTCATAGGGTTTGCCGAGAAACTTCGATCCATTGGTAACTTCATAGGAAGCATTGGCGATTTTGTGCCAGACGATGGGGTTTAGATTGTCAAAACCAATGCGTCGGCAGGTGACGCATATATCCGCATGCAGGGGAAAGACCAGGTGGCGTCCGTAGTTGCGCCGCGCCACGCACACATCACCGACAACACAGACAAGACGTCCCCCGGGAACAAGAACGCGGAAGATTTGCCGCCAAACCTTTTCCAACTCATCAAGAAAGGACTCATAATCCTGAACGTGGCCGAGTTGGTCCACATTTTCGTTGTAGCGTTTGAGGTTCCAGTAGGGAGGCGATGTGACGACAAGATGAACCGACTCATCATCCAGGAAAGATAGATCTCTGGCATCGCCATTAATGAGTCTGTGCGATGTTGGCTGCATGGTCTTACACAAAGGTCGCCACATGGGCGACGAGTATCTTCGCGAAGCGCTCCACGGCTAGATCGTCTGCAGGAGTCGTGAACAAGCCATTGAGGCCTTCTTGTCCGGATGATGTGATAAAGGCGGAGGCCGTATAATGACGTTCCAAAACGAGCTTGCGGCAGAACAGTTCGTAACGGCGCTTGTAAGATGCGCCGACAAACTCCGGAAAGACTTTGAAGTGCGATTCCTGAACGCGTACAGGCCGGTTGGAGGCGTCGCAGTCCTCCAGCATGAAGAAATAGCCAAGGAATGGCTGAGGACTGTCAAGATAGGCTCGCTCTCTATAGGCCGTCCAGAGGTCAAGGGCGCTTCCCATAGCTTCCTCTGTCCGGTTGTTGAAATTGTTGCCGAAAGATGGTCCTACTTGTGATTTGGCTTCAATGGCTGCAATTAAAGTATGCTCGCGGACGACCAGGAGGTCCCATTCCTTGGTGGGTCGGAAAAATCCGGGCAACTCCACGGCCGCTTTTCTGAAAATGAATTGCTCGGGTATGCCGACTTGCATTACCAGTTCGGTAAATAGATCAATGAAACCGTCCATCTGCGCGCCGCCGGTTACGGCACTGCGGAGTCCCTGATCTGCTTTCCCGCTTTCCTCCTGCCTGTGGCGTTGTGCCGAGCGCGTCTGCCAGTAGTGAGTAACCGCTCTGGCCACGCGTTCATTTACGTTCTTCATGATATCGGTCTGATGCATGCGTGGACTGTATCATGTTCTTTTCTCTTTTTCCATTTTGTATTTGGGTGCGCCCTAACCTTTTCCCACCCTTTGCCATTGACATCTACCCTGCACTTTCCTATCATGTAATGCGGGCCATTAACACCGCAAGACAGGGAGGCCGCCCATGGGAACGAACAACGTCGTATTTCTGGAAGTGATCGAATGGAAATAAAGCCCCCTGCTCCGCTGACGGACGTAAGAAATACTCCCCTCTACGAGGAACACCTGAGGCTGAAGGCGCTCCTGGCGCCCTTTGCCGGCTGGAATATGCCGATCCATTATGGCAGCATCCTGGAGGAGGCAAAATATACCCGGAAGGCTGTTTCCATCTTCGATATATCCCACATGGGAGAGTTCATCGTTAAGGAAGATCCGGCAGCCGCATCGCTCGACCGAGCGGTGACGATTCCCGTGACAAAGATAAAAAAGGGGCGTTGCCGGTACGGTTTTCTCTTGAATGAAGAGGGGAAAATCCTGGACGACCTGATCGCCTACCGGATAGACGACGGCACTTGGATGCTGGTAGTGAACGCCTGCAATGAGGAGCGGGATTTCGCCACCCTGGCGCAGCGCCTCGCGCCGGGCGCCGGCCTGGAAAATATATCCGCCCGCACGGCCAAGATCGACGTTCAGGGACCGCTGTCCCTGGAGGTCGTAACCGGGATTGCGGGAGATGGGGTTGAGAAACTGACCTACTTTAGTTTTCAAGCGTTTCCCCTGCTGGGAGGAAGCTCTATCATCAGCCGCACCGGCTACACGGGCGAGCTCGGCTTCGAGATCTATATCGATTCCGCAAAGGCAACGGAGCTGTGGCGGGAATTGCTGAACCATGGGGCCGTGCGACCGGCCGGTCTCGGCGCCCGGGACATCCTGCGCCTGGAAATGGGTCTGCCTCTCTATGGAAGCGAATTAACCGGGGATACGACGCCCCTTGAGGCCGGTCTGGAGCGCTTCCTCGACATGGACAAGGATTTCACGGGCCGGCAGGCCCTGGTGGAACAGGATAGACGGGGCATCAGCCGCCGCCTCAGCGGCTTTATTGTGGACGGCAGGAGAACGCCGCGCCACGGAAACAGGATCATCGCGGGAAACAGGGACGCGGGATTCGTCACCAGCGGAGTCTTCTCCCCCCATCTCAACAGCGGCATCGGTATGGGCTATATCGATGCGGAACTAAGCGGCCTGGGAGGCGATATCGCCATCGCTGCCGGCAGGGAGGAAATCAGGGCGAAAATTGCCAAGCTGCCTTTTTTGCGGTATACTTCACTGCATGGTGCGGAGGTTTAAGAAAGATGGGTGTCACTGTCCTCGATGGATATTTTTACACGAAAGAACATGAATGGGTGAAAATCGAGGGGAATAAAGCCAAAATCGGCATCAGCGATTTTGCCCAGCAGACCCTGGGGGATGTGACGTACGTGGAGCCCCCGGAAATCGGGAAATCGGTTAAGCAGTTTGCCTTCCTTACGGGTATTGAATCGGTAAAAGCGGCGAGCGATATTTTTTCCCCCCTCTCGGGAGAAATCACGGCTTTCAACAACCTGCTGGAAGAGGCCCCCGGTCTGGTCAATTCTGCCTGCTACGGCGCGGGCTGGATCGTCGAAATTACCCCGGCAAATCCCGGAGAAACGGAAAATTTAATGGATGCCAAAGAGTATCAAGCCTATGTCAGCGGCTTAGCGTAGTCATGGCGCGTTTCACCCCCCATACCCCAGAGGACGTGCGGCAGATGCTCGATGCCATCGGCATTAGGTCAGTCGAAAGTCTCTTTTCCGCCATACCGGGCAACTTGCGGCCCCAATCCTTTGACCTGCCGGCGGGGAAAACGGAACGGGAAGCGGTTGCCATCTTAGGCAGGATGGCCAGCCGCAACAGGCTGGATTACATCTCTTTCCTCGGCGGGGGTTATTACGATCACTTTATCCCGGCTGCGGTAAACGCCCTGTCCTCCCGTTCCGAGTTTCTGACGGCCTATACCCCCTACCAGCCTGAGGCATCCCAGGGCACCCTCCAGGCGATCTTTGAATACCAGACCATGATCGCAGCTATCACGGGACTCGATTACGCCAATGCCTCGCTCTACGATGGGGGCACTGCGCTGTATGAGGCGGTGGCCATGGCGTTGAAGGCCGGCAACCGGAAGAAAGTATTGATCGATGCGGGCGTTAATCCCCTCTTCCGGCGCATTGTGAAGACCTATGTGCTCAACCTCGAGGTGACGATCCAGGAAGTTGACTTGCGAGACGTCTCGACCGATCTGGAGAAAATCGCGTCGCTGCTCGATGAGGATACGGCAGCCCTCGTGGTTCAGAATCCGAACTTCTTCGGCATGGTGGAGGACTACGGGGATCTTTTTGCGGCCGCCCGCGCCAAGGGGGCGGTGAATATTCTTGTCTTTTACCCTCTTTCCCTGGGAATTTTGCAGACGCCCGGTGAAATGAAGGCCGACATCGCCGTAGGCGAGGGCCAATCCCTGGGGATGCCGCTATCCTTCGGCGGACCATACCTCGGCTTGATGGCGGTGGAAAAAAAATTCCTCCGGAAGATGCCGGGCCGGATCGTAGGCGAGACAGTGGATCGCAACGGCAAAAGGGCCTACGTGCTTACCTTGCAGGCCCGGGAACAGCATATCCGCAGAGAAAAAGCCACCTCGAACATCTGCTCCAACCAGGCGCTTTGCGCCTTGCGGGCCGCGGTGTTTTTGTCCCTGCTGGGCAAAGAGGGCTTCCGCAACACCGCCCTGCTCTGCCTGGAGCGGGCTGAGTATCTGAAGGAAAAATTGCGGAGCGTAAAACAGGTACGGATAAAGGACGGCCCGACATTTAACGAGTTCACCGCGGTGTTGCCCATCCCTGCGGCGGAGTTTGCCAGGAACATGCTGGGGCGGGGGTTTGCCCCGGGCCTGCCGGCGTCCTTATTTTACGGCGAAAAGCATCATGAGCTGATAATTTCCGTAACCGAAAAAAGGTCGGAAGAAGAAATCGAGGCTTTTGTCGCCGCGGTCCGGAAGGAACTGTCATGAAGCATATCTTTGAAAAAAGCGTTCCCGGCAGGATTGGTGTGGAAGCCGGCGCCCTGGGGGAAGATACGGAGAAGTTGCTGGGCGCCCGGTACCGGAGAAAGACCGACAGCCGGCTCCCTGAAGTTTCCGAACTAGATGTAGTCCGGCATTACACGAAACTGTCGCAGCTCAATTTTTCCGTGGATACCCATTTCTATCCCCTGGGGTCCTGCACCATGAAATACAACCCGAAGGTAAACGAGGCGATGAGTGCCCTGCCAGGGTTTGCCGAAATACACCCCTTTATGGCCTATCTCGATGAGGCCTCCGTCCAGGGCTGCCTGGAGTGTATTTACCGCCTCGCGGTGCTGCTCGCCGAGGTCACGGGGATGAAAGGGGTCACCACCCAGCCCTACGCCGGCGCCCAGGGCGAGTTGACGGGGATACTCCTCATGGCCGCCTACCACAGGCGCAAGGGCAATAAGAAGAAGTACGTCATTGTTCCCGACGAAGCGCACGGCACGAATCCCGCCAGCGCCGTAATGGGAGGCTACGCGGTCCTTTCCATCCCGGTGGACCGGGATGGCGGCATGGATCTCGACCTGTTCCGGGAAAAGATGAATGACGACGTGGCCGGGGTCATGCTCACCCTCCCCAATACCTTGGGCCTCTTTCCCCGGAAAATCGGCGAAATTGTGGAAATCGCCCGGCAGCATGATGCGCTCCTTTACAACGACGGCGCCAACTTAAACGCGATCCTGGGCAAGACCCGGCCCGGCGATATCGGCTTTGACATCGTCCATATAAATCTCCATAAAACCTTTGCCACACCCCACGGCGGAGGCGGGCCGGGCGCCGGTGTGGTCGCCGTGTCGGAGAAACTCCTCGATTTCCTCCCGACGCCGGTCGTCAACCGGTCGCCGGCGGGGAAGTATTATCTGGACTTTAACGTCAAGAACAGCATCGGTTCCCTGGCTTCCTTTTTCGGCAATTTTGCCGTGCTGGTGCGTGCCTATGCCTATATCCTGATGCTGGGAAGAGAAGGCCTTATCGATGTGGCGGAGAAAGCGGTGCTGAACGCCAATTACCTCCGGGTAAAGCTGAAGCCCTATTTCGATCTGCCCTACGACCAGCCCTGCATGCATGAATGTGTTTTTTCCGCAAAACGGCAGGTGCAAAGGAGCGGCGTGCATGCCCTGGATATAGCCAAGGCGCTGATTGAGCGGGACATCCACCCGCCGACGATCTATTTCCCTCTGGTTGTGGAGGAGGCTCTGATGATCGAGCCCACGGAAACGGAAGCGAAAGAGACGCTCGATGTTTTCATCCAGGCCATGATCGAAATCGCGCACCTCGCGGAAACCGATCCCGAGCGCCTCAAAAAAGCCCCGCATAATACACCCGTATCCCGTCCCGATGAGACCAAGGCGGCCAGGGAGCTAAAGTTGCAATGCAATCTGTGAAAGCACGCTTCCTCCCTTTCTCACTCCACAACGGCTACGAAAACATGGCCACGGATGAATACCTCGTTGCCTGGCAGGAGAGGGAGCGGCGGCCGGTCCTGCGCATCTACGGCTGGGCCCGGCCGTGCATCTCCCTGGGCAGATACCAGCGCAGCGATTGCCTTGACCTGGAAGCCTGCCGCAGGGACGGCGTGGGCATTGTGCGCCGCATGACCGGCGGGGGGGCAATCTTCCATGACTGCGAGGTGACCTATTCCCTGGCAACCTCAGATGCGAATCTTGAAGGGCGGCCTCTTCCCATAGAGGAATCCTTTGCCCGGTTAAACAGGTTCATCCTGGACACTTACCACAGCCTGGGGCTGCCTGCCGCCTATGCCAAAGACGCTTCTCCGCAGCATTGTCCGGGACGCCGCGCCCCCTTTTGCTTTTCCGGTCGGGAGGCCTACGACGTTATCATCAGGGGAAAGAAGATCGGCGGCAATGCCCAGTGCCGTACCCGGGGAGTTATCTTCCAGCATGGTTCCATCCCCCTGGCAATCGATGGGGACAGGGCACAGAAGTATTTTCAGGACCGGATCGATGCGCAGATGTTCACCTCCCTCGGGGCGCTGTTGGGAGGCGTCATTGCTCCGGAAGAGGTGGCGGTCCGGCTTGCCCAGGCATTTGTAAAGAACATGGGCCTGGAATTGTGCGTCACAGAGTTGACTGCGGCGGAGCAGATGGAGATTGACCTGCTCATGAGGCAAAAATACCTCCATGATGCCTGGAACCTGGAGGGCCGGTTGGAAACCCATGAAGTCCGGCAGGCCGGCCTGGCTAAGGGCGCCGGCATCAATGGCATCTCTGATAATAAAGATTGATTCTGAGGTTCAAATACTACTGTTCGGTTTAGCTGATCGATCCGGATCAGCGAATCCAACCACGCTTGCCAATTGCGGTCGGTTCTCGAACCGCTGCATCCGTCGTCTGGGGATCGTCTCTGCACTGCCCCATATTTCGGCAAAGAATTTTCTTCACGTACAAGCGCCGGTTTCCTCATACTCAACCCACATAAAAGCAATATCTTTTCAATAATTCAGTTCAATCAACCTGATACGAAAAGGTGGTGAATGCGAAAAATCGCCTTCTCGTGCACCCTGCGGTGTCTGGTTTCCTTGGTCCGGTGATCGCCAGGGCGAATCGTCGACGCGAGGAAGCTGCCGTTCTTATCCATGCGGAGTTCTGTAAGTCGGTTGCGTATGTTGTTCTCGACGTTCTGCATGGCCCTGTGTGTGTCTCCATCAAGGACATAGGCAAGCATTGCTCCGTGCCGAACGAATCGGGCATATTTCCCGTCCACGAATCGCTGCATGCCTTCCTTGACATACTCGTCGGCAAGCGAGCGGCGTACGCCGGAAATGAGAGCATTGAGGCGTTTCGCTTCAATGCAAAGATAAATCTCCTGTTCTTGGAGCGATGGGAAAAACACGATGTCCTTCCTCCCCGTTTCCTTTGCAAGGTCCGTATCGACCTCTACGTCCTGATAGCGGATCAAGAATGCATGGGCATTACGGTCCTTGGATTTGACGAGCGCGGAGTAAAGCTTGACCGAAATCGCATCTTCAAGGTCTGACGGTCCCGGTGTTGGCATCTGCTCCCAGGTCGTGATGACGTACGATAGAACGCTGGGTATCAGATTTTTCTGGAAGAAGTCATTCCAATAAGAAGAATCTCCGACCGTCATGCCCCCTCCCGAGCTGACCGAGTGAGGATCGTGGCGGCAATCTCGTCGGCATCGTTGAGCGCGGCCGTATTCGTCCAGAATCGCTGTCCCAGAGGTTTCGTGATGTAAAGCAGGTTCTTGTGAAACACTTTCAGGCCGCGTACGATTTCGAAGGTCCCGTGGCCCTTGGCGGCGGTCCGCTGGAGGTTGTCGATGGCTTTTAACAGCTCGCCATAGGTAGAAGTAAGTTGAGCCGGTTTCTCTTCACGTCCGGTTTTTTCGAGAATGACCATCCCAATGCCAATGGATAAATCGGCCATAGTCTTTCCGTGTACCCTGTATTCCTGCGTTGCCCAGCCATTCAGCCGGTCACAGAGCAGGTTGGTGTATGAGGCGAGGAGCATGGCGCTGCTTTGTTTGATGGCCGGCACATCTGGCTTTACACGCGACGGTCGAACACTCGGAATGATGATTTGGGCTGTGTCGGTAATCAGCATCCGCTCGATTTCGTCGATGTCGAAATACTCCTCGATCAGTTTGTCGACGAACTCTTGCGTGCGGCGCACGATATCTTCGCGGTCAGCAAGAATCCGGGACGCCTCTTCTGCCGCCTGCATCACAGCGGCAGCGACTTCGCGGACAATGGCTTGGCAGCGTTTCGGGTTATGCGTGTCTTCAGGCAACGGGAATGGCAGTCGGAGCAATTCTTTCACATGGACTTTGGCTCGGCTCACTCCCCAATTTGAGGACGTGTGGAAAAGAAAGAATCTGGCAAGGTCTGACCGGAGGTACGCTGCAAGAAAGATTAAGAGATCGCGATCCGATTTTGGTCCATGAATGCCACGCAGCGCATGACGAAAAGATACATCAAAATCAGCGAATGCAACATGAGAGAATCCTTGCGCGACGAGGACGTGGGGCGCCTCGAAGATCGAAGTGTTTCGGATGAGCCTGCGCGTTTCGATCTGCTTGTTTGGCAGCGTTCTACAATCGCCGGGAAGAATGAAAAGATCGATGCCGGGACACGACGCCTCGATGAATGTGGGAGTAGGGAGCTGCAACTTCTTCCTTGAGGAAGGGGGATCGTTCTTTCCGAATGGCTGAAAGCCCTCGGCAATCAACCATCGCTTTGCCGCACGTTGCCCGGGTTGACTTACTATATCCCGCAACCGTGCCATGAGCGAAAGCCGGTCAAGCAGTCGCCAATCTCTAGGCGTTGCCCAGAATCTCTCTTTCCAAATTAGCGGGGCGTCGTCACCTTTGAGATCGTCGAGCACCTCGCGAACGGTGATTCGCGAGCGGTCTTGCGGCAGGATGCTCACGATCTCCGCCTGCGTGACAGCCCAGTCTGTCTTTGGCGCCCAGTAGTCAATGCGGTGAGCGCTATCTGCCGGCTTCTCCTTGCGATATCGAATAACAAGGGTCGGCGCTTGCGATTCCTCGAACAGGAAAAATTGGTAGTCAGTCAGATTGACGACTCGATCCACTGCATGAGTTCGGAAAAGCGCCTCTTGAAAACGGATGGCCGTATCGTTGTGATTGAACAATATGCCATGCGGCAGCACGAAACACACTTTCCCGCTATCCTCCAAGTGTGTCGGGGCTTTCCAAATAAACGGGATGGACTTTTCACGATTGGGGTGCTTGAATTTGCGACAAGGTTCTGCACACCAGATTTCCGCAGCCGTCGCCGGGATACTTTTCTTTACCGGTCCCCATGGGGGATTGCCAATAATCACATGAGCCTTTAAGTTCAAATCCGCAGCTTCCGTGAAGAAATCCGCACAACGGATGGTTCCGCCGGGCTGATTCGATCTGGTCTCGCCGGGGACGGAAACCAAGTAGGGAAGACGCTCCCACTTGCCAAGCAGCTTCTGGATGTCAGGTGGCGATAACTGGTCCAGGAAAGCAAGGTAAAGGCTGAAGGCCGTAATCTGGCAGGCACTGCGGTTGCTGTCCACGCCATGAAGGTTCGTGCGGAGAATGTCCATGAGGCCGTTAGCCCGACGGTCGTAACGCGCTCCGGGATTCTTCAACTTCCATTCTTCAGCAAGACGGTTGAACAATCCGACGAGAAAAATGCCGGAGCCACACGCGGGATCGAGGAACCGCTTGTCGAGGAGGGAAGTCTCGCCTTCCAAGGCCATGTCCAAGACAAATTCTGCTAGAAACCTGGGGGTATAAAAGGCTCCGGCTTCCTTCTTCTGCGCCGCCCCGGCTGATTTTAGAAAGTGTTCGTAAATCGCGCTGATGGTTTCAATTGGGATGAAACTGAAATCATAGGGCCAGAATGACATCTGCCCTGTTTGAACATCAGTACCGTGTAAAAAGCGGTCAAGGATGTCAAGATGCGCAACCCTGATCTGCCGGCTTTCTGCCTCCAGGTCAGCAGTGAACAGATCGCCGTTGAAGTCGTTGCCCAGTTGGCCGAACAGCATGTAGAGATTGTCCTTGGCATCCGTCCGGGGTTCCCCGGCGAGTATATCTCGCAAGTGTTCCGCACCGTTGATGTGAAGCGCCGTGAGGTAGTCCCGGTCGATGATGCCGCGATCAAAGAGATAGCAGGTAAAAACCAGCCGGCAAAGAAGTGCATCGAGTGCCTGCGGTTCGAGCTGCGTGGTCTGGACCTGACTGAGCTTCTGCCGTGTGGCGTCAAGGTTGCGGAGCAGGTCACGGTCCACCCGCTTGCGAGGGTCGAAGAAACGCCGGTGTTCGTGAAAGTACTCGCCGGATTCAACAGATAGCAGGAATGCCCGAAGCTGATCCTGAATGCGGTTCAGCGTCTCGATAAGTCCGGGCGGACGCCCAGTTTCCGTGGGAGTATCTTCCGGAGGAATTAGCCCCGAATAGACATGAACCTCGTCCGGGGCAATGATGACTAGGATCGGGGCGATCCCCTGGTTCCAAAAGGAGCGATGAAGAGTAATGATATCGGCGGGGTCAATCTTCTTGACCTGACGGAAGTAGATGACCGGGCTGCGTTCCTGGCAGAGAACTCCCTCGATGCCAAGCTGCTCAAAGGCACGACGAAGGATATGGGCATGGGGTACCTTCCCCGCTGCACCGTCGAGTTCGTCTACGCTGGAAAAGAAGTACGGCGGCTTTCGGTCTTCAAGGCCAAAGTCTTTCTTCCAATCTTTTGGTTCTGTAGCGATCATTTATATGCAGGCCTCTTACCTTTTGAATCCATTATAAATTTGCAGGGAATCGGCGATTCCCGTTAATCACGCCACATTCTCATTTCCTATCCGGTGCAATGTGGCAATGACTTTTCCAAGAATCTTAAAATCGCTTCCTTCACTGATTTTTATAGGCTGCATTGTATCATTTTCCGGCTGTAGCGCGATGACATTGTTGTTCCGATGAAACCTCTTCACAGTGGCTTCATTGCCCAGCAAAGCAATAACAATGTCTCCATGATTTGCAGTGAATTGTTGTTGGCCAATGGCAATATCCCCATCGTAGATGCCAGCCTTTATCATGCTGTTGCCGCGTACATGAAGCGCAAAAAGTTTTGTGGCGTGGCCAACGAGGGAACGATCCACCGAAATTGTTCCTTCAAAATTTTCTTCAGCCAGAATGGGAAGTCCCGCGGCAACCTGGCCAATCAATGGAATAGAGACCGTGGATTCAACCGCTCCGTCCCTCCTCGTATCGGAGGTCACAAGCTCCATTCCCCTCCACTGATTTGGTTTTCGTCGAATCTGACCCTTCCTTTCGAGCGCCTTCAAGTGCTCTTGAACTGCATTTGGTGATTTAAACGAGAATTGTCCTTGAATCTCAGATATGGTAGGGGGGAAGCCCGAATGCTGGATACGGGTTTTGATGAACCTTAAGATTTGCGCCTGCCGTTCCGTTAATGCTAGTTGTTTCATAACCATGGCCAGACTTAAAGAATTTGGACTTGAGACTCCTATACTGTAATTTTATACAGGTGTCAAGAAAGAAGTGAGAGGGCACCCCTCACTTTTTGCGGGGATATCGCCGGGACAAGCAAGATCGCGCCACCGAGCATGCCTGGAGCACCCAGAAGAAGTGGTACGAGGCGCACTGGCCGGGTTTTCCCGCATCCTGCCACCCCCCCCCGGCTCGTAGCGCGTGGTTGGGTATTTCGTCGCGTCAGCGACACGACACAAACGCTGATCGCCCGTCTTATAACCGAATGAATCATTAAAGTCCTTGAAGTGATCATGCAACGTAGGGTTGGCAACCCAAATAGTCCTTGACGAAAGAATGAAAATATGAAAACGCAAACATCACCTAACAGCTTAACATCAATAAAGAAATCAGATTTTGGTACGTATAGCAATAAATAATCAGTAACCTGTACAAGAATCTGCCGCGGCGACTTGTAGGTGTAAAAAGTGCCACTCTAAACAGCCATTCGGAAATCCCCGCCCCTGGATAACGCCTGTCTGGCCTACCTAGTTTCCATCCGGAGTTTCCGGATGGACACTACCTAGCGTTTACCATTATTTCTTGACACAGAGTCCTCTTTTTTCATACAGTGCGCTGACAGAAAAGCGCGTGCTTGGCAAATCAACCTGACATCTTGGCTTAAGGACATCGGGCAAGACCCTTCCCTGCGGCCGGTTCTGGAGTTCAACCTGCATTCATGACTTATAACTCAGATAAAGCCGAAGCTGCAGCGAGCGAAGCCCTCAAGCACACGACGGCACCGCAGCCTGGGCGCCTTCTTGGTATGTTACTTCGCTTTCGCACCTTTGAGGCCCTTCGCTACCGTGAATACCGTTTACTCTGGTACGGGCAGGTCTTCGCGTCTATGGGGACGTGGATGGATGAAGTCGCCCGCGGTTGGCTCATTTATGAGCTAACGAACTCAGCAGTCCAGCTTGGCCTGGTACGCGGAATTCAGGCCATACCGTTACTTTTGTTATCCCCAGTGGCAGGCAGCGCCGCCGACCGCTATTCCCGCAAGACGCAGGTGGTGGCAGCCCAAGTCGTGAGCGGTTTGGTGTATGCCGCGACGGCTCTGCTGATTTTTACAGGCCAGATCAAGCCGTGGCATGTTTATGTCAACGCCTTCCTGATGGCTGTCGTCCAAACCTTTATCCAGCCCGCACGGACCGCGATGATCTCTGATGCCGTACCACTCCCTTGCCTGACCAACGCCATCGGCCTCAGTGCGATGGTCTTTAATGTGTCACGGAGCACTGGGCCCGCCTTAGCGGGCATACTCATCGCGGTGCTCGGTACCGGCAGCTCCTATTTTGCGCAAGCTGTTTTTTTCTTCCTGGCGACGCTTTGGACCCTGCAGCTTCGTGCGGATCAGCGCTCCTCGGCGCGCGCCGACGGCCCTTTGCCCCATCGGGAATCCTTCCGCCAGAGCATCATCGAAGGATGGAAGTTAAGCTGGAGGAAAGAGGAGATTCGGGTTGGTCTTCTCACGGTGATGATAGTGTCTCTGTTTATCGCCCCCTTCACCACGCTCCTGCCCGTGTTTGCACGCGACGTACTGGGAGTTGGTGCCGAGGGGCAGGGGTTGCTGCTCACTGCTATGGGCATCGGCGCACTATGCAGTTCGGTTCTGATCGCATCTGCCGGCGACAGACTGCCGAGAGGTATGCTCATGTTGGGGTCCGTGGCGCTATACGGCTTTATCGTCGTGATCTTCGCGGCATCAACCTGGTTCCAGTTATCCCTGGTGATGATGTGGATCACCGGCCTCTGCACCGTGCACTCCCACGCCCTTGTCCAAACCGTTATCCAGTCCTACTCTCCGTCCGAATTCCGTGGCCGTACCATGGCAATATTCAACATGAGCCAGGTGGTCATGACGGTAGGAAGCATGCTCATAGGCACGCTGTCATCTCTCTTGGGAGCCCGGTGGGCTGTGGCCTCGCTGGGTACAATCGGTGCGCTGACCATGATCGCCATCTATATAACACTACCGCGGGCACGGCTTATCCGGTAGTAAACCAGAGGTGAATCGCCTCAGCCTTTTCCCGTCCTTTGCCATTGACATCTACCCCGCACTTGCCTATCATGCGGGCCATTAACGCCGAAAGACGGGGGGCCGCCCATGGGAACAAACAACGTCGTATTTCTGGAAGTAATCGAATGGTTTGATGAGTCGGGAAAAGAGCTGGTGCACCGCATCCCGGAAACAGGTTCCGGTGAAATCAAATGGGGCGCCCAGCTGACCGTCCGGGAAAGCCAGGCCGCTGTTTTTTTCTACAACGGCAAAGCCTGTGACGTCTTCGGGCCGGGACGGCACACGCTGAAAACCCTGAACATCCCCATTCTGACGAAGCTTCTCAGCGCTCCCTGGGGGATGAGCAGTCCCCTGCGGGCGGAAGTATATTTCATCAATATGAAGGTCTTCCCCAATTTGAAATGGGGGACAAGGGATCCCGTGGCCTTCCGGGATAGTGAACTGGGGCTGATCCGTCTGCGGGCCTTCGGGGTCTTCAACATCCAGGTTCTGCAGCCACTCCTGCTGGTGAACACCCTGGCGGGAACCCAGGGGGCCTATACCACCGATGCCATCGAAGAATACCTGAATCGGGTGATCGTCTCCCGTTTTAACGATTTCATGGGAGAGCGGATCGATACGATCTTTAATCTTCCGGCCCGCTACGATGAACTCGCCCGGGGACTGACCAAGACCCTGGAAGAAGATTTTTCCCATTTCGGACTGGGTCTGCAAGGGCTGTACATCAATTCCATTACGCCGCCGCCGGAGGTCCAGAAGGCCATCGACGATAAGAGCCGTCTCGGCGTTTTTGACGATCTCGACAAGCTTGTCAAGATGAAGGCGGCCATGGCCCTGGAAGAGGCGGCCCAATCTCCGGGAGAGGCGGGCGCCGGCCTGGGCTTGGGGCTGGGTTTCATGATGCCGGCGATGTTTGCCGATGCCTTCAGACGGAGCCCGGTGCCGGGGGCAGAAGGAGCGGAGGCCTGCGCCTGTCCGGACTGCAAGCAAGCCGTTCCGCGGGAGGCAAAGTTCTGCCCGGCCTGCGGGCACCAGCTTCTGGTTTTCCAACAATGTTCCCAGTGCGGCAAGAATCTTCCTGCCAGCGCGAAATTCTGCGTCCAGTGCGGCCGGCAGGTGGAACAGAAAGCGGCGCCGGTCAAATGCCGGAAGTGCAGCGCGGAAAATATGCCGAAATCTGTCTTCTGCAACAATTGTGGAGAAAAGCTGGGTTAAATCCTTGGAATTCAGAAGCCGGAATAATAACAAAGATTCAGACACCTGGCAGATCGATCACCAGTGCCCCCAATGCGGCGCTCCGGTGCAGCTCGCCGAGGCGGACCGTCTGCTCCTGTGCCCGTTCTGCCGGACGAAACTCTGCCTGACTCCCGGTGATTGCTTCCGCTACTGCATCCCGGCGCCGGCTACGGCCGCGCAGGAGATCGCCTATCTGCCCTACTGGCGGCTGAAGGGTCTCTCCTTTGCCCTAGCCGATCAGAAAATTGTCCATCGTTTTTTCGATACCAACCGCCTGGCCCTGGATGTAAAAGGCCTTCCCTTGTCTTTAGGGCTGAGGCCCCAGGCCTGCAAATTGCGGTTTGTCTCCCCGGAGAGGGAAGGCCGCTTCCTCGATCCCGTTTTAAGCGCCCGGGCGGCTCTGCAGCTCCTGGGTGCCACGGCGCCCTCCGGCTTGCCGCAAGTCTTTATCGGGGAAATGATCAGTCTGATCTATGCGCCCGTTTACCTGGCAGGCGAAGTCCTCTACGACGGCCTCCTGCAAAGCCCCCTGGGCGCCCTGCAACAGGAAGACCGGGAGCGGTTCCTGGCTCCGGCGCGGCCCCTGGATTTGCAGCTCCGGTTCATCGCGACCTTGTGCCCCCAGTGCGGCGGGGATCTGCAAGGCGAACGGGAGGCGCTGGTCTTGATCTGCCGGAATTGCAGCTCCGCCTGGACCTGCGGCCCAACCACCCTGGAACGGGTCCCCATCTCCATCATGGCGGCCGGGAGGGAAAGGGCGCACTGCTATCTGCCCTTCTGGCGGATGCGGGCCCGCCTCGAGGGCCTCGACCTCAACACCTGCGCCGACCTGATCAGGGTGGCCAATCTGCCCCAGGCGATTACCGGGGAGCTGGAAGCCAGGCCTTTTTATTTCTGGAGTCCGGCTTTCAAGATCAATCCGGCCCTCTTTCTCCGTTGGACAAGGCAGATGACCGTCGCCCAGCCGGCGGGGGAGGTCGTGGACACCTTTCCCGAGGCTGGCCTTCATCCCGTTACCCTGCCGGTCAGTGAGGCGCAGGAAGGCATCATCCTCACCCTGGCGAGCCTGCTCGCGGATAAACGCCGGTGGCCCGCCATCCTGCCCCACGTCCGTATTACTCTGGAGGAAGTCATCCTTGCCTATCATCCCTTTTCTCTCAGCGGGGGCGAACTTGTGCATGCGCAAATGGGCGTAACTATTAATAAAAACGCCCTCGCCTTCGGCAAGCAGCTCTGACAGCCCAAAGGAACTTTTTACGGAGTCCTCAAAGGTCAAAAGATGAGTTTTCCATCTCTCGTCATTTTGCGGATGATGGTCCCCTGCTTTTCGGTCCTCTTGAAAGCGGCCGGAGGATCGAGCCGAAACAACAATTCTCTGAGCACAGTGATAAACGATTTCAGCTGAAAAGCTATTCTTCCCGGAAACTCGGCTTCGAGAAAGGCAAGCGTATCTTTGTCCGTATGCCAGATGGCGCCATGTTTGACCGTCTGCAGATAACCGTCCAAATCCCCGATTTCCCAGTTGGTCGCTTCAAAATAGGCGTAAGGAATTCCGCTTCCCTTAAACGATGCATGGTCGCTCCAGTCGCCCGTCGTTCCCGCAGGATAGGCGGGATTCAACCCGGGATTGGTTTCCAGAGGTATCCCTTGCGAAACGGCAATGTCCAAGGCCCGGTCGCGGATCCATCCGCCCTGGCCTTCCGTCCCGTAGACATAGATTTTATCGCCCCCTATCGGGGTGTCTAAGTTGATCATCCCGAGCGTTTGGGAAATCTCTATGGCCGTCATCTGGGAAACGTAGTATTCCGATCCTTGATGACCGGTTTCCTCGGCGCCAAAGGCGACAAATTTCACCGTATGCGGCGGCGGGGAGGCGCCTAAGTCCCGGGCCAGGGCCAGGATGATGCCGATGGCCGCGGCATTATCCGCGGCCCCTGTCCCCGCCGCCTCGGGCACGGAATCATAATGACCGCCCACAATCACTTCCCTGTTGCTTTGGCCCTTGAGCTGGGCAATCACATTCGCCGATGCGATGGTCACGCCGTTTTGTACAAAACTGAAAGGCTGGATTGTTACGTCATAACCGAGTCGATGAAACTCGGCGGCAATGTAATCGCGGCCCATGGCCTCGTTTTCCGATCCGGCCGGTCTTTTTCCGATACTTTCCGACAGGAAGGCCGTGTGCTGCAGCGCCCTGGTTTCCGCCGGCGGCACCTGTGCTACATTGCCGTCGCCGCATCCATAAAGGCCGCAGAGCACGAGGAGCACGAGGAGGCACGCGATCCTGTCTTTGCTAAACGTTCTATCCGGAGCACGACTGTTTGTCAAAAGGGCAGCAGCTTTCTGGGTGTCTCCACAACCAGCAGATTGATGGTGTCCTCGGAGATCCCCGCCGCCTTTAGCTGCGGTATGAACTTGTTCAGCAGGTGGGCATAGCCATGCATATGTTCCATGCCCTTATTGCCCCAACCGACGGCCACCGGTTCGGCGTCGCAGGAGATGATCAGGTTTTTGGCATACCCAGCCTCGATGAAGGCCTTGCAGAGCTCCACGCGCTTGGCATCGCTCATGGCATAGGGCATGGGCGACCATTCCGGTTCGTAGCCGATGTGGTCATAGCCTACGTAAAATCCCTGGCGGGCGATTTCCTTATCCCGCTCAAAATTCAGGTTGTAGGCCGCATCGCAATGGCTGATCACCACCCGCTCCGGATCGACTCCTTCTTCCAGAAATATTTCCACCTGGCGCAGGGCATGGTTAATCCCGTGGGTGATGACGGCAGCCCCCGTTGCTTTGGAGGCGCGAGCCGCGGCCCGATAGGTTCTTTCCTCGAACGGATTGATCCCCTCCTTGCCGTTGCCCACCTTGATGACGCCCGCCTTAACGTTCGTAGAACCCATCCCCTGGGTCAGTTCCTTGATGAATAATTCCTGAAAATAATCAATGTCTTTAAAGGCGTGGCCGCTGCCGGTTTTCGCGGAGAGAAAGTAGGGGACGACGTTTTCCTGGGCCCAGAAGCCCGTGCAGGCGATAATATTGACCCCGGAGTACTTCGCCAGCGTGGCGTAGAGCTCCACGTCGCGGCCCATGCAGAGACCCGAACAGTCTACAACGGTTTGGCCGCCCGCGTCTTTGTATTCCCTCAGGGTGTCGTAGAGCTTTTTAAAGACTTCCGGCGGATTGAACAGCTCCCTGGCCTCCGGCGCACAGTCCCAGCCTGCGTTTGCCCAGATCAGGTGTTCGTGCATATTCGTCGTGCCGACCTGTTCCGGACTGATGGGACCTAATACGGTATTTACCTGCTTCATCTTCGCCTCCCGCTGTTTGCGTAATTATTCCCTATTATCGAGGTGATGGGTCCGTGACCCTTGGTCAAAAGGGCAGCAACTCTTTGGGTTTTTCCACCAAAATCGCCTGGATGGTAGCTTCGGCAATGCCTGCCGCCTTGAGCCGCGGCACAAAGCTGGTAAGCAGATGGGCATAACCATGCATTTTCGCCGCACCTTTTTCACCCCAACCGACGGGCATGGGTTCGGCGTTGCAGGACAGGACAAGTTTATGGGCGCATCCGGCCGCGATGAAGGCCTGGCAGAGTTCCACCTTCCTGGCATCGCTTAAGGCATAGGGCATGGGGGACCATTCCGGTTCATAGCCGATCAGATCATAGCCGACATTGAACCCCTGCCGGGCAAACTCTTTATCCCTTTCGAAATTGAGGTTATAGCCGGAACAACAGTGGCTGATCACGGCCCGTTCCGGGTCCACCTTCTCTTCCAGGAGGATCTCCACCTGCCGAAAGGCGCCGTTAATCCCGTGGGTAATGATGGCCGCCCCTGTCGCCTTGGAAGCGCGGGCCGCGGCACGGTAGGTTTTTTCCTCAAAGGGTTTGACGCCCTCCTTGCCGTTGCCCACCTTGATGACGCCGGCTTTAATCCCCGTCGTCCCCATCCCCTGGGTCAGTTCCTTAATGAACAGGGCCTCCAGATAATCGATATCCTTGGACAGGAAATAGGGCACGATATTTTCCTGGGCCCAGAAGCCCGTGCAGGCCACGATGTTGACCCCCGAGGCTTGCGCCAGGGAAGCGTAGAGGTTGACATCGCGGCCCATGGAGATGCCCGAGCAGTCCACGATCGTGTTGCCGCCGGCGTTTTTGTAATCCTTGAGGACGTTATGGAGCTTGCTGAAGACTTCCGGATAGTTGAATAATTTGTTGGCCTCGGGAGAATATTGCCACCCCGCGTTTGCCCAGACCAGATGTTCATGCAGATTGGCTATGCCGACCTCTTCCGGACGAATCGGACCTAAGACGGTGTTAACCTTTTTCATCATCACCTCCCGTTGCTCTCTCTGTGGCCATTCGATGGGCAAAACTGTAAGTTTATCGACGATTATTTGTCAAGTTAAAATACCCGCAAAAAAAATCCTCCATCCCGATTTTTTCTTAAAGTTTTCCCGAAAATATGCCGACATAAATTAACCTAACTAAGGAGGCGAAGCCATGATTACCTGGAATAGCAGTTTAAGCGTCAATGTTGCGGAAATCGATGCCCAGCACCAAAGGCTGGTCAAGATGATCAATGAACTGAACGATGCCATGAGAATCGGCAAATCCAAAGAAATACTTGGCAATATCGTGAAAGGGCTGATAGCCTATGTCCGGGTGCACTTCTCGACGGAGGAGAAATACTTTGCTCAGTTCCAGTATCCGGAAACGGCGGCGCATCAACAGGAACACGAAACATTCTCCCGGAAGGTGGATGATTTTGCCAAGAAATTTCAGAAGGGGCAACTTGGACTCTCCATCGAATTGATGGATTTTCTCTCGGACTGGCTGGGAAAGCATATCCAGGGGAGCGATAAAAAATATAGCAGCTGTTTTAACACCAACGGACTGAAGTGAGAAACAGAAAAGATCCATGTGACGGGGAGGGGCACACGTGAAGAAGGCTTGCGTATCATTTTTTAATATCCTGGTAATCTTGATCATTTTTCTCCTTGGCGGAGGCCGGGCAGTAGGGGCAGAGCCGGACATCAATAACGGGCCGGCGCTCCGTTTCACCGGCACCATTGTGCTCACCGACGCCACCGGGCCGGTAATGGGCATTCTGCCGGCCCGGGCCTACAACCAAATCGTCTGGTCCGGCGAAGGAGTAGACAGCCGCGGGCTGTGCCAGGAAGAGCAGACCAACAGCCTCTTGAGCACCCTGGGGGTCACGTTGGAACTCGGCGAATTTCAGTTGAGCCACTTCAACCTCGTCAACGAGGGAAAGGGCGACCATCGCATCTATGCAGGAGGAAAGGGCCGCATCAAGTCCGAAGGGGCAATCCTCCTGTCCTCCGATAATTTCAGCCTGATCCTCGATGTCGATTATCTGACCAGCACTGTTACGGGGTACGGCATTGCCGACCTCGATCCCAACCAACCTTCGGCCCTGCGCGACGAATTCGACAACGGCTCGGGGCAGGTGGAGTTTGTTTTCCATTCCTTCAGCCCCGTAGTGCAGGGCCTCTTTGGGATCTTTGCGATTGAGACGACGATCCGGCCGGCGCCGGTGCAACACAATATCTTCGTCCTGCCGGTTCTGCAGGCGGGCAGCTTGCTCCTGCCAGACGCCTATCTGTCCCTCAATGTGCTAACCTTCCAAAACGGCGGGCAGCTGGGGACCCTGCATAACATTTTGGTAGACCGCATCATGGACGCACCCGGGGGCGACCCGCCGGCCGGCTTCTTCGGCATCAGCCCCTATTTTTACTGGGAAGTCGGTTCAGCCCTGGCTTCTTTCAGCGCCGATCTCACGTTCGATCTTGCCCAGGCCCCGCAAGCGCAATCCCTGGAAAACATCAGGGTCTTGAGGCGGGACAACCCCGCTTCGCCCTGGGTGGAGTATGCCTATCAGCAAAGGCTCGATGCCACCCATCTGCGGGCTCAGAGCGTTTCCAGCGCCGGGCAATGGGCCATCGGGATCGTGAGTCCGGCAAAGGGGGATATCAACGGCGACGGCGTGGTGGCTTTGGATGATGCCATCCTGTCACTGCAGGTGCTGGCGGGCGCCCCCGCCGCCACACCTTTCCCGCAAGCCGAAGTCAATGGGGACCACCAGATCGGCTTTGCGGAAGGGATCTTCGTCTTGCAGCTCCTGAGCGGCTTGAGGACGAAGGTCATCAACCAGGCGCCCCTTGTTCCCGAGCAGGTTCTTTCCCTCGGCGACGGTAGTCCCGCCGGAACAATCGTCGGCCGGGTCACGGCGAGCGACCCCAACCCGGAGGACCAGCTCACCTATGCCCTGTCCGGCGGGAATACCAACACTCTCTTTGCGCTCGACGGCACTACGGGAGAGCTCACCGTTTATAACCCTAAAGAACTCTATTTTGCCCATGCGGCCCGCTACGATCTGGACGTAACCGTTTCCAACGGGGTAAATACCGCCACCGGCCGGGTGACCGTGCATGTTACGGAAGAGGCTGCGGCGAAGAATGTCTACACTTTTAGCACGGCCACGGACGGTGAGGACCTGGTCGTGACGATCCTGTACACCCAGCTCTTGCCGGCCGGTACGGACCCTGTGCCGTTGCAGCCGAGACTCTTGGAAATCCGCCCGCGGTGGAAGACTGACGAGTTGGAGTATGCGTCGGCCTCCCTCGGACAGGCAGCGCTTGACGCCGAAAAAGAATTGGCCCTGGCCACCACCCAGTCCCTGGTCGGACTGCCGGGGTGGTCTGAGGGACGCTTCATCGTGATGACGACCGCCAATACCAACCGCATCGCCCCGGGAGAAATCATCACCCTGCGGTTTCGCAAATTGTCAGCCGGTTTCACGGCCCTGGGCTGGAATCATGAAAGAACCACCATGGCCCCCAAGGAGGCCAATGACATCCTGAAGCTCGTGAATCTTATGAATTAAATTCGTTTAATTAGTGTCCATCCGGAAATTCCGGATGGACACTAATTATCTTGACACACCATTAACTTCCCCTTACATTACAAAAAATAAATAGCGAGCTTATAGCTAAACAAGAAATTATTTTCTGTTCAAGGCACGTTTTAAAGAGGCGAAAGATCCCAGATTCACGAAGGCTAATCCTAGGGAAAGGGGAGGTACAGAAAATGCGGGTCCGTGTAGACGAAGAACTCTGCGTGGGGGATGAAACGTGTGTCGATATATGCCCGGAAGTCTTTGAAATGCAAGGCGATATAGCGATGGTCAAAATGGAAGAGGTGCCCGAGGAGTTTCAGGAGGCTTGCCGGGAGGCTGCCGAATCGTGCCCTGTTGAGGCCATCATCATCGAAGAATAGCCAGACCTGCAGCAGCGATCCAGGTGAGCGGACATGGCAAACAGCTTCCAAAAAACCCTCCTGGAAAAAAAAGAGTTCGTTTACACACTCGAGCTTGTCCCCGGTAGGGGATCAAGGGGGAAGACGCAGGATGACGTCCTGCGCCTGGCCGAAGAGACCGCCAGGTCCGGCTTGATCCATGCTGTTTCTCTCACGGACAATCCCGGAGGTCGCCCGGCCCTCTCCCCGGAGGCGCTCGGTCTGGAAATTGCCCGTTTGGGGATAGCCCCCCTCATCCACCTTACCTGCAAGGACAAAAACAGAAACCAGTTGGAAGCGATGCTCCACTCTCTGGACAGGATGGGGATTACGAACCTCCTGGCCATGACCGGCGACTTCCCCACCACGGGCTTCGCGGGCACCCCCAAACCGGTCTTCGACCTCGATGCGCTGCAGCTCCTCCACCTCCTCGGGCAGATGAATCAGGGACTGGACATCGATGGCAAGGCGCCGCTTCCTCCCACCCATTTCGTGAAAGGCTGCACCGTATCGCCCTTCAAAAAGTTCGAGTCCGAACTATTTGCCCAGTATTACAAGTTTCACAAGAAAGTGGCCCTGGGCGCCGACTTTGCCGTCACCCAGGTCGGCTTTGACGCCCGTAAATTCGATGAACTCCTGCGCTACCGGCGGCTCCAGGGCCTCGGGACCCCCATTCTGGGAAATGTCTACGTCCTCAACCGGGCTGTGGCCAAGCTGATGAATCAAGGGACGGTCCCGGGATGCGTGGTAACCGATGCGCTCTACCGGCTCTGCGAGACAGAGGCGGCCGCCCCGGACAAGGGAAAGGCGGCCCGTTTGACGCGCGCGGCAAAACAGATCGCCCTTCTCAAGGGGATCGGTTACGACGGCGTCCATATCGGCGGACCGAACCTGAGCCACGAAGATATCGTCCGGATCATCGGCCAAAGCAACGAGTATGCTTTGCGCTGGGAGGAACTGGTCCCGGAATTTTCTTTTCCCCAGGAAAAGGGATTTTATCTCTTTGCCAAGGATGAGCGGACCGGTCTGAACAGCGACGACTTCGCCCCCAAAGGAAGCAATCCCCGCAAGGCCGTCGGTTATTCCGTCATGCGTTGCTTTCATCAAGTCGCCTTCGCGCCCGAGGCCCCTCTTTATAAGCCTGCCTGCTGGGTCTTCGAGAAGCTTGACGGCACCTGGTGCGAAGGGCCGGTCACGGAATTTGAGTACTGGATGAAATACCTCAGTTCCCGGTGCCGCCGCTGCGGAGACTGTACGCTGGCCGAGGTTGCTTTCCTCTGTCCCCAGTCCCAATGTCCCAAGTACCTCTTCAACGGTCAATGCGGCGGTTCTTTTGAGGGATGGTGCGAGGTTTTCCCCGGCCAGCGGAAATGCATCTACGTGCGGGCCTATGACCGGCTCAAGGCCTATGGTGAAGAAGCATCCCTCCGGGAGGGCTATCTTCCGCCCCGCAACTGGGCCTTGGACCGCATCTCTTCCTGGGCGAATTATTTTTTGCAACGTGATTACCGCAGTAAAAAAATAAAAATCTGATCTTTACCTCCTCCGACAAAGCATATATGATGTGGTAAAAAGAGGAGGAGAAGAACATGAGGTATGGATTGGGGAGGAGGGTGCTGTTTTGCTGTATTATCTTGACTTATCTCTTGGCAGGCTGGGGTTATGCCGCGGAGGACTATCCCCAGCGGCCGATCAACTTTATTATTCCCCTGGGGGCCGGCGCCACCGGAGACGTGGCGAGCCGTTTGCTGATCAAGGGAGCGGAAAAACATCTCGGGCAACCGCTGGTGCCGGTCAATAAGGCCGGGGGCGGGACCACGATCGGGATTGCCGCCATTGCAGCGGCCAAGCCGGACGGCTACACGATCGGCTACGCGACCCACAGCGGCGTCTTTGTGGGGCCGCTTTTGGCAAAACTTCCCTATTACCCGACCACCGATCTGACGCCGATCATGCAGTTCGGGGCCTTGTTTTTTGGAGTGAACGTCAGGGCAAGTTCCCCCTTCAAGAGTTTCGCCGAGATCATCGCCTATGCCCGCAAGAACCCGAAAAAACTGACTTACGGAACCAACGGTCCCAGCAGCATGCAGTACTTCATCATGAGCCAGGTGGCCAAAAAGGAAAAGGTGGAATTCACCCATATCCCCTTCAAGGGCAGCCCCGAGGAGACGGCGGCCCTCTTGGGAGGGAATGTCGATTTCGTGGTCGATACGGTGGTCCAGTCCCTGGTCGAGGCCGGCGAAGTGCGCGTCCTGCTGACGCTCAACGAAGAGCGCTCCCCCGATTACCCGAACGTCCCCACGTTGAAAGACCTGGGCTTCGACGTTCCCACGCCCATGATCCTCAGCGTTATGGGCCCGAAAGGCCTGCCGGCGCCAATGGTGAAGAGACTCGAAGACGCTTTTGCCAAGGCCCTGAAGGAGCCCGTATTCATCAAAGGCATGCGGGAAAGCCTGCACTATCCCATTATCTATCGGAACAGCAAAGACCTGGGTGAGTATATGACCAGGAATGTGGAGGCCTATCGCAAGATTCTCACGGAGATGAATCTCATCAAGTAGTTCCGGACTGAGGAGGAAAAAATGAGGCATGGATCACGACAAAGGGCGGGCGCCTGGTTGCTCGGTTTTCTCTTTACTTTTTTTGTTGGGGCGGGTTTAGGATATGCTGCGGAGGAGGACATTGCCAAGTATCCCAGCCGGCCGATCAATTTCATCATTCCCTTGAGCCCCGGCGACGCGGCGGACATGGCCGCCCGGTTTCTGGCCAAGGAGGCGGAAAAATACCTCGGCCAGCCGCTGGTACCGATCAATAAAGCGGGCGGCGGCGCGACGATCGGCATCTCGGCCATCGCCAGCGCCAAACCGGACGGCTACACGCTTGGCTATCCGCCGCACAGCGGGGTGTTTGTGGGGCCCCAGCTCTCAAAACTCTCTTACCATCCCCTCCAGGACTTGACCCCCATCATGCAGTTCGGCGTGGTCCTGTTCGGCGTCAGCGTGAAGGCCAACTCGCCCTACAAGAGTTTTGCCGATATCCTGGCCCATGCCCGCAAGAACCCGAAGAAAGTGACTTACGCCACCATCGGGCCCACGAGCATGCAACACTTTGTGATGAGCCAGATTGCCCGGAAAGAGAAGCTCGAAATCGTCCATATCCCCTTCAAGGGAGGCTCGGAGGTGCATGCCGCCCTCCTGGGAGGGAATGTTGATTTCGTGGTCGGCACCATTGTCAATTCCCTGGTGGAGGCGGGCGAGGAGCGGGTCTTGCTGATCCTGAACGAAGAGCGCTCGGCTGCCTACCAGAAGATCCCGTCGTTGAAAGAACTGGGCTTTGAAATCCCCATCCCGATGATGCTAAGCATCGTCGGGCCGAAAGGCATGCCGGCGCCGATGGTGCGGAAGATTGAGGATGCCTTCACCAAAGCGACGAAAGAGCCCGCCTTTATCAAAGGCATGCAGGAGAACCTGCGCTACCCCATCGTGCACAGGAACAGCAAGGAGCTGGGCGATTATCTGGCCAAAAATTACGAGGCCTATCGCCGGATTCTCACGGAAATGGGCCTCATAAAGTAGGCCGGCCCGAGGGATCGGTTAAGGTGGGGTGCGTTCGCGGCTTCAGCGCGTAACGCACCTTCTCCCTAGGCCTTGATCAGACTGTTCCAGTCTGCGGAAAAGCGCGCGATCCCCTTGTCGGTCAGGTCATGGCGGAGGTCGTAATCCGGCCAGTCCTTTCCCAGGTCCAGGGCCTGGTAAGGGATGGGCTTCAGGCTGCCCCCGTCATAGCGATAAGCGGCGCCGGGCAGGGGCTGTCCCCTTTGGGCCCATTCCTTGAGGATTTCGAAGGGGGCCGTGATGATATCCGAACCGAGCGTCAGCGCATAGAGGAAGTGCTCCATATTCCGGACGCTCGCCGTGAGCACCTCCACGTGGCCGTCGCCCCGGCCGTACATCTTGATGATGTTGGCGATGAGGTCCATGCCCCGTTCACCCCGGTCGTCGAGGCGGCCGATGAAGGGGGAAACGAAGACGTCGCCCCGCCGCGCCCCCCGCGTGGCGGCATAAACCGCGGCCGCCTGCTCCTGGGTAAAGCAAAGGGTCATGTTGACCCGGAGCCCCTGCCCTACGGCCTGGGCCGCAGCCTTAAGTCCTTCCCTATTGGTGGGAAATTTCACGTGGGCGTTGGTAATCCAGGAAAACATCTCCTGACCCTGGGAGAGCATCTCAGAGGCCGTCGTGGCGGCATCGGCATAGACCTCCACGGATATGGAGCCGGCCGGCAGGAGCGCGGCGATCTCTTCGACCACGCCGCGGTAGAAAGCGAAGATCTCCTGCTTGCTGAATTTCTCGCCTTTCTCCAGACGGGCGCGGGCCGCCGGGTTTTTCGAGATCAGGGTGGGGTTGGTGGTCTGCCCGTCGAGGAAGCCGAGCAGGGCGATGATTTCCTTGGTTTCCAGGGGGTTCCCGCCGTCGAGAAAGATCCGTGTCTTCAAATTGTCCGGTTTCATAGCAGCTCCTTTACTTTTTTCACGATCGCCTCCCGGGAAATACCCTCGTAGGCGAGAAGTTCTTCCGGCTTCCCGCTTTTCGGCATGCGCCTTACAGCCAGGCAGTGGACTGGCGCCGGCACGTCGGCCAGGGCGCTCAGCACCGCCTCGCCGAGGCCGCCCTCGGCATAGTGGTCCTCCACCGTCACGATGGCCCCCGTAGCGGCGGCGGCTTCCTTCAGGGTCGCCGCATCGATGGGTTTTATGCTGTAAAGATCGATGACGCGGATGAAGATGCCTTCTTTCTTTAAATCTTCATAGGCCGCAAGGGCCTCAAAAAGCGTGATGCCGGCGGCAACCACGGTCAGGCGGTCCGCCGCATCCTGCCGCACCACCTTGCTTCCCCCGATGACAAAGGTATCGCCCGCAGTGTAGAGCACCGGGGTTTCCTGGCGCGTGGTGCGGATGTAGACGATACCCTCATGTTTGGCCGCTTCTTCCACCAACCGCTCCGTCGCCATCGCATCGGCAGGATAAAGGACCACGCCCTCCAGGAGGGCCCGGAACATGGCGAGGTCCTCCAGGCCCATCTGCGAAGGGCCGTCTTCGCCAATCGACACCCCGGCGTGGGAGCCGACGAACTTGATGTTGCCGTCCGAATACTGGCTCATCCTGATCTGATCGAAGGCCCGGGTAAAAAAGGCGGCAAAAGTGGAAACAAAGGGGATCTTCCCGCGCCGGGCCAGGCCGAGTGCGGCCCCCACCATGTTCTGCTCCGCGATATACATCTCGAAGAAGCGCTCGGGATATTGTGCGCCGAAGATCTCGGCATAGGTGGAATTGCTGACTTCGCCGTCCAGGGCGACGATCTCCGGGAATTGGTGGAAAAGCCGGACCAGGGCGTTTCCGTAAGCCCGCCGCGTGGCCACGGCCTTATTCAATGCATAAACGGGCGCGGCAGCCGGCCGGGGCACGGCTTCGGAGGGCATCCGTTGCTCGGGCCTCTCTATATCGCCGTGCAGGCATTTGTCTACTTCTCCCAGTTCCGGCAGGGCCTGCGCAAATTCCTCCTTTTTCAGGACCTTGCCATGCCAGCCGTTCTGATCCTCGATGAAGGATACGCCCTTGCCCTTGATGGTCCGGGCGATGATCATCACGGGCGTCCCGACACTCGCCAGCGCCTTTTGGAAGGCATCCTGGATCTGGCACAGATCATGACCGTCAATTGTAAGCGTTTCCCAGCCGAAGGCCGCCACCCTTCTTTCGTATGCGGCCAGGTCGTGGCCGTACATGGTTTCGCCCCGCTGGCCCAGCCGGTTCACGTCGATGATGCCGATGAGGTTGTCCAGTTTGTATTTGGCAGCCAGTTGGATCGCTTCCCAGACGGAACCTTCGGCCATCTCGCTGTCCCCGAGGAGCACGTAGGTCCGATAGGGGAGCCGGTCGAGGTATTTGGCATTCAAAGCCATGCCGAGGCCGATGGAAAGCCCCTGGCCCAGGGAGCCCGTGGCCGCCTCCACATAGGGGAGGCCTACCATGGGATGACCTTCCAGATCACTGCCGAACTTGCGCACGGTCTTCAGCTCCGCTTCGCTGATGACGCCCGCCACGGCCCAGAGGGCATAGAAAAGGGGCGAAGCGTGGCCTTTGGAAAAGATCAACCGGTCATTGTTCCGCCCCTGGGGATTGAGCACATCAAACCGGAAGGCGCCCCCGAACATCAGCCCCACCATGAGGTCGGTCGCCGAGAGGGAAGAGGTCGGATGGCCGGAACCGGCCTCCGTCGAAGAGTCCAGGATGTGGTAGCGGACCACTCGCGCCAGCTTGGCAAGCATCGTCTCGGACGGTTTATTAAGCGTCATCTTGAGAACTCTCTTTCTATGGCGGTTATTTTTTCCACCCGGCGTTTGTGCCGCTCGGCGCCGGAGAAGGCCGCCGCGAGCCAGACCCGGACGATTTCCTTGGCCAGTTCCACCCCGATCACGCGCTCCCCGAGGCACAGGACATTGGTTGCGTCGTCTTCGACACCCTGGCGGGCGGAAAAGGTGTCGTGACTCAGGGCCGCGCGTATCCCCGGGAACTTGTTGGCTGCCACGCAGGCGCCGACGCCGCTGCCGCAGATCAGGATGCCGCGCTCCGCCCGGCCGGCCCGCACCTCGGATGCCACAGCCCGTGCGTAGTCCGGATAATCAACCGGGGACTCGCTGTCCGTGCCGAGATCATGGACCGTATGCCCGAGCCCTTGCAAAAAGTCCACAATCCTGGTCTTCAGCCGATAGCCCCCGTGGTCCGCCCCGATCGCCACGATCATTTCATCCATCCTTGCTGAACTTGAAGTGGGCCTGCATACCTGCCATTGCGAGGCGTCCCTCGGACGCCGTGGCAATCTCCGGGCCGGGGCCAGATTTTAAATCTGTCCCCTTTTTGCTCTAAATGGGAATTGTGCTTACAGCTTGACGCCGTTCCTCCTAACCTATGGTTTGCCTACCACTAAAGCAATAATGATAAAATGGCAGCCAAATGGTAGGTAAAACCTCCCAGGTCAATACTTTTACCTTACCTGTCATTGCCAGGCGGCCCTTGGCCGACGCAGCAATCCCACGGCCCTCCGAACCTTCCTTAGCAAAGCAACTCCGTCGCCTCCCTGGCAATGCGGTCCCTCCCCTTACTCCCCTTTATGGCAAACACGTCACGCCCTTTCTCCCCTCTTTACCTGTCATTGCGAGGAGCCGACCCCGGTGCTGCGCATAGAGGTTATTGGTAAGAAACTTATGCTCTCATTGCGAGGCGTCCCTCGGGCACCGTGGCACTCTCTCACCCCTCTCTCCCCTCTTTGGCAAAATTTTTCACAACAAACAAGCCGGCCGTGATATATAATTTCCTTCCCTATGGATTCGTCATAAAAAGGAACAGCCCTATTCTGAAAGGAGTCAAAGAAGATGGAAGATAAAAAATTGCTTTTCCTCATCGAGACAGCCATTCAAAAAGAAGAACAGGCCTATGATTTTTATATGGATCTTTACCAAAGGGTACAAGACCGGACAGCCAGGGACACCCTGACGTTCGTGGCCGGCGAAGAGCAGAAGCACAAGGAATTCCTCATCCGGTACCGCGACGGCCAGTACGTGTCCGACGGTCTCCCCATGGCGGAGGTGGTGGATTACAAGCTCGCCGAGCATCTGGCCAAGCCCGATCTCCAGAAAGACATGGAAAGCAAGGATGTCTATCTCGTGGCCGCCCACCGGGAATGGTGGTCCCACGAGTTTTATCAAAACCTGGCCAAGGCGCAGCCCGAGGGCGAGGTGAAGGACCTGCTCCTGCGGATGGCCCACGAAGAGCTGCGGCACAAGGAGAAGATGGAGTACCTCTACGCCAACACGGCCTTCCCGCAGTTATCGGGCGGCTGAACAGCAGATGACGCGCATGCCGGTGTTCCCCTGACCAGGATGATTTTCGGGGTTGCTATCGGGATCGGGATCGAAAATGAATATAAATATTAGCTCGATACCGATACCGACCCCGAGACCCGATTAAAAGGGGGATTTAATCCTAATATCTTAAAGGTGAATTTACAGATGGAAGTTACAGAACCGGAAACACCACAGGAACCGAGCGCGGGCGACCTAGCCCGGGGCCATTATCAGCAGATCGCCGCCGAACTGGGAATCGGCCGGGCCCAGGTCGCGGCCACGGCCGGCCTCCTCGGAGAAGGGGGCACGGTCCCCTTCATCGCCCGTTACCGGAAGGAAGCCACGGGCTCCCTCGATGAAGTCGCGGTCCTCGCGATCCGCGACCGCCTGGAGCAGCTTCAGGAACTGGACAAACGGCGCGAGGCGATCCTCAAATCCCTCCGGGAGCGCGAGCTCCTGACGGAGGAGCTGCAGGAAAAGATCGCCGCCGCCGAGACCCTCGCCCTTCTCGAGGACATCTATCTCCCCTACCGTCCCAAGCGGCGCACCCGGGCCACGGTGGCCCGGGAAAAGGGCCTGGAACCCCTGGCCAAACTGCTCTTTGACCAGGGGGAGTGCGATCCCCTGACCGAGGCCGCGGCCTTTGTCGATCCGGAAAAGGGTGTCGCCGATGCGGAAGAGGCCCTTGCCGGGGCCCGGGACATCATCGCCGAATGGGTGAACGAAAACGAACAGGCCCGGGCCAAGATGCGGGAATTCTTCCAGGCCAAGGCCCTCTTCCGCACCCAGGTCCTCACGGGCAAAGAGGAAGAGGGAAGCCGCTACCGGGATTACTTTACCTGGGAAGAACCGGCGGCCAAGGCCCCCTCCCACCGGATACTGGCCATGCGGCGGGGTGAAAAGGAGGACTTCCTGATCCTCCGGGTGCTCCCGCCGGAGGAGGAGGCCATGGCCCTGCTCACGGACCTCTTTGTCCGGGGCGAGGGACCGGCGGCCGGCCAGGTCCGGATGGCCGTGGAAGATTCCTACCGGCGGCTCCTGGCAAGCGCCATGGAAACGGAGATCCGCCTCGCCACGAAGAAGCGGGCCGATGCCGAGGCGATCCGGGTCTTCATCGACAACCTGCGCCAGCTCCTCCTGGCGCCGCCCCTGGGCCAAAAGCGGGTCCTGGCCATCGATCCCGGTTTCCGGACAGGCTGCAAGACCGTCTGCCTCGACGCCCAGGGAAAACTCCTCCACCACGAAACGATCTTCCCCCTCCTCTCGGCCCGGGCCAAGGATGAGTCCGCCCTCCGGGTCCGGACCCTCTGTCAGGACTTCGTCATCGAGGCCATCGCCGTGGGGAACGGCACGGGCGGCCGGGAAACAGAGGCCTTTCTCAAGTCCCTCGACCTGCCCGCCGCGGTCCAGATCATCATGGTGAACGAAAGCGGCGCCTCGGTCTACTCCGCCTCCCAGGCGGCCCGGGATGAATTCCCCGACGAAGACGTCACCGTCCGGGGGGCTGTCTCCATCGGCCGGCGCCTGATGGACCCCCTGGCCGAACTCGTCAAGATCGATCCCAAGGCGATCGGCGTGGGCCAGTACCAGCACGACGTCGATCAGACGGAGCTCAAGCGGAGCCTGGACGATTGCGTCATGAGCTGCGTGAACGCCGTGGGGGTGGAGGTGAATACGGCCAGCGCCCAGCTCCTCACCTACGTCTCCGGCCTGGGACCGGCCCTGGCCCGGCAGATCGTGGCCTTTCGCGACGGCCACGGCCCCTTCCTCTCCCGGGAAGAACTCAAGCAGGTGCCCCGTCTGGGGGCCCGGGCCTTCGAGCAGGCCGCGGGCTTTCTTCGGATCAGAGCAGGCGCCAATCCCCTGGACGCAAGCGCCGTCCATCCCGAAAGCTACGCCATCGTGGACCGGATGGCCGGCGACCTGGGCTGCGCCGTTTCCGACCTGATGCGCGACGAGGCCCTCCGGAAGCGGATCGACCCTCTCCGGTATGTGACGGAGCAGGCCGGCCTCCCGACCCTCCACGACATCCTCGCCGAACTGGCCAAGCCCGGCCGGGACCCAAGGGAGAAGTTCGAGGCCTTCCAGTTTGCCGAAGGGATCGAAAAGCTCGACCACCTCTCGCCGGGCATGCGACTGCCCGGCATCGTCACGAACATCACCGCCTTCGGCGCCTTCGTGGACATCGGCGTCCATCAGGACGGCCTGGTCCACTTAAGCCAGATCGCCGACCGCTACGTGAAAGACCCCCAGGAAGTCCTGAAGGTAAGGCAGCCCGTCATGGTGACGGTGCTTGCCGTGGACCGGGACCGGAAGCGCATCTCCCTATCCCTGAAGAAGCAGCCCGGCGCCGACGCCCAAGCAACACCACAAAAAGAAAGGCCGCCTGCGGAGCAGAAGCCCAAGCCCAAAACCCCGCCGGTAAAAGCGCCGCCCGGCAAGCCCGACCGCAAGGTCCCCTTCAACAACCCCTTTGCCCAGGCCTTCGGCAAGAAGTAAGGCAAAACTGAAGGAACAGCGATGGAAAAAGGAAATATCTTCGCCGCGATCCATGAGCAGCTGCCCGCAGAACTAATCGAGCAGCTCGCCGGCACAGAGACAGTGAAGATCGAACGGATCATCTCCCGGGGCCACCGGTCCCCTGACGGATTCTGGTATGACCAGGAGCAAAACGAATGGGTCCTGCTCCTGAAAGGCAAGGCCGGCCTGACCCTGGAAGGAACACCCGGAACCATCGAACTTTCCACCGGCGACTACCTGAACATCCCGGCCCACACCAGGCACCGCGTAGCATGGACCGCCAAAGATGAAGAAACCCTCTGGCTTGCCGTGCACTACTGACACCAATGGTTAGCCCGTCATTACTGCCCTAATCTGTCATTGCGAGGCGTCCCTCGGTCGCCGTGGCAATCCCGCGGCACCGGCCTGTCATTGCAAGCAGCCAACCCCAGAGCGCGCATCAGGGTTATTAATGGCAGAAAATCATGCTGTCATTGCGAGGTGTCCCCCGGACGCCGTGGCAATCTCATTATCATTAACCAGCCTTTAAAAAATAATAAAAAAAAGAGTTGCAATAAGTGTCTTCTTATGGTACTTTATAAGCTACTGACAATCTCTAATCCTGCTCAGTTCTTAACAAACGCTCCCTTCCGCTACAATATCGAATAGTTTTTATTTGATGTTGATCCATAGTCCCCGGTCACTCATTTCTTAACGTTTAACGTTTTGTATTTTCGTCGGGTCTATCCCATATTCGTTCACAACTAATTTTTTGTGAGAAAGGGAATGACGCTATGGCCTCCAAAACAACTATTACCATAATCAAGTTAATCATCATTGTTATAATAGCTTTGTTGCCCCCCAGCGCTTTCGCTGCGGAAAGGACAATAAAATATTTTTATGACGATCTCAACCGCCTTGTCCAGGAAGAATACGAAGGCGGAAAGATGTCGGTTTATGAATATGACGAAGTAGGAAATAGAACCGCCAAATACACCGCATATACTCCTACTATTATTACATCAGGAAGTGGCGGTAGCATTACATAGGTGGTCTGGGTTCTTAGGACAGGAGACAGGGATTTATAAGTGGGAAACTGCCCTGGGTTCATGTTCATGCCGCAGCCTGTCTCTGCGGGGTGCTGTAGTAAACCATAGCCGGGGTCTTCCTGTCA
>Ga0209514_10001509_pt1 | contig 39758 bp, 41 predicted proteins | sample Subgrocontami58m_FD_187452 | JGI IMG/M metagenome (GOLD analysis project Ga0209514, IMG submission 187452) | Subsurface groundwater microbial communities from S. Glens Falls, New York, USA - GMW37 contaminated, 5.8 m (SPAdes) (version 3) | ecosystem: Environmental > Aquatic > Deep subsurface >...
CCGCGCCGATTGGTATCACGATCACGGCCACGATCATCGGGCGGCGAACCGGGCGCTGGACGGCCGCAGCATCCTCGGTTTCAACTACCGGATGAACGAATTGCAAGGGGCGCTGGGCTTGGCCCAGTTGCGGAAGCTCGATTTCATCGTGGCCGAACAGAGAAAGAACAAAGAGCGTCTTAAGGAGGCCCTGCGGGCGGTCCCCGGGGTCAAGTTCAGGGAAATCCCCGATCCCGACGGCGATACGGCTACCTTCCTGGCCTTCAATCTACCCACGGAAGCGGCGTCTACGGCTTATCAGCAGGCCCTCCGCGCCCAGGGAGTGGATACGGTCCGTTACAAGGACAATGCCTGGCATTACGTCCCCAACTGGGAACATTTCCTGGCGAAGAGCACGGCGAATTCCAAGAAATATCCCTTTAACGATCCGACTTACCGGGGAAAGGCTGCCTACCGGCGGGAAGACATCCCCCAGGCGGAAGATATCCTTGGCCGGACACTGGTTATGGCGATTCAGGTGAAGATGCCGGCGGAGAAGATCGCCTCTCTGCAGCAGGGGATTGTCAGGGCGGCCGAGGCAATATAGAGGAGCATTATCAATGATTGTTGTCACCGGCGGCGCCGGCTTCATCGGCAGCGCCATGGTCTGGAAATTGAATAACGAAGGGGTGGACGATATCATCATCGTCGACGAACTTGGGGAGGCGGAGAAGTGGCGCAACCTGGCCAAGAGGCAATATGCCGACTATCTTCACAAGGATGAATTCCTGAAGATGATCCTGGCAGAACAGCTTCCCTTCAATGTTCGCGCGCTGATCCATATGGGGGCCTGCTCGTCTACGACGGAGCGGAATGCCGATTACCTGATGGAGAACAACTACCACTACACCTGCCGCCTGGCCGCCTGGGCCCTGAAGCATAATGTTCGTTTCATCTATGCCAGTTCCGCGGCCACTTACGGAGATGGTTCCTGGGGCTTTTCCGATGCCGATGAGGCGGTTAAAACCTTGCGGCCCATCAACATGTACGGTTATTCCAAACAACTTTTCGATCTCTGGGTGCTCCGGCAAAGGGCGGAGCACAGGATCGCCGGGGTGAAATTCTTCAATGTTTTCGGTCCGCAGGAGTACCACAAGGAAGATATGGTCAGCGTTGTCCACAAGGCCTTTCACCAGATCAGGGAGCGGGGCCGGGTGCGGCTCTTCAAGTCCCACCGGCCGGATTACGGCGACGGCGGGCAGATGCGGGACTTCGTTTATGTGAAGGACTGCGTGGATGTCCTGTGGTGGCTCCTGAAGAACCGGGAGGTAAACGGCATCTTCAATCTCGGAACGGGACGGGCGCGGACGTGGAATGACCTGGTGGCGGCCGTTTTTACCGCCCTGGGCCGGGAAGTAGCGATTGAATATATCGATATGCCGCCGGCCATCCGGGATCAGTACCAGTATTTTACGGAAGCCGAGATGGATAAGTTGAGAAATACCGGCATCGCCTTGCAGTTCCGTACCCTGGAAGCGGCCGTTCACGATTATGTGACCGGGTATCTGCAAACAGCCGACCCTTACCTGTAGGCGGTGTCCAGGGCGGTTAATGATTTCACGCAGTGGCGACCCCTTGGTCGCCCTTTTGTCAGGATCTGGCCATGAATGTCGTCTGCATCATCCCTTCGCGCTATGAGTCCACCAGATTTGCCGGAAAACCCCTGGCGGATCTCTGTGGCAAACCCATGATCCAGCATGTCTATGAACGCGTCATGCAGGCGAAAACCGTTTCCCAGGCCGCCGTGGCCACCGACGACGAGCGCATCCTGGCGGTGGTCAGGCAGTGCGGTGGCCGGGCCATCATGACCTCGTCCCGTCATCGCTCCGGCACCGACCGGGTGGCCGAGGCGGTGGCGCACCTGGGGCTCCAGGACAGTGACATCGTGGTGAACATCCAGGGGGACCAGCCCCTGTTCGAATCTTCCCAGATCGACGAGGTGGCGGCGCCGCTCCTGGCCGATCCCGCCCTTCCCATGTCGACCCTCATCTACAAGATCGTGCGCGAAGAGGAAATTTATCATCCCAATGCCGTGAAGGTCGTCTTTGATCAGGACTTTTTCGCCCTCTACTTCTCCCGCGCCACCATTCCCCATGTGCGAGATCGGGGCCAGCGGCCCGATTATTACAAACATCACGGCATTTACGCCTACCGCAAGGATTTCCTGGATATCTTCACCGCCCTTCCCGAAGGAAAGCTGGAAAAACTGGAGGCGCTGGAACAACTCAGGGCGCTGGAGCATGGCTACCGGATCAAGGTCGTCGTGACGGCCCACGACTCCGTGGAGGTGGACACGCCGGAAGAGCTGCAACGGGTCCGCGAGATCATGACGGGTAAATGATTGCCTTTCTTCGAAAGCGCTCGCCTCGCTGACCGGTAAAGCTCACCCCGGCGGGGGCGGGTAGATGATCGAGGTGCCAGCCACGTCTGCCCAGGTGGTGATGGCATGGGGCTCCGCATGCCGGCGGCTCATAATATGTTCTACCCTGACCTGGCGAACCGTAAGCGCATCGGCGATCAAAGAGCGATGGCAGCGCCAGGGGACCGCCTCGGCACACATTAAGGCAACCCGGGTCCGGCTGAGCAAAGCCATGAGTTTTTCAATGCCTCCTCAAACTCCGGTGTTTGCATGTAGTCGGCAAAGCCGCGGAAGGAGGCGTTGCGCCAGCCGGTATTTGGTGAATCGGATCGGGGATGCCGCAACCCTCCCAATTCCGGCAGGTGGATATATTGGATGCCCGCCGCTTCCAGGTCCCCGGGTAATGTTTCTTTATTGAACTGGGGGTTGTGTCGGGAGCGGGGGATCGTGCGGATGTCCACCACCGTTTTTACGGCATGTTCCGTAAGCAGGGTGATGAACGCCTCGAGCCTATGGGTGGAGTGACCGATGGTCATTACCGACAGCGACGGCTCCGACCTTGGTTTTGCCATTGGGATAACCTCCCTCCTGCCCGGGGCCCGGCAACAGTTGAAAGAAAAGCAGCCCGCCCAGGGGGGCAACTTAGCCGGACCTGCAGGCGCCGTTAGATGTCGAGGACTACCGTCGCCTCCCAGTGGTTTCCGCTCTCCTGGAGGTTGAAGCGGTGCAGGGTGACGGCTTTGATATCCCCGCGCAGGGGGTGCCGGGACGGATCGAGTCGCTCGCCAAAGAGTTCCGCTCTCAGGGTGAAGTGGCCATCGCGCCGGCCGAGGCTGACCGGTCCGCTCTTGAGGAGCAGCCTTTGTGCGTCCTTGTAGTACACGAATTCATTTAAGAAATTGAAGAGAAGAAGATCGAGGGCTTCGTGCTCCAGTTCGATGGGGATGCGTTCCCGTTCCCGGATAGTTGCCAGGTCTTCAACCATTACGTTTACCGTGGCGTCGGCGGCGGCGAGAAAGACCTCTTCCAGGGTCTGGCCCGTTGCCAGAAAGGCGATGTCGGCGATGGCGATGTCTTCCAGGTATGTATAGGGCATCCGGTCCTATTATCCTTTTATGTTGCCGATCGGCGTCAATCGCACCACTCGCTTGCTCAGGCCCGCCAGCTCGGTGGCTTCCACGACCTCGTCGATGTTCTTGTAGGCCGCGCCCGCCTCCTCGGCGAGGCCTCCCCAGGTGGCGGTTTTGACGTAAATGCCCCGCATTTCCATTTCCCGCTGCAGCTTTTCCCCCCGCACCATCTTCTTGGCCTTGTGCCGGCTCATCGTACGGCCGCTGCCGTGGGCTGTTGAGTAAAAAGCCTCGGCCCCGCTCTTAAGGCCGACCAGGAGGTAGGAACCCGTCTCCATGCTCCCGCCGATGATCACGGGCTGTCCCGTCTCGCCGTACCGCGCCGGAAGGCCTGCGAGTCCCGGGCCGAAAGCCCGGGTGGCGCCCTTGCGGTGAATCAGGACCTCCTTTTCCTTCCCGTCGACGAGATGCTTTTCCAGCTTGGCCGTGTTGTGGGCCACGTCATAGACCATGTGCATGCCGAGATCGAGAGGATCCCGATTGAAGACGTCCGAAAAGACCTCGCGGACCCGGTGCAGGATCACTTGCCGGTTGGCAAAGGCCATATTGATGGCGCAGGTCATGGCGGCGAAGTAGTCCTGCCCCTCGGGGGACTGGAAGGGGGCGCAGGCAAGCTCCCGGTCATTCACCTGGAGGCCGTACTTCGTTCCCATGACCTTCAGGAACACTTGGAGGTAGTCCGTAGCTACCTGGTGACCGAATCCCCGGCTGCCGCAGTGAAACATGATGGCGACTTGGTTGGGGATCGTAAAGCCCAGGCGCTCGGCCAGGCCCTGGTCGAAGATATTTTCCGGCTTTGCGACCTGGATCTCGCAGTAGTGGTTTCCCGATCCGAGGGTGCCGACCTGGTCGAAACCGCGGTCGATGGCCCTTTCGCTGACTTTTTCAGGATTGGCGCCCTGGAAGCAGCCCCCCTCCTCAGTGAGATCCAGGTCCTCCGGCCAGGCGTAGCCGCTCTTCAATGCCCACCGGGAGCCCTCCTTAAGGACAGTCCGGAAGTCGTTGCGGGAGAGCTTGATGGACCCCGTGCTGCCAACGCCGCAGGGCACCTTGTAGAAGAGACGGTCGACGAGTTCGTGCAGACGCGGCTTGACCTCGTCATAGGTGAGGTTGGTGAGCACCAGCCGCATGCCGCAATTGATATCGAAACCAATGCCCCCCGGGGAAATGACGCCCGTCTGGGGGTCCATCGCCGCCACGCCGCCGATGGGAAATCCATAGCCCCAATGCCCGTCCGGCATGCAGAAGGCGTACCTGATGATTCCCGGCAGGCAGGCAACGTTGGATATCTGTTCGAAGACGCCTGCATCCATGGCGTCGATCAATTTTTGCGTGGCGAAAATCCGGGCCGGTACGAGCATCCCCGTCTTGTAGGAGCGGGGAAGTTCCCACACTGTATCGGACACTTTTTTTAATTGTGCTGGTACCATGGAGCCTCCCTTCTTCTCTTTGTTTAACTTAAGCCTGAAAGGCGGATTTGACAAGAGATAAGCCGCTACTTGAACTTAATGCTGTAAAAGTGAAATTTGTGAGAGACAAAATAGTTGATCTTAATGAAATATTTGGTTAGGTTGTATTGCCCGACCAAAATATCAAAACCGGCAACGGCTGAAGATTTTAGTTCTTTAAAAGGAGGAGTGATGAAAAGATCTATATCTTGTTTAGCAGTTTTAGCGCTGCTCATCGGTCATTTGTTGACGGCGGCAGCAGGTCGCGCGGCCACACCTTTTTACCAGGGCAAAACCATCGAGATAACGGTGCCGTCGCGGGCCGGTGGGGGCACAGACACGATGGCGCGCATCATCTCTTCCTTTCTGCCGGCATACGTTCCCGGCAAGCCCGGTGTAGTTCTACGCAACGTGCCTGGCGGCGCCGGGGTCATAGGCAATAATGTTTTTTATGTCAAGGGCAAGCCCGATGGGCTTCATCTGATGATGAACGCCTCGTCCTCCGTCGCACTCCAGTTGAGAAGCCGCGACATTGTCAAATATGATCTGACTAAATATAAGCATATCGGCCACATCAACCGCGGCAGTAATCTTCTGCTGATCCGCAAAGCAGTTCTGAAGCGCCTATATGATCCCAAAGCGGAACCGGTAGTTTGCGGCACCAAGGAGGGTGAAGAAACTTGGCTGGGCATGGCGCTTTGGGGCAAAGAGGTCCTGGGCTGGAATATCCGCTTTATCCCCGGCTATGCAGGCACCAGCGATTTGGAGCTGGCACTGCGACGGGGAGAACTCGATATGTTTGGCACTTCCAATGCCTTTATCATCAATCGCCTGCGGGAGGAGGGGTTGGTTACCGTAATTGCCCAGGGGGGCATCTATAAAAATAAGAAATATGTCCGGCGACCCGACTTTCCCGATGATCCGACCTTTGTGGAAGTGCTCGGCAAGAAGAAACCTGACGGTTTGTCCTGGCAGGCTTATATGGCGTGGATAGGCCCCGAAGAAGTGGACAAATTCCTCGTCGCACCGCGTAATACGCCGAAAGAATATATCGCCATTCTGACAGCGGCCTTTGAAAAAATAACCAAGGATCCCAAATTCGATCAGCTGGTAAAGCAAATGGTCAGTGATTTCTATGGCGTGGGTGTTGGCCAGGAAACGGGCGATTTGCTGAAGGAAGTACTGACGGCTCCACCGGAGGCCCTTGATTATGGGCGGAATCTGCAGGTGAAGTACGGTCTCGTGGCAACCAAGAAATAGAAACTTAAGGAGAGGGAATGATGTTGCAGGGCAAAAAAATCGGGGTCATCGGCGGAGGAAAAATGGGCGGCGTGATCGTGGCCGGCATCGTTAACCGAAAATTAGCGCCGGCTGCTGCGGTGACCGTGGCCGATACGCTCCCGGAACGTTTGCAGGAACTGAAGGGCGCCCATCAGGTAGGAGTGACCGAATCCAGTATAAAGGCGGCGCAAGCTGCCGATGTGATCATCCTGGCGGTTAAACCTCAGGATGTGGGCAGTCTGTTGCAAGAATTAAATCCTGTCCTTGATGAAAAGAAATTAGTGCTCTCCATTGCCGCCGGTATTACCACCGGCTTTATCGAAGGTCACCTGCGGGCCGGCGCCCGGGTGGTCAGGATCATGCCCAATACACCGGCCCTTGTCGGCGAGGGCGCCGCCGCCCTGACGCGCGGGAAGAACGCTTCCGAAGATGACCTGGCCCTGGCCCTGGCCATTTTTGACGCTTTGGGCAGCACGGTGGTGGTCAAGGAAGAACTTTTGGATGCCGTTACGGGTTTGAGCGGCAGTGGTCCTGCCTACGGTTTCCTCATTATTGAAGCACTGGCCGACGGGGGCGTCCTGATGGGACTCAGCCGGGAGGTGGCTCTGAAACTGGCTGCCCAGACCATGCTGGGGGCGGCCAAGCTTTGTCTGGCGGGCGACAAGCACCCGGCGGAATTGAAGGATATGGTTGCCTCCCCGGGAGGCACTACGATTGCCGGCTTGCAGGCCCTGGAAGAGGGCCGGCTCAGGGCGACCCTCATGGCGGCGGTGGAGGCGGCGACCTTACGTTCCCGGGAACTGGGAGGCAAGAAGTAAAGTACCGGTGAGGCTGTCCAGAGGATTATTATTCCTCGGCCGTCCTTGCGGCGTCCGGGGCCCCCTCCGCCGGCTTCTTGGTCCTTCGCCGTGCTGAATAGGGCCGTTTTCTTTTGAGAGGTTCAGCGGCCGTTGTTTCCCGGGGCTCTAAGGACGGCGGTTGCTCGGTTGCCTCCGGCATGGCAGTTGCCGCCGCCTTTCTTCTCCTCCGGTGTGCGGAGGGTCGTTTAGGCACCGGACCGGTCTCAGCTGCCGCCGGGAGCGACACTGTTTCGAGGATACTCTCCTGTTCCGGAGCCGCAACCACCTCTGCCGGAGCGGGTGTGTGCGGCACCGCCTTCTTTCTCTTATGGCGCGCCGGGGATTGTTTGGGTTCCTGGCCGGCCTCAACGGGAAGTACCACCGCCGTTGCTTCCCCACTGCCTTCCTGTGTCGTGGCCGGGGTTGCCTCCGCCGGGACAGCGGCCCTTTTTCTCCTGCGGCGCGGTGCGGGACGTTTGGGAGTCGGGAGGCCGCCCTCGGTCGGCGGGAACTCGACCGCTGCTTCCTGCTCGACTGGTAGTACAGCCGCTTCTGCCGCCTCCGGGAGAACCGGTTCCCCAAATGTTTCCGGAACCGTTGCCGCCGCTCCAACCTGGCCGGCTTCCAGGGGGGTGGAAGAAATAATCGGGGGGCGGCGGTGTCTGCTCCGGCGGCGACGCCGCGATTTTCTCCTCGGGATGGCTTCGCCTCCTTCGGCTGTTTCCCCTGCCTCTTTCTGCAGCTCTGGTTCTTCCAGGACGGCTTCCTCCGCGCCTTCCTCCTCGATTTCCTCTTGCCCTGGAGGGCTGGCAGCTGTGGAGCGTTTTGCTTCCGGTACCTCCAACATCATTTTTCTCGGGATCGTTTCAATCGTGACGGTGTCCCAGGCCATGTTGGGCACGGCCAGGATATTGATGGTCATATCGTATTCTGCTTCCAGCTTCAAGATTTCGCTACGCTTCTGGTTGAGCAGATAGCCGGCGACTTCGTAGGGAAGTGAAACCGTGAGGCTGGAGGCGGTGCCCTTCACCGCCTGGGATTCCATTTTCCGGAAGGCGCTGAGGGCGACATATTCGAGGGAGGGCCGGATACCGCTGCCACTGCAGTGGGGACAGGTGATATAGCTGATTTCCTGGATCGTGGAGTGCTTCTTCTGGCGCGACAGCTCCAGAATGCCGAATTTGGAAATCCTGGCCAGTTGTATCCGGGCGCGATCGATGCTGAGGGCCTTTTTGAAGGTCTTTTCCACTTCCGCAACGTTTTTCCGGTCCATCATATCGATAAAATCGATGACAATAAGTCCGCCCAGGTCCCGGAGACGGAGCTGCCGGGCTATTTCCTCGGCTGCTTCCATGTTGGTTTTGAAAGCCGTTTCCTCAACGTTCCGCTTATGGGAACCTTTACCGGAGTTGACGTCGATGGTAATCATGGCCTCCGTGGGCTTGATGATTACCGAACCCCCTGATTTCAGCGCGACCCGCTCCTGATAGATGCTGCGGATTTGGTCTTCCAGGTGGTACTGATCGAAAATGGGGGTCTTTTCCTTGTAAAGTTGGATGATCTTCGTCGTTCGGGGGGCAATGGCCTTGGAGTAGGCCCGTATTTTCTTGAAAGTCTCCAGGTCGTCAACCCAGATGGCGGAAATCTCCGGGGTGAAATAGTCGCGGAGCGTCCGGACGCCGAAATCACTTTCCTGATAGATCAGTGCCGGTGCGGAGACGGATTTAGCTTTTTTCTGGATCTCCTGCCACAGTCTCAGGAGGTGCTGATAATCGCGGGTAAGCTCCTGTTTAGTGCGGTTCATGCCGGCCGTACGGACGATAAACCCCAGCCCCTCCTCTTTTTTTATCTGTTCCACAATGTCTTTCAGCCGCTTGCGGTCGCCTTCATCCTCGATTTTACGCGACACGCCGCTGCTCCCTTTATTGGGCAACAGGACGAGATAACGGCCGGGCAGAGATATGTAGGCGGTCAGCAAGGCGCCTTTCTGGCCGCTTACCTCCCGGAGCACCTGGACCAAAAGCTCCTGCCCGGTCTTCAGGATCGGTCTTGCCGAACCGTGTTCTCTGTCCTTGCCGTTTGGTTCTGTAAAATATTCGGGGCTTACATCGCGCAAAGGTAGAAACCCATCTTTCTTAACACCGAAGTTTACAAAGGCTGCCTGCAGGCCGCGCTCCACTTTCAGCACCTTGCCTTTGTATATATTGCCCGTGATGGGCTGCTTAAAGGACATTTGGATGTCAAATTCCACCAGTTTACCGTCTTCGACGATGGCCATCCGTTTCTGTTCCGAGTGAACAGCGTCGATCAGCATTTCCCGTTTCATAATCTTCCCCACAGTTGTCGGGATGCAGTTTGCTGACCGCAACTTGCATCCCCATGTTTGAAGTATTTAATCATAAAAAGGCGGTTATGTCGCCCTTGCCGGTCCTGACAACTTCAATCTCGTCTTCGACGAGGCTGATGACGGAAGAAGGTTCGGATGACAAGATGCCGCCGTCAATAACCAGGTCCACGCGGCGCCTGAACTTTTCTTCAATTTCCCGGGGATCGCCGATGTATTCGCCTTGCTCATTCTTGACACTGCTGTTGATGACCGGTTCGCCGAGTTCCCCCACCATGGTCAGGCAGATGGAGTTATCGGGGACCCTGATCCCCACCGCCGGCCGTTTGGGCAGAATGATTTTGGGCACCGTGCGGGAGGCCTCAAGAATAAAGGTGTAAGGCCCGGGAAGAAGACGTTTCATCGTTTTGTAGGCGAAATCCGATACTTTCGCGTAGCGGCTGATTTCTTTCAGATCGGCGCAGATGAAACTAAGCGGTTGTTTCTTATTATTCCTTCTTATCTCGTAGATCCTTTCGATTCCTTTCTTGTTAAACAGGGAGCAGCCGATGCCGTAGACGGTGTCGGTCGGGTAAATAACAAGTCCCCCCTTCTGCAGGATTTCTACTGCCTTCTTAATCAGCCGCATCTGGGGATTCTGGCTGTTAATGGAAATCAACATCGGTATAACCACCCTATATCAGAAACAAAACGGCTTAGCAATGAACTTATTGGGGATTGGTTCTTGTTCCGCTGGTCGGATTATGCCTGTTCAGTTTGTCTTTGCTCAATTTGAACTGGATGCTGTCCACCAGGGCGTGCCAGCCGGCGTCGATCACATTGGTGGACACCCCGATGGTACTCCAGAGGTCATGATCATCCCGCGAATCCAGTAAGACCCTCACCTTGGCAGCCGTGCCTTCGCTGCCCTCGATGATCCTGACTTTGAAATCCACCAGGTGCATCTCCCCAATCTGGGGGTAAAATTTTGTCAGGGCCTTCCTTAAGGCATTATCGAGGGCATTGATGGGACCATTGCCTTCCGCTGCCGTAAGTTCTTCTTCATCGCCCACGGATACTTTTACCGTGGCATGGCACTGGGATGGGGCGGCGTTCGTCTTGGAGTTGACGACCTGGAAACTCTCCAGGGCAAAAGGATCTTTGAATTCGCCGGTTATTTTCTTTATCAATAGCGCCAGCGATCCTTCAGCCGCATCGAATTGGTAGCCCTCATCTTCCAAGTTCTTGATTGCCATAACAATATTCCTGCTGGTTGAATCGTCGGCTCCCAAATCGATGCCCATCTCCCGGGCCTTGTACTCGATATTGCTTTTCCCCGCGAGGTCCGACACCAGCACCCGCTGCTGGTTTCCCACCAATTCCGGTTTGATATGTTCATAGGCGCTGGCGTTCTTGGCAATGGCGCTTACATGAACCCCTCCCTTGTGGGCAAAGGCGCTGCGCCCCACATAGGGGCTGTAGGGAACAGGAGGGATGTTGGCGACATCGCTTACATAGTGGGCCAGTTTGGACAATTGGCTCAGTTGGTCGTCAGACAAACATCTCTTCTGCATTTTCAGCTGCAGGTTGCAAATGATGGTGATCAGGTTGGCGTTGCCGCACCTTTCTCCGAAGCCGTTAACTGTTCCCTGGAACATTCGGACCTCCGCCCGCGCCGCGGCCAGCGAATTGGCGACGGCCAGACCGCAGTCGTTATGGGCGTGGATGCCCAGCCGATGGGACGGGATGATGGGTACGACGGCGGTAAGGATGTCGGTAATCTCATGAGGCATCGTACCGCCGTTGGTATCGCAAAGGACAATCATGTCGGCGCCGGCCGCCGCCGCTGCTTCTATTACCTGCAAGGCATAATGCGGATTGCGCCGGTAGCCGTCGAAGAAATGTTCCGCATCGAAGATTACTTCCTTATCCCTGGATTTGAGGAAGGCGATGGAATCGCTGACCATGGCCAGATTCTCCGCCAGCGAGGTCTGAAGTATTTCTGTCACGTGCAGGTCCCAGGATTTACCGAAAATAGTTACAGCCGGTGTCTCCGCCGCCAGAAGGGCTTGCAGATTCGAGCAATCTTCCGGTCTTATCGCGGGCTTGCGGGTGCTGCCGAAAGCGGTGAGGCGGGCCCGCTGGAACTTCACCCCTTTTGCCAGATCAAAAAAACGCAGGTCCTTCGGATTGGAGCCCGGCCATCCCCCCTCGATGTAATGGAAACCGGCATCATCCAGCCGCTGGGCAATCCGTAATTTTTCTTCTGCCGTGAAGTTGATTTGTTCGCCCTGGGTGCCGTCCCTCAATGTTGTGTCGTAGATTAAAACATCTCCCGAGACCATAAGCTGCCATTCTCCCTTTAAAAAAAAATCCGTTACCAGTCAGAGGTCTGATAACGGATTGTCTGAATTTTTCTCTTTCGTAGTTTCAATATGCTACACCGCCATCAGGCCTCCTATGTCGGACGGCCTAATTATCCCTTCTCGGAAAATGGCGGCCATAATTCCGGCTGTTGAGAACACCGTGGTCTGAGTAGTGCATAAATTCATCATAGTGGTGGCTCATAGAACTTATTGAGAACTTTGTCAATGTTAATTTTATTTTTCCGGCGTTAAGGCCTGTTAGAAAATAATCCGCTTCTTGTGTTCTTCTTCCTTACAGGCCCTTCGACCTGACAGGGCCTAAGTCCCTCTTTGCGAGAGGCGATGGAATGCCTGGTAATTATTCCAGGTCAGTTGCTGGAAGATTTCCTCGTCATCCAAGAGCCCTTTGATAAATTGCAGGGATGATTCCATGCAATTGGGGTCATCTATCCGGGCATCGCTGCCGTAGAGGATCTTCTTCCGGTAATCGCTAATAAAACTGCGGTATGACGGCGGATCTTCCTCCATGAAGGGCGTAAGGAAAGAAGCGTCCGAATAGCAGTTAGGATAGGTCTCCAGAAAATGGGCGATCACTTTTCGGGAAAATCCAAAGTGAGGGATATTGAAGTTCGTCTGCGGATGGCTTTGGATCATTTCCGCCACAAAATCACCGTATCTCCTGATATCGGCATGGAACAGGACGCACATGCCCTGAGACGCGGCACTGTCGACCAGACGGGCGGTAATCGTCTCCGCTGTTTTAACAGACCAGCCGAAGGCCTCCTGCATTCCTGCCATGCGAATGGTCGTATCCTCCTCGGGCACATAGAGCAGTTTGATGCCTCTATAGCCCTGCTCCTTGAAGCTTTTTATCTTTCCTTCGATGTCCCGCTCCACATAGCGGGTATCAAGGTAGGGCACGACCATCAGGGGGTGGGCCCAGTCGAAATAGGGAAACGGGTTCTGCTGCATTTTCATGTCCGGCAAAGTAACGCTCTCGTGCAGGGCCGCCGGCATCATCGCCAGGAGCTTCTTCATGTTTTCCGGGTACTCGGCCATCACCAGGGCATCAAATCCGGCCATGCCCATCTTCGTTAAGCGATGGAAGGTTCGTTTCAGTTCGTCAGGGGGGCAGGTAAAATAGAAATGGATATGAGCGTCAAAGAATTTCATGGTTAAATCGTCGCGATTTATATTAATAATTCATCAGTTCGGGGAAGGGAGCTAACCTGTGATTTCGTCTGTTTTTAACAGTCCGTTACCTTAGCATAAGTTGTCCGGCAAATGTCCATTAATATTTATGATAACCATCATCATGGGTGAAGATACCGGGCCGAAATCGAGGTCCTGCCGTCCGTCTTGTGGCCTAAGCGGCATTTTTAATTGACAAAGGTGCAGCTAATCTGTAAATGCGAAGGAGAAGGTAAACTGGCAGGTCGTCGTCTGTTTTTCCGGGCCGGCGGCGCCGGTAGGTTGAGATGGAGGGACAATAATGGGTGATAGCGATAAGATATCCAAAAAAGCCGCTGAGTTAGCCGCTGAGGGATGGGAGAAGCGCGCTATTTATGATGAGCCGCGTCTGTCCGAAGTGGTGCAATTGTACGAAGAACTGGGATTCGAGATTCTTTTGCAGCCTCTGGATCCCGCCGAGGAAACAGGCTGTTCCGAATGCATGAGAATGAAGCCTGAGGATTACAAGACCCTGTTTACCAGAAAAAGATAGAGAAAGACGGGAGGTATTTTATGTTCGCAAATTACGGATATAAAGATGGTTCGGGAGATTTTTTTATTACCATCGACACGGATAAGTGCGATGGTTGCGGGTACTGCGTTTCGGCCTGCCCGGCGCAGGTATTTATCGTGGTGGACGAGGATCCCAATGATCCTATGCGCGAGGAACCGGTTGCCATCGTCGCCAAGGAGAAAACGAAAAAATTGAAGTATGAGTGCAATCCCTGCAAGCCGCCCTCCGACAGGCCGGCCCTCCCTTGCGTGACCGCCTGTAAAAAGGGTGCTATTGTCCATTCCTGGTAACCGTCGCGGTTTTCAGAAGAAGACTAACGATACGACGATAAAGACCGGGATAAGAATGGGAAGCGAATATTTAAACATATAGCCGAAGAAACTGGGCATCTTTACCCCGAACTCTTTGGCTATCGAGCTGACCATAAAATTTGGGGCATTACCGATATAGGTGTTGGCGCCCATGAATACGGCGCCCACGGATATCGCTTTCAAGATACTGGCGAACAGGGGATTCGCCGTCGTCGCACTTGTTGCCAGGGCCGCCGGCACCATTTGTTCCGATAATCCAAGTTGGCCCAAGGCCAGGTTAAAGAAGGCCAGATAAGTGGGGGCGTTGTCCAGAAAGGACGACAAGGCGCCGGAAATCCAGAAATAATGATATGGTTCCTTGACGAGCACGATTAAACCGGACAAAGGACCTGCCAACCCGGCTTTCAAGATGGCCAGCACCGGGATAATCGTGATAAAGATGCCGATGAAAAGCTTGGCCACTTCCAGGATCGGGGACCAGCTGAAATCGTTTGCCCTGCGCAGTTGCTTGGGGGTTATGACCAGGGAAAGGAAGCCGCAGGCAATAATCATCACATCCCTGAGCAAATTCTGCCAATCGAGTCCTATCCCCCAGATGGTGCAGGCCCCTGCCGTCCAGCAGCCGCTGGTTACCACCATGGCCACCACGCCGGCAAGCAGCAGCAAGTTATAGCTTCCCTCCAGCTTGAATAAGACTTCTTTCTCCTTTTCCAGTTCGGAGATGATTTCCGACTCTTTTTCCCGCAGGAAATAGTAACTATCAAGAATAAAAAACAGGGCCAGCAGAATTGCCGCAGTCAGCAGCAGGTGCGGAAAAATGGCTGTGGTCACCCAGAAAAACGGAACCTGGTGCAAAAAACCAAGGAAGAGCGGCGGGTCACCCAAGGGAGTCAAAGCACCACCGATATTTGCTACGAGGAAAATGAAAAAACAGACGGTGTGCACCTTGTTATGCCTGTTTTTGTTTGCCCTCAGCAGAGGGCGGATCGTTATCATGGCGGCGCCGGTGGTGCCGACCCAGGAAGCCAGCATTGTTCCCATGAGCAATATCAAGGTATTGATGAGAGGAGTGCCGCTAAAAGAGCCGGTAATGACAATACCGCCGGCGATAGTGAAAAGCGCCCATAAAAGGATAATAAAAGGTACGTAATCGATTAATAAAATATGCAGGATTTCCGCTGGTGCAATGTGCGGGAAAAAATAAAGAAAAGGAATGGCGAAAAGAAAGGCCCAGAAAAGGGAAACTTTTCCATAATTAAGGTGCCAAAAGCGAGGCATGAGTAAAGGGCAAAGGGCAATGGAAAGCAGCATGCCGATAAAGGGAAGGGTTGCCCACCAGGGCAGCATCTTGCCGATTGCGGGCGCCTGCCCGGCCGTTGCCGCCACGGCCTCCGGAACGGCGAAGATTGCCAGGAAAAGCAGGCCCTGAAGGCAGAGGGCGAGGCTGATGATCTTGGGGGTTTTGCTCATGCTGTGATTCTCCTGCGGTATGCCGCAATCCTTTCCCATGAAGGCACGGGGTGGCCGGAGCGCAGCATACGAACTTTTTAATGAGGCGTCAATATTAACTTGAAGTCGGGGGAGAAAGGATATATACGTCTACAGTGTGGAAAGTTGGCGAAAAGATTTAAATAAAGGTGGGCGCCCGGCAGGGTGCGTGCGTGAATATCAGGAGAAGAACCAATGGCGGAAGTCTTAGTTGACACATTAAAAACGATAGAGAAATACAGGGCAACGAACCCTCATTACGACGAGTTGTTCGATATCTTAAGCGAGATACTTATCCTGAGGGAAGAACACAGGCAAACCACGGAGCGGATTATTTTCCCGCTCGAGGAAAAGCTGATTAACAAGAAACTTTCAGGCGGTTTTCCGCTTCTTGATTTTACCACGATTAACTTTGATTATGCGCCGGCCCGGGATTATTTTTTACATCTTCTGGAAATTGCAGAAAAACGCATGCCCGGAGAAACGAAGGAATTTGTCCGGCAGATCAGGGAGGGAGAACTTGATTTTGCCGATGTGATTCGCAACTCCTTTGACCCCATCTCGGAGGAGGAATTTACGCCTGATGTGGACGAGTGCACCTTTGATTTAATTGAATTATTCGTCGAGGAAAGCTTGCGGCCGGCGCTGGAGCGCTTTGCAGAGCAATACGGCGACATCATCGCGAGGTCAGGTTGGTCGGAAGGATACTGTCCCGTCTGCGGCAAGGAACCGAAGATCGGCGAGATCAAGGGAGACGAAGAGCAGCGCTATCTTTTTTGCAATCAATGCGGCCTGGAATGGAATTACAGCCGCACCAAGTGTCCCTTTTGCGGCAACGAGGAACAACAGTCCCTGGCCTATTTTACGGTGGAGGGGGAAGAACGGTACCGCGTTGACGTGTGCAATGTCTGTAAAAGGTATGTAAAAATGGTCTATTCTACTGGTTCCGAGAATTTGACAAACCTCGATGTCGAGGATATCGCCACTTTGCACCTGGACATGCTGGCTGCGGAAGAGGGTTATGAGTAGGGGCCGCCCTGGCGATCGCCCTGATTCACCGGTACGGGCATTTCATGCATGAGCAGGACATAGCGCAGGCCATTCCTATCTTACAAAAGGAATTGGAGCGGCGGGAATGGCCTATCGTTTCCCAGTTGGCCAAAGATCGAAGCCAACCCTTTCTTATTCTGATTTCCACCCTTCTCAGCCTGAGGACCAAGGATGAGGTTACGGCTCAGGCGACGGAAAAACTCTTCTCTCTGGCCCGCACCCCGGCAGAGATGTTGGGGCTCTCGCCGGAAATGATTGAACAAGCCATCTACCCGGTCGGTTTTTACCATAACAAGGCCCGCACCATCATTGCCGTCAGTCGTGAACTTATCGACCGTCATCATTCGCAAGTGCCGGACACGATGGAGCAGTTGCTTGCTCTGCCGGGAGTGGGCCGGAAAACGGCCAACCTTGTGCTGATCTTGGGATTCGACAAGGAAGGCATTTGCGTGGATACTCATGTTCACCGGATTTCCAACCGGTGGGGATATGTCCGGACAAAAACTCCCGAACAAACGGAATTTGCCCTGCGGGAAAAACTCCCACGACAATACTGGAAGGAAATCAATACCTTGATGGTGGCATTCGGCCGTCGGACCTGCCTGCCAGTTTCTCCTCTTTGCTCCGGCTGCCCCCTGCGGGGGTATTGCGACCGGGTGGGTGTAAAGAGGAGCCGTTAACGGTTCCGGGAAACCCCTCCCTCCTAGTCATCTTTGGCTATATTATCGGAAACATCAGGAAATGCGCGGCCCGGCCCGCGAAAAAATAATTGACAAAAATAGGCGGGCTGGCTATGATGCCCCTGTTTTGGACCTGATATCTTCAACGGGAGGTGGGCGATGAGTGTTAGAGTAGCTATAAACGGCTTTGGCAGGATTGGCAGATACCTGGTGAGGGCTTGCCTCGGTCGTGAAGATATTGAGATAGTGGCTGTTAATACTCGGGCCAAAGCGCCAGTTCTGGCCCACCTGCTTAAGTATGATTCCGTGCACGGCAAAATACCGGCGGAGGTGTCCGCCGATGAAGAAGGGCTTGTGGTCAACGGCAGGAAGATAAAAGTCCTGGGGGTTACATCTAACAATCCGGCCGAATTGCCCTGGGGAAACCTGGGCATTGATGTCCTTGTCGAATCGACCGGCAAAAATACCAAACGGGAAGACTTGGTCTGCCACATCACGGCCGGCGCCAGGAAAGTCATCCTGACCGCGCCCGGCAAGAAGCTGGATGGGACCTTCGTAATGGGTGTCAACGAAGAGACTTATGACCCCGCCCGACACGATATCATCTCGAATGCTTCCTGTACCACCAATTGTTTGGCCCCTGTTGCCAAAGTCCTTAATGATCGGTTCGGCATCGTCAGAGGACTGATGACGACCGTCCATTCCTATACCATGGACCAAAGGTTGATTGACGGTTCCCATAAAGACCTGAGAAGGGCGCGGGCGGCGGCCATGTCCATTGTGCCTACCTCCACGGGCGCCGCGGTGGCCGTTGCCGAAGTAATACCTGCTTTAAAAGGAAAGCTGGACGGTTTGGCTCTCCGGGTTCCCACGCCCAATGTTTCGCTGGTGGATCTGGCGGTGGAACTGGGAAAGACGACTACGGCGGCGGATCTTAATCAGGCTTTTAGGGAAGCCGCTGCCGGAAGCTTGAACGGTATCCTGTATTGCTGCGACGAAGAGCTGGTATCAGTGGATTTTACGAGCAGCAGCTATTCCGCGATTGTGGATGCTCCCCTGACTAAAGTCATCGCGGGAAATTTTGCCAAGGTATTCGCCTGGTACGATAATGAAAGCGGCTATGCCTGCCGGACAAGGGACCTCGCCTTGTATATCGGCAAAAGGGCAGGGGCTTAGGACAATGATTCCGCCCCTTATCGTCGGTAACTGGAAGATGCAGAAGACGATCAAGGAGGCAGAGGGTTTTGTCGAGCGATTGCGAGCCGTGCTGAAGGCAACGCCGGGTAGGAAAGTCGCCTTGGCGCCGTCTTTTACCGCCCTTCATGCCGTGCGGAAGGCGCTGGCAGGGTCAGAGATTTGTCTGGCAGCGCAGAATGTCTGTGACCGGGAGGAAGGCGCTTATACGGGCGAAGTTTCGGCGCGCATGCTCGCCGATGCAGGCTGCACTTACGTTATTGTTGGTCATTCGGAACGTCGTGCTTTATTCGGAGAGAGCGATGCCCTGATCAACGGCAAGGTTAAAGCGCTCGTTAAATACGGTTTACAGCCCATATTGTGCATCGGTGAAACGCTGGGCGAGCGGGAAGGCGACCAAACATTTGCCGTTTTGCAAAAGCAGCTCCGGGAGGGCTTAAAAGCTGTTGCATTGCCGGAGGCGGCGCGGATTGTCCTGGCTTATGAACCGGTGTGGGCAATAGGTACGGGCCGAACGGCATTGCCGGAACAGGCTGCCGCTGTGCATGTTTTCCTTCGTGAAGTAGTAAGGGGGCAATACGGCGAGGATTTTTCCCGTCAATTGCCGGTTATTTACGGAGGGAGTGTTAATCCTGACAATATTGCCGCCCTGATGGCGCAGCCGGATATCAACGGCGTGCTGGTGGGGGGAGCGAGTCTGGACGCGGATTCTTTTGTCCGCATAATAGAATTTTAATGATATTACGGAGGGTATTAAGTGCATATTTTCATAACCATGCTGCATATTGTTGTATGCCTTGTTCTGATCCTGGTCGTGCTGCTGCAGGCCGGCAAGGGGGCGAATATGGGCGCAGCCTTCGGTGGGTCGAGTCAGACGGTTTTCGGCAGCAGCGGTGCCGGGACTTTTTTGGGTAAACTTACCACCCTGGTGGCTGCGGTCTTCATGCTCACGTCACTGACCTTGTCGTATTTTTCCGTTTCCAAGGGGACGTCGATAATGGATACCGTGAGCCGTCCTGAAACAAAGAAAGCGGCGCCACAACCGACGACACAACAGCCGGTCGCGCCAGCGCCAGCGGGAGCGGAAAAGGCAAAGGGGGCAACTCCTCCGGCCACACCGCCGGGAGCTAAGTGAGAATTCAGGCAGCATAACAGCCGAGTCTGAAATGCCGAAGTGGTGGAACATGGTAGACACGCTATCTTGAGGGGGTAGTGGGGAAACCCGTCCCGGTTCAAGTCCGGGCTTCGGCACCAGAAATATCGTTGTTGATTGATAATGGGGATTCAGCCGGCCGGTTGAATCCCCATTTTGTGTTGAATTGCCTTTCTTGAAGCAGGTACCCTATATGAACCAACCCGGCGAATAGGCGCTTATCCACGTCAGGCCTCAGGTTCATATTGTCCGCCGGGGGCAGTTTCTTGATCAGCCGCTGCCGGAACAACTTCCAGCGTCTCTTTTTTTACACCCTTGGCAACCCCCAGCATCATCATTATTGCCGGAATTAATTGGGCGACAACAATTAAAGCACAAAAGGCAAGGAAGACCCAGACGAATAAATCGCTGTTATCTTCACGGGCAGTTTCCAGTGCCCAGACGTTCGTGACATTCATGCCAAAAACTGCGGTCGTTAAAGCCAATCTTTTTATCAGGGTTAAAGTTCTCATGGCCGCCTCCTTATATTATTTTCATTGATAATGAGTTATTTGCAGTGCCTCAGTCTTTTTCAGTCTTTCTATGGCATATTTGACAGCTTGCCGGATTTCTTCCTCGTCTTTCACTTTTGCAGGTCGCAACGCATGATAGAAGATGCCTTCTTTTCTAACCTTCCTGATCAGTGGAAGGGGAGCATCATCGGCAACGAGAATAATCACCAGATTTCGGTTACACTGTTTCAGCAAGGGCACAAGTTCGGCGGAAGTCAATTCATCAAGCTCTTTGCCCAAAAGTACAACCTGGGCAGTATTTTTTAAGACATCATGAATTGTCTCAGCCGCTGAATCAGTCACTGCAACGTCATAGCCCGCGTCCATCAGCAAATTCGCCATTCGTTTGCGGCTGACGGCATCCTTGTCAGCTACGAGCAGTCCTCTCATGGCCTGCACCCCCTTTCCCCCGGAAATAAAAATCATCGTAAAGATTAAGATGTCTTGAAAACTGCTTCGGCCGCAGCCTTTTTGGCAACCTTGCCGTAAAGTCCCTTCACCATGGAGTAGAACAAGACTAAGCCGGGGATCAATTGTCCGACAATGATGAGGGCGCCGAAGACCATGAATACGACGGTCAACAGGCCCGAACCGGCGGTCTCCGGTCCGCCGGCAGCCAATACCGGCGTAGTTGCAAGCATTAAAGCTCCCAAAGTTGTCATTGTGCGTTTCATGGTTTCCTCCTTTCGTTGATGGTTAAGGGCCTCATTGCTTCCCTTTGCCTTATATGTTGCATTAGGCATGCCAGGGATAATTTTAACATTCCTTTTGAGTCATCATATGGTAATTATTAGTTTATTATATTGTTGAAGCGTACTGTTTTTTTAAGAAGAGAGAAATGTGTATAAGTGCTTTATACATTTTCCTCTGTCAATACCACTTCGATTCAAAGTTCTTAATAGGCAAGCGCCGATAATCAGACCGTTTTTATTGAAAAAGCATGTGTATAAAAGAATAAACGCCATTGCAGACAGGATCATTTTTTCATTGCAATGGTGCTAAACTCGTGGTTATATAACGCGCCTGACGGCGCCAATTCCGTAAAAAGGGATTGAGTATTTTGCGAGGCCGTCATATCATGACATACAACGCTGACCTTCAGAGCACTAAATTAAGTTCATATTTAAGAACAATATCGCAAAACACCCAGTTGCCAGGAGGAAAAAATGAAAAAAGTGTATTTATTAAGCATTGCTCTCTTGCTTATTCTTCTTCTCCCCGCTTTGCCGTTTGCTGCGCCGGCGAAATCTACCCCCGGACCTGCATCCAAAGCCGCGGGCCCGGCGGGCAAAAAGCAAGACTGGCAAGCGGAGTGGGACAAAACACTGCAGGCGGCCAGGGCGGAAGGCAGGGTGGTTATGTATACCACCGCCGGGCAAGATATCCGCACTGCCTTTACCCGGATCATGAAGGACAAGTATGGCATCAGCATGGATTATGTGACCGGCAAGGGCAATGAAATGTCCACGAAGGTCCTGAATGAACGGCGGGCCGGTCTGTATCTGGCGGATCTCTATATGGGGGGCGGTACGTCGACGATGTCTATCCTGGTGCCAGAAGGTGTTATGGATCCTATCGACCGTGAATTCATCCTGCCGGAGGTGGGGGATGCCAGCAAATGGTACGGCAACAAACTGCCATACATCGATGATAAGAAACTGCTTTTCGGTTTTCGGGGCGGTGTCTTCTGGGCCTTTACCATCAACACCACCCAGGTAAAGCCGGCAGAGCTGGTATCCTTCAACGATTTACTCAAGCCGGCCTTCAAGGGCAAGATCGCCATGGCGGATCCCACTATTCAGGGTGCGGCTAACTCTTTTGTCACCCTGGCCTCGGCCTACCTTATGGGGCCTGACTATGTAAAACAGCTGATCAAGCAGGAACCGTTCATCTCCCGGGATGAAAGACTGCTCACGGAGTGGGTTGCCAGAGGCAAATACAGCGTTCTGATCGGCACTAAGCCGGATCCGATAACGGAATTCATGAAGGCGGGAGCACCGCTTCTGCCCATCGTTCCCAAGGAAGGTTCGATGATCGAACCGGGATCGGGCACTATTTCGGTGGTGAACAAAAGGCCCCATCCCAATGCAACGAAAGTATTTATTAACTGGCTTCTTTCTAAGGAAGGTCAGACTGTTTACTCGGAGGCGGCCGGCATAGAAAGCGCCCGGGAAGATGTCTCTAAGACCCATCTGGGTGCTGGCCTGGTAAGGGAAACGGGCAAAAAGTATATCTTTGGCGATGACGAATTCCGCATAGTTGCGGAAAAGACCATGCAACAGACAAGAAAGGATTTCAAGGCCTTGGTCCAGAAATAGGGTAAGTCGGGTGTCTCAGTGAATTAAAGTGGTACTGTAAATGATTGTCCCTCATGCATCGTGGCACCCCACGGGGCATGAGGGATTTTTTATGAAATTGTGCCAAGCGATAATTCAAAAAAGGAGCAACAGACAATGAGGAATATCCACAGACCCGCCGGTCAGACGTCAGAAAAGTTCGTGGTTGTCGATGCCCAGTTCCACCATGTCCCTGAGGCGGTATTCAGGAGGGTGGATGAGGTAAATTTTACCAGTCAGGAGGGCAGGGACCTTCAGGCCAAGAACAGGAATCCCAAGACGATTGCGCAAAAGGCGACCAGGTTGCTCCAGGACCTCGATGCTGCGTTGCAATACATGGATGCCTGCGGAATTGATGTGGCGATGATTGAGATGCCAAGTTGGAGCGTCGCGGGTATGGAAGTATGCCGGGTTCTCAACGATGGTCTTGCAGAGGCGGCGCAAAGAAATCCGCGCCGCTTTCTACCCATGGCCACGGTTCCTTATATTTTTGGCCAGGAGTCGCTGGACGAACTCCGGCGTGTCAAGGATGAGTTAGGGTTCAAAGGGGTCGCCATTCTCACTAACCAGCAAGGCGTCAGACTGGATGATGAAAGACTTAAACCGTACTTCAAGAAGGTGGCCGAGCTTGGACTGCCCCTGGTCATCCATCCCCCGACCCAGGAAAAGGGGCTCTGGGGGGGCACTAAATACGACATGGACGGCAGTGTATCCCGGGAATACGAGAACATCAAGTGTTTTACGGAAGTACTAAATGGCGTGTTGCCCGAGTTTCCGGAATTGGCTTTTGTTTTTCCTCACTTTGGCGGCGGTCTGCCTTCCCTCCTGGGGCGGATCATGTCCTGGTACACCCCGCCGGCCAGCGCCTCCCTGCCAGAGGTGGATATAGAACATCCCATGACGATCCAGGAATTTCAGGATTATGGGCTGAAAGCCTATTTTGACAAACTTCTCGACCGCTGTTACTTTGATATGGCCGGGACCGGCGGCTGGCTGCCAGAGGTGAAACATGCCTTAGCGGTCATCAAACCGGAGCGGCTCGCTTTTGGCAGTGACTATCCCCATGAACTGAGTCGCGTCTCCGATGCCCGGGCCTATATCGAGGGGATCAAATCCCTGGAGATTTCCGCTGACGTTAAGGCAAAAATACTGGGAGGGAACATGCTGCACTTGTTCGATTTCCGGCCATGACCGGGCCTTAATTGCATTAACAGTCATGTGGGAAAAATTGTTGATAAACTTGTTGATAAATATTGTAAGCCTTCGATAGACAGAACCATCTACCGTTTTGCACAAGGATTAGGCATGAAAATACTAAATAATATCAATGTCATACATGGAGATAGCGTGATTTGCAAGACTTTTTACCAGCCGGCCTCATAGAGGTAGGGGGATTTTTCCAGGAATATTCCTCATTAATATACTACTTTGATGCAAAATTCCCCATATCCTGGGGAGTAATTCTCCAGCGATTATAATCCCCGGACGGTCTTACGGCCGCAATTGCCACTATTTATTGCTATTTCTGTAGTATTTATCGGTTTTATGGGCGATGGATTTATCATGGTATGCATATTGCGTGCAACTATTCGATTCCGATCAGGTTGTGGAAGTGTCCTCTGTTCACTTGGGAAATGTTTGATTCAACGAGGAGGTTAGGGAAATGAGGCGTTCGGTGGCGGTTGTTTTCAGCCTCGGTATTTTTTTCATGTCAGCCTTATCATTAGCAGCCGCCATGCCGGGAAAAGCAGAAAAAGCGGTGCCTTCGACGGGAACTGCCGCCGCTGTGCGAGTGACTAGGATGAAAGCGGCCGGCGTGGTGACGGAAATTTCCGATACGACACTGAAAATTGAGCGTAAATTCAGAGATAAAGTGGAAACTATGGAGTTTGATTTGGAGAAACCCCTGACCACGATCAAGGTGGCGGATAAGGTCAGGGTTAGCTATGTAAACAAAGAAGAGCGAAACATTGCAACAAAGGTGGAATTAGATATTCCTCAAAAAGTAATCAAGAAGTCAACAACGATTCCAGAAACCAAGGCGGTTCCGGCAATCAAACCGCCGGCTCCGAAGAATTAGTGCCTGGGAGTTAAGGTAGACCGGGGGCAGAGTTTTGAGCATGGGGCGAACTTCCCCCATGCTTTTTTGTTCGTGAGAGTTTTCTTGAAAGGCTTTTTATTATCCCATGACCGTTCGTTTTCGCCTCATGGTGGTTACGATTTTTGGCTTGGCTGTGACGATGGCAGTCTGGGGATGGTTTCAGCTGCGGGTACTGGACTCGATACTGATTGAGCAGCAGCTGAAGAAGGCCTATGACGTTGCCGAGACGGTTAATACCTATTACCAACACTTTCCCACAATTCAAGGTTTGTCAGCACTGGACATCGCGCTTAGAGGCCACGTTCAAAGTGATGGTCGGCTGGCCAGGATCGACATCTTATCCGTGAGCGGCAACGATATTGATTACGTTGCCGGGGCCGGGAGGGTCGCCTATGATTGGTCCGAGGCCCAGGTAGGCTCGGTGGGAAGAAAACTCCAGCCTCTGTATACGAAATTGCAGACTGAGGGCGGACCGGCACTTGGCTTCATATACACCTCCGGGTGGGGCGAAAAACCCGGCCGGCGGGTCGTAGTCTGCGTGATCGTCTTTTCTCGCGCTAATGAGGAAATACTGTCTCAAGCCCAGCACATGCTGGTATACAGCAGCGGCGGTCTCCTGCTGATCATCTTGCTGATCCTGGCCTTCAGTTATGGCTGGCTTATCGACCGGCCGCTCAAAATAATTGTGGACACAATCGATCAATTCCATGCCGGGCGCTATGCCCAGAGGATTCCCTTCCGCCGGAAAGACGAATGGGGGCAGCTAACGGATCATTTTAACCGGATGGCCGATGAAATAGAACAGGTGATGGCGAGGAACAGGGAACTCAATAGTCAACTGGAGGCGAGAGTACAGGAAGCGACGCACAATGTGGTGCAGCTGCAAAAACAGGTCAGTCAGATGCAACAGCTTACCGCCTTGGGATATTTGACGGCTACCTTGGCTCATGATCTGGGAACGCCTTTGCATTCCATTGCCGGTTTAGCGAGGCTTCTCCTGGAAAGGGAGGAGGGCTGGCCGCCCGACGTAGCCCGCAAACTGGAGCTGATCGTTCAGCAGACCCAGAGGCTAAACACGACCATCCAGAATGTCCGGCGCGCCACCCGCCTACCGGAACCACATTTCGAGGTCATCAACATCGCCGAACTCCTGAATGACACCCTTTCCCTTGTGGAGCCCCAGCTTCAGCGGGAGAATATTCAGGTTGCCATGCGGGCGGCAGAAGATATTCCTCTCCTTTATGCCGACCGGGACCGTGTCCAGACGGCGCTCTTTAATCTGATCCAAAACGCGATTGAAGCTATGCCGGGAGGAGGAAAAATGAAGGTTTCGGTGTTTACCTTACCGGCTCGCCGCGCCTTGGCCATTTCCGTCCAGGACAGCGGCACCGGCATTTCGCCGGAGGTGCTGGAAAGGGTTTACGAACCTTTTTTCAGCACCCACAGGGATGAAGGGATCAGGGGGTTGGGACTGTCGATTGTCCAGGACATCGTGAAGGCCCACGGCGGGCAGATTGAGATTCAAAGCCGGCCCGACGTGGGCAGCGAAATCACTCTCTATTTCCCCCTGGCTGAAACTCCCGGCGAAGAGGTCAATCATTCCTGATTTTCTTTCAACAGCCCGTAGCGAAGGATTTTATTGCGCAAAGTTTTCCTGTCAATCCCCAATAATTGCGCTGTCTTGCTTTGATTCCAGGCTGTGGATTCCAGGGTCTGAATGATCTGGATGCGTTCCGCGCTTTCCAGGGGGGTGAGAAAGGGCATCTTCAGTTCCTGTCGTGGGCGGAATCGTTCCGGCAAGTGTTCCGGCAGAATTACCATGAAGGGCGACATGAGGAGTGTCTGTTGCAAGACGTTTTCCAGCTCACGCACATTGCCCGGCCAGTCATAGGCGATGAGTCTTTCCATCGCCTCATCGGAGATGCGGACGGTTGGATAGCCAGTCTTTTTTAAGATAGATTCTATGAGCTGCAGCAGGTCTTCCTTATGTTCTCTGAGGGAGGGAATATGCAGGCGCACGACAAACCGGTAAAGAAGGTCGGAGCGGAAGAGGCCTTTTCTGACCTCTTCGTCGATGTCGCGGTTGGCTGCCGCTACCACGCGCACTTGGATCTGGCGTGTGGCGTGCCCCCCCAGCTGACGGACTTCACCGTTCTGCATGAACCGGAGCAATTTACCTTGCAGGGCCGGGGACATCTCGGTTATTTCGTCAAGAAACAGCGTGCCCTCCTCGGCCGAGGCAATCAATCCTTCATGGTAATGGTCCGCTCCTGTGAAAGCCCCTTTTTCATAACCGAATAATTCCGATTCCAACAGGTTGTCCGGGATAGCGCCGCAATGGACGACGACGAAGGGTTTGTTCCGCCGGGAACTGAGGTGGTGCAGGGAGCGGGCCGTCAGCTCCTTGCCTGTGCCGCTTTCGCCTTCAATGAGGATGCTGGCCCAGGCATCGGCCACCCGGGCGATTTGTTTGTAGAATTCCACCATCAGGACGGAAGAGCCGATGAATTGAGGCGCTTCCTTTTGGTTTGGCTGTCCTCCCATCCTTTGCTGCCTTATTTCCCGCATTTCCAGGATTTTCTTTACCATTTCACGAATGGCCTCGGGTGGGAAGGGTTTGCTGATGTAATCCCAGGCGCCCAGACGCAGGGCATCCATCGTGGTTTCCAGAGATCCGTAGGCCGTAACGAGGATGACGGGAATATCCGGCCACTTGTCCTGAACGTGGCGCAGGAAATAGAGGCCGTCGATGACGGGCATCTTGATATCGGATATCATGAGGTCGTAGCCGGAAAGATCAAGTTTGAGCACTTCTTCGGCGGAAGTATGGGTGTCAACTTCATAGCCGGCGCGCAGTAGCGTTTCCTGCAGGAATTCGCAGGCCACTGCGTCATCATCGAGGACTAAAATACGGGCTGTCATAATTGATATCAAAATCCTTTTTGTGAGATATAGTTGGCCAGATCGGCGACCCGGCAGGAATAGCCCCATTCATTGTCATACCAGGCCACCACCTTGGCCATGTTGTCTCTCAGCACCTGCGTGAATTCCATATCCACAACGGAGGAATGATCATTGCCTTTAAAATCCGAAGAAACGAGGCTGCCGTCCTCACAATGCATGATCCCCTTCAGCCGGCCGCGGGCAGCTTTTCTCAAAGCATGGCGCAGCATTTCCGTCGAGGCAGCCGTCTTTAGTTCGGCAACGAAATCCACTATGGAAACAGTGGGTGTGGGCACGCGCAATGCGTAGCCGTCAAAACGGCCAGCTAACTCGGGGATGACCAAAGCGATCGCCCGGGCGGCGCCGGTGGTCGTGGGAATAATGTTTTGGGCGGCGGCCCGCGCCCGCCGCAGATCCTTATGCGCCAGGTCCAGGATACGCTGGTCGTTGGTGTAGGAATGAACCGTCGTCATCATTGCCTTTTCAATCCCGAAATTCTGATGCAATACCATGACCGGGGGGGCCAGGCAATTAGTGGTGCAGGAGGCATTGGAGAGGACATGGTGCTTCTTGGGCCGATAGCGTTGATGATTCACACCCATGACGATGGTCAGGTCCTCTCCCTTTGCGGGGGCGGTTATGATGACTTTCCTGGCGCCCGCCTCGAGGTGGGCTGCGGCTGTAAGGCCGGTGAGGAAAAGCCCCGTACTTTCTATAACAATGTCGACTCCTTCATCATCCCAGGGGAGGGAGGCCGGATCGCGGAAGGAAAGGCTTTTTATTTTCTGGCCGTCAATAATGAAATTATTCTTTTTCGTGACAACCTCTCCGGGAAAAAGGCCGTAATTGGTATCATGCTTGAAAAGATGGGCGTTAGTCGTTACATCACAGAGGTCGTTGATGGCTGCAACTTGGAGCGATTGGGGGTATTTTAAGAGGACGGCCTTCAGCACCTGCCGCCCGATCCTTCCAAAGCCGTTGATGCCGAGACGAATCATAATTTCTCCTTAGGCCTGTTAGAAAATAATCCGCTCCGCTTTATCTTCATACAGGCCCCTTATGCCCGCTGACAGGAAAGTGTGAAAGTCATCTTCTGACAGGGCCTTAGTTTAATCACCCTTAGTAAAATGCGATCAAAAAAGCAAGCATGGTGCGATAGTTCAATTGTCATCGATGCGGTATTTGTGCGCCGCCATTAAGTCACAGTCGGTTTGCAGTCCCCGGTGCAAGCGGGCGTTGTCAAGAGCGATCGCGCTCAAGTTGGCCACCGCCTCTAAAAATCTGAGTTCCTGCTGGTCGAATTTTCGTTCCTTGTGAGAATAAACCCTGAGAACGCCGATGGCCTTGCGTTCAACCATCAGGGGCGTTACCAGGACGGACTTGATCCCTTCCGCCTTGGCCATATCGCGGTATTGAAATTTTGCGTCCCTTTGGGCGTTTTCCAACCAGATGGTCTTGCCGGCCAGGGCGCTCTTATCGATACCGCTTTCGTCAACGAGAATTGGCCCCTTTTGCAGGTATTTGTCCGAAAGCCCGTAGACTGCGCCCATGACCAGCTTCTTTCCTCTTGAGTCAAACAGGCGGATGATAGCGGCTTTTAGATTCATGGCTACAGCAACGGACCTGACGATCTCTGCCAGGACATGCTCCGGGTCCAGTGAGGCATTTATAATCCGGGCGACGTCGTAAAGAGCGGTGAAATAATCTATTCCCTTTTCGTTCATCAGCATACCTCCGGCAAAAAATTCCTGCGCCTTTCCGTTGCAATTGAGAACGGCGCCATTGTATAGGATTTCCGCGAATAATTGAATAACAATTACTGACCTGACTTACTAACTGTGAAATATTATGTCAAAAGTGATCGTCAAGAAGGCCGACTACGAATATGATAGGCTCAAACCGCTGGTTTTCGAGATCATGGATACCCTGGGTGGCAGCGAGAAAATCAAGAAAAACAGGCCAGTACTCATCAAACCCAATCTGCTGACTACTGCTAAGCCCGGTGATGCGGTGCTGACCCATTGCCTCCTGGTGAAGGCGGTGGTGGAATATACGCTGAGCAAAGGCGCCTTACCGCAGGTGTCGGACAGTCCTGCCTTGGGCGCCTTTTCCCGCATCCTCAAAGAGGGCGGTTTCAAGGAGGCCCTTAAGGGGTTGGATGTCGTTTGCAAAGAGTTCCGAGAATCACGGCCCGTGGATGTGGGAGCCCCTTTCGGGCTCATTGACCTGGCAAGGGAGGCCCTGGAGGCGGAGATAATCATCAATCTTCCCAAACTGAAGACCCATGCCCACATGCTCCTTACCCTGGGGGTGAAAAATATGTTCGGCTGCGTCGTAGGATTGCGCAAACCGGAGTGGCATATGCGCATCGGCGCCAACAGGGAGATGTTTGCCCGGCTACTGGTGCAGATTCACCAGCGCGTCAAGCCGGCCATTACCATCATCGACGGCATCTTGGCTATGGAGGGGGAAGGGCCGCGTAAGCGGGGGACACCGCGCCGCCTGGATATTCTGCTGGCCGGCGATGACGACTTCGCCCTGGATGCCGTCGTTTGCCGGATGTTCGGTCTCGAACCTGATCGCATACCGACCCTCAGGGTGGCGAGGGAGATGTCTCTGCTGGAGGAACTGCCCGAGGTACTGGGACGGTTGCCTCTGATCAGGGATTTTGAGCTTCCCTGCCAGCTGCCCATAGCCCTTGGCCCTCCGCAGTTGCAAGCCTTCATGAGAAGGTTTGCCCTGCAAAGGCCCGTTTGTGAAAGGACGCTCTGCAAAGTATGCGGAAAGTGTTGGGAATTTTGTCCCGCTGGCGCCATCGGTCAGGCGGGGGGGGAGATTTCCTTTGATTATGAGAAGTGCATCCGCTGTTATTGCTGCATCGAAGTTTGTCCCTACGGCGCCGTCCACGCCGTGGAACCTCCGGTCGGAAAGCTGGTGAGAAGGATTATCCGCGCGAAAGATCCCTAACGGCGCCCACAAGGGCCGGCGTGCCAGGCAGGGGGCATTTATTCGGCCGGTCTGCTGCTTCTAGTCATCAGGAATATTGCCAGGGCGGAAATACCTACAACGAATGAAGTCGCAAGGTACATGCTGGGGAATCCCGCTGCATCCGCTACAAAGCCTAACCCCGTGGCTCCCAGAGCCATGCCGGCGTTAAAAGAACCGCTGTTCAATCCCATGGCGAATCCGCGCATGCGTAACGGCGCCCGGTCCGCGATGAGGGCGGAGCAAGCGGGGAGGGCGGAGCCCACACCCACACCCAGGACCAGAGCCGCCAGGTGCATGGGAAAAGGAGTGGTAACGAAAAAAAACGGGACCGTTCCCAGGGCGCTTAATAACATGCCGGCCAGGATCACCGGCATCCTGCCCACTTTATCCGACAATTTGCCGGCCTGAATACGCGCCAATACAGAGCCGATGTAGATCGTCGCGATGATCAGTCCCACTCGTGACATGCTGATATGGATTTCCGGTCCGTAGAGCGGCAGGAACGAAATGAGGCTGGCGATGCTGACTTGGACCAGGAGGGTCGCTGCCATGGAGATCAGGGCTCCCCTGTCCCAAAGCCAATTGATGCTGAGCTTTTCCAGGGCATGAATAGCGCCGTCGCCCCGCCTCAGGTATTTCAACCTGGTGATGGCCAATGATAGTCCGATTATGGAAATAAAGGCGCTGGCCAGAAAGGTCGCCGGATAACCGAAGCTCTGCAACAGGAAGCCGCCCAAGGCGGGCCCGGCCATGCTGCCCAGTTGCGTTGCCGTGGCGAAAATGCCCAGCACTTCGCCGCGCTTTTCCTTCGGTGCAATATCCACTACCAGTGCGCTGGCCGCGGGGTAAAAGGCGGCATTGCCCAGGCCGTTGAGGGCCCGGACGATAATCAATGCCCCAAAGTTGGAGGTAAATAAATAGGCAAAATAGGAGAAAATAAAAACCGTTATCCCCGAGAGGAGTAAGGTCCGCCTCCCCAGGCGGTCGGAAAGCAGTCCCACCGGCGCCTGCGTCAGGGCGGCTATGTAGGACTGTAATGCTACGGCAATGCCGACTTGTGTTACCGTACCGCCCAGGCTGGCCGCGTAAGGAGGTATCACGGGATATAACAGCGTCATGCTGGCAAAGTTGAGAAAACCGATCAGATAAACCGGCAGCAGCGAAGTGGGATTTTTATCCATCTGTTTGCTTTCACACGTTGAACCGAAAGGTGATGATGTCGCCGTCCTGGACGATATATTCCTTGCCTTCGAGCCGCAGTTTCCCTGCCGCTTTGGCTCCGGCAAAGGTGTTGCCGCAGGCCTGGAAGTCGTCAAAACTTACCACTTCCGCTTTGATGAAACCGCGCTCGAAATCCTTGTGGATAACCGATGCCGCCTTTGGTGCTTTGGTGCCTGCCGGTATAACCCAGGCTTTGACTTCGTCCGGTCCGCAGGTAAAATAGACGATCCTTCCCAGCAAGGAGAAAGAGGCGCGGATAATGCGGCTAAAAGCCGGTTCCTCGATGTCCAGGGCCGCCAGGAATTCCTTCTGTTCTTCCCCGGACAGTCCCGCCAGTTCGGACTCCGTCAAGCAACAGATGCCGATGACCGGATCTGCTACGGCGGCCTGCGCGCGGAAGGCGTCGGCAACCGCCAGATCGTCCTCAGCGGTATTGACGACTACCAGTTCCGGGCGGATGGTCCAGAAAGAAAAACTGCGCAGTAAGTGTGATTCTTCGGCAGAAAGTCCGAGTTCCCGGAGTGGCTTGCCCTTGTCCAGTTGTTCCTTCAGGGCCGGCAGGAGCTGGGATTGGGCGACATCTTGCGGTGAAAGAGCCTTTTTGGATGTTTTCACCATTCTCTCCAGGCGGTTTTCCACGATCATGAGGTCGGAAAGTATCAGCTCGTCCTCCATTTGATGATAGCTGCCGATAATATCGTGAATGTCACCCGTGGAAAAACCGTCGATAACATGCAATAGACCGTCGACACCGCTTAAACTTTGGCGCAGCGCATCCCAGGCGCGTTCGCCAACGGCGTTAACGTCAACAAAAGGCACTTTTGCCGGCGAAACCTTGAGGGGGTGAAATATTTCCACCAGTACATCAAACCGCTCATCCGGCACCGTTGCCTGGCCGCGCACGCAGGCGTCTCCGTGCATATCGCGGCTCTTGATGGACGTCATTATTTCAAACAAGGTGCTTTTTCCGCTCTGTGGTAACCCTATTATGCCAATCTCCATAATTTTCTCCCTGGCGGGCCTTATAACAGCAGTTGATTACAGGGGCAAGGAAAAGTAAGGCCATCCCGGTCCCTGCTATTGGAGGAAACGATACCTGAAGGTCGCCATGATATGGAGCCGGGAAATATTAAAGTCCTTCGGAAAAGGCTCATAGGGGGCGGCCGCCTTGACGACGTTGATGGTCTCCCGGTCCAGGACTGCGGAACCGGAAGGGGTGACAATTCTGCATGCCACCAGCGTACCGTCACTGGCCAGCGAGAATTGGACGGTGCTGGTTCCCCCCTTTCCTTGAGCGAAGGCCTGGGACGGGTAGGACCATATCCGGTTGATTCTCCGTTTGACCTCCAACAGATAGGGAGAAAATCTTTGATCAGGGCTGTCAAGGTTTACCGTTTCTTCAGTTTCTTCGGTTGGCTCGTTTTGGCCCGGCGCTTCTTCTTCTGGCGGTGGCGGCTTGGGCAGCGTCCTGACGGTATTCCTTTCCTCCGTTTTTTCCTGAATCTCTTTGGTTTGTGGTAAATTGACCCAAATAGCCGTTTCTTGTTTGACCTTTAGATATCCAATCTCGACTAAGCCGGCGGCGGAAAGCAAAAGGGCATGGCTGATGATTGACAAAGCCACTGGCAGAATAAAGCTCTTCTTTGCAGACATCCCCGCTCCTTTTTTGACCGTATATTATTAGTGCTGCGAAAAATCAACCGGATAAGTTGATTTTCGACTTGCGGATTTGACTTGACAAGTAAGGCGATATTCTATTCTATGCCGGCTAGCAGCCGCTTGCCGGCAGTAAGTAATTGCGTTTACGCATTTATCCTGCTTTGCAGGACTAAAGAAATTATGGATGGTCATGCCTTGGTAACGGTAGATAATAATAGCAGTAATGATGACCTATTCATGGGAATCGCCCTGGAAGAGGCGCGAGTTGCCAGGGCGGCGGGCGAGGTACCGGTAGGCGCCATCGTTGTTTCGGGCGAGGAGGTCCTGGCCAGGGCGCACAACTGCCCGATTGCAACTCGTGATCCTTCAGCGCATGCGGAAATTATGGCCATTCGCGCTGCGGGGGGTATTCTTGACAACTACCGGCTGGGCGGGACCACGCTTTACGTGACGCTGGAACCATGCGTCATGTGTTGCGGCGCCATCCTTCAGGCGCGCATCAGTCGGCTGGTCTTCGGAGCGCGGGATGCGAAGGGCGGTGCCGCTGTTTCGCTTTACCGGCTGCTCGACGACGGCTTGGCCAACCATCGGGTGGCAATTACTGAAGGTATTCTGAGGGATGCCTGTGCGGAAATTATGAGTGGATTTTTTCGGGAAAAGAGGTTAACATCCTGCGCTTCACCTGATCAGCAGGGTAAGTCCCGCTGATCAGGTGAAGCGCGTTAACGAATTTGTTTACTCGTAAACAAATTCTAACTTGCTAATGCAGTCAGGAAATAATATTTGCCGGCAAACGCCAAAGGTAATTCCTTAATTACTAAGAATTGCTTAATCGTTGCGGAGAGATACCGAAGTGGTCGTAACGGGATCGACTCGAAATCGATTTGGGGGTCAAAAGCTCCCACGGGGGTTCGAATCCCCCTCTCTCCGCCATATACATTTTAAATTGGTCTTACAGTGGAGGGATGTCCGAGTGGCTGAAGGAGCACGACTGGAAATCGTGTGTATGCCCACAAAGGTGTACCGGGGGTTCGAATCCCCCTCTCTCCGCCATTTATTAAGAATCTTGGCTTGATAGCCGGGCCCTGTGCAACAGAGGGTTGTGGACTCCGTCAGATCCGGAAGGAAGCAGCGGCAGCAATTACCGATGTGTGCTGCAGCAAGCCTGGCTATCATTATAACCTAGAAAGTGCATGGAATATCTTGTATTAGCAAGAAAATGTCGGCCCCAGAGCTTCGCCGATGTCGTAGGCCAGGAACACGTGGCCAGGACGTTGAGGAATGCCATCCTGCAGAGCCGTATCGCCCATGCCTTCATTTTCAGTGGTCCCCGCGGTGTCGGCAAGACCTCCGTGGCCCGCATCCTGGCCAAATCCCTGAACTGCCTTCAAGGTCCTACCCCGGAACCCTGCCAGGAGTGCGTCCTTTGCCGGGAAATTACGGCGGGGGCATCCATGGATGTGCGCGAGATCGACGGTGCTTCCAACCGGGGGATAGACGAGATCAGGGAACTTAGGGAAAACGTAAAATTTTCCCCTGCTTCCGGCCGCTATAAGATCTATATTATCGATGAAGTCCACATGCTCACCCGGGAGGCTTTTAACGCCCTGCTGAAAACCCTGGAAGAACCTCCCGCTCATGTGGTCTTTATCTTTGCCACAACCGAACTGCACAAGATCCCGGCGACCATTCTTTCCCGTTGTCAAAGTCATGAATTTCGCATGATTTCGCTCAAGCAGATTGCTGAAAGTTTGAGGCGGATCGCCGAGGCGGAGAAGATCGGCATCAGTCCGGCGGCTCTGGCCTGGATCGCGGCCGCGGGCAAAGGGAGCATGCGGGATGCCCAAAGCATTTTTGATCAGATAATATCCTATGCCGGGGCGGAGATCAGGGATGCCGATGTGGAAGAACTACTCTGCCTGGCCGACCGGCGTTTCCTCTTCTTGCTTTCCGAGGCGATTTTTCGCAGAGATGCCGGTCGGTGCCTGCAGATCATCAATGAGGGCTATTATGCTGGTCTGGACATGAGGCATTTTTTCCAGTTGCTCCTTAACCATTTTCGTAACCTGTTGATTGCCAAGATAGCCGGGCGGGACCCTGCTCTTTTTGACCTGCCGGAAGATGACGTGACGCAATTGCAAACCCAGGCAGCGGGCGTATCCCGGGAGACCGTTCAGCGGTTGCTGGATATTCTGCTTATGGAAGAGGAAACCATGCGCCGGACCCAGGACCCACGGCTGCACCTGGAGACGTCTGCCGTGCGAATGGCCTACTTGGAGGAGCTTATCCCGGTCGAGGAAATACTGGGGAGGATGGAGGCGTTGGAACAAAGATTGCGGCCAGGTGTGCCAAAAGCGGCCCCGGTAGCGGCAGCCGAGCGAGCACCCCAACCCTTGACTGTGCGTACTGTCACGGAAAATATGGCAGCGCCGCAAGTCCGGGAGGAGTGCAGAGAATATAAGGCCGGCGGGAGGACGCCCGAAGAACGGTGGGAAGATTACAAGGCCGCCGTCAAGAAACAGAATCCCGGTCTGGGGTCGAACATAGAGCAGGGCAGTTTAATCAGCTATCATGAGGGATTGCTGACAATCGGTTTTAAGGAAGGTTTTGCCCTTGATTATATCAGGGAGCGGGAGCATCTGGAACGCATTGCCGAGTTGGCTCGGCCGTTTTTTGATGATGAAGTGAAACTGAAGGTCGAGCCTCTGAAAGCCGAACCAGGCGATAGAGCCGGCAAGACCAACGGGACGGCCCGCAACAATTATTATGATGTGCGGCAGGAAGCCATGAACCATCCGCTGCTGCAGAAGGTCATCGACCTTTTTGAGGGGGCGGAAGTCCGGGAAATCATTCCCAGAAAAGTAAATTAGTGCCCTTGGGGGTTAGGAGGAAGACAATTTCATGCAGAATTTTGGCGATATGATGAAACAGGCCAGGAAGCTTCAGGAAAGGATGGCCAGCCTGCAAAAGGATCTGGAAACCATGACCGTGGAGACTACCGCCGGCGGGGGAATGGTGACCGTCGTCGTGAACGGCAAATTTGAACTCCAATCTCTCAAGATCGACAAGGAAGTCGTCAACCCCGACGATGTCGATATGCTTCAGGACCTCGTTGTAGCAGCAGTAAACGAAGGCATCCGGAAGGCGCAGGAAATGGCGTCGTCGGAAATGGCCAAATTGACGGGCGGACTTAAAATCCCCGGTTTGATGTGATGTGATGCGATGAGCGGCTATGCTTTGCCCATAAAGAGACTGATTAGGGAACTGTCCCGATTTCCGGGCATTGGCGAAAAAACGGCCAGCCGGTTGGCGGCTTATATTCTGCGGGCTTCGGCTGAGGATGCCCGCTGTCTGGCCGAAAGCATTCTGGAGGTCAAACGGTTGATCAGGCTTTGTCCTGTCTGCTTTAATTTTACGGAAAAGGAGATGTGCGATATTTGCGCCGATCCTGGGCGCGACAGGGAAACCATCTGCATCGTCGAAGAGCCTGACGCGCTCATCGCTATCGAGGAAAGCGGTGAGTACCGGGGTGTTTACCATGTCCTCCACGGGGCCCTGGCGCCGCTCGACGGAATCGGTCCGGAACAATTGAAAATCCGTGAACTTCTGCAGCGCATCGCCGGCAACGCGGTACAGGAAATCATTGTCGCGACGAACCCCAATGTCCAGGGGGAATCAACGGCCCTCCTCATTACCAGTCTGGTCAAGGAAAAAGGGGTCCGGGTAACCAGGATTGGTTTCGGGGTGCCCGTAGGGGGTGATCTCAAATACGCCGACCGGATGACTCTGGCCAAATCCTTGGAATACCGGCGCGGGATGGAATAGCCGGCTGTTGAAAAACGCCCATCCCCGCCTTCGCGGGGACGATGTCTGCGGCGTTCCCTCATCCTTCCCTTCGACAGGCTCAGGGCAGGCTATTCATATGTCATGGTGAGCCTGTCGAACCATCGGAGGCTTTGCATCTAGGCATTTTTGAGCAGCCTGCGAAATGAACCTTTACAATAACTTTGTGTATCCTATGGTAGAAAGAATCTCTTTTCCCGCCGGCTTCGAAGTGATTGAAGGGCTTCTGGAGATGAATTCCCTGGTAGGGGGAATTGTCATTACCCATCCCCATCCCCTCTACGGCGGCGACATGGATAATCCTGTCGTGGAGGCTATCGCCCGCCCCTGCCGGGCCAAAGGGTATTCCATCCTGAAATTTAATTTCCGGGGCGTAGGAAACAGCACCGGCCGGTATGAAAATGGCTTTGGTGAACAGGAGGATGTGCAGGGGGCCATTAAATATTTGCAGGCCCGGGGGGTTGTAAATGTCGATCTGGCCGGTTATTCCTTCGGTACTCATGTTAATGTGGGAGCGGTGCGCAACGGCGCGCCGGTACGCAGGCTGATCCTTGTATCCCCGCCGGTCGCCGTGATGGACCCGGGCGAGCCCGAACCAATACCTTCTTTGAAGCTTGTCATCACCGGCAGCCGGGACGACATCGCCCCGCCGGAAGCAATCAAGAAAATCCTCCCCCGCTGGAATCCGGAAGCCATACTGGAAGTTATCGAGGGGGCCGATCATTTTTACACCGGGCACTTGAAAACTATCGTTTCCGTCCTGTCACCCCATATAGCGACGATATGAGACTGACTCAATAATGGTGTCGCTTTAACTCTTTGATTAAAATTAATGAAATTTATCCCCGGTTGAAGCAGATTGCAGAGTTACGGGAGGAGGACGACGTGTCAACACGCAATGATGATCCTTTTTGGGAGATGGTTGAAGGCCGCCGGCTGGGACCGCCCTGCTCCCGCTTCTTTGGCTGGACCTGCCTCGAGATCGACCCTGACAAGGGCGCGATAACTGTGGCCTTTGATCCCCAGCCGGAATGTTTGAATCCGGCCGGCGGGATAGCCGGCGGCTTTCTGGCCGAGATGTTGGACGAAACGGCAAGCTCGGCCGTCAAGGCCACCTTGTCGCCTCAGGAGTTCCCCACCGCCGTCGAGTTGAAGGTCAATTTCCTCCGCCCGGCGCCGCTCGGAAGGCTGATCGGCCATGCCGCGATCGTTCATCGCGGAGGATCGATTGTATTTGTTGAAAGTGAGCTCCGTACCCCCGATAACCAACTCATCGCCACCTCCTCTCAGACGGTGCGCATCGCCAGAATTAAGAATGTGGTTCTTGACTTTGGTGAGCATGTTTCCTAATGATAAGCGGATAAGCGCGGAAACGAAATTGTTTACCGCCGGTAGACAGTTTCTAAATTGCCAGCTGCGGGCGACATGAACTTCATAAGCACAGAGAAAAAGCGGACTGCCATTCTTATCCCATCGCTTTATGCCTTACTATTTTATTTTGTCCTTGTGCCTCCCATTGCCCAGGACCCCGCTTACCATGTCTTTGCCGATACCAGAATTTGGGGCGGCGTCCCGAATTGCCTGAATGTAATTTCCAACCTGGCCTTTCTGGGGGTGGGCTTTTGGGGATGGTCATTATACAGGGATGGCTGTTTGATACACGATAACCAGGAGAATTATCCCGTCTATGCCGTCTTTTTCATTGGAGTAATGCTAAGCGGGTTTGGTTCCGCTTACTATCATTGGGCGCCCGGCAACGGCCCCCTGGTGTGGGACCGACTGCCGATGACGCTCAGCTTTGCCGCTTTCCTTGTGGCGATCCTCTCCGAATACGTCGAGCCGGGCATTGAGCGGCGGTTGCTCTATCCTCTGGTGGGTTTGGGATTGTTCAGCGTTATTTATTGGTACCTGACCGAGCGGTTCGGCAGAGGTGATTTAAGGCTCTATGCCCTTATCCAGTTTGCCCCGCTGCTGATAATTCCGGCTATTTGCTTGAATTTCCACTCCCGATTTTCACGCCATGGCGATATCTATGCGGTCCTCGCCCTTTATGTTGTGGCAAAGATCGCCGAGTATTTTGATCAGCCGCTATTCGACTTCACCGGTGTGGGCGGGCATGCGTGGAAACATCTGCTTGCCGCGCTGGCCGCCTTTGGGGTCCTGCGTATGCTGCGGCTGAGAAGAAGGCTGCCGGAAACGCTGCCGGTGCCCCCCGCTCTTCAAAAAAAACAGCTTGCAGCTTGAATCGATTAGTGCCTATGATTAAGAAATGATTCTTGGTTCGCAGCAGCTTTTGAAATGTCGGTATGTCAATTAAGCGACAGAGGGGATAACTATTAAGGGGACTAAGGGTACGAGAAGGATGATCAGACATCAAAGACCGAGCGCGCTCTTGATCCGCCTTGTGTTCTATATTTTCCTCCTGCCGTCCTTCGGTTATCTCTCCACCCCTGGTTGGGCGCAGTCTCAAACTCTTCCGGAGCAAGCCGGGGTACAAGAGGTCAGTTTTCGGTGCGGTACTACCACCCTGAAGGGATTCTTGTATAAACCGGAGGGAAAGGGACCTTTCCCCTCGGTCTTGTGGAACCACGGCAGTGAAAAGCTCCCCGGCTCGAAGCCGGAGTTGGGTCCGGTATTCAGTTCCAAAGGCTATGTCTTTTTTATCCCCCACCGCAGCGGACAAGGAAGATCACCCGGATCATACATGAAGG
>Ga0209514_10001510_pt1 | contig 39732 bp, 30 predicted proteins | sample Subgrocontami58m_FD_187452 | JGI IMG/M metagenome (GOLD analysis project Ga0209514, IMG submission 187452) | Subsurface groundwater microbial communities from S. Glens Falls, New York, USA - GMW37 contaminated, 5.8 m (SPAdes) (version 3) | ecosystem: Environmental > Aquatic > Deep subsurface >...
TTTTCTAAAAGATATCGTTATGATGATAGATTTATGATTGCGAATCCGCCTTTCTTTCCCGGAACGGGCTCTTTCGAAATTGTTTCTTGGTTTGAATAATTTATTTGTGAAGTAAATTTTTTAAAGCTTCTTCCGCTGTTTCAAATTTAAATTTATAACCAGCCTTAATTGTTCTTTCCGGAATTACTTGTGCCCCATTTAGTAAAACATCTGCCGCTTCACCGAATAAAATTTTTATTATAAATGCCGGAACTTTGAATATTGATGGTCTGTGCATAATTTCACCAAGAGTTTTACAAAACTCATTCATACAAAGCGGATTAGGCGATGAGGCATTTAACGCTCCGCTAACATTTTGATTGTCCATTGCAAACAAAAATATTCCAACAACATCTTCTATGTGAATCCATGGGAACCATTGTTCTCCGCTGCCTATTGATCCACCAACAAAAAATTTAAATTGATTTATCATTGGGACTAAGGCGCCTTCATTAGCATCCAAAACTATTCCTGTTCTTATACTAACTCTACGCACCCCACATAATTCAACTTTGCTCGCTTCTTTTTCCCAAGCGTTGACAACTTCCGCAAGAAAATCTTTTCCGGGTTCTGAATTTTCATTTACAGACTTTTCAGAATTACCATAATAACCGACTGCCGATGCTGTAATAAAAACTTCCGGTTTGTTTTTCAAATGCCCGATTGCGTTTACCAATGATCTTGTTCCTTCAACACGACTTGATAGGATATTCTTTTTATGTTCAGCATTCCACCGCTTTGCCATTACATTTTCTCCGGCAAGATGAATAACAGCATTTTTATCTTCTAGTTTATGATACCAATCATTCAAATCCGGATTCCATTCAACATAATCATAAGCACTGGTAATTTTTTGTTTGGCATGTTCAACCGAGCGGGTGAATATTGTTACTTCATCTCCACGTGAGATTAATTCTTTTATAATTCTTTTTCCTATAAATCCGGTTGCACCTGTTACAATCACTTTTTTCATTAATAATTTCCCTTTCGATAGAACAACCTACCATTAAATTAAGTCTTACTTTTTAATGCAACAATATTTATTTCAACCTTTATTTGGTACCGTATATATTATATCTTTGTTTTATTCGATAAGAAATAATAAAAACTTATTACAAGAAAATTCGTCTAATGTTCATAATATAATTTGGAATTCAAAAAATGAAGAAAGTTTTAATTCTTTTTATGCTTTTAACATCAGTCACTTTTTCACAGCAGTTTATTCTTAAAGGAAAAGTTAAAGATAGGCCCACATCATCTCCGCTCAGCTACTCGAATATTCGTATCGCAGGAACAACATTAGGTACTGCAACAAATTTTGAAGGCAATTTCGAGCATAGATTAAACCGTGGTAATTATAAAATAATTGCTTCCTTCATTGGTTATAGATCAGATACAATTTCAGTAACTCTTGAATCAAATACGTCCATTAATTTTTTACTGGAGCCGGTTCAAGTTAATTTACAGGAAATAACTGTCTTCCCGGGAGAAAACCCCGCATTGGAAATAATTCGCAGAGCAATTAATTCCAAACATGAACGAAATAATAAACTGAACACATACGAATTCCATGCATATACTAAAGGTTTGGTTAAAACAACAAAAGATTTTTCAACAAGAAATAATAGCGCAAGTTTGTCTATCGGCACACAGGATACCGGTAAACTTAAGATCAGCGGTATAATTGAAAACGAAAGTAAAGGTTACTTTAAAAAGCCGAACAATTTTAAGGATGAAATTATTGCAAGGAAGCAAAGTGCGAATACACCATCATCGGTTAATATTCTCACCGGCGGAAGAATCATTCAAAATTTTTACACTGATGATATACAATTTTTCAATCGCCCGTTGCCAAGCCCGATTTCGGATGATGCAATTGATTACTACGATTATTTAATTGAAGACACGCTCGCGATGGACAACAAAAATGTTTTTCAAATTCACGTGGAGCCGATTAAAAAAACCGACCCCGGGTTTGTAGGAAAAATATTTATTTCGGATGACCGATTTTCTCTTGTTAAAATAGATGTGAACTTAAATGATGCCGCTAACCCAGGAAGAATCTTTGACCGCGTAAATATTTTTCAACAATACACTCCTTATGAAAATAATATTTATATGCCCGTTGATTACAGAATTTTTGCTGACGGAAATTTTATCGGTGTATTTAAATTCGGCTTTGAATTAAACACAATCTTTTATGATTATAAAATCAATCCGCAAATTGATGATGATTTTTTCGGGATGGCAATCATAAAAGTTTTATCCGATGCCGACAAAAAAGATTCTACCTATTGGAAATCCACACAAACAATTTCAAACACAAACGAAGAACTTGAAGCATACAAAAGAATAGACAGTCTTGAAACAATACCAAAAACGTTCTGGGATAATTTTTCATTGTTATCCTCCAGTATTAACGTGAGCGATAATATTTCAATTACCGGGCCGCTCGGACTTTATTCTTTCAATCCGATAGAAGGACACACCTTAAATTTTGGCGCAAATATTTCTCAAGAAGCCGATAAGAGGCTTAATTCCAGAATTGATTTCTCATACGGATTCAACGATCAAAGATTCAAAACAGATTTCTCTTCAACATTTTTCATGGGCGAATACAGAACTCATTCAATTACTGTAAATGCATTCACAAAATTAGCAGAACTATTTGGTGAATCAATCAGATACAATAAACTCACTTCTACTCTTTCAAATCTATTTGGTAAATATGATTTCAAAGACTACTACTATACAAAAGGATTCTCTGTAAAACTTTGGAGTGAAGTTCTGCCGGTGTTAAGATTATCTATTGGAATACTTAACCGGACAGATAACAACGCTTTCAACAACTCTGATTTCTCTATTTTCAATCAAAGTAAAAAATACAATATCAATAAAACAATTTATGAAACAAGGATAAACGCCTTTACTGCCGGATTCCAACTCGACTTCCGAAAATATATTGAAGACGGGTATTTCAGAAGAAGAACATCACAAGGAAATTTTACTACTGTTCTTTACGGAGAAATGCTTTTAAGTAATACCGGCACACTTAATAGTAATCTCGATTTCCAATCATACAAACTAACGCTCAGCGGTTTTGCACCAACATTCAAATCTGCAAATATGAATTTTATTCTTAGTGGAATTTACTCTGATGGTCCGGTTCCATTTCAAATGATGCACTCGTTACCGGGAAACATAGAAAGTGCAAGTCAATCGTACACTATGCGTACGTTAAAAGTCGGAGAAGTTTTCGGCGATCGTGTTTTAGCTCTCTCAATCGAACAAAATTTTAACGATGAAATTTTTAGAATGTTTAATCTTTCATTTTTGATAGACTTACAAATCAACCTAAGCATGCATTTCAATGCTGTACTGGTTGAAGTTTCTCCAAAAAGTAAATTAATATTTCCAACCGGATCAGGCTTACAGTCCAACGAATTTAAATCTCCTTTTTATGAAATCGGTTTTGGAATAGGACAATCTCTCTTTCCTTTCCGGTTAGAATTTACATGGAAGCTGAATTATCTTGGAATAAATAATTTTGTCTTTGGAATAAATACACCGATGCTTTAATCACATAGGATAAAAATGAAAAAAATATTTCTGCTTATAACCGTTCTAATTATTTCGACTAACATCGCAGCACAAAATATTGTTGTTAATAAAATTGAACCGCCAAATTGGTGGGCGGGTATGAAAACAAATAAGATCCAATTGATGATCTATGGGAAAAACTTAAATAATATTTCAGCTGGGTTTAAGGATAAAAATATTAAAGTTGTTCGTGTTAATAAAATTGCAAACCCCGATTACGCTTTCATAGATGTTGAAATTAAAAACGATATCAAGCCAAACGATTATGAACTAACTCTATCACGCGGGAAAGAAAAAACTTCCGTTAAATTTCCGATTCTTAAAAGAGAAAACGATAAAAAACGTTTCCAAGGATTTTCTCCTGATGATATGATCTATTTGATTATGCCCGATCGATTTGTAAATGGAGATCCCTCAAATGATTCCATCCAGGGATATTCTGATTATATGAATAAAATTCCAGACCAAAAACGCGCGGGCGGCGATATTGAGGGAATGATTGACAAACTTGACTATCTAAAAGATCTTGGTATAACAACAATTTGGTCTACTCCGCTTGTTGAGAATAACACATTTCGTTCTTACCACGGTTATGCTGCAACTGATTTTTATAAAATTGATCCTCGTCTCGGAACAAATGAGCTTTACAAAAAATTTGTTGAAGAAGCACACAAACGCGGATTGAAAATAATACTTGATCACGTTTCAAATCATTTTAGTGACGATCATGTGTGGATGAAAAATCCACCTACATCAAATTGGACAAATGGAACAAAAGAAAATCATCTCAATGCAAATCACAATAAAATGATCTTTACGGATATTCATGCCGATAGTACAACAATAAAACAAGTTGAGCGCGGATGGTTTGTTGATTCAATGCCGGATTTAAATCAAGAAAATCCTTTTGTCGCAAATTATATTATTCAAAATACAATTTGGTGGATTGAATATACCGGTCTTGATGGTATTCGTGAAGATACTTATCCCTACAACAATCAAAAATTTATGGCTCACTGGGGCAAAGTTATTCTGAATGAATACCCTGCCATTAATATTGTTGGCGAAGTTATGACAGGTGAGACAGATTTCCTGGCTGGTTACCAAAAAGATACTTTCCTGCCCAGAGGATTTAATACATATTTGCCTGCATTAACAGATTTTGCTTTGCGTGATGTATTAATTAGCTACTTACAGAATCGAAACAACCTTAATAATATTTTCAATGTTATCTCGAAAGATTTTTTATATAAATATCCGAACAACTTAGTTACATTTGCCGATAACCACGATCTCACACGTGTAATGTTCTTTGCTAAAGGAAATATTGCCAAAGCGAAAATTGTTTATACAATTCTTTTAACAACAAGGGGTATTCCACAAATATTTTACGGATCAGAAATTGGCCTTGTAGGCGGTGAGGGCGATGGAAAATTACGTGTTCCTTTCCCCGGTGGATTTCCAAACGATAAACGCGATGCCTTTACTTCAGTTGGCAGAATAAAAGAAGAAAATAATTTCTTTAATTTTTTGAAAGATTTGATTCAACTTCGTAAAAAATATCCCGTCCTTGCTGATGGAAGGCTTATTCACTTTCCTCCTGTAAATGATGTTTATGTGTATTTTAGAACGCTGGGTGTTGAAAAGATTATGGTGGTTGTAAATAATAATAATTCGGCAGCTAATGTTGATTTGAAGGTGATGAAAAATTTAATTACTGAGAAATCGGATGTTGCTAATTTAAGAACGGGAGAGAAAATTACTCTTGATTCAAATTTGTCTTTGAAAATAAATCCACTATGTGCGGAGATTTTTAAAGTAACCGATTAAATATTCTCTACAATTTGTTTTTTAACTTAATGCGCGCCACCTTTAAACATTAATTCCCCTGCAGTTATTTTCAATTTTAAATGATTCTGCTTAGGTGGCAAAGGACAAGTAGCATATTTAGTAAATACACACGGCGGATTGAATGCTTTATTGAAATCCAAGATAATTTTCCCAGTAGAATTATTTTTATTAACATATATAAATCTCCCCGCTCCGTATGTTTCTTCCTCGTTTGTTTCATCAGCAAAAATAATAAAGTACTGATTATCTTCTACGAGAGCATCCAGCTTAAATTGTTTTCCGTCTTTTGTAAAAACCAACGCTCCGGGAGAAATATTCTCTTCAGTCATTCCAAGAATATTAGTTATAGCTAATTTTTTAGGCGGGTCATACTTTTCTAATTCCGCTTCAAATCTCCAATCCGAATTGATTGGATAAGTATCTATTCCTTTAAAAGATTTTACTAATGAACTTTCCAGGTCGCGCAACCTAATTCCATATTTATCGCCGCGTTTTATTACAAACCATCTTAGTGAATTGTATTCAAACACAGTCGCATCTTGTAGATTATTTTTTAGATCAGCAGTTGTAACAATTTTTCCATTACTCTTTACTTCAATTCCTTTATTAACTCTTAACGTTACATCAGAATCTTTCAGTGTCAGTGTTCCAATAAAAGCGGGAGCTTTCCCTTCGGGAAAAATAATATCGTTAATTTTATCACTGCCGAATTTATTTACACCTTCATTAAGCCAGAACAATCCCGCCAGATTTAACCACCCGTTTTCTTTTTTCAAATTATCAATTCTTTTATTATGCCAATCCTTAATTTCCTGTATATACTTTACATCTCCTTTTTCTTCTAACAACTTCTGACATGATGTAATCAATAAAATGAAAATTACTGATAGTAAAATTTTCAAAAACTTTTGCATTAGTTGTCCTTTTTCTTTAATTCCAATTATAACATTGCGATTTTACAAAAGAAATTTTTAAGTACCAAAAAATGTGTTGTGATATCTAAACTAAAAATCAAAATCAGCTGGGTTTAATACATATTTAGACAAGTCCAAATAAAATATCTCTCTTTTTTAAGGAAAAGCTGTGTTAAAATGAGGAGGGAATTTTTTATATTGAGTTGTGAATCCTGAAGCCGATATTTATTAAGGATCGAAATGGCATATAAGAAGAAAAGTATTTTAAAGAAAGCGGGGAAAAAGAATAAAAGTGTAAAAAAGTCGATAAAAAAAACTGCTAAGCCTTCTATCTTAAAAGAATTATTTGAAAATACCTCAGAATATCTTGATACGCTTTTTGAAAATGCTACTATCGGAATTGCAATATTAGACCCGATTGGTAAAATTTTAAAAGTAAATCCATTTATAATTAAAACACTTGGCTACACGGAGGAAGAAATCCTTAAAATGGAAATAGAGGATTTTTCTCATCCGCACGACATAGTAGAAAGCAACAAATTACTTAATAAGCTTATTGCGGGAGAACAAAATTATTATCAAATAAATAAACGGTACCTTGCTAAGGATGGAAAAATTATTCATGCTCATATTACAGCAGCTCGCATTAATAATAATAAATCAAAAAATATTATTGTATTGATTGAAAACTTAACAGAGCACAAAAAAATCACAAGTAAGTTAACATCGGAACAAACTCTATTTTTAGCATTGCTTGAAAACATTCCCGACAGTATTTATTTCAAAGATTTGAACAGCCGGTTTATTAAAGTAAATAAAGCATGTGCAAAAAAGCATGGATTATTAAACCCGGAATTAATGATTGGGAAAACAGACGCTGATTCATTCGGTTCTGAACATACTGTCGATGCATTGACCGACGAGCAACAAATAATTAAAACTGGCAACCCGATTATTTCTAAAGAAGAACGGGAAGATTGGCCGGATGGAAGAACTACGTGGGTATCTACTACAAAAATGCCGCTTTACAATTCGGATAAAAACATAATCGGTACATTTGGAATATCTCGGGATATAACTCAAATAAAAGAGAGTCAAGATTCAGTTAACGAAAGTGAACACTTATATCGCGCACTCTTTGAAGGATCAGACGATGGAATGTTTTTCACTTCCGAAAATATTATACTAGATTGTAATCAAGCTGTCTTAGATATTTTTAAATGTGAACGAAGTTTTATTGTTGGTCGCCCGCCATCTGATTTCTCCCCGGAAGTTCAACCCGACGGACGAAATTCATATGAATCTGCCAGCGATAAAATTATGAAAGCATTCAAAGGTGAACCGCAGCGTTTCTATTGGCAGCATAAAAGACCTGATGGTTCGCTAATTGATTGTGAGATTTCATTAAAAGCAATTATTATAGGCGGAAAAGAGATTATCCAAGCTACAATGCGAAATCTTACAGAAAAAATGCGCGCAGATAAAATTAGGGACGTGCTCTTCGAAATTTCTGAAGCTGCTTACACTGCCTCAGATATGTTTGCTCTCTATAAAAGAATTCGCGAGGAAATTGGCAATTTGATGTCCGTGAAAAATTTTTATATAGCACTTTACGATGAAAAAGCCGACATAATTTCATTCCCATATTTTGTTGACGAATTTGATCCCCCGCAGCCGCCAAAGAAACCCGGCAGAGGATTAACAGAATATATTCTAAGGAGAGGTCAGGCAGATCTTATTACTTCTCAAAGAGATCTAGAATTAAGAAAATTAGGAGAGACTGAATTGATCGGTGCGCCGTCTGCTATTTGGTTGGGTGTTCCGCTCAAACTTAGCGGTAAAACCATTGGCGTATTGGTTGTTCAAGATTATGAAAACGAAAAAGCATTCGGTGAAGACGAAATGCAATTATTAATATTCGTTGCAGAACAAATTGCCCAAGTAATCGAAAGAAAAAGAAATTCGGATGCAATTAAAAATTATGCCGAGGAATTGAAACAATTAAACTCTACTAAAGATAAATTTTTCTCGATTATAGCACACGATCTTAAGAATCCGTTTATTACAATTCTCGGGTTCTCAGATTTACTTCATACAGATTATTCCGAACTCACCGATGAAGAACGATTATTCTATATTGATGAAATGAAAAAGTCCGCAGAGATTTCTCACAGTCTTCTTCAAAATTTATTGCTCTGGTCGCGTTCTCAAACCGGACGTATTGAGTTTAATCCTCAAAGACATAACTTTCATAATATTGCTCATGATAATATTGATCTTCTTAAAGCAAGTGCTGAAAGGAAACAGATACAAATTAACCACGATATACCCGAGGAGCTAATACTATTTGCTGATGAAGACATGCTCAATACAATTATAAGAAACCTAATAACTAATGCGATTAAATTTACTAACAAAGGTGGAATGATCTCTATTAATGCCATTCAGAAATATGATTTTGCGGAAATCACAATTTCCGATAACGGTATTGGTATGAATGAATCTGTTAGAAATAATTTATTTAAGCTGGATACTACCCATTCCTCTTCGGGAACTGAAAATGAAGCTGGTACAGGATTAGGATTAATGCTCTGTAAAGAATTTATCGAAAAAAATGGTGGTGCTATTCGCGTTGAGAGCGAAGAAAATGTAGGCAGTAAATTTATATTTACTTTACCGATAAAATAACTGTTCCCACTTTGAAGTTCTAATTCACTAACTAATTACACTGATTATTTAAATTCCTTCTTTCAATTATATTAAAGCTCAAACATCAGTCTCAAATAACCGTAACTTGAATTATCATTCGTATCTCTTGAAATATTTTTGCTCATTGTCTCACGGAAAAATAGATCAAACACAAAATTACGGTATGGTTCGTATCTAATATTAAAAGTAAAAATGTTTTGATTGATCCTCTCACCGTCCAAAAAATCAATCCGCATAGGATCAATAATATCCCGATGAGTTACAAAAGCATCCCCGCCGGCATTAAAAACTAAATTGCTTTGTGAATCGTAAATATTTTGTCCGTGGCGGATGTATTGGTAATCAAAATTAAATCTGATATTCTCATTAAAATTATATGCAATCTGCAGAAATATTTCATCAGAGTTTGGACCGATATGATGACCAAGTAATTGATTAAAAGCCGTATAAGAATTTTTCGGATTTATATGAGAATAAACATACGGTCGAATTCTAGTATACTCCAGTACTACAGAGAGATCGTTTATAGAAAATGGTGAATACCAAAAAACACCTATTTGATAACCGGTTTTATTAATATAATTAGAAAAGTCCTGTAAATTGCCTAGAGGATTATCATCCAGAAAATATGTTGCCTGGAATTCTAAATTCTTAAAACAATTTGTCTGCAAATCCAGCCAGAGAGAACCATTGTCTCTATCCTGCAGAGACATCTCCTCAAATTTGTAAAATGCAAATGGATTTAAATAAGCTAAATCAATTCCTCTTCCGGAATAGATTACGTTTTCGCCAAGGCCAAAATCAAAAAGATCTTTGAAGTGAAGCTTAAAGCGGTTCAAAGCAATTAGCTTTGTAAAATTTTGAGAGCGCTCTGCGTTGAACTCTCCAACAGTTGAAGCATGTAAAGAAGTAAAACTAAAAATTCCGTAATTAAAATTTATTCTGAAAAAATCGAGCAATGGATGGTCGCCCGATAGCACAAGTTTACTTTCGTAACCATATCCAAATTTTATTTTCTCCCGTCCAATTTGGAATGCAAGCGACATATCTTTTACAGGTTCGGTATAATAACGCAAGTATCCTTCCGTAAAATCATAGTTGCTAATGTTTTCAATGTTTTCAACAAATTTGAAATTATATTTAAGACGCGGTTCAATTATTGTAGCAAAATCTTGAGACCCGCTTACTCCGCCCTTTTGAACGGTTAGACTGTAGCCAAGTTTATCAAAAAGAGTTCCTCTAAAACGAAAACCAATATCATAGAGCCATGAATTATTTATATACGGTTTTAGATTTTGACCGTATATTGCTCTTCCCAAAACATTCAAATAATAGTTAGCACCATCACCACGGTATGCATAAACATATTTAATTTTATCTGAGAGAAAATCACTTCCGTCTTTTGAAAACCCGGCTTGATCACCAAATAGCTGGTATGTATTTGTGCTGTCAGCTAAGTCATCATAAAATTCATTTTGAAATTTTCTGAATAATTTCTTTTCTGTTACGCTTAAATCAGTTAATAGGGAATCAATGCATTCAAGATTTTTTCTTATTTCTGCGCGCGACATATTCGGGCTATCATCGTGAATATATACAGGCAGGTTTTTTACCTTCATCTCTTTAAGAAAAATATAGACTTGATGATCAAGCGGAACATTTTCTTGCTGGGAGAAAGAGTAAGAAGTAAGTAGTAAGAAGTAAGTAGTAAGTAGAACTGCTAAGAATATTTTAGCATTATTTATTTTCATGACTAAGCATCAACATTTTTAGGTGCAAGAAATTTATTAAATAAAAGTAATCCGATAACTGTAGCAACTCCAATCATGGCAAAAATTAACCAGAGCATTGTTGGATTATGCAAATTATCTACAAAGTGAACATACAATTTTGCGCCAAGCACTCCGCCGATTCCGCTCCCTATAACTCCATATAAAAATGAATAGCCTAAATAAAGCGCTTTCTTGTCCTCAGGTGCAATTAATCCTACATAACTTATAAACTTTGGATGAGCTGTCATTTCTCCAATTGAAAAAATAAAAATACCGGCAATAAAAACGAACGGATGAGTTGATATTGCAAGTATTGCAATACCTACTGTTCCCATAACGATACCGGTGATCATTGTCGGTAGTGCTTTTTTATTTTTCACAATTTTCGAAATGAAAATTTGTAAAAGTATTATCGTGCCCGCATTAATAACCGTTACATGTTCAACATCAAAATGCCAGTTAGGATTAGACATGAATAGGCCGAGAATTGAATTAACAAAATTGTTGATCGGAGTTTTATCAACATAATCCTTGAAATACCAGAGAACTGAATCGAACTGCTGAAAATATAAAATCCAAAAACCGGAATAGATTACGATCATTAGGATGAATCTGAAATCTTTCAGAACATCTACTATTTCGGCTAAAACTTGAGATAGAGGTTTTGCATTTGCTGGTTTGCTTGGTTCTTTATAAACAAGAAGATTTAAAAGAAGAAGCGAGCCCGTTACTACAGCCGCCATAACAAAAACATACGAATATGAAATTTGTTTTAACATCGGAACAAGTATTAACGGAAAGATGAATGCACCGAGATTAATTGACCAATAAAAAATACCAAAAGCTAAAGTGGAATTTGTTTTATCAGTAACACGTGCAATCGTTCCGGAGATTATTGGTTTGAATGTCCCGGCGCCGACGACCATAAAGATCAAACTTGCAAAGACGAGAGCATAAGAAGTCATAAATCCGGTGAGCAAATAACCCAAACTCATAACAGCAAAAGCAAAAACTAAAGTTGATCGGTAACCGAAGCGGTCTGCAATTGCGCCGGCAAGAATCGGCAAAAGATAAAGCAGCGGTTGGAATGTGCTTGTTATTACACCAACGCTTTCTTTAGAAAAGCCCAAACCTCCTTCAGCAATACTAAGAACAAGATAAACCGAAAGAATAGATCTTACGCCGTAATAAGAACCGCGTTCGAAAAATTCCATTGTAATTACTGTCCAGAAATTTTTGGGGAACGAGCGGAACATTGATTTTTTTACTTCTGCAGTCTCAGCCATTTGCAACTCAAGTTTAATTGTAGTTTGACTAATTATTGAATCTGTTGCTCTAAGTTAAAGCTATATTTTGAAATTTGCTGAAGGGAAAAACAAACTTTCAAAACTTGCCTAACCAGTCCAGCAAACCATTTATAAAAGTAAGTGGATGCGGTGGGCAACCAGGAATAAATAGGTCTATTTTATTTTCTTCGAGAAATTTTCTCTGTAATTCCGATGAGTTTTGAAAGATGCCTCCGGAAATTGCACACGCACCAAAAAGAATTATTATTTTTGGATTAGGTACTGCTTCATAACAAATCTCTGTAGCTTTTGCCATGTTTTGTGTGTGCGGCCCGGTGACTACAATGCCGTCCGCATGTCTTGGCGATGCGACAAATTCAATTCCATATCTGCCCATATCAAAGTTAACATTACTAAGTGCATTCAACTCAAGCTCACAACCGTTACATCCGCCGGCAGATATTTGTCGCAGTTTTAATGATTTACCAAAATATTTTCTAATCTTTTCCGATGCTTTTTCCGGGGAAATAGATTTTGTTTTCTTAGTAACAATTAATTTCTCTCTGCTGTCAACTGCTGTGTGATAATTATTTGTATAGTGAATTATTTTGTCTGGACAAGTTTCTTCACATAACGGACAGAATACACATAGACCCAGATTAATACTTACAGGATTTAATTTGATTGCACTAGTAGGACAAACCTCAACACATTTATTACAGCCATCAGGACAAGCTTTGTCTTCTATGGTCGGTAATCCGCGAAATAGTTCCGGCAGCGATGCTTTTCTAACATCGTGAATTATCGGATCACCCTGAAGTATTCTTATTTTTATTGCGTCATTCATAAATGTTTATTTTTCTGTTTCTATTCTATCATTCTGAATCCCGACTAGATCGGGATGAAGAATCTAATTAGCAGATTCTTCCGTCGCTTCGCTTCTTCAGAATGACACTAAAATTATAAATCATGTCCTGCATACGACAGATCAAAACTTTTATTGCAAAGCGGGAAATCTGAAATAGCCGTTTCGCGCAAAGCTAGACTTAATCCATACCAATTATTAAATGAAGGATCTTTGATTTTGTAATTCATCAGATTTCTATTCTGATCTGTAAATACAATGTGAGCAATTTCTCCGCGCCAACCTTCAATAATTGAAATTACTCCTGAATTTGCTGCAACATTTCTAACCTCAGATTTAATTTCTCCTTGAGGAAGATTTTCAACCTGGTCAAAAATAAATCGTAATGCTTCCTCAATTTCCATCGCGCGTAAACGGGCACGGGCAAAAACATCTCCTGTCGATAATGTTATCATTGAAATTGGGTTATAACGATAAGCACTGTATGGAAAATGAATTCGTGCATCTTCTTCAAGTCCGGAAGAACGCGCAGCTAAACCAACTAAACCGACACTTTGAGCGAGGTCTTTTCTTACTATTCCGGTTTCTTCGAATCTCGATAAAGCTCCAACAGATGAGAATAAATATTCATTTATCTGTTGAACATCATTTTGGATAATCTTGAGATTATTAATTACAATATTTTTTATTTCATCATTTAGATCGAAACGAACGCCGCCATAAATAAATAACCCGCGTCCAAATCTTGAACCGCATATTGAAGCCAGACTATTAATAGCGAGCGTACGTAATCTTCCGTATGAAGAAGCCGGTAAAGCAAATCCAATATCGTTAGCTAAACCTCCAAGTCCCGATAAATGCATCGCAATTCTTTCTATCTCGGCGGTAATAGTTCTAATAATTTCTGCACGTAAACCCAACTGTGTATGTGATAGACTTTCGATAGCACTGCAGTGAGCAAATGTGTTGCCGATTGTTGTATCTCCGGCAATTGATTCAGATAAAATTATTCGTTGATTAGGATTTGCCTGCAAAAAAAGTTTCTCAACTCCCCTGTGTTGATAACCCAAATTAATTTCAAGATTATATACGAGTTCGCCGTGGCACTGAAACCTGAAATGCCCGGGTTCAATAACTCCAGCGTGAATTGGTCCGACTGCAACTTCGTGAACTTCTTCTCCTTCCAATTTAAAAAATTGGTATGGTTTATTTTCCAGTATTACATTCTGTTTTCTTACCGGTCTTAGCCATGGGTGATTGACAGGTACATAATTATAATTTTCCGAAAGCTCGCATTCGAAATAATGTGTTTGCGGAAATTCATTCGCCCAGCTTTCGAATTCAAGTTTACCATTACTAAAATCACCTCCCACAACGCTAATCATTGATGAACTTGAATCGGCGATAACGGCAATAATCTTTCGCGGATCACTTTTATCAACCGGCGTAAGAGCAATCATTCTATTTCCGTTTTGTATCAATTCAGAAACAGTATTTCGAAATTCATCTTTCTCTAAAAAGTGAATTGCGTCTATGCTAAATAGCTGATTATTCTGAACTTCGAGCAATTTCATAATTTCATACCAAAATCTTTTGTTATGCTAATAATATTCTTATATAAAATATCGGGCGAAGCGATTGCTATCGCGGCTAATAAAATCAATAAAACGATTGCAATAAAATGAGTGAGCTCAAATTGTTCTGTCTCTGGTTGAGGGTTTTCATCCTCTCCTTTTTGATAGAGCATGTTAAAAATAATTTTACCCATATTTATAAATATGAAGAGTAGAAAGAACAAAACGATAGCAAGCAAATACGGTTTATCGGAAAAAAGAATTCCTTCAAATATTTTTATTTCACTAAAAAATATTCCTGAGGGAGGAATTCCCGAAATTGCCAAAAACGCAAGGAGAAAAAGCCATCCGGTTATTGGTAATCTTGTTAATACAGAATACACTTTTCCAACTTCACGGGATTTATAACTGCGATGAATATTTCCCGCCGTAAGAAAGAGAACGACTTTCGCTATCGAATTATAAAATGCATGGTACATAGCACCGATAAATGCTAAACCTCCAACTCCTAAGCCTAATGAAATAAGCCCAAGATGCTCAACACTTGAATACGCAAGCATCCGCTTGTAATTATTTACCTTGAACATAAACACGAACGCAACAAATAGCGATAGTAACGCACCGATAATGAGAAGGATTTTTGCGAACTCATAAGAAGATGTAGGACGAATGATTTGAAAAATTCTCATCACACCGAGCAACGCAGTTAAACGCAGCGAGCCGGACATCAATGCAGCAATTGGACTTGGTGCATTGCTCGTTGCATCAATATCTCCGGAATGCATTGGTGCAATTCCAATTTTTGTACTAAGCCCGACAAAAATGAAAATGAAACTCGCTTTCAGCCAAATTGGATTTAGTTGAGTAGCGTTACGAATAAACTCCCAGAAAAATAGTTGTTTGCCTTCGAGCCCTGTTCCTTTGGCTGAAAGTGTTAATAATAATATTCCAATGAATGCAAATGCTATTCCTACTGAAACTAAGAATAAATATTTCCACATTGCCTCAAGAGATTCTTCGTTCCGATAGAAATAGATTAGCGGGGCTACACTTAATGTTGTTGCCTCCGAAGCGACCCAATACATTCCGAAATGATTGCTGAGCATAGCGGCTGAGTTGGCAGTTAAATAAAAATTTATGAGCAAGAAATAATATTTTTTCCCCTCTTCTGCCTTGGGTATTACAGGTCTTTTCAAATAAGAAAATGAAACGAGCACAACCCAGAAGTAAACATTCGAAAGAATTAAAAGGAAAAATTTACTAAGTGAATCTACACTAAAAAATGTCGGAAGCTGCGTATGATACAGTCCAAGAAAAACTAATAGCGATAAACCAAGATGCAATACAGCAACAGTTAGAGAAATGCTGTACTGTATTCGCAAATCTTTTACGAAGTAACAAAATCCGGCAGTCAGAAGAGGCAGCAATATAAAAATGGAAAATTCGAGCATCAGTCTTTCAGCCTCCCGAGATCCGTTACCTCAAATCCTTCAAGGGTGTTGCTGATTCTATTTAGAGCAATACCCATTAAAAATACAACTACGAATACGTCAAGTAAGGTCCCTAACTCGATCATCATCGGCAGTTCGGAAGCTACGGCGGTGCCAAATAAAAATATTCCGTTTTCTAAAATTAAAAAACCGCAAACATGAACGATGAGTTTTTTCCTAAACATAATTATGTATATGCCTATAACAATTGCCGAGAATCCGGATGCAAATGGGATTACATCTAATTCGGTGCTCTTTGAAAGAATGTTTGATGCAAGAAAGATGATTATCATTGATGCAATAACTATCGGCAAAAATACCATCTGTTGTATTGTTGGTTCAATTCGTCTTTTAATATCGAGATCGAGAATGACTTTGTTAATATAACGCGGTATGAGAAAAACTTTTACAAGCAGAAGTGTAGCCGGAAGAATTATCCCGAAGATTGAAAAATGATAAATGAACGGAATCATTAGTAAGATAGCTAATATCACTCCTTGCACACGCAAAACAGTAACGTATGCTTTTACGCGCGAGGTAACGACGACGTAAAACAACGATAGACAAAAAAGTATGCTTAAAACATTTTCCACATCTAACTCATTTTGTAAAAGTATAAATCAGCAAATTTAATATTCCAATTGCAGTTGCAAACAATAAATACTGCGGAATATTTTTCATCCTATATCTCGAAGTTATTGTTTCGGCTATTCCCAAAGCAAAAGTAAGGCCTATACTTCCTGTAATAAAAATTATTATGCCAAGCGAATAACTTTGTTTACTGAACGGATAGAAAAACGATATTTCAAGAATAGCATAGATGAATAGTTTTATATAACTCGAATACTGATATAAGAATAAATCTATTCCGGAATTATCAAGTATCATCACTTCATGAATCATAGTAAGTTCAAGATGAGTATTCGGATCGTCAACAGGCATTCGAGAACATTCTGTAACTGCAAGCATAAAAACAGAAATAGAACAGATCACAATAAAAACTTCATAGGAAATATTTGTTAGCTGGATTGAATGATAAATATCATATAAAGAAGTTAATCCGCTGATAAATGAAATACTTCCAATTGTAAAAAAGAAAATCGGTTCCGCAAATAATGCAAATGTTGCCTCCCTTGCTGCGCCCATTCCTTCGAACGAACTTCCGATATCCATCGCAGCTAATATTTGAAAAAATCTTGCTAATCCTAAAATGTAAGCGAACAAAATTATATCACCGTTAAAACTTATGAGCGGTTTCCAAAACCCTACAGGAAGCATAGCGGCAGCAGTTATTAAAGTAACAAGATTGAGTATTGGAGAAACACGACTGATAAAAGAAGAACTTGTTGCGTTGATAGTTTCTTTCTTAAAGAGTCTTTGTAAATCATAGTACGGCTGCCATATCGGTGCGCCAATCCTTCCGGTTAAAATCGCTTTTTGTTTGTTTACCAATCCGGCAAACAAAGGCGCAACGCCCAAGATTACAATTATTGAAATAATTCCTTGTAGGATTTCTATACCCATAAAAACGCTATCAAACTATAAATTGTTATGATGATTAAAATGAATGCTATGTAATAACGAACATCTGTCTGGCTTAAAAATTCAATTTTGGAAACCAGTAATCTCAAAAAGTTGAATGATGGCAAAATAATTTTGCTGTCAATAAAATCTTTTGAATGACTTTCAAACTTAGAGGGCCGCGGGAATGCAGTTTCAGATACTTCTACTTTTTTGTGATACACCAAAACAGATTTGGGAATTGTGTTCAGTTCATCTGCAAACGATGAAGCGGTGTATTGCATCCTGGGATTAAGATTTTCATATCCACAGCCCCATGCTGCTGATGTTCTTCTTCCGTATTTCTTTTCAAGTTTTATCTTTATCAAATACAAAACGAAAACACCAAGTGCGATGAAAGAAAAAATCACAGTGAAGTAAAGCCAATCAATATTGACCAAAACTGAAGAAGAATGCCCCTTAATAAAACCATTAGCGACAACTTTATTAACTACTCCCACAAAAGGTTGAGGATAAAATCCAATAACAATACAGAGCAAAGCCAAAATTCCGAGTGAGATATAATCATAAACGAAAGCGTGGAAATGTTTTACTTCTTTTCTTTCGTTCCCCAAAAACATAATCGAATTTACTTTGGTAAAACAAGCAACAGCCAATCCTCCGACAAACGCTAATCCGACAACAAACATTAACATAATAATTGGGTAATAATTTTTTAATTCATTCGCAGTTTTGAAAAAGCCGGTGTAAATAATAAACTCTGAAATGAATCCGTTGAATGGAGGAATTCCGCTAATTGCTACAGATCCAATCAGAAAAAATATTGCAATATATTTTGCGCGGTGAACGAGTCCGCCCATCAACTCAATATTTCTTGTTCCAAGATTTTGACAAACAACGCCGCTACCTATAAACAAAAGACTTTTAAATATCGCATGATTCAGTGTGTGCAGTAGAGCTCCGCCAAATCCCAACACTTGCACAACCGGCAGATTATTTGCAGATCCGATAAATCCAATCCCAATTCCTATTCCTATTATTCCAATATTTTCAATTGAGTGATAAGCAAGCAGCCGTTTAATATCATGCTGGGCAAGTGCATACCATACTCCGAATATCGCACTAATTATACTCACACTTAGCACTAACCAGCCGCACCATTCAGGAACAGGACTAAGAAATTGGAATGTTCTTAGTATTCCATAAATACCGGTCTTAATCATAACGCCGGAAAAAAAAGTGCTTAAAACGCTTGGTGCAATTGGATGTGCTTGCGGAAGCCAAAAATGAAATGGCATAAATCCCGCTTTAATTCCAAAGCCGATAAAAGATAAAATAAAAATTATGGGGACTACAATCCCGGTTGAGAATGAAATATGATAATCATTGAAGAACCAGCTTCCGGTTAAATGATGAAGCAAGAAAAAAAAGATGTAAAGAATAAAAATTATAACGTGCGATGTAGCAAAATAATAGAAACTACCGCGTTGAACTTCTTCTTTCTCTTTTTCTAAAACCATTGCAAGGTAGGCCGAAATAGTCATTGCTTCCCAGCATACAAGAAAGAAAATTGCTTGATTGGCAATTACGAGAAGCTGCGTTGATATAAGAAGTATTATATAAAAGATGATAAAATTTTTAATCGGTCGTTTTTTCTCAATGTAATGCTGAAGATATGAGAAATTGTAAACGGTAATTGGAATTGCCACCAACTGAACAATAAATAAAAAGTAAATGCTCAAACCATCAAGACGAATCAAATTAGAAAAGATGTTCTTTGATGAAATTGCGGCAGAAGAAAAAAGTGGCGAAGACAAAGTGGAGATCAATCCAAGAGTTAATCCTATGAGCAGAACAATGTTTGTTGAAAATAATGCTTTGTGCTCATTCTTAATCGAAAGAAAAACTATTGCAAGTAATTGAATTAAAAACGCTGCGTTGAATAAAACATTATGAGGGTCTATCAAATCGTTCATTGAGTTTTGTTTCTTGTCTCCTCAATCTTCTTTATAATGTCTAATATCTCTTTACATTCAAGCCTGTTCTCTAATGCGAAACGGAATGTTTCTTTCGAAAGTAAAAAACTTAAGTGTGCAATCAGACTTAAGTGCTGCTTAATTGTTTGAGAGATAAGCAGAATTAAAGTATGAACCGGTTTGTCATCAATAGATTTTAAGTCGAGTGGTTTATTTGCGAAGAAAAAATTAATGAGCGGTTTGTCTTTCCCAACCATAAGCGGTACGCGCGGATGAGGCAAACTAATTCCGTTTCCGATTGCGGTACTCATCATGGATTCTCTGCTTTTCAAAAGCTGGACGATAATCTCCCGGTCAACATTTTTTTCAAAATTAATTTGAGTAACCATTTGTTCAATGTATGAAGATTCACTAAACTCACATTTATAATGGAATGACTCCTTACCAAGCAGCGTACTTACGGTTTCAATGTGGTACTCGCTTAATTTTTGATGACCTGAAACATTTATTGGATAGTTCCGCCCCAATGCCCATTCGATAATTTGCTGTTTATTAAATACAACTTTATCATGAAGAAATTGAAAAGGAATTTCTTTCTTCTTTATTAATTGCTGCACTTCCTTCTCCGGAAGCATAAGCAAATGGGAAATATCTTTTGTGTTTAGATCCAATTTATTTTTCTAATATTTGTTGTCTGTTATCTTTCTGTGTTCCTGTTGGAGTTTATCCCGCACTTGATGCGGGACGGGAATGACACTTTCAGTTTTTTGTCATACTCGCGAAAGCGAGTATCTATTTTTTCCCAAATTTTTTAGAATAACTCTTTAAACTAATCATTCTTCATCTCTCTTTTAACTGTTGGAACAAAATCTCTTGGTCTTCCTAATTTAGGTAGTCCAAGGATTTCTCTTGCGTGATCTAGAGCGTCATCTATGTTACCAAAAATATTCTCTTCGCCATATAGATCAAAAAGTCCGGCTTGCGTCATTGCATACAACGGCTGAGTGTGAACTCCTGAAAGGATCATATGCGTTTTGAGTTTCTTAGCATCATGATAAAAATCTTTCAACGTTTGTAAACCAGTTGCATCTACAGCGGGCACATTGCGCATTCGAATAATTCTAACTTTCGGCGGATCTTCAATTCCCAGCATTTCATCTTTGAATTTCTTTGCTGCGCCAAAGAAGAAAGGTCCGTTAATTTCGAATACTTCTACTCCAGCCGGTATTAGCTTTTTATCAATAGCATTCGGATCCGGCTGTTCTTCTTCATCTTCAAGTTCTCTAGTAATAACGCTAACGTTTGAAACTTCTGCCATACGTTTCATAAATAGTAATACAGCAAGCACCATTCCAATTTCAATTGCAATTGTCAAATCAAATACAACAGTTAAAAAGAAAGTTGTTAATAATACAACTACATCACTCTTCGGACTTTTCAATAATGATTTAAACGAATGCCATTCGCTCATATTGTAAGCAACGATAACAAGAATTGCCGCTAATGTAGCCATAGGTATTAATTTTGCATAGTTGCCAAAGAACAGCATTATGATTAATAGTGTAATCGCATGAATAACTCCAGCTACGGGTGTTCTTCCGCCGTTCTTAATATTTGTTGCAGTTCTAGCAATAGCTCCTGTTGCCGGTATTCCTCCAAAAATTGGAGCAACAATATTGGCTAATCCTTGTGCAACCAATTCCATATTGCTTCTGTGTTTTCCACCAATCATACCATCGGCAACAACTGCTGAGAGAAGAGATTCAATCGCAGCAAGCAGTGCAATTACTGTGGCGGGTCCAATTAAATTTCTTATCACTCCTAAATTTATTTGAAAATAACTTGGCGAAGGAAGATTAGAAGATATTTCTCCAAATCTACTTCCTATTGTATCAACAGGTAACTTAAAAACAATTACTAAAACTGTTGTTACAATTATTGCAATTAAAGAGCCGGGAATTCGGTGAGTAATCTTTGGCCAGAAAATCATAATTGCTAAAGCGAGCAGAGCTATTCCAAACACATAATAATTTACAGATGAAGCCGCTTCAAAATATGCCATCCATTTTTCATGAAATTCCGAAGGCACTTTTTGAATTTGTAATCCAAAGAAATCTTTTATCTGTGTTGAAAATATTAGAAGCGCAATCCCGCTGGTAAAACCAACGACAACAGGATAAGGAATAAATTTTATTAACGAACCGAATTTAACCAAACCCATTATCACTAAAATAATTCCCGCCATAATAGTGGCGATTGCAAGTCCAGTTGTTCCGTAATTCTGAACAATCCCATAAACTATTATGATGAACGCCCCGGTAGGTCCGCCAATCTGCACGCGGCTTCCGCCAAAGGCCGAGATTATAAATCCCGCAATGATTGCCGTGATAATTCCTTTTTCCGGTGTTACCCCGCTTGCAATACCAAATGCAATTGCCAACGGCAATGCAACTATTCCCACAATTACACCGGCTGTTGCATCAGCAATAAATTGTTCTTTCGTATAATTTTTTAACGTAGTAAAAAGTTTTGGTTTGAGCATTGTTACATTTATTTAATTTTTATTTTTTTGTGGTTCAGAAATAATTTTACCACCCCTCACGGTCGCGCCAATAGCCAAACCGGCACTTATCAGTATTAAATTTTTTATAATGTATTGACCTTCCAATGTAGGCACAAACGGAAACATTTTGAATGTCTCTGCAGGAAAGAAAAACAACGGTGTTATTGTGCCGACCATTTGAAGGAATAATAGAAAAAGTGTTTCGCGGAGAAATCTGTTAAAAAGCAATCCGAGTCCAATCATAGTTTCCCAAGCAGCCAAAATAATAATTGATACGGACGGCTGAATCAATCCGAATGTTAAAACAAAAATTGTTTTTGTGGCTATTACTTCTGCGGAGCTTACACCATGAAAAAATTTTAAGAATCCAAACCAGAAAAAAATTATTCCCAAACTGATTCTTAAATATTTGATTGCATTGTTTGCCATCCAAGTTGTGATTGTTTTATCGATTTTATAATAAAACTCTTCCTGATATTTCATTTTTACTACTTTCTAGAATGTTTGTGATAATTGACGGGCTAAATTTAAAATTAAATTCGGTTAGATGCTGATTGACAAAAAATATTTAGTACTTCTTATCATTTACGGAATAAAATTTTCAACTTGTAAATTTTTAATATGAACAACATTTGGCTAAAAAACACACGAAGTTTTAGTTAGATCAACTCTTCAATTTTTGGTATTTTTACTAATAAAAGAAATGTCCCAATATGTCGATAAGCGATAACTTAAAAGACCATATCTTAGATTCAATTGCAGAAGCAGTATTTACAGTTGATAAAGATTTTAAAGTCAACTTTTTTAACAAAGCAGCAGAGCGAATAACCGGTTATACTCCTAATGATATAATAGGTAAGTATTGTAAAGATGTATTTCGTTCAAAAAAATGTTTGAGCGATTGCCCGCTTTCATTAGTCTTCAAATCCCAAACTAATCTTTATGATTTTGAAACGATGATTAAAACCGCCGACAACACAATAAAACCAATAAAACTTAACGCTGCTGTTTTATACAATAATGAAAATGCACCAACGGGAGGTATAATATCTTTTAGAGATATTAGTGTTTATGAAGCATTGGGAAGAGATCTTCAAAAAGAATCGAAGTTTCATGGAATGATTGGTCGAAGCAAAGCAATGAAGGATATCTTTCAACTCATTACGGAAATTGCTGAAACCGATGCACCAATTTTCATCCGGGGTGAATCCGGTACAGGAAAAGAACTTGTCGCAAATGCTATTCAAAAACTTTCGAACCGAAGAGATTTCCCATTCATTAAAATTAACTGTTCAGTTTTCCCTTCAAATCTTTTAGGGAGTGAGCTGTTCGGCCACGTAAAAGGAGCTTACACTGATGCAATCAAAGATCGTATTGGAAGATTTGAACTAGCAGATAAAGGAATAGTTTTTCTGGATGAAGTAGCTGAGATGTCAACGCAAATGCAGATTCAATTGCTTCGCGTTCTTCAAGAAGGCACATTTGAGCGAATCGGTGAATCAATAACCCGCCACACTGATGTTCAGATTATTGCTGCAACAAATGTAAATATCAAAGAGGCATTATCTACTGGAAAATTCCGCGAGGATCTTTTCTACCGATTAAATGTAATACCTATTGAAATTCCGCCTCTTCGAGAAAGAAAAGAAGATATAGTACCATTGGTAAAACACTTTCTAAAAAAGTTTTCTCTTTTCTATAAAAAATCTATAGTTGAAATTGAGGAAAAAGCTCTGGACATATTGTTAAATTACAATTGGCCAGGTAATGTAAGAGAGTTGGAAAATGCAATCGAATACGGTTTTGTAAGAACTAACAATACAAACAAAATAGAATTAACTAAACTCCCTCACAATATCATTCAAACTGTTACTAATGCTTTATCCAATATTCCGTCTACCGATTCATCAGAAGATTTTGTTAAAAAAGAAAATCTTCTAAGTTCTCTAAATCGGAATAAATGGAACAAATCCAAGGTTGCAAAAGAACTTAATATAGGAAGAAGCACACTTTGGCGAAAAATGAAGCAATTCGGGCTCCAGAACAAATGATGTCCTACTGTTTCAATCAATTGAAACACTATTTTAGACTATAACTCAAGAAATCTTCTCTTTCTGTTTCATCAGTAAAATGTCAGCACGCAAATGAAACGATTTGTTCCATTTCAACAAAAAACCTTTCATTTTTAGCTATTTTTAATATGGCATTAAGATTGAGTAAAGACAGAAAAATAATTCAAAAAAAAATATGGTGGAAAATGAACCTTGAAGAGTATTTTTTAAAATTTAGAAAAGAGATAATTGGAATTGACCAAGAATTTAATTCACCTTACGGGAAGAAAAAAATAGTTTATGCTGATTGGATAGCCAGCGGTAGATTATATCATCCGATTGAAAAGAAACTACTCAATAATTTTTATCCTTTCACTGGAAATACACATTCTGAATCGAGTGAAACCGGTTCTATGATGACTCAAGCTTATAATCAAGCTAAACAGATAATTAAAAAACATGTCAATGCTGATGAGAAGGATGTGATAATTTTTTCCGGTTACGGAATGACATCCGCAATAAATAAGTTTCAAAGAATACTCGGTCTTCACTATCCGGAACAACTTCGTCAGTACATCTCAATCCCTCCAAGCGCAAAACCAGTGGTATTTGTTACTCACATGGAACACCATTCTAATCATACATCATGGCTTGAGACGATTTGCGATGTTGTTATAATTGGTATTGACGAACAAGGAAGAGTCAATCTGGATCGTCTTGAAGTTTTATTGGAATTAAATTATGAAAGAAAATATAAAATCGGATCATTTACAGCCGCATCAAATGTTACGGGAATAGCAACTCAATATTATAAGATGGCAAAGCTGATGCACAAATATGGGGGAATCTGTTTAATCGATTTTGCTGCTTCTGCCCCATATGTAGATATTAACATGCATTCGGAAAATCCAGAGGAAAAATTAGATGGAATATTTTTCTCACCTCACAAATTTCTTGGCGGGCCAGGTACTCCGGGAATTATGGTTTTTGATTCTGCGTTGTACAAAAGAAAAGTACCAGATAACCCTGGAGGCGGAACTGTAGATTGGACGAATCCCTGGGGTAAACATAAATATATTGATGATATTGAATTGCGTGAAGATGGAGGCACTCCCGGATTTTTACAAGCGATAAAAGCAGCACTTGCAATAAAACTTAAAGAAGAGATGGGTGTAAAAAATATTTTAGCGCGTGAAGAAGAGCTTTGTAAAATTGCATTTGACAAATTAAAGATGATTCCAACACTTCATCTTCTTGATCAAGAACAAGAAAAACAACTTGGTATTTTCTCTTTTTATGTAGAAGATGTTCATTATAATTTAATGGTAAAATTATTAAGTGATCGGTATGGGATTCAGATGCGCGGTGGTTGCTCTTGTGCGGGAACTTATGGTCATTATTTATTACACGTTGATCCAACTCGATCAAAAAGTATTACAGATAAAATTGACCAGGGAGATTTGTCCGAGAAACCGGGATGGGTCCGTTTCTCACTTCATCCAACTATGACAAACGAAGAACTTGATTATATTCTATCTGCTATTGACGAAGTGATTATTAATCATAAAACATGGTCGAAAGATTATGAATATTCACCAAAGACAAATGAATTTTATCATTATACTCTTAAAGGGAATGAATATTCACAAGTTCATGATTTGTTTAAGAAAGTAGAAAATTAATTCTTATTAGTCACTGATTTTTCATTTTCCGCTATTTTGCATGCCGAAACTTTGTTGGGTATAAAAGAAGGACATTTATTTACTATGCCTGCTACTAACGGAAATAATCCGATAAATCCCCAATAACTGTTAAATATTATTCCTGCTTTCTAAAATGTTTATGATAATTGATGGGTAAATTTAAAAATTAAATTCGGTTAGATGTAGAGACAAGAAAAATTGAAAAGTTATCTAAAAATAATAAAAAGCCGCCCGAAGGCGGCTTACTCTAATCAACAAGGATTCATACGGAAGAGGAATTTTATTTAACGAGATTCATTTTTATTGTTTGTAAATGTTGACCGGCTAATATTCGAGCGAAATATATACCGCTTGCTACTTTTTGACCTAACTCATTAACACCATTCCACGTTGCTTGATATGTTCCCATGTTATATTCTTCATAATTAACTAAAGTTTTTACCAAACCTCCTTTAATATCATATATCGCTAAGTGTACTTTTTCAGATTGTGGAATTGAGAAACGAATATTGGTGGTTGGATTAAATGGATTAGGATAGTTTTGTGATAATTTGTAACCTCCAGGTATTATAGATGCCTTTTCAATAGTAGTTATTGCACCATGTTTATTACCGTGGCATTGTACACAATCCATTTGGGTCATTACATCATTAAAAAGACTTGAGCCGTGGCATGATTGACACTGATTAACATTTGGATTTGTTACAAAAGTTGGAACAAATGTTTTTGCAAAGTGAGCGTTTAATATTTCTGCGGTTTTAGCAGACATATCACCTGCAAGTCGTGCACATCTTTCTTTTCTTTCTGTATCAGAAACTTTTTTCTTTGCAATAGTACACCATTGGCTTACAGAAGCATGGCAAATTACACTTCCACTTACACTTTGCGGCAATGAATTATTATATTTTTTATCTTGATATTTGCCATCTAATGCTGCTTGGTTTGCAGCGTTTGTAGGAAGAGCCGTTGCCGCAGCCCAACCCCAAATTTCGTTTATTAACTTTCCAGAATCTGCTTTTGTCGTTACCAAACTAATAATTGCCGCTGCACCATTTACCGCTCCGCATAATGTTCCCCAACCATTTCCACCGCCACGACCGAAAAGCATTACTTCCATCGGCATATTAGCCCAAGGATCAGGCATTATTTCTGTTAATGCTTGAGTAAAAGCACCGAAAACACCTGAGCAGCAATCTTTATCGGCGTAATATAGATGATGTGCTTTAAGCCTAACTGCTTCCGGATCTAATGTAATATAAGGCCATGGCCAGGTTGTAGTTTTTGGATTAGCAAGAATTTTTCCACCCGCTAATAAATCTAATCCGGCAACTCCAATTACTGCACCAACGGCATATTTGGATGAACTAGTTAAAAAATCTTTTCTAGTAATTTCATTTGACATACTTTTTCTCCTTTTATTGATCTTTAATTTTAGAATTAAGTATTTGCATAATTTGAATTAATCTTTTATCCGATGAATCAATTTGATTTGCCTTATCAAAGTAGCTTATTGAAGATTCTATTTTGCAATAGAGCCAAAGTATTCCGAGTTCTACAAACAATTCATATTGATTTGATCTTTCTATTTTCCCGTTTTCTAAATCGGCGACCAAGTCGGGGCAAGGACAACCTTCTTCTTCCGGTTTTGTATTAATAATGCAATCAGCATTTTCTTTAAGAAGTGCCAAAAATAAATCAAGTGCTTTCTTCAAATTTTTTGTTTGTGTATAACAGACAACGAGTTTTTTTCCTGTACATATATCAGTTGGAATTTTTAGAAATGAATTTTCTAATTCTGATAAAGCTAAAGAATAGTTCCGGTTTAGAAAGTGGTAATTGCCTAACATTTCGCTCATAGAATTAATTACGCAAATTACTTGCCATCTTTAAGTTGTAAATAACGGTCTAATTGGGGTGTTTTTTAAGTGAAGTTATATAAAAGTGTTGCAACACATGCAACGCTTTATGATAAAGAATTGTATTTTAGCGAGTTAGCCGGATAAAACAAAGTGTTGCAAATGCAACGCTTTAGTTCTTGTTGTTTTTTAGATAGCGCCAAATTGTTGAGCGGTCAACACCAAGAATTTTTGCAACAGCAGATTTATTCCATTTGTTCTTTTCAAGTAGAGCTAACAGCTCTTTACTATTAATTTTCCTTGTTGTCTCTATCTCTTCATTGCATTTAACCTTTACACTATGACGGATTGAAGTAGGTAAACAACATCTACAAATAGAGTTTGCTTTTTTCGTTCTTACAAAAGCATACTCGATAGTATTTTCAAGCTCTCTAACATTTCCTGGCCAATCATATTGTATTAACAGGTCCAACGCATCAGTATCAATATCAAGGATGTTCTTTTTATAAATCATATTAAATTTTTGTATGAAGTGTTTTGTCAAGAAGGGAATATCATCTTTCCGATCCCTTAGAGGAGGTATTTCTATCGGTATTACATTAAGGCGAAAGAATAAATCCTCTCTAAATTTTCCATTGGTAAGCGACTCTTTAATTTTAAGATTTGTCGCTGCAATTATTCTAACGTCTACTTTTCTCGTAACGGATTCTCCGAGTCTTTCAAAAGCTCCTTCTTGAATAACACGTAAAATTTGTGTCTGCATATTTAACGGCATCTCGGTAATTTCATCAAGAAAGATTGTTCCCTTATCGGCTAATTCAAAGCGCCCAATTCTATCACTAACTGCATCTGTAAAAGCCCCTTTCACGTGCCCGAATAATTCACTTGCTAATAAATTATGCGGAAGAACGGAACAATTTACTTTTACAAACTTTTGTCTTTTCCGTTGGCTTGTTTCCTGAATTGCGTTTGCAATAAGTTCTTTTCCTGTTCCTGTCTCTCCCTGTATTAGAACCGATGCATTCGAATCGGAGATTTCTTCTATTAATTCGAATATCTCTTTCATTGGTTTACTATAGCCCACAATTCCAAAATAATTTTTCGTCGAAAGATATTTATCAATATCAATAAGATTTGAAAGATCGCGAAATGATACTACGCCGCCGATCGGTTCATTTTGGCTGTTTATAAGAACGGTTGCATTAATTTTTACCGGAAATGTTTTTGAATCGAAGCAGTTATATTTTGATTCAAGATCGTAGATGTTATTGCCATTAAGAAGTACCTTGACAATTGGGCAATCGGTTTCGCACAAATTTGTGTTGAAAACTTGCTTGCATATTTTCCCTAAAACGTTTTCACGCTTAAAGCCGGAGATTTTTTCTGCTGCAGAATTAAAGAAATTGATTTTAAAATCTTTATCTACAGTAAATAATCCTTCCGCCAGCGAATCCAGTATTTCATTCTGAAAGTTTCTTTCCATAGCGACTCAATTTAGTGAATGTTACTATATATCAAATAAAGCCCACCTAAAATTACTAGAATTCCACATATTCTTTTTATCCAAAGAATTGTTTTTGATTCTTCGCTCCAATTCAAATACTTCTGCACTTTTCCTGTTAATGTTCCGGCGCTAACAATAACTGAACAGTGTCCGATTCCAAAAGCAAGTAAAAATATGATTGCAAAAAAATAATTTGTTTGAGCGGTCTGAAATACTATACCGAGTACCGGCGCCATATAAGCAAACGTACATGGTCCCAATGCTAATCCGAAAAGCAAACCAAGAATTAACGCAGCAAATAATCCTTTTGCCTTTGTTTGCTTTAATCCCCTGTTCCAATCAAGTTTTATTATATCTAATAGATAAAGCCCAACAATGAAGAATATTCCAGCGACAAGATAATTGCCAACACTCCCAACATCTCCCATTAGTCTTCCAAGTGAGGCTGTAATAATTCCTACGAGCGCAATCGTTATTAATATTCCAACGGAAAAAATAAGAGAGATGTAAAACGTTCTCCCTAAAGAAATTTTTCCCTGAGAACTGACAAATCCAACAATAAGAGGAATGCTGGATAAATGACATGGTGAAAGAAGTATTGATAAAACTCCCCACGCAAAAGATGCTAGTACAGCAATCCACACTGCGCCGTTCATTGCTTCGTATAGAGAGTTGAAAATCCCCTCAATCATATTATCCCTTCCTGTTAATCGGTTTTATACCTTTTCCTTGCAGTAGTTTATCTATTTCCTTCTCCGGGAAAAATCCTTCGTGACGGAAAAATTCATTCCCCTTCTCATCAAGAAACACTTGCGTTGGTATTAACTTAATTCCATATTTCTCAGCATACGGTCTTTGTTCTTGTGTCCACACATCATAAAAAGTTACCTTTACTTGTTCGCCGTATTTTGCCCCAATTGCTTTCATAACAGGCTGCATTTGTTTGCAAGGAATACAATTCACAGAACCGAGTTCAATAAATGTTACTTTTGGTTTTGATTGACCAAATGTCAGCCCAGCCGTGAAAAGAACAATAAATAAAAATCCTTGTCTTGAATACTTTCCCACTAAATGGGATTTCATTTTACTCAACATTTCAATTTCCCTTTAACCAGTTTAGAATTTGTTCTTCTTTTGGAATTATTCCGTAGCTCTTAACTTGTTCGTTTATAACTAAACCCGGAGTCATCATTATACCATATTTCATAATGTCTTCAATCTCTGTTACCTTAGTAAATTCTGCATCAATGTTATTTTGTGTTGCAAGATCACGAACTTTTTTTTCAAGTGTTTTGCACTTATTACATCCGGTGCCAAGTATTTTTACCGAAATCATATTAACCTCAATTTTTAATTTCCGATATAATTAACTATTTCTTCATAAAATTTTTCTCTACGTACAAATCTTGTCATTTCTTTATTATTTGAATCGTAGATAATGGCTGTTGGTATAAATCCAACTTTATACTTCGATTGTAAATCGAAATTTGTAAAGCAATTCACAACGGCATATTCAAAAAAATTGTAAGTAACCTTATTGGCATAGTCTTAGTAAATTAAATTGAAGAGATAACCGACAATAATTATTCCTACCGCAACTACTCCGACAAAAATAAAAATCAGTTGCAGTTTAAGAACCTTTTTAAGAATTATTGTTTCGGGAAGCGACAACCCGATAACGCTCATCATAAACGCGAGCACAGTTCCAAGAGATGCACCTTTTTCGAGCAGCGCTTGAACAATCGGAATTATTCCCGCTGCGTTTGAATACATTGGAACGCCAAGTATAACAGCAATCGGGACAGACCACCAAGCGCTTTTGCCCATTAAACCAGCCATAAAGTTTTCCGGCACATATCCGTGTATTCCTGCACCAACAGAAATACCAATTACTATGTAAATCCAAACTTTACTTACTATTTCTTTTACAGCATCTATGCCGGTATTAATTCTTTGCGAGAATGGAATTTTTTCTTCTTCCATTTCAAGATGCCCGGCTTTAATTTCATAAACCCACGGTTCAACATATTTTTCTAATTTTAATCTGCCGATTACATAACCGGAAATTATCGCAATTATCAATCCGGTTGACATATAAAGAAGAGCCGTCTTCCATCCGAATAAACCGAACAGCAAAACAAGCGCAACTTCATTTATCATTGGCGCGGCAATCAAAAACGAAAATGTTACACCGAGCGGGACGCCACTTTCTACAAATCCAAGAAAAAGCGGAATTGCTGAACACGAACAGAAAGGAGTTACAATTCCAAGCATACTTGCTAGAACATTTCCGGCAAAAAGTTTTTTTCCGCCAAGCATTTTTCTAGTTCTCTCTGGTGAGAAGTAACTTCGGATTATTCCAACAACAAAAACAATTAATGTGAGAAGCAGTAAAACTTTCGGCACTTCATAAACGAAGAACCATACCGCATCGGTTAAATGTGTTTTAGATGTAAAACCAATTAAAGAAAATATTAATAAGTCGGTAATCTTCTCTAAATTCAGATAGAGTAAAAGCCATAAAGGAAATAAAAATATCAGAATTAATATTTTCAATTTTACTTTATTTAACAATTCTTTTTTGACGAACGAATTCATTTAAAAACCAATTTTTAAGGACAACCATTAGAAGCTTTATGGTATAGCCATCACGATGTGACGGTTCCTTCTTCTAAATTTTTGAAATATTTTTTCTGGAACCATAACGCAACATTCACCAGGCTTATCAACACCGGCACTTCTACAAGCGGACCAATAACAGCTGCGAACGCTTCGCCAGAATTTATTCCGAAAACCGCAACAGCAACTGCAATTGCTAATTCAAAATTATTGCTTGCTGCAGTGAATGAAAGTGTTGCTGTTTTAGAATAATCCGCACCGATTTTTTTACCAAGATAAAACGAAACAAAAAACATTATTACAAAATAAATTACAAGGGGAATTGCAATTCTTACTACATCAAGAGGAATCTTAACTATATATTCTCCCTTCAAAGAGAACATTACGATTATAGTAAAGAGTAAAGCTATCAACGTTATCGGAGAAATTTTGGGAATGAATTTCGTTTGATACCATTCCTTATTTTTTATTTTGATTAATGTGAAGCGCGTAATTATACCAGCTATGAACGGTATACCGAGATAGATAAAAACACTTTCTGCAATTTGTCCGATTGTTATTTCAATTTTGAATGATTGTATTCCTAACCAATTAGGAAGAACTGTTAAGAACACATATGCGTAAACCGAAAAGAAGAGCACTTGAAAAATGGAATTGAATGCAACTAGACCTGCAGCGTATTCTGTATCACCTTTAGCAAGTTCATTCCAGACAATTACCATTGCAATACAACGTGCAAGGCCGATTAAAATTAATCCGGCCATGTATTCCGGATAGTCTTGGAGAAAAAAAATTGCGAGGAAGAACATTAGTACGGGGCCGATAATCCAATTCTGAACAAGTGAAAGGGAAAGAACTTTTACATTACGGAATACATCACCGAGTTCTTCATATTTAACTTTTGCAAGCGGCGGATACATCATTAGAATTAATCCGATTGCAATTGGTATGTTCGTTGTACCTGATTGAAATGAATTCCAGAAATTCACAATTCCCGGAAAGAGATAACCGGAAAAAACTCCAACAAACATTGCTAGAAAGATCCAAAGTGTTAAATAACGATCAAGGAATGAAAGTTTTTTTGTAAGCGTTGTCATTTCGGCTCTCTAATAATTTTTTGATGGAATGCTGTAAATTCTTCAACTATTTCATCACGCACACGTCGATATACGGGAAGGACTTCTTCATCAGTCCCGGTTGCGTCTGCGGGATCATCAAAACCAAAATGAAGTTTATGCATAACGTTTCCGGTAAAAACAGGACAAGTTTCTTTTGCATTGTCGCAAACAGTAATCACATAATCGAAAGACTGATTTACAAATTCATCAACTCTTTTTGGATGACCATTGCCAATATCAATTCCAATTTCGTTCATCACTTTGATTGCACGATGACTAACTCGTGGTGCGGGGTTTGTTCCGGCAGAATAAACTTTTAGTGAAGAATCAAGAGACTTTAAAAATCCTTCTGCCATTTGGCTGCGGCATGAGTTGCCGGTACATAAAATTAAAATTTTTTTGTTCACAGTCTTCCTTTAAATAAAACGCAGATTAATTATGATTTGAGATAATTAATCATAAAATCTGCGTTCCATTATTTTAATTTTTATTTGCAGTTACCGTTATACTAAAAATACCAACCTTGCTTTCACGATATTGTTTAAGTGCCACTTCGGATAAGTAATCTTTAAGAATTTCATCCGGAAGATCAATCACTTTTGTTTTTTTTATTTCAACATTCTTGAATCCGGTATCTTTGATAATTTTTAAATATTCATCTTGCTGAATTGCTCCAGAAACACAACCAGCATACATTTCAGCAGATTTTTTCAAGTTAGCCGGCAATTCTCCTTTGATTACAATATCGGAGACACAAAAATGTCCGTTGCTTTTTAGTATTCTATAAATTTCGGCAAAAGCTTTTTGTTTACTCGGGACAAGATTCAATACACAATTACTTACAACTACATCAGCAATTGAATTTTCGAGCGGCATCTCTTCTATTTCACCTAAATGGAATTCAACATTTTTATAGCCGAGCTTTTGATTATTACGGTTTGCCTTATCAATCATTTCTTGCGTCATATCAATTCCAATTACTTTGCCTTCATCACCTACTATTGCGCGTGCGACAAAGACATCGTTACCGGCACCGCTTCCAAGGTCAACTACAACGTCTCCTTTTTTTATTCCGGCAAATTCGGTCGGCATGCCGCAACCCAAACCAAGATCAGCGTCAGCAACATATCCGTCAAGATGATCGTATTCATCCTGCATTACTGTGTTGCCAACAATTTTATTATCAGTTGTTCCGCAACAGGAAGTCGGCCCGCAGCATGATGTAGATTGTTTTGCAATCTGTCCGTATTTCTCTTTTACCATTTCCTTTATTTCTTTTTCGTTCTGCATGATTTTGCTCCTTTGCATGTATAATGATTAAAAATAATTTCAAACTCTTTTTTTGCTTTATTCAAATTATCCGGGTTCACACAGTAACATACTTTCGGTCCGTCTATATCGCCTTTAATTAATCCCACACGTTTTAATTCCTTTAAATGCTGAGAGACTGTTGACTGAGCAAGCGGGAGTAGTCCAACAAGGTCACCGCACATACAAACATTCATCTCTGTGAGTATTTTTAGTATTTGAATTCTTGCAGGATGGGATAGTGCTTTTGCAATATCTGCAAGGTAGATTGCTTCTTTCTCAAATTCATTTGTTTTGGCGATTGCCATTATGGTTCCTTTATCGTTCATCGTAAATATACGATAGATAAGACGTAAAGGTCAATATGAAAGTTTCAAAATGTTTTGACAAATAAAAAAGCCCTCTAATTGAGGGCTTAATTAACTACTGAATTGTATTTTACTATCGGCTTCTTTGACGTGGTTGTTCTTCTTCAGGTTTTTTATCAACTACTAATTTATGGTCAAGGTTTGCAACTTTCAGTGCTATGTTTGAAGACAGTAATGCGGTTTTCAATATTTTTTCAAAATTAATTTTATCAACATCGTCCGTCGGTTTGTGATAATCAACTCTCATATCATCAAAGAAAAAAACTACTGGAATTCCTTTCCTTGCAAAATTATAATGATCGCTTCGTGAGTAAAAACGGTTCGGGTCGTTTGGATCATCATATTTGTAATTCAAATTATATTTAACCGTTTCAGAATTTACTTCCTTAACTAGATTCCCAAATTCTGTGCTTAATTTATAAGAACCAATGCAGTGAAGTGAATCAAGATTTTCCCGTCCTACCATATCCATATTAATATCAACGATTACGTCTTTCATAAAACTTCCATTATCAGTTGCATACCTAGAACCAAGCAAACCTTTCTCTTCGCCAGTATTAAAAATTGCAAGTATTGATCTTTTATTTTTTCTTTCTGCTGATAACATACGCATTGATTCCAAAACAGCTACAGTACCGGAACCGTCATCATCAGCACCATTACTTACAATACCACCTCTTGTGCCTACATGATCGTAGTGTGCGCTGATAACAACAAATTCATTTTTCAGCACAGAGTCTGTTCCATCAATTAAACCTATAACATTTCTTGCGCTTACTATTTTCGAAAATGGTTTTATATCATACTTAAGTTTCTTTTTTATTTCGAAAGATTGTATCGGTTCTTTCGCTTTCAATAATTCATTTAATTTTTCATAAGAATATTTTTCATCCGATAATATTCTTTCAACAAACTTTTCGCTAACTGTAAAGACAGGAATATTCTTAGTTATTTCTTGTGGTTCTTTCGAAATAAAAGAAATGGACGGTTGTATACCAAATTCCTTAATACGACTCCAAAATGACTTCAACCGTTCATCAACAATAATTAAAATTCCAACCGCACCTTTCTCCTTTGCAAGTTTTACTTTTGCATCAGTGTTAAAAAAATTTACTTGCATTGCATTTGCTGAGGCTGATTTATCTCTAGGAGGTTCTCCGCTCAATATCAAAACGGTCTTTCCTTTTACGTCAATATTTGCATAGTCATCGTAATTGTATTCCTTCTGTGTTAAGCCATATCCGGCAAATACAATTCCGGTTGATTGTTTTGCAAAAGATGAGTCTGCATATCCCCGTCCAGATCTTATAAAATCATCTCCGATCAAAAAATCGGGAATTGGTGAACCTGAATTATCTATTAATGCAATTTTAGACTCGATCGAATAACCGGCTGAAAGGAGATCAAAATTTTGAAAATATGTTCCATTATCCCCATACGGTTTCACTCCATATTTTGCTAACTCAGAAGCAATAAACAAAGAAGCTAATTTTTCGCCGTGTGTAGTTGCTTCTCTTCCTTCAAATTCATCGGAAGCTAGTACCTCAAGATTTGCCTTTATGTTTGTGATTCCTGTTTTATCCTTTAATTGTGCTTGAACAATTAGTGATGCGAAAAGGAATAAAAAAATAGCGGTCAAAATCCTATCATTCATTTTCATAATTATTAATCCATTTAGTTAATAGATATTGTAACTAATTAACTTTTGTTGATAAATATTAATTGAAGTTAATTAATTAATATTTTCTAAAACATACTTTTAACAATATTTAACGTTTCTAATTAGTAATTGAAATTATTATGTTGTAACCGGAGACTAGGTTTAACAGACCAAGGCGGCGGACTTAGATGGACGCTGCCGTCTCCGTTTATAAAAGTATCTTGATAAATTTCTTTGTAAATTTTCTTCTAATGAAAGGCAATTTTGAATTTCTCACGTCTAATTACACACTAAAGTTTTTCAATTAAAAATAGAGGGCTTATGAAAAAAGTCTTAGCATTATTTTGCTTTGTTTTATTCGTACTAACATCTCTTACTCTTTTTGCTCAAGTAGATGCACGCATGATGCAGAATCCCGATGTATCAAAAACACATATTGTGTTTACATACGGCGGTGATCTTTGGATCGTTCCGAAAGACGGCGGAACTGCATTAAAACTTAGCTCACCTGCCGGACAGGAATTGTTTGCAAAATTTTCTCCTGATGGTTCTCAAATTGCATATAACGGAATTTACAACGGCAATTTTGATGTTTATGCAATTCCAACTATGGGCGGTGTACCAACACGTGTCACTCATCATGGAATGGCAGACAGAATAATTGATTGGTACCCGGATGGGAAAAATTTGTTGTACATATCTTCGATGAACAGCGGCAAGCAAAGATTCAGCCAATTTTATAAAGTAAACATGAACGGAGGTCTTCCTGAGAAATTACAAATACCTTACGGTGAAATGGCGTCTATATCACCCGATGGAAAGAAGATTGCATACACACCATTAACACAAGCTTTTAGAACCTGGAAGCGCTACCGCGGTGGCTGGAATGCAGACATATGGATTTTTGATCTCGAAAAAAATACTGCAGAGAATATTTCCAATAGTACAACAAACGATGAATTCCCAATGTGGTCTGGAAATAAAATATATTATTTATCCGATCGCGGAAAAGATTTACGCTCAAATATTTGGTCATATGATCTGAACACAAAAGAAAATAAACAAATTACTAAGTTCACTGATTTTGATACTCATTTCCCTTCTCTTGGACCATCTGATATTGTTTTTGAAAACGGAGGTAAGATTTATTTACTGAGTCTTGCCGATGAAAAATTCAAGGAAGTAAATATCAAATTGGTATCTGATGAATTAACATTAATGCCAAAGATTGAAAAAGTTGCTAATCTAATTCAGGGCGGATGGCTTTCTCCTGATGGCAAACGTGCTGTTGTTGAAGCACGTGGTGAATTATTTTCAATTCCAGCTGTTAACGGACCGATTTATAATCTCACAAAAAGCTCGGGCACTGCAGAAAGATATCCTGCTTGGTCTCCTGATGGAAAGTATATTGCTTATTGGAGCGATAAGTCGGGCGAATACGAATTAACCGTTCGTAATATGGAAAAGTCTGGTGAGGAAAAACAACTTACTTCCTATGGCGCTGGATACAGGTATCAATTGTTCTGGTCACCAAATAGTAAGATGCTTGCTTTCATTGATAAAGCTATGGATATAAAAATTTATAATATGGAAAAAGATAAAACATATGATGTTGATAAAGCACTTTATTTCTATCAAGGTAATTTGCAAGGATTTACAGTAAGCTGGTCTTCAGACAGCAAATGGCTTGCATACTCGCGCGATCTTGAAACACAAAAAGGCGCAATCTTTTTATATAATGTAGCGGATGATAAAACTCATCAGGTAACTTCCGGTTATTATGGTGATGCAAATCCGGTATTTGATCCTGATGGAAAATATCTCTACTTCTCAACGAACAGAAATATTAATCCAGTTTACAGTGATATTGACAATACATTTATATATCCGAATTCTACAAACATTGCTGCCGTTACCTTGAATAATGAGGTTCTCTCTCCCCTCGCACCAAAGAATGATACAACTTCGGTAAAGAAGGAAGAACCAAAGAAAGACGATGCTAAGAAGGATGAGAAAAAAGATGATAAGAAAAATGATAAAGACACAAAGAAAGATGAAGCTAAGGATAAACCGAAAGATGTAAAGATTACTTTGGAAAATTTTGAAAACCGTTTAGTTGTTCTACCTGCAGCTCCAGGTAATTATGGGAATATTGCAGCCATCTCAGGTAAAGTAATTTATCTTAGAGTTCCAAATACAGGCGCTGCAAATAAGAATAAACCGGTTGTCTATTTCGATCTTGAAGCGCGCGAAGAAAAAACAATTATTGATGATGCAGATTATTTCCAGGTAAGTGCCGATGGGAAAAAAATTCTTTTAGCAAAAGGAAATAATTTCTCCGTTGTTGATATCGCTCTATCTCAGAAGATGGAAAAAATGATGCCGACGGCACAGCTCGAAATGACAATTAATCCAAAAGAAGAATGGAAACAAATCTTTAATGATGTTTGGAGATTTGAACGTGATTTCTTCTACGATCCAAACATGCATGGTGTTGATTGGAAAGAAATGCGTGAACGATACGGGAAGTTAATTGACAACTGTATTACACGATGGGATGTAAATTTTGTTCTCGGAGAATTGATAGCTGAATTAAATGCATCTCATACTTACCGTGGTGGTGGAGATACAGACGAGGCACCAACAAAGAATGTCGGTTATCTCGGAATTAATTGGGAAATTTCTAATGGTGCGTTCAAAATTAAAAAAATAATTAACGGCGCTCCGTGGGATTCCGAAGTCCGCTCACCTCTTATGATGCCGGGATTAAAAGTTAAAGAAGGAGATTACATTCTTGCCGTCAATGGCGAAGCACTTGATGTTTCCAAAGATCCGTGGACATCATTTGAAGGATTGGCAAATAAAACTGTTGAACTTACTGTTAACAGCAAACCAACTTTCGAGGGTGCACAGAAAATAACAGTGAGCACAATTGATGATGAAACACGATTAAGAAATTTAGAATGGATTGAATCGAACAGAAAACGAGTTGAAGAAGCTACTAACGGAAAGATCGGTTACATCTACGTTCCAAGTACCGGCGTTGACGGACAAAATGAATTAGTCCGGCAGTTTGCAGCACAGTATAAAAAAGACGGTTTAATAATTGATGAACGATTCAACAATGGCGGACAAATTCCCGACCGTTTTATAGAACTGCTTGATAGAAAACCGTTAGCTTTCTGGGCAGTACGCGATGGAATGACATGGCAATGGCCACCATTTGCAAACTTCGGTCCAAAAGTCATGTTGATAAACGGATGGAGCGGTTCAGGTGGTGATGCATTCCCGGATTATTTTAGAAAAGCAAAATTAGGTCCGCTTGTTGGAATGAGAACTTGGGGCGGACTAATTGGTATCAGCGGTGCGCCTGGTTTAATCGATG
>Ga0209514_10001512_pt1 | contig 39664 bp, 41 predicted proteins | sample Subgrocontami58m_FD_187452 | JGI IMG/M metagenome (GOLD analysis project Ga0209514, IMG submission 187452) | Subsurface groundwater microbial communities from S. Glens Falls, New York, USA - GMW37 contaminated, 5.8 m (SPAdes) (version 3) | ecosystem: Environmental > Aquatic > Deep subsurface >...
CGGCTTCTCGCTTTGAATAGAATTAATATTCTCGATCACCTCAAACGGGGATACCATTACGGGTTCAACAAAAATTGAAATTATAGCATCTACATTTTCATCTGCCGAGATTATCTCAATTACATTTATAAAATTCTCTGCAGTTCCGCCCGGCAGCAGATCAACGGGGTTATCAACACTTCCTTCGGGATTTACAATCTCTCTTAGTTTTCTTTTTGTAGTATCGCTTAACCTTGCAAGGGTCAAGTTTTTATTTTCAAGTGCATCAACGCATAAAATTGCGGGACCGCCGGCATTAGTTACTACACCAATGCGATTCCCTTTCGGCAAAGTAAAATTTTCAAATCCCTTTGCGGTGTTGAAAAGCTCATCAATATCATCAGCGCGGACAATTCCGAATTGATCGAGCAATGCATCAACGACTTTATCTTTGCCGCTTAAAGCGCCGGTGTGTGATGATGCCGCTTTCATTCCGCTTTCTGTGCGCCCCGCTTTCAAAACTATTGCGGGTTTTGTAATCTCCCCATTCATAAACGGTTTTATAAAATTAAATCCGTTAACAAAACTTTCAAGATAAAAGGTTAGCACTTTGATGTTGCTGTCTTCCTGCCAGAAAAAAAGAACATCATTTTCGTTTACATCTGCTTTATTACCAACGCTGACAAAATGTGCAAACTTAATATCAGTTATGCGTAGAGAATTTAAAACAGCCGCACCGAGCGCTCCGCTCTGCGATAAAAATCCGGTACTGCCGGTCTCGGGTTTTTCAGCAACAAAAGTTGCATTGAGTTTTATTTCATCAAGCGTGTTGATGATGCCCATGCAGTTAGGTCCTACCATCCGCGCGCCGGAGTCTATTATTTTTTGAATAATTCTGTTTTCAAGTTCTTCACCGCTCTTGCCGGTTTCCTTAAACCCTGCTGTTATAAGTATTATTGATTTAACATTCTTCTTGAGAAGCGAATCAACAGATTCTTCGGCGAATTGCTTCGGCACAACAACTATGGCAAGATCAATCTCCCCGGGAATTTCTTCTATTCTTTTATAACTCTTGTAACCCAAAATTTCTTCAGCTTTCGGATTAACAGGAAAAACCTTTCCATTAAAACCGTAGTTTTTTATTGTGTTTAGTAATTCGTAACCGATGCTTTTTTCTTTTGTTGATGCACCGGCGACGCAGATTGATTTAGGATAGAAGAAGTTTTTAAGAGAATTCATTTTTTCCTTTGCGATCTTGGCGGAATCTTGGCGTTCTTAGCGAGAAAATATTTCACGCAAAGGGCGCAATGAAAATCGCAAAGAGCGCGGAGAATTCGCACTGTTCGCTAAGAAGTTTATTTCAAATTTATGAAATAAGTTTAACTCATGGAATGATTTTAGACGGCAATTGGGAAATTATTTTTTCACATATTTCCAGTTCATCGCCTTTCCTTCCGAAAGCCACTCAAGCGTTGTTGCAATTCTTTTATTCTTCGTTTCATCAGTCTTTGCTTCCGTAATCCATTCAACATATTCTTTTTTGTGCGAGTAGCTGAAGTTGTTGAATGTATCAAGTGCTTTCTTATTATTCTTCAACTCTTTAGTAAAGTAGTTCGGAACGATAAGAATCTTTTTCTCGGGTGAGATTATTTTCTTTTGAAGGTTGATTCCGGAATAATTTAATTTAGCCGCTTTTTTCAAATAAGAGATCAATATTTTTTCTGATGGAAGATCTTTGAGAGATCTGATTTTTCTTAGATGTCCCATGGCAACTTCCGATTTTGCATTTTTCATGAGGCGAGGATCTTTCATCAAAGAGGCTTTCCAAAAAATAATAGCACAATGCTGTTTGAAAGCGGCAATCATGATATAAGGTCCCTTGTAATCAAAAGAAGGAACGCCCCATTTAATTGTTTCTTCTACATCGGGACAAACTTTATGAACAAGCCCTCTAAAATGTTCTAATATTGGTTATGCAAAATCTTGCGATTTTGCAATGTAAATATCCACACGCGGATCTTTTTTGCCCATACCGGTTTATTCTCCTTTCCACCGTAATTATATTAAGTTTAATAATAAAATAAATTCTTTTAGATAAAATGGAAACAATATTAGTAAAATCAAGAAACACGTTGACCCTGCCACCTCAGCTTTCTAGAAAGTATGGCATTCAAAAAGGAGTGAAAATACTTTTTGAAGAAGAAAATGACCATATTAAAATATTCCCAATATCGAAGAAAATTATTGATATGAACAAAGGATTTCTAGGAAAAAAAGATAATCTCCTCAAAGCTATTATGAAAGAGAAAGAAAAAGAGAAAAAGTTGTAAATCATGTCCCGCTTCAAACTATATATAGAATACGAAGGCACGCGATACAGCGGCTGAAAAAACATTTTGTGAAGAATCAACTGTTCGAATATTTCGAACAGTTCAAATTAGTTTATAGAGAGAGTTCAGTTATCCGGAATTTCCGGATAGCTGCGAACACGAACACGAACACTTGCAAAATTTGCAACAGTTCAAATGATAGAGAAAGAATTGAAATTTCCAGTTGTCAGGAAATACCTGACAGTTCAAAATGAAGCAAAGGCAATAAGAGAAAAAAGATGAGCAGGTTTAAACTATATATAGAATACGAAGGCACGCGATACAGCGGCTGGCAGATGCAGAAACAGAGTAAAACCGTTCAAGGTAAATTGTTTGAGACTGCTGAAAAAATATTCAAAGGCGAGCGCATAGAAATTTACGGCGCGGGCAGAACGGATGCGGGTGTTCATGCGCTTTGCCAGGTTGCTCATCTTGAAACGAAGACAATGCTTGCGCCCGAAATAATACGAATGAAATTTAATGACGAACTTCCTTCCGATATTAATATAATAGAAGTAGAAAAAGTAGATCCCAAATTTCACGCACGGCATGACGCAAAAAGCAGAAGCTATATTTATCAAATCTCCAGAAGAAGAACCGCATTCGGCAAACCATTTGTCTGGTGGATTAAAGATGAATTGAATTTTGAAAAGATGGCGAAAGCAGCAAAAATTTTTATAGGCATGCACGATTTTAGATCGTTCGCAGATAAGGACGACGAAGAAAAATCAACAAAGGTTTTGATTGAAGATGTTCAAATGAAAGAAGAGAGCGATTTAATATTAATTCGTATTATAGGTTCACACTTTTTGTGGAAACAAGTCCGAAGAATGATCGGTGTTCTTGTAGAAATCGGTCGTGGAAAACTTTCAGAAAAAGATTTAAAATATTTTATAGAGCACATTACACCAACACCCGCTATATACACTGCACCGCCATCCGGATTGTTTCTTGAACAAGTAATCTACCAAGGAGAGAAACACGATAAAATTTTAGGTGCAACGATAGACGTTCAATCAAGAGTAAGATTAAGATCAAGATCATGATCAAGAACCTTCCAATCACCAACAACCAATCACGAATCACCAAATTCTGGAAACCTTTATTTGCGGTTATTGTTTGGGGTTTATCTTTTATTGCTACAAAGAATGTACTCACAGAAGTTAAGCCCGAGGTAATTGTTTTCCTGCGCCAGCTATTGGGAATATTATTTTTAGCTGCAATTCTATTAAAACGAAAAAGAAAATTTTCAATTAACATACGCGAACAAAAATGGATCTTTGTTCTTGCAGCTATTGCATGTTTTCATTTGTGGATACAAGTAACCGGACTTCAGTGGACAACAGCTTCGCATACAGGCTGGATAATCGGGATTACTCCCGTGTTCATGGTAATACTCGGTATTATTTTCTTTAAGGAAAAAATTTCACCGTTACAAACACTGGGAATAATTGTTGCGTTTTTAGGATTAGTAATTCTTGTTGGTAAGGGCGATCTAACGTCGCTGGATTTTATAAAAAACAAAGGCGACTTGCTGATAATATCAAGTTCAGCAACTTGGTCCATCTACTCGATGGTAAACAAAAAAATTACATTAAACCTCTCACCGGTTTTAACTACATTTTATTTGTTTTTAATTGTTGCGGTTATAATAGCACCGTTCACAATTAATCAGAAAAACATTTCGGATGTTTTTCGCTTGTCAATAAGCGGATGGGGTTCAATCTTGTTTCTTGGGATTTTTTGTTCCGGAATAGCTTATACCTTATGGGCACAAGCGTTAAATGAAATGAGCGCATCGCGTGTTGGTGCGTTTCTTTATATTGAGCCGTTCGTAACATTTTTTGGCTCATGGATTTTATTGAATGAACAAATAACATTATTAACTTTGTTGAGTGGATTGATTATTGTTGGCGGCGTAGTATTAGTAAACAGAAAATAAATACGAAAGGAGCACAAACTAAAATAGAATTATTCTTTTCAAACAATAGATGGTGAAAATCATGAGAAAAAATCTTTTAACACTTAGCTTAATAATGCTTATGAGCGCATTTACAATTCAAGAAGATCCCGAAAATCAAAACAATCCTTTCTTTAAGGAATGGAAGACCCCGTTCCAAACACCGCCGTTTAATGAAATTAAGAACGAACATTTTCTGCCCGCAATTGAAGAAGGAATTAAAAGAGAAAGGGCAGAAGTAGAAAGAATTATCAACAACCAAGAAAAACCGATATTTAAAAACACCATTGAAGCATTGGAAAAAAACGGTGAGTTTCTAGAACGCGTTACAAGAGTTTTTGGCGGACTTTCAGGAGCCAATACAAATGACGAATTACAGAAGATTGCAAGGATGACTACACCGATGTTAACAAAACACCGGGACGATATTAGTCTAAACGAAAAACTCTTTGAACGCATTAAAAGCATCTATCAAGAAAAGGGCAGACTAAAACTTACACCCGAACAAAAAAACGTACTTCAGAATTATTATATTAATTTTGTTAGAAGCGGTGCAAATCTTGATGCTGCTGGAAAAGATAAACTAAGAAAAATAAACGAAGAACTTTCCAATCTCGCTTTAAGGTTTAGCGAAAATCTTCTGAAGGAAACAAACGCAATAGCACTGGTAATTGATAACCAGGAAGATTTAGCCGGGCTTCCTGAAGATGTAATTAAAGCCGCAGCAGAATTGGCAAAAGCAAAAAAGATGGAAGACAAATTGGCGTTCGCACTTCAAAAACCAAGCTTCATTCCGTTCCTTCAATATTCGCTTAAGCGGGAACTACGCGAGAAAATATTCAAAGCTTATATCAACCGCGGGAACAACAACAATGAATTTGATAATAAGAAAATAGTTTCCCGTGTTGCAGCACTTCGGGTAGAGAGAGCCAACCTGTTGGGATATAAAACATTTGCAGATTTCGTTCTTGAGCGCAACATGGCAAAAACACCGGAAAATGTTTTAAAGTTTTTAAATGATCTTTGGAAACCCGCTGTTCACCGCGCGAAAAATGAAGCTGCAGATATGCAGAGAATAATAGATAAGGAAGGCGGCAACTTTAAATTAGCCGCATGGGATTGGTGGCACTATGCCGAAAAAGTAAAGAAGGAAAAATATTCTCTAGATGAATCTATGCTTCGCCCGTATTTCAAAATGGAAAACGTAAGAGCGGGCGCATTTACGGTTGCTTCTAAACTATATGGAATTAAGTTTATTAAGAGAAACGATATTCAAGTTTATCATCCCGATGTTGAAGCATTTGAAGTTCAGGAAGCAAACGGTAAACACATTGGTGTTTATTATTCCGATTATTATCCACGCGACGGAAAAAGAAGCGGCGCTTGGTCAAGCGGATTTAGAGGACAGTCGAACATCGCCGGAAAATTTATTACTCCGCTGGTTTATAATGTTGGAAATTTTGCAAAACCAACATCAGATAAACCTTCGCTGATGAGTATTGATGAAGTGAATACATTGTTCCATGAATTAGGGCATGGTCTTAATTCATTATTCTCGAACGTTAATTATTCCGGCGGAAGAAATGTGCCAAGAGACTTTGTAGAATTACCGTCGCAAGTTATGGAGAACTGGGCGTTGGAACCGGAAGTATTAAAAATGTACGCAAAACATTATCAGACCGGTCAAGTAATTCCGCAAGAGTTGATTGATAAAATTGAAAACTCCCGCTTATTCAATCAAGGTTTTGAAACGGTAGAGTATCTTGCCGCATCTTTTCTTGATATGGATTGGCATATGCTTGCCGATTCAAAAGAAAGAGATGTGCCGACATTCGAAAAAGAATCGTTTATCAAAATCGGATTGATGCCGGAAATAGAATCACGGTATCAAAGCACAAACTATGCTCATATAATGGGCGGATACGCAGCGGGTTATTATAGTTACATCTGGGCTGCAGTTCTTGATGCGGACGCTTTTCAAGCATTTAAGGAAAAAGGAAATTTGTTTGATAAAAAAACCGCAGCAGCTTTTAGGAATTATATTCTTGCAAAAAGCGGTACCGATGATGCAATGGTTCTCTATAAAAAATTCAGAGGAAGAGAACCCAATGTAGAGGCATTACTAAAACGAAGAGGACTTGATTAACGAACGTGAGACGCGAAAGGTGAAACGAAAATAATTTTTACTTCACTTCTTCCATTTCACGTTTCACGCAGCAACGAGGTTGATATGAATCTAAAAAAAACATTTGTAATGTTGATCATATTCCCAACTGTTCTACTAATATTAAATTGCGGAGGGAAAAAAGAAGTGAAAAATCCGGCAGATTTGGTTTTGATAAACGGAGTTGTTGCAACAGTTGACGAGAATAATCCATCTGCGGAAGCAGTCGCTGTAAAAAATGGTAAAATATTTGCGGTTGGCACAGCAAAAGAAATAGAGAATCTCATCGGTGATTCTACGCAGGTTATTGATCTGAAAGGAAATTTTGTGATGCCGGGATTTAATGATAGTCACGCGCACTTCATGGGTATTGGCAATTCAAAAATGATATTAGATTTGCATGAAGCAAAAAATTGGGACGAGGTTATAACTATTGTTGCAAAAGCTGCAGAGAGCGCAAAACCCGGGGAATGGATTATAGGGCGCGGCTGGCATCAAGAAAAATTTAATCCTGCTCCTAATCCAAGCGTAAATGGTTACCCGGTTCACAATGAATTGAGCAAAGCATCTCCGAGAAATCCAGTAATGCTGACTCACGCAAGCGGACATGCAATTTTTGCAAATGCGAAAGCAATGCAGATTGCAGGGGTTAATAGAAACACAAAAGATCCCGATGGCGGAACGATTGTTCGTGACTCTCTTGGAAATCCAATCGGCGTGTTTGAAGAGAATGCCGAAAATCTAATTGCAAAATATTATAATGATTATCTTGCAAAAAGAACACCCTCACAAATTCAGGCAGATTACGAAAAACAAATTCAGCTTGCATCTGAAGAATGCTTAAAAAAAGGAGTTACATCCTTTACTGATGCGGGAGAAACTTTTGATGTCATTGATCTCCTCAAAAAATTTGCAGACGAGAAAAAGCTTAAAGTTAGATTAAACATAATGGTGGGCGATACTTATGCGAACATGAGAGAGAAACTTGCTTTATATAGAATGGTAGGATATGCAGAAGGATTTCTAACAGTTCGATCAATAAAACAATATATTGACGGCGCGCTCGGCTCGCGCGGCGCATGGCTGCTTGAACCATACGCAGATTTACCGGGCAGCACAGGCTCCAACGTAACCCCGGTTAACGATTTAAAAAAAATTGCCGATCTGGCAATTGCCAATAATTATCAATTGAGAATTCATGCAATTGGTGATAGAGGCAACCGCGAAGTATTAAATATTTACGAAGAAATTTTTAAAAAGCACAAGGATAAAAAATATTTACGCTGGTGCATCGAACATGCACAGCATTTATCAGCTCAGGATATTCCCCGCTTTGCGCAGCTTGGGATTATCGCCGCTATGCAGGGAGTGCACTGTACTTCGGATGCAACATTCGTCCCCGAAAGATTGGGAGACACACGTGCTGAAGAAGGGGCTTATGTCTGGAAGAAACTTATCAACAGCGGGGCAAAAATCTGCAATGGTACAGATGCGCCGGTTGAAGATGTGGATCCGATCAAATGTTTTTATTCTTCCGTTACAAGAAAAAATGCCGAAGGAAAAGTTTTTTACGGTGATCAGAAAATGTCGAGAACGGAAGCGTTAAAATCATACACGATTAACGGGGCATACGCATCATTTGAGGAGAACATAAAAGGATCAATAGTAACCGGGAAGCTTGCAGACTTTGTTGTTCTTTCTAATGATTTATTAAAATGCAGCGATGACGAGATTTTAACCGCAAAAATTTTGTATACGATTATAGGAGGAAAGATTTTGTATAAAGCAAAATAAGCTTGAATTAATTGTCGGTGCAGCTAATGAGCAGCACTGACATCGTTGTATTAAAAACAATGAAGACTTTACCGGATTATTTTTCCAATCCTATCCAATCGAACCGAAGCAAGCAAATTAAAAAAATCTGAAAATGGTATATCGCTGTTCCATGACCAGTAAACAAACATTGGTTTACCTATAACATTTTTGCGGGGTACAAATCCCCAGTAACGCCCGTCAAGACTATTGTCGCGGTTATCACCCATCATGAAATAATAATCATCTTTAACAACGTATTCATTTGTTTCATTTCCAGTGATGTAAATTTTGTTATCAACTATTTTAACAACATCGTTCATATACTCACGATTTATAAATGTTCTCCACTGCTCGAAGTTTTCTAGAGTTAACTTTATTTTATCACCTTTTGTAGGGACAACGAGGGGACCATAATTATCCGAATTCCATTCTTTCCCTTTTGGGAAAATTGTTGGTTCCGTATAATTTTTCGGAAACGAATAGCTTCTTGAATATTGAACGTGCGGAGGAATTGGAAACTCTTTTCCGTTTATAAAAAGCACCCGATCAACAATATTAATTGTATCTCTCGGAACAGCTACACATCGTTTTACATAATTTTCAATCCTCGTATTCTTGATCTCATCACGATAACCGGGAAACTCGAATACAACGATGTCGTTTCTCTGCGGATCACTCCATTTCAAAATTTGAACATGTGGAAGCTCAATATCAGTAAAAGGAATGTTTCGTGGAGTGGTAAGATCAAACGCAAGTTTGTTTATCATATTCCAATCGCCAGTCATAATCGTTGTTTCCATTGATCCTGTTGGCACACGCGAACCCTGAATGAGTGATGAAGTAATAATAAAAAGAATTGAAACAAGCTTGGCGTATTCTTTAATTGTTTTAATTACTTTATCACGTGTAAATTTATTTGAGGAAATTTTCTTTACCGGGTTCATATTATTTTCTCCGTTCTTTTCTTGGCGTTATATTACCTGTATTCGCAAATAGTTTCAAGGTTATTAAAACAAGATAGTTTTTAATTTTATTAAAATGTGTTTTTTAGAATTTGCAAAGAAGAACATTCAGGTTGATTTTGGTGGTTTCTATACAAATGACGATAAAATTAAAGGCGTGGAATTACAAGACACTTCTTTATATCTTTAAATTAAAATGTTGATGAATTAGCACGTGTCGTTAAAAACTAATAATGACATTTTAATTGACAAATCCGTATCAGATGTTTTACGACATATTAACATAGAAAGTTAATTCATGAAGAAATTTGATATACCAAACCAATATAGAAGTTCGATCATTTCTAAAATCAAAGAGCTGCGTAAAACCGAAGATCCCCGCAAAAAAGATTTTTCACCAACCGCTCTCGATTTCGGACCGGTTAAATTTTTGATTGCAAGGCATTTTGGTTTTTGTTATGGGGTTGAAAACGCAATTGAGATAGCATATAAAACGGTTGATGAAAATTCCGGCAAAAGAATTTATCTATTAAGCGAAATGATTCACAATCCGCTTGTGAACTTAGATCTGCAAAGCCGCGGTGTTAGATTTATAACGGATGCTTATGGAAATCAATTCGTTGAGTGGGATGAAATAAATTCAAACGACATTGTTATTATTCCTGCATTTGGAACCACGCTGGAAATAGAAACTCTTCTAAAGAGAAAGGGAATTGATACGGTTAAGTTTAACACCACATGCCCGTTTGTTGAAAAAGTATGGAATCGTGCAGAAGATTTAGGGAAAGAAAACTTTACGGTAATAATTCACGGGAAAGCTAAACACGAAGAAACGCGCGCAACATTTTCTCACAGCAATCTAACCGCACACTCTTTGATTATTCGCAACATAGAAGAGGCAACGGCTCTATCCAAAACCATTCTTGGCGAAATGAATAAAGAGGAGTTCTACAAATATTTTGAAGGAAAATATTCGAAAGGTTTTGATATAACTAAAGATCTTGAACGAATCGGAGTAGTTAACCAAACAACAATGCTTGCGTCAGAGACACAGGCAATAGCAGATCTTCTGCACGAAACAATGGTGAAAAAATACGGCGAAGAAAATCTAAAAGAACATTTTGCCGACACCAGGGATACATTGTGCTATGCTACTAATGATAACCAAAGCGCTACAATTGGCTTGAAACAAGAAGAAGCAGACCTGGCGGTTGTTATTGGCGGTTATAACAGTTCGAACACTTCTCATCTTGTTGAACTGCTGGAAGAAAAATTTACCACATACTTTATCACAGGCGCAGAAAAAATCATCTCGGAAAAACTTATAAGTCATTTTGATATACAATCAAGAAGAGAAAAAGCAACAGAAGATTATCTTCCGCGCAAAGCAAAAATTACTATTGCAATTACAAGCGGCGCATCATGCCCCGATTCTGTTGTGGATGATGTGCTGAATAAACTGCTTTCTTTTTTTAGCGAGACAAAGAACCCCGAAGAAATTCTTAAGTCGTTGCAAATCTGATCCTACACTAAATCAGCCAGCGAACTATACTCCGGATCGAATAAACGGCGGTACATTCTCATTGCATGAGAATCGGTGGCGCCGGATATATAATCGCAAACCATTCTGGCACGTTTGATCTTATCTTTTTCAGATCTAATAAGTTTATCATTAAAATCCGGGAGTAGTTTGCTGTCACTTATCGAGCGCACATAATTTTCTTCAAAACGCTTGAACAATTTTTCGATCATACTATTTCCCTTAAACTCAATCTGGTGCAGTTGAGAAGAGCGGAAGACAAGATCAGCTGAAATCTTTTTATACATTTGAGCGCGCTCAAAGATTTCTTTGTTTATCACAAGCGTGTATTTATAGCGGTTAGTTAATCTATCTAAAAAAGTTTTTCGTTTAGATAAACCGCACGCACGGACAAACTCGCCGATCAACGCCCCAAATTTCTTTTTGTAATTTCCAGCTTTTATCCAATCAATAATTTCATCTAAAATAATTTTCTGTGCATTGTTAAGTTTATTTTCCTCTTTCCAGCGGGAAAGCTTTTGTATGTTGATAAAACCGCCCGAGATGCTGTCAACAAGATCATTAATGCAGTAAGCGGTATCGTCTGCCCAATCCATTATTTGGCATTCGATACTTTGAAAACGATTCAACGAAGAAGAAGAAATTTCTTTTGGCAGCTTCTTTCCGGCAAAAACAAAAGCCACCATTTTTTTCTGATCATTATAAATAAAATGGTTGCGCGGATCTTTGAATTGTTCGAACGCAGTTTTGTATTTGAGAATACCGTCAATAAAAGCGCGGGTGGGATTCATTCCCCGGTGATGATCGTCGTCTCTGTAAAATATTTCCGTGATCATTCTAAGAGTTTGCGCATTACCTTCGTACCCGCCGTAATTTTTCATTAGCAGGTTCAACATTCTTTCGCCGGCGTGACCGAACGGAGGATGACCGAGATCATGTGCAAGGCATATTGATTCGACCAAATCTTCATCTATAAAATATTCTTCATTAAGGAACTCTTTTTCTTTCGAGTGCAGATAATTGCATACGGCTCTTCCTATCTGTGCAACCTCAATGGAATGTGTAAGACGCGTGCGGTAAAAGTCATATTCGCCCGGCAAAAAAACTTGTGTCTTGCCTTGAAGACGGCGAAATTCCGATGAGTGAATTATCCGGTCACGGTCAATCTGAAACGGTGAGCGGTAATCGCCGTCTCTCGGACTCAGTTTAAGCCGTTCGAAATCAAAATCAGTATAGAATTTGTTTTTCATTATCTTCATTCTCATTTTTGTAAAGCGGTAAAACAATTTAATAAATATTAGACTGAATAATAAATTGGCACATAAACACACACATCATAATTCCCGCGCACATGTGTTAGATTCAACAACGGGCAGATTAATAATTACCATGCTGCTCAATTTTGTGATCACGATTGTGCAAATTATAGGCGGAATACTTTCCGGAAGCTTGGCGCTGATCTCGGACGCACTTCACAATTTCAGCGATGGTGTTTCAATCATCATTTCATATATCGCATTGAAGCTGAAAGGGAAGAACAATTCTCAGCGGCACACATTCGGTTTGAAGCGCGCAGAGATTCTTGCTGCAGTAATAAACGCCTCCGTTCTGATTGTAATTTATATTTTCCTTTTTTACGAAGCGTTCAATAGGTTATTTGAACCGCACGAAATAGAAGCCGGAACGATGACCGTAGTTGCTCTGATAGGATTGATTGCGAACATTATAGGAACCCTTCTGCTTAAAAGAGATGCAAAAACCAGTATGAATATCCGCTCTTCTTATATTCATCTGTTAAGCGATACGATTTCTTCCGTTGCTGTTATATTGGGCGGAATAGCAATTGCATTTTGGAAAATTAATTGGATAGACCCCGCGCTGACTTTTCTTATCGGGTTATATATAATAAAAGAAAGTTATGATATACTCGGCGAGGCAATTCATGTTTTGATGGAAGGTGCGCCTGCCGATATTTCCTTGAATGAAATTAAACTCGCCGTAGAAAAGTTTCCGGAAGTGGACGACATTCACCACATTCACGTTTGGACAGTTGGAGATAATGATATTCATCTGGAGGCGCATGTAAATGTGAGCGATATGAAAATAAGCGAGAGTGATAAACTGCGGAATAAAATCGAACAGCTTCTCGAATCAAAATTTGGAATTCATCATATCACACTTCAGTTCGAATGCAATCAATGTTTGGATGATGGATTGCTTGGGAATCACAGATAGGAATCAGTAGTCAGAAATAAGAAATCAGAATTTTTATTATAGAACTACACCAATTTATTTTTATCAATCTCCTTCATAATCCTATCAGTCTCTGATAGTGCCACAATAATTTTTTGATAATGTTCAATGTCAGTATTTGTAAGAATACGTTCCTTGCGATCCTTCAGCCATTTCTGAGCAGGCTGGTATCCGCCGATGTAGAAGTTCCATGCTGATTCCGGAACGTTGCCAAAGTACTGCTCTTTGTTGATAAGAACATTGCCGTCTTTGTAAATCAATTTTTCGACGGCATCTGATCCGGCAATGGGATAGGTGGTTATGAATTGATTTACTCTAGGCGATTCAAGAAGGTGAAGCGAACGTAATTCTACACCAAACGCTGCAAGCCTTTTGAAACTCTTTGCGTCTTTTGGATACGGCACACGCGGGAAATCAATTTTTAGAAACTCTTTGTATTTTTCTCGATAGCTTGGCGAGTGAAGAACGGCATAGATATAATCAAAAATATTTTCTGGTGAAACTTTGTCGACAATCTTTTCTATCTCGTCAACAATTTCTTCTTTTAGATTTGGAAATTTTGTTCCGTCTTTAGAATAGAGATACAGAGGGAACACTGTATCTATACTTACACTATCAGAACGAATGTAACCATTAGAATGAGGAAATTTTGTGAGGAAAAAATAAGATGCTGGTGTTTCTGCAGGAGAACGATTCACAGTTATAAGTCCAATATTTTCTCCAGTAATAAGATGACGCATTGTATCTCCGCGAGGCATACAATGAAAACCCTTAGAATTTCCAGTATAAAAAGTCCATCTAGTATCAAATAGGCGATATGAAATTGGAACAAATTTATCTTCGCTAAAATTCTTAATCACATCTTCTTTAGCTAAGACCACCTTCCAATCTCTCGTATCTTTTCTAAGATTGTATTTAGCTCTTAGTGTTTCAGCATCAATCATTTGAAAATCATTAACTACTTTTTCGATGGCAGCTCTTGTGTATTGTATGGACATTTCATCACGAGCAGTCACAAAACCAACACCAGAAATCGAGAACAGATCTGACACCGAAAACCCTTTTTGGTATTCTTCTCTTATTTGTTCATCACGAGAGACCCATTCGTAACTAGGTGCTGATGGTACAACTTTATTCCATTTCACGGAGACTAGTGAGTTTGTGTCAAGGAATTCAAATTTTGATGGGCGGGAACCAAAACAATCTGCCCGATATATTTTGACTTCCTTGCTATCTTTATCTTTCTTCTTGATACCCAAAAAGATTGCAACACCCTGCTTGATATCAAAAACATTTTTATCATCAGTTCCATCTGGAGATTTCTCTTTTTTATTGGCGTTACCATGCAGGTCAAGCACATATATTTCATCAAACGTTTTCATAAGATGAAAACGCATACCGCGGAATGTGGGATTGTCTAAATATCCGTGTGCAGTAATCATTGCAACAATACCCTCTCCCGTTTTTTCGACCATACTTTCAGCAAAACGGATAAATTTAACATAATCATCACTAAGCCACTTCGAATTGCGTTCTTGTAACTTTCCACCACTCGGCTCTACTTTATAAACATCATTACCCGTATATGACGTATTGCTTGATTCACCAGCATATGGCGGATTGCCAATAACAACCATAATTGGTGTTTTGTTTTTTATAATAGCGGCTTCTTTGGATTCTTCGGCAATACTTTCGGCAAAACCAAAACCACTGAACAGATCATCTCGGGTTGTGCTTTCTTCGAGCGAGTTCGTAAGATAAATACCAAGACGGTTATGAAATTTCCAAAAGCCAGTTTCCTTAAACGCCATGCTCAACTTCAGGTGAGCTATTGTATATGGCGCCATCATAAGTTCAAATCCGTGAATGCGGGGAAGCAGATCATGATGTACATACGCAGGCCAGCGGCCTTTCTGACCATCCTTAAGTAACCGTTGGTAGATGATTCTAATAACAGCGCTGATAAATGTTCCTGTTCCAACCGCCGGATCAAGAACCTGTACCCGATGAACACCTGTTGCTAATTTTGAGGTATCCGCCAAACCGGAGGCGAGACCAAAATCTTTTTCAAGAAGATAATCCACAGAACGAACAATGAATCTAACAACAGGTAATGGAGTATAAAAAGCGCCAAGCTTTTTACGAAGTTCAGGATCGTATTCTTTTAAGAAGTCTTCATAAAAATGCACAACAGGATCAGGCCCTTCATGAGTTTTGCCCCAGAGGTCATCTTTGAAATATTGTTTCATCAGTTCCGGAACATTCGCATGAGAAAGAACTTGGCATAATTCATTTACAATATGTTCAAGCCGTTTATCAAAATCGGGTCCCACGATATGGTTAAAGAAATGTCTGAGAAGAGGATTTGATTTTGGCACAAGCTCACTTGCTTCGCGTCGTGTGAAATTTTCCGGCGTTTCATCGTGGTAACGCGCAACAAAAAGTCCATACACAAGAGTTTGTGCGTACATATCCGCAAAGGATTCAAGCGTAAGATCGTGCACTAGTTGTTTTTTAATAGCTTCATAAATACGCATTATCTCTGTGTTCTTTTCAGATTCAACCGAAAGAAACTGTCTAATATTATCTCGGATTCTTTGAGCTTTACCTCCCATAATTTTTGCAAGATGCAATGCTGAACGAATCGGTTCTTTATGCGACTGCGCGAAATCAATCAGAGATTTAGAAACATGTTCATAGTTTTCCGGAATAGGCGTAATCGTTTTACGCTTGGTGTTATAATCGGCAATCTTTATAGGTTCTTCGTAAGGCAAACCGTTTCTGTAAAAACGGAATTCAACATAATCGGTCAAAACCAAATTAGCATACCCGTAATATCTTGCCATCTGTTCGGATTTTTCAGTTTTGCTTAAATCCGTTCCAATGGTTTTTGCTTCGATATACAAAATTGGAATATTGTGTTTATGAATAACAAAGTCCGGTCTATTACCTTCTTTTGCCCTCGCATCATGGTCGATACGTTTTACATTAATAGATTCAAAAATACCTTTCAATAAAATTTCGAAGTCTGTGCGGTATCCCATCTCACTTGTCTCCTCATAAGAGAATTTTTTTGAGATAGATAGAATATAATTTTCAAAAATATTTTTCATAGTTCACAAAATACAAAAATTAATTTGTGTCCGTTTCACCTTTCACTTCTCACGTCTAGCTTCTAGCGATTTAAACGCCACCGCATACATTTGAATCTGTTTCATCATAGCGCCTAAACCGTTTTTGCGTGTAGGAGAAAGGTGATTATCAATTCCAATTTTTTTTATAAACTCCGGGCGCGAAGAAAGAATTTCATCCGGTGTGTGGTTGGAATAAATACTGATCAGCAATGCGATCAATCCTTTAACTATTGACGCATCGCTGTCGGCTTCAAAAATTATTTTACCCTCTTCAAGTTTTGCATTTATCCATACCTGACTTTGGCAGCCGCTCAATTTGTATTTATCAGTTCTAATGGAAGAATCAATCGGCGCAAGGGTTTTTCCCAAGCCGATGATATATTTATATTTTTCTTCCCAATCCGTAAACTGTTCGAACTCTTTTACAATTTGATCTTGTGTCTCTCGTATTGTCATTGAAACCCTTTCCGGAAAAACTGAATGTTAGAAAAATTACTTCCACAGTAAAATTAAATAATATTTCATCTATTGCCTTGATTAAACAGTTGCACCGAATTTTTTGTTTAGATACAGCGCGATTTTATATATTCACATATTATATTCAAACAAGAAAGGCAATCCATGAAAAAAGAGAAATTAATTATTCCGGCGCTGCTTATCGTAGTAATACTGGTAATGTACTTTTCATATTTTAGCCCGAAGGACGAGCTTGGTTTGTTCTCTGATTTCGATACCAACAGCAATGCCAACAAAGAAATTTTAGTTAAAGTTCTGCAAGAAAAAGGATTTGTTAAGGACGGTTCAGGCGAAACAACCTTTTATGTAGAAGATCGCACAGGAAAACAAGTTGTAGTATCGGGCTCAATGGAGATGCCAGCCGGAATTGAAACAGCAAACCGTATTACTTTGAGCGGTCATTACAACGGCAATTCATTTCACGCACACGAAGTTAAAATTAAGAACTGATACTACATTAAGAATCTATTAAACAGCACATTGAAATGAAACAATTTGAATTAGTCTCAAGTTATCAACCTGCAGGCGATCAACCAAAGGCAATTGCAGAATTGCTGGAAGGATTAAAACGGAGAGATAAACACCAAGTGTTGCTCGGCGTTACCGGAAGCGGTAAAACTTATACAATGAGCAACATCATAAAAGAATATAACCGCCCAACCTTAATTATATCGCACAACAAAACTTTGGCAGCTCAACTGTACTCAGAGTTTAAATCGTTCTTTCCTAATAATGCGGTTGAATTTTTTATCAGTTATTATGATTACTATCAGCCGGAAGCATACGTAGTTAAAAGGGATCTTTATATTGAAAAAGATTTTTCGGTGAACGAGGAGATAGACCGCCTCCGCCTCAAAGCAACAACATCATTAATAGAAGGTCGAAGTGATATAATTATTGTAGCAAGCGTAAGCTGTATTTATGGAATCGGTGCGCCGGATCAGTATGCAAAACAAATTATATTTTTAAGGAAGGGGCTATCAATAGAGCGTAAAAAACTGTTGCGCAATTTGATAGAAATATATTACACAAGGAACGATGCCGATTTTACACGCGGCACTTTCCGTGCACGGGGCGATGTTGTGGAAATTATCCCCGCTTATCAATATGAAGAAGCTGTAAGAATAGAATTCTGGGGAGATGAAATAGAACGGCTTTCTATAATAGATTCGATTACCGGAGACGTAATTAAAGAAGTTGAATCAATGCCGATATATCCCGCAAAGTATTTTGTTACTACAAGAGATCAAGTTAACAAAGCGATTGTGTCAATAGAAGAAGAACTGAGAGAGAGATTAAAATATTATTGGTCGCAGGAAAAATATGTTGAAGCTCAGCGGCTTGAACAGCGAACAAAGTTTGATATCGAAATGATGCGCGAGATCGGTTACTGTTCCGGAATAGAAAATTATTCCCGGCACATGGATGGAAGACAGCCCGGCTCACGTCCTTCATGTTTGTTCGACTATTTCCCGAAAGACTATCTATTAATAGTAGATGAATCGCATGTTACTATTCCACAAATACGGGGAATGTATAACGGAGATCGTTCAAGAAAAGAAGTTTTAGTTGAATACGGATTCCGGCTTCCATCGGCAATGGATAACCGCCCGCTGAAATTTGAAGAGTATGATGAATTAACAAACCAGGTTATTTATGTCAGCGCAACTCCGGCAGATTATGAATTTACACGAAGCAGCGGATCGTTCGTTGAACAAGTAATTCGCCCGACTGGCTTGCTCGATCCGGAGATTGAAATACGCCCGGTGAAAGGACAGATAGATGATCTGATCGGTGAAATTAGAAAACGCGTTGAGCTTAAAGAGCGGATACTTGTAACAACACTTACAAAAAAAATGGCTGAGGATTTAACAGATTATCTTGACAAGCTGAAAATAAAAGTCCGTTACATTCACAGCGAAGTGGAAGCGCTTGAACGTGTTGAAATTATCCGCGATCTGCGCATTGGTGATTTTGACGTTCTCGTTGGAGTGAATTTACTGCGGGAAGGTTTGGACTTGCCGGAAGTTTCTCTTGTTGCAATTATTGATGCAGATAAAGAAGGATTTTTACGAAGCGAACGCTCTCTAATGCAAACTGCCGGACGAACTGCGCGTAATGTTAACGGAAGAGTAATTATGTATGCAGATAAAGTTACCGAATCAATGCGCAAGACGATCGAAGAAACAAACCGGCGCAGAAAACTTCAAACAGAATACAACGAAGCGAACGGCATTACTCCTACGACAATTTACAAAAGCATTGAAGAGATCATGAATGCAACATCTATTGCAGATGTACGCAAGAGAGATCTGGAAAAAGAAGATGCAACGTTTCTGAAAGTTGCAGAGCCGGTTATTAGATATATGTCCAACGATCAGCGTAAAGAATTGCTTGATCAAATGACCGAAGAAATGCTTTCCGCAGCAAAAGATTTGGAATTTGAACGGGCGGCTAACTTGAGAGACGAGATAGAGAAGATGAAGAAATTGATTAAATGATGTTGGCGTGAAAGGAGAAACGTGAGACGTGAAAAGAGCCGATGATTAAAAAATAAGCGCCCCAAAAACAAGAGCGCTTTGGATTTATAACGCAAAAAAACTTTAACGCCTTCCCTTCGGGAAGGGTGGGGATGGGCAGTTATTTTAAAAATTTATCAAACACTTCAAGCAGATAATCATTTTTTGGACGATCAACAGTTGTTTGACTTACGTATTTGAATTTTAAAATTCCGTTTTTATCAAGCAGATATAATGAAGGAATATCTTGCTCAACTTTTGAACCGTTCCACTCTGTTGTAAATATTCCCAATGATTTTGAAACCGTTCTTGCAGAATCAATAAGTATCGGGAACGGAGTTGGCACCTCACCTTTTGTGAATTCATATTTATTAACAAAAAAGTTTTTAGCAAACTCTGATCTGCGCTTGCTCTGTTCGGTATTGTCCTTTGGCGTTTTCATCTGTTCGATGGAAACCATTTGATCCGGTAAAGCATCAATCCAATTGTGGATTGTGTTTTCGCTGAAAGAAATAACGTACAAAAATTCAAGATTATATTTCTCTTTGGATTTATTTGCAAGCGCCATCAACTCGGCATATTGATAGTTACAAATAGAGCACCATCTTCCTTCTGCGGCAAAAACACGCGGAAAAACTATAAGAACATTCTTTCCCTTAAAATCGGAAAGAGAAACTGTTTTGCCGTCGTATGTAGGCAAAGTAAAATTATTCATCGGCTGGTTTAACATAGCCGGCTGAATCTGCGCGGTTAACGATAAAGTTGTTACCAACACAATTACCGCTATATATTTTATTGCTTGTATGTTTCTCATTGTACCTCTCTTTGTTGGTTTGTCTTCTCTAAATATATGTAAAATTACTTTTTCTAATCACCTGTAAATGGAAAACAAAAAGGGAAAATTTTCTTGCCAGTTCTTTTCTATGTAATTAATTTGTTAATAACAAAAGGATATTAAATATGTTCATCGGACATTTTGGAGTTGGCTTAGCTGCAAAAAAGATTGACAGCAAACCGTCTCTAGGGACACTCTTTCTCGCATCACAATTTATTGATCTTCTCTGGCCCTCTTTTTGTTGATGGGAATCGAAAAAGTTCAGATCGAACCCGGCAACACAGCAATGACGCCGCTAAATTTCATTTCATATCCGTACTCACATAGTTTGTTTGGAGTATTTGTCTGGGCAATTTTATTAGGTGTGATATATTATATGTTGAAGAAAAATTTTAAAACTTCTCTTTTGCTGGGACTGCTTGTATTAAGCCATTGGATACTTGACCTTTTCACGCACCGTCCCGATCTGCAATTACTTCCATGGAGTGATTTCAAGATGGGTTTCGGGTTGTGGAATTCGATAGTACTTACAATAATTATTGAGGGATTTATTTTTATCCTTGGTGCATATTTTTATGTGAGCGTAACTAAATCCAAAAACAAAAAAGGCAGTTATGGTCTATGGAGTTTGTTGATCTTTCTAATTCTGATTTATGTTATGAACATTGTCGGTCCTCCCCCAACCGATGCTAATTTAAGTGCGATTGCAATTGTCGGACTGTTTCAATGGTTGTTGGTTGCATGGGGATATTGGATTGATAGAAATAGAAGCACTATTTCTAGTCAACAATTGTATTAATAAGCAGGGTTGCTTTTTAGAATTTGTTAAGATAAGTTGAATTGCAATTCGAAAGAGGAGAGTAAAAAGTGTGTGTAAGAAAAGGGAATAATCACAAAATCTGTTTTTTGCTTTTTCTATTTTTTATTTCACAAATAATCTTCCCGCAATCAAACAAATACGGACTTGTAATTCACGGAGGAGCGGGAACAATTCTAAAGTCAAATATGACTCCCGAAAAAGAAGCGGAGTATATTTCCAAACTTAACGAAGCGTTACAAACCGGATATAAAATTTTGGAAACCGGCGGTTCTTCTCTCGACGCAGTAGTTGCTGTTATAAACATCATGGAAGATTCTCCGTTATTCAATGCAGGCAAAGGCGCAGTGTTAACAGAGAAAGGAGTAGCAGAACTCGATGCTTCAATTATGGACGGAAAAACATTAAAAGCCGGGGCTATCGCAGGAATCAAACACGTAAAAAATCCAATTACACTTGCAAGATTGGTAATGGATAAATCGCCGCACGTTATGATGATCGGCGAAGGCGCGGAAGAATTTGCTAAAGAAAATAATATCGAGTTGGTTGATAACAGTTACTTCATTACACCGAATAGATGGAAGCAGTATCAAAGAATGAAAGAAGCTCAGGATAAAAAAATCAAAGAAGAAAAACACGGAACTGTTGGATGTGTTGCTCTCGATAAAAATGGAAATCTTGCTGCGGGAACTTCTACAGGCGGAATGATGATGAAAAAATTCGGTCGGGTTGGAGATTCTCCTATTATCGGAGCGGGCACCTATGCCAATAATAATACTTGCGCTATTTCTGGAACCGGACACGGAGAATATTTCATTCGTTTAAGTATAGCGAGGGATATTTCCGATTTAATGGCATATAAAAATTTATCACTTAACGATGCGGCTAATGAAGTAATAATGAAAAAACTGCCGCAGCTTGGCGGAGACGGCGGAATAATTGCAATAGATAAAAATGGAAACGTAGCCATGCCGTTCAATACAGAAGGAATGTACCGTGGATATCATATCAGCGGAGAGCAGTTGGTAATTAAAATTTATAAAGAATAAAACAAGACTTACAATTTTCGAATTACGAATTACGATTTTTGATTTTAACAACGATCGATAATTCGTAAATCGTAAATCATAAATCTTAAATCGTAATTAAAAGGAGATGCAATGGTTCTTCATGGTGAAGTTAATTATTTGGCAATTTTGCTTTGTGGGGTAATTGCAATGTTGCTCGGTTCTTTTTGGTATAGTCCTTTTATTTTTGGAAAAATATGGATGGAGTCTATGGATAAATCTGATGATGAACTTAAAAAAGATTTTAAGCCGCTTAAAACTTACGGACTAACTTTTATCAGTCATCTGGTTATGGCTTTCGGTCTGGCACAAATAATGACCTACATGGATGCATATTCAGTTCCGCAAGGGATTAGAGTTGCATTTCTCTGCTGGGTAGGGTTCACTGTTGCGCCGATGTTAATCAACACACTTTTCGAAGGGAAAAAAATAAAACTGCTTGGTGTTGATACTGGTTATCATTTAATAGTAATGCTTGTATTCGGAACAATTCTTGGCGCGTGGCCGGTTTAGGTTTATTTTTTATCTATAATATTTAACTGAAACGAAGCATTACAAATTTAATTTTGTCTTCAGAAAATATTTTTCGACTCATAAATTCATAATTACACATGAACATTAACCTTGTAGTCTTTGACCTAGACGGTACACTCGTTTCTTCGCACGAAACAATTTATAAAGCAACACTTCATTCACTTAAAGAAATAAATATTTATCCGAATATGCCGGGAGAGGATTTTTACAAAACAATCGGAATGCATTTCGAAGATATTTTTGCTCAATTTGGTTTTAGCGTGCCGGATTTCGAAAAATTTATCGGCATTTATAAATCAATTTATTTTGATTATATAAATTTATCGGTCGTTTATCCGGGAGTAAGCGAGGTCATAAATAAATTACACGGGAAAAATATCAAAACAGCTTTGCTTACAACAAAAGGGCAAGATCACGCGGAGATAATTCTGAAGCATTTTAATTTGAGCGATCAAATTGATTATGTTATGGGAAGAAGAACCGGCATAGCTCACAAACCCTCGCCGGAGCCGCTGATTAAAATATGTAATGAGTTAAATTCAGAGACCGCGGACACATTGATGATTGGAGATTCAGAGATTGACATTCGGTGCGGAAAAAATGCCGGGACTCAAACTTGCGCCGTTACGTACGGATATAGATCGGCAGAAGAATTGAAAAAAGAAAAACCGGATTTTATGATTGACAATATTCTCGATGTAGATTATATAGTTAATGGACAGAATAATTTTTGAGGAGATGAACCATGGATAGGAAGGGAAAAGTTACTACGAGCATAATTAATGGAATAGCAACAATTAATTTTATGCATCCCAAGAGTAATTCTCTGCCTTCAAAAATGCTTAGGGAAATCACCGAAGAGATCAACAAATTTGCAGAAGACAAGCACGCACACGTTATAATAATCCGCAGCGAAGGCGAAAAAGCATTTTGTGCAGGCGCCTCATTTGATGAATTACTTGAGATAAAAGATTTCAAGAGCGGCAAAGAATTTTTTATGGGCTTTGCAAGACTTATCAATGCAATGCGTAAATGTCCAAAATTTATTATAGCGCGCGTGCAAGGCAAAGCAGTAGGAGGAGGAGTTGGGATTGCGGCAGCAGCAGATTATACTATTGCTTCAAACGAAGCATCGGTAAAATTGAGCGAGTTGTTATTGGGTATCGGTCCTTTCGTAGTGGGTCCCGCAATAGAAAGAAAAATCGGGAAGACCGCATTCATCACAATGTCAATAGATGCGGAATGGCATGATTCGTTTTGGGCAAAACAAAGCGGACTATACACAAAAGTTTTTGCAAACAATCACGATCTGGACGAAGCCATTTCCGCGCTGGCAAAAAAAATAGCCGCATGTAACCTAGAAGCTATTTCACAAATGAAAAAAGTGTTCTGGGAAGGAACAGAAAATTGGGATCAGCTTTTAGAACAGCGGGCAGAGATCAGCGGGAAACTTATTCTAAGCGATTTCACAAAGAATTATATCAAAGCATTTAAAAACAAATAACGAAATTGATCAATAAAAGAAATACTCTAACTCCCAAGCTCTGGGTAAAAACTTACGCCGATCAGCTTTTCCGTTTTGCATCTTTGCGGATTAACGATAAAGAAGCTGCAAAAGATTTGGTGCAGGAAACTTTTCTGGCAGCATTAAGAAATGTTGATACATTTAAGGGAGAGATCTCCGAGAAGAATTGGCTTTATACAATTCTTAAAAACAAAATCATAGATCATTACAGAAAAAAAGCATCTTCGCTAATCTCACAACTTGAAGTTTCAAATAATGAGAGTGAATATTTTGATGAAGAAAATCACTGGATTAAAAACAGAATACCTAAGGAATGGCAAATTGATTATAACTCGACCCTTGATTCTAATGAGTTTTTAGAAATTCTTCAACAATGCATGAAGCGTCTTTCTGAGCTTTTAAAAATGGTTTTTGCGATGAAGTACCTTGACGAAAGAGAATCAGATGAAATTTGTAAGGAATTAAAGATAACAACGTCTAACTACTGGGTGATTTTGCATCGCTCAAAACTGCAATTGAGAGATTGTATTGAAAAGAAATGGTTTATTAAATGAATTCGTCTAAATTATTTATTACATGTAAAGAAGCGACACTATTTTCTATTAAGAGAGAGGAAAAAAGTCTTCCTTTTTCTGAAAGAATAAAATTATTTCTGCATTTAATAATCTGCGAGTTTTGCCGTTTATTCGATCGCCAGCACAAATTCTTATCTCTGCAAATAAAGAACCTACATTCCCACGATACGCTTACTGATCTTGATAAGGATCATATGCATCATCTTATCGAATCTGCCGCTAATCAAAATTAATTATTAATTGATTGTAAGGTTATTGCCGGCAGCACGTCTTTATATGTATCAATCAATTTTTAATCATTAAATAAGAGGGCACTCAATGCAAAATCAATATAAGAATACAAAACGCATTCTTTTAACAAGCTCAATTTTAGCAGGAGCTATTTTTGGAACAGGCACACCAAAAGCTCTTAACGCAGAAAATCTATTTAATTATAGCGGACTTGGTTCCGGATCAGAGCTCAGAACATTATTACTTGACACATCTCCGAACCGCAATTTAGAAATGAAGTGCGGAAACAAGAGTGATAACAAAGATCCTAAATCGAATGACTCTAAAGCGAAAGATGCAAAATGCGGCGATAAAAAAACGAGTGATTCCAAAGCTAAGGATGGTAAATGCGGCGAAGGCAAATGCGGCGATAAAAAAATGGGTGATGCCAAGGATCCAAAAGCAATGGATTCTAAAATGAAAGATGGAAAATGCGGAGAAGAGAAGAAAGATGGTAAAACAATGGATAAGAAGGAAATGAAAGACATGAAAGAGAACAAAGAATCAAAACCATCCGATTCAAAAAAATAATCAGGGAAATTAATTCTGCCTGCTAACTATTCGGTGGACAGAAAGTTTTTCATAAAGGAAATTCATATGGAAAGAAATAAACACGTTGGCGTTGGATTTAGAAAAGATTTTGCGGAAGAATTTCTTGAAGGAAAAGATTTAACCCCGTCATTCATTGAAGTCGCGCCGGAAAACTGGATGGGAATTGGTGGGTACTGGAAAAAAGTTTTTAAAAAAGTAGCGGAAAAATATCCAATCTATTCACACGGATTATCGCTTTCGATCGGCAATCCCGATCCCCTCGATTGGGAATTTCTTAAAAACGTGAAAGAGTTTTTACACGAGTATAATATCAAAATATATTCGGAACATTTGAGCTATTCAAAATGCAATAACGCACATCTATATGATCTATTACCAATTCCGTTCCGATGGGATGCTGTTAAACATATTTCGGATCGCATAAAATCAGTTCAAGATTTTTTAGAAAGAAAGATCGCAATAGAAATAGTTTCATACTATACGCCGGTTGCTGCAGAGATGAGTGAAGTTGAATTTATCAACTCTATTATTAAAGAGGCAGACTGCAATCTCTTGCTTGATGTAAACAATATCTATGTGAACGCATTCAATCACAACTATAACGAAAAGGAATTTATAGAAAATCTTCCGCTAGATAAGGTTGAGTACATTCACATGGCAGGTCACGAGCAAGTTGCGCCGGATCTTATAATTGATACTCATGGTGAACCTATAATTGATCCTGTGTACGAACTCTTTGATTTTACAGTTCAAAAACTTCCTAATGCTGTACCAGTTTTATTGGAAAGAGATTTTAACATTCCCGAATTGAAAGAACTTCAATATGAATTAAACAAATTAGAAAACATCTGTACAAAGGCATGGAGTTATGAACACGCATTTGCATAATTATACACAGACACAACAAAGCCGGTTAGCCGGTTACTGCAGAACAGGCAAATTAAATTCTATTGATGGATTAACAGAAAATCGCGTACACCATTATAGAGGGCTAGTTTATAATGTTGTTGATGACACGCTTCAATCAGCATTTCCTTTAACATTTGATTTATTGTTAGAAGACGAGTGGAACGAAATTGTTCATTATTTTTTCAGCACTCACAAATGCCAGTCAAACTCAGTTTGGAAAATGCCGCATGAATTTTATCAGTTTATTGAAAGCTGCAAAAGCGAGCTCAAAAATAAATATCCTCTTCTAACAGAACTGTTATTGTTTGAGTGGCTGGAAGTTGAATTGTATATGATGGAAGATAAAATTATACCTACTACAAAATCGGAAGGTGACCCGGTAAACGATATAATAGAATTCAATCCCGAGTTTAAACTGTTGCGATTAAGCTATCCGGTTCATCTTAAAAATCCGAACCAAATTATTTCTGAAGATAAAGGAGAATATTTTGTTCTAATTTTTCGCGAGCGGGAGAGCGGAATGATTCAATTCATCAATCTATCCATGTTCTTCACCTGGACGATTGAAAAAATTAACATTGAGGCGCTGCCGCTAAAAAATGTATTAGAGGAGGCGGAAAAAATCTTCAAGATTGATTATCAAACACTATTAAAAAATACTCTTCCCTTTTTCGAGGAGTTGAAAAACAAACAGTTTATACTTGGATACAAAGATGAAAGAAAATGGAATTATTAAACTTTATAGATCGGCAGTCGCGGCAATTCAGAAAGCAAAGAATTTACCGCTTTTGTTTATGAGGTTGGTTCTAGCATACGGATTTTACACAACCGCTTCAATGAAATGGCAGAACATTTCCGGTGTTGCTGAGTGGTTCGGTTCGTTGGGAATTCCTATGCCGGTATTTAACGCTTATCTTGCCGCATTAACCGAAGCAGCCGGAGTTATTCTTTTAACACTTGGCTTAGCAACACGACTTATCTCAATTCCTTTAATGATAACAATGATTGTGGCTATTGTAACAGTTCACTGGGGTAACGGCTTTGAAGCCGGAAACAATGGTTTCGAGATACCACTGTATTACATAATTATGCTCTTTGTTCTATTAGTGAACGGTGCCGGAAGAATTAGTGTTGATTATTATACCGATCGTATTCTAAAAAAAAGAACAATTCATTAAGAACCATTAAATATTACTATACTCAATGAAATCAAAACTGATAATTATATTTTTAATACTTACAATGTTCTCACAATCCAAAGGACAAAATAATATTGATTTTTCAATTTCTCTGCTAAGTGATGAAAAAGTAAAACTCAGCGAAATCTATTCTAGCGGACCAACACTCGTTACCTTTTGGGCGCTTTGGTGTAAACCATGCCGAGCTGAAATGAAGATTCTGAACGAGTTATATAAAAAATATTTTTCACAAGGTTTTAATATACTTGCAATAAACCAGGACACACAACGAAGCAGCGAGAAAGTAAAATCGTTTGTTGAATCAATCGGGGTTGAATATATGGTTGCCCTCGATCTAAACAAAGAATTTTCGGAAATGTTCAATGTGCAGGTAATTCCTCTTTCCTTCTTGTTCGATCGAAACGGGAAAATTGTCTATCGGCATACCGGATATTTGCCGGGGGATGAGCATGGGCTTGAAGAGGAGGTCAAAAAAACCTTGAATGAGAAATAAATGTTGAAAAAATATTTTTACATATTTTCACTATTAGTTTTCACTCAAGTAAGTGCTCAGATAGATTTTTCTGCATCAAACCTTTTGCGCTACGGCAGCGGTGAGCGGTCAATCGGATCTCTTAAAAACAATTTCATGTACCGCGAGAATCTCACGGACTTAAGAATAAGACTGCCGGAAAAGATAATTTTTGGCGCCCGCTTACTCTATGATAGTCCACCCGAAACAGGAAAAAGTTTTAAAGGAATCAGCCGAAGGTTTGTAGAATATAAAAGTGATAACCTTGAGTTACGATTAGGCAATATGTCCGAGTTGTTTGGTAAGGGTTTGGCACTAAACTTATTTGAAAACAGAGGACTTGCTTACGACACCTGGCTTGATGGATTAAAGGCGAAGTATAGTTTTGGAAATTTCAAGACAACATTACTTTATGGAAAAGTGAACTTCTTGGATTCAACCAGCTTTTATAGAACTGAAGATTACACACTTTTAGGAGCGAACACAGAATACAAGTTCAGCAAGACCACTTCTTTCGGCTTATCGTTTGTGAGAGCGAAAGGAAAAATAGAGCGACCACAAATTACCGACGAGTTAAAAGCGGAAATTGGCGAATTATATTTTTCAGTAAAGAACGGCAACTTCGGTTGGTTGGTTGACTTCTCTCATAAATGGACCGGTGTAAAAAATGGTGATTCATATAAAGGATATGGAATTTATTCTGTGCTGAATTATACTGCCAACAGTTTGGGGTTAACACTTGATTATAAAAATTATCGTTATGATGAGCGGGATCCGTTTGAACGTAATGATTTTACACGGGTCACAAGAATGCTTCCATTTCAAAATCCTCCTACGGTGATGAAAGAACACAGCTACTTATTTCTTTCACGATCAATTCATGAAATAGATTTCAATGATGAAGTGGGAGTGCAGTTGGAAGTGTTCTATTCTATTAATGAAGACACGCATCTAAATTTTAACGGAAGTATTGCAAGCCGTCATGATTTCTATAATTACAGACCAAACGCTTTTTCGTTCAATAAAGAAATACGCGCGGCGAATTATATCCCTTCGCTAGACGACAAATATTCACCCTTCAAAGAAATGCTTATTGAAGTTGAGCACTCATTTAACAAATCAACAACGCTTACCCTTGGAATAGCCGGTCGGTCAAAAGTAACTTACAATGATTTTACAGGAGACAACGGAACTCATAAAATCAGATCAACCGTAATTCCATTTCTTCTTCAGCAGACTATCTCTGAAGATTACTCTGCCACAATTCAATATGAATATGAGTCGGTCTTCGATAATTTTAATTCAAGCCAGAACGAATTTTCAAATCATTTTATTGCGTTGATTGGGAATATCTATTCTAAGGTTATGCTTGGTTTTAGATACGAATTCACTACAAACACAAACGAAGTCTCGGGAAAAAAAGATTGGTTTACAATTGAGGGGGGCTATCGAATAACCGGCGCTCATAACATTTCAATTTCTTATGGGAGAGAGCGTGGTGGTCAAACATGTTCCAATGGTGTATGCCGCTACATTCAGCCGTTTGACGGAATTAGAATAACTTTACTAAGTAATTTTTAAGAGGAAGCCATGAAAAAATATATATATGTATTTCTGCTTATTCCGTTTATTCTTTTTGCGCAAGACTATAATCGGAACATCCTTGTTGAGGTAATGACGAACTCACATTGTGTCTTATGTCCCGCAGCGCACAATGCAGTAGATTCGTATTTATCGTCAAACCAAAACGCCAGCCGGGTTAAACTAATCTTTTACCATATGAATTTTCCTTATCCGGATGATCAGTTAAATGTTGCCAATACTTTGGATGCATCAGCTCGGAACAGTTATTATGGTCCTTTCAGTGGAACACCACAAACATTTTTTGATGGAAAGATCGCGTCTACTAACTATAGTCAATGGACGTCTTTGATTGATAGCAGGCTTGCGGTAAAAACTCCGATTGAGATAAAACTTTCGGGCACACAGAATACCGGCACATTGAGCGTTGCTGCAGATGTAACGACCGCACCCGGTTTTAGTGCCAATGATTTAAGTATTCAATTTGTTTTAGTGGAGAACGTAAATTATTCCGGCAGAAACGGAATAAGCTTTCATAAAAATGTTATGCGGACTATTGCGGGTACACCGAATGGAAAAAGTATTACCTCGGTCTCTCAGAAAATAAATTCGACGATTCAGATCTCTCCTTCCTTTGTAAAGGAAAACCTTGGTGTTGTTGTATTTGTTCAAAGGACGAGTACCAAGGAAGTGCTCCAATCAGAGTATATTTCTTATCAGAATTTAGTTGTGACAGATGTGAATAAGCAGACACTTACTACTCCTTCGTCATTTGTTCTACATCAGAATTATCCAAACCCATTCAATCCATCAACTCTTATAAACTACGAGCTGCCCGAGGCGGGAAATGTGTCTTTGAAAGTTTATGATATACTCGGCAATGTTGTAGCAACTCTTGTAAATGATTTTAAGTCGGAAGGTGTTCATAATGTAACATTCAACGGAGCCGGATTATCAAGCGGAGTATATTTCTACGAGCTGAAAGCGGGAAGTGTTAGTCGTTACAACAAGATGCTGCTTCTGAAATAAATTATAAAAATATTTTTAAGGATGCGTAAAATGAAAAAAATGATCTTTATTCTTTTGGTAATTATACTTGTTCAAGTAAAAGTATCAGCCCAATGTTCGGATGCCGGAATCTGTAGTTTGGGCGGAAACAGCCATGCTCAAAAAGCAGATAACATAATTTCGGTTTTATACTCGTATGGAACGAGCGGAAAAGGCGACGATCTTAAGTTTAACTCTATAAAAGTCTCTACTCGTTTTCGGGTTTTTGAAGAAGTTGATTTAGACCTCTCTCTTCCATACAACTTTATTGATGGTCCCATGGGCTCTGTAAACGGCGTTGGTGATTTATTGGTAAACTTGAAAAGGAATGTTCAAACTTCTTTAAGTTCAAGCATTGGTTTATCTGTTGGAATGAAGCTGGCAACCGGGAAGACAAATGAAAAAAACTTGCCGCAATCATATCAATCAGGATTGGGAACAAACGATATTCTGTTTGGTGTGGATTACTCCATTAATAATTTTTCAATTGGAGTCGGATATCAGATCAGTAGTGGGCGGAGCGACAATGGCACTGACCGACTTAGGAGAGGAGATGATTTTCTAGTTAGAGCGGGATATACCAAAATATTTGAGAATGATTTTCTGGTTGGTGCGGAACTCTTGATCATCAAGCGAATGCAAGAGTCTTCCGTTTTAACAACGGGTAATATTATATCAGGGGCTGAATTTGTTGATGTTGACGGCAGTGATCAGCTTCAAGTAAATTTGCTTGGAAAGATATTGAAAAGCGTATCCGAATCTTTGAGACTGGAAGCAGTTGTTGCGGTTCCATTTTTAAAACGAGATGTGAATATTGATGGTTTGAAGAGGTCTTTTTCGTTATCATTAGGCGCTATTGTTTCGTTATAGAATAAGTTGAAAAAAACAGATAATTCATGATCCCGCCCTTATCAATTTCTATTCTTTTTGTTAATTTCAAGTATTCGTAATTCTTATTCAATTAACAATTAGTGGAATATGGTTGCCAAATTAAAATATCATCACCCCGGAATTCCCACCAAGGAAAAACGTGAAGGTGAAATCTCTCTTCCTGAATTCAAAATGTATTTTTCCGGTTACGACACAAGTCCATATAAAATTGAGTGGATGCGTTATGAACAAGATTCTCCAACGCCGGAACTTGTAAAAACCGTTCCGCACATTGCGTTTGAAGTTGATGATTTATATGAATCATTAAAAGGGAAAAACATTTTAATCGAACCTAATAGTCCCTCACCCGGTGTTATGGTTGCATTTATTGTTGATGATGACGCGCCCGTTGAATTTTTACAAATTGATAAATCAATAGTTGAAAATATCTGAGAAGAGAATTGAAAAAACTTTTTCTTATTACCGCAGCATTAATCATTATAACACATGTTTCGTACGCGCAGAAAATAAAACCGAATACCGATTCAGTTATTGTAGCAAGAGCATTTAAGGGCCACACCGGGGCTTTCATATTATTCGACAAAGATAAAAAGAAATATTTCAGCTATAATGAATCAAGATGTTCGGAAAGATTTTTACCTGCATCAACTTTTAAGATTCCCAATTCGTTAATAGCATTAGAGACAGGTATTGCTGCGGATGAAAATTTTGTAATTAAATGGGATGGCAAGAAACGCCGGAATGCGGATTGGAATCGCGACCACACATTGAGTTCAGCAATCAAATATTCCGTTGTTCCATACTATCAAGAATTAGCAAGACGAATAGGAAACGATCAATATAAAAAATGGCTGGACGCAATTAGTTATGGCAATCAAGTTATAGGAGAGAATATAGATTCATTTTGGTTGGATAATTCACTTAAAATTTCCGCCGATGAACAAATAATATTTATGAAACGTTTTTATGATTACAGGCTTCCATTTTCAAAAAGAAATGTGGATATAGTAAAAAAGATTTTACCGGAAGAAAAGTATAAACATTCCATCCTGAAATATAAAACGGGAACAGGGACTAAAGAGGACGGTGTTTTTTTAGGCTGGCTTGTGGGTTATGTTGAAAAAGAGAAAAATGTTTATTTATTTGCTTTCAATATTGAGGCAAAAACATTTGATGAAGTTCGTAAACTAAGAGACGAAAAATCTAGGAGTATCTTAAAACACTTGAAAATTATAGAATAAATTATGAATGTTGAATTATGAGTTTTGAATAGGGGGACGAATGGAAAAACCGAGTTTAATTCAAGAACGAAGTTTTGAATTTGCACTTGAAATAATTAGACTTTATAAAGAATTAGTAAAACAAAATGAATTTGTACTTTCAAAACAAATATTAAGAAGCGGGACTAGCATAGGTGCTAAAGTTGAAGAGGCAACAGCAGGACAAAGCAAGAAAGATTTTATTATGAAAATGTCCATAGCCTCTAAGGAAGCGAGAGAAACAAGGTATTGGATTAGATTGCTTTCAGTTAGTGATTTTATTAAAAAAGACTATTCAAGACTACTTAAAGAAATTGAGGAAATAATTAAAATTCTAACCGCAATTGTAAAAACATCACAAAAAAATCTTAAAGCTAACTCATAATTCATAATTAATAACTTAAAATTATGTCTCAGTTTTATTTATCTGAAATCAACATATACCCCGTTAAATCCCTCGGCGGAATTTCATTACAAGCTTCTGAAGTAACAGACCGCGGATTAAAACATGACCGAAGATGGTTGATAATCAATAACGAAGAAAAATTTATTACACAGCGAACACACCCTCAATTAGCATTGATCAAGACAAAAATCAACGGTAATAAATTAATCTTAGGACATAAGACGAAAGATATTTCACCGCTTGTAATTCCTATTCATCACGAAAGCGTTGAAACTGTTTTAGTAAGTATTTGGCACGATATTGTTGAAGCGCGTATTGTTGGTAAATATGCCGATGAATGGTTAAGCGAGGCACTAGGCATTAAATGCAGACTGGCTTACATGCAAGATGAAACACAACGGCCCGTAGACCGGGCATTTGCCGCAGATAACGAAATTGTTAGTTTTGCCGACGCATATCCATTCATGATGATGGGCCAATCATCTTTGGATGATTTGAACAGCCGTCTTAAAGAAAAATTACCGATGAACAGATTCAGACCAAATTTTGTTTTCAGCGGTGGCGATCCTTTTGATGAAGACAAATGGAAGAAGATCAAAATAGGTGAAATAATCTTTAATTTAGTAAAACCTTGCTCACGCTGTGTGTTAACTACTGTAGATCAAAACACAGCAGAAAAAAGCGAAGAGCCGTTACGAACACTCTCTACTTACAGAAGTGTTAACAACAAAATTTACTTTGGGCAGAATCTTTTACACGAAGGAAACGGCACATTAAAAGTCGGGGACGAAATAAAAATATTGGAGTTGAAATAAATGCCTACAATTTATGATTTACTAACCGGTGCGCCGGCAATTAAGGCAAGAGGAAGACATTTACTAGCAGATTTTGACAAACTCAAATCAAGCAACCAATGACGCTTGATACTTGATGCTGGATTCTTGATTCTTGATTCTTGATTCTGGATTCTGGATTCTTGATTCTGGATTCTGGAAGCTGGATTTTGGATTTTGGATTATAGATCAAGTATCCAGTCTCCAGGAACTTTAAGGAACCGAATGATAACGACATCAAAAAGAATTACAATTTCTAAAACAGCACGCTACTATATAATGGGTAAACCGTCCGCAAAAATTAATTCGGTTTGGTTTGTGTTGCACGGATATGGTCAGCTTGCAGAAGATTTTATAAAATATTTTGAACCGATAAAAAACGAAACCACATTAATCATAGCTCCCGAAGCATTAAATAGATTTTATGTAAAAGGATTTAGCGGAAAAGTTGGTTCTGCGTGGATGACGAAAGAAGATCGAGAGAATGAAATTAAAGATTATGTTAATTATCTCGATTCAGTTTACGAGGAAGTAATCAAGTTAGGTTTGTTATCAAAAGCCAAAATAACAATTCTCGGATTTTCACAGGGAACAGCAACGGCATGCAGATGGATCACACAAAGTAAACTCAAAGTGGATAGGTTAATACTATGGGGCGGCGGAATACCGCCGGACGTAGACCTTGAATCATCGAAAGAATTATTTAATTCGATACAACTAACTATTGTAGTCGGCGACAAAGACGAGTTTATTACTTCCGAGCAAATCGAAAAGGAAGAGCAGCGCTTGAAAAAAAATAATATTAAATATTCTTTGATACTTTTTGAAGGCAAACATCTTATAAAGAAGGAAGTTCTTTTAAGATTATTTCGTTAATAGTAACAAACAAGAAAGAAGGGAAAGAAAATGGCAAATGTTCTAAACTGGTTTGAAATTCCGGCTCTTGATCTTGAGAGAGCTATAAAATTTTATTCTGATATTTTTTCTTATCCGTCAATGTATAAAATGGATCTTGGCGGTCTTCAAATGGCAATATTTCCTATGGAGGGAGAAGGAGTTGGCGGATCTCTTTGTAAACATGAAGAGTACAAACCATCCGCCGAGGGATCGCTCATTTATCTAAATGCAAATCCCGATCTAAGTATTCCTCTTTCCAAAGTAGAAAATGCTGGAGGCAAAGTATTAATGCCGAAGAAACAAATTTCACCGGAGATTGGGTTCATGGCTTTGTTTATAGACAGCGAAGGAAATAGAGTGGCATTACATTCTAATAAATAAGTTTTGTAGAGACGATGGGCACATTGTCTCTACTCAAACAAATTACAAATTATATTTTTTCTCTAAATCTTTCGCCCTGTAAGTAAGACGGTCGTTTTCCATATCGTCAATAACAGCCAGCAAAGTTTTTACTTTTGATTTATCAACACTCTGCCGCAAATAAATTTCTATAAGGTTTTTAACAGCGGAGTATTTATCACGATTGTCGGCGGCATTAATTGATCTCTTAAAATATTGTTCGGCGTTATCGAATATATTTTTTTCAAAATAAAATGAACCGAGCAATAAATTGAATTGATCTTCAAATCCTTTTGCTTTACCGAAATTAGGTTTTGATTTAATATAGCTTTCAATAACTGCGGCAGATTTGTCGGAGGCAATTTGAACAGAAAGATCGTGAAGCCATTTACTTTCCCTCTCGTTATTCTTAATAACCGCGAATAATTCTTTGTAGCGGTCGTTTAAGGCAGTCTCATATTTTTCGACTTTTGGATTATCTCCAATCAGCCAGCTATTATAAACTATAATAAAGCGGACAGCCGCCGCACCGCCGCGATACAATTTTTTTTCGTTTTCCAGCGCCTTCTCACCGAATTGAACAGCTAGTTCTGAATTACCTTTAAGTTCATTAAAGCGCGCCTTCGCATAATAATCAACAAGATCTTGTTTGTCGTTATTAATTATTGTTTCTGCTTTTTTAAGATTTCCGATATTCATTAATGTTTGGCTGTAAGCATTAAGAGTCCGCTTGTTTTTGGGAAACTGGTCCAAGAAAGTTTCAAAATAATTTAGAGCGGCATATTCATTTCCTTCTAAGCTTGCATACACTTCAATTAATGTTAGAGCAGATTGACCAAAAGTTAATTTACCTTTATCATATGCAGTACGAAGCTGTATCAATCCCTTTTCTCTATCTCCCGAGAAACCCAGAATGCCTGCTACAAAACTTGTAATACCGCTTAAACGGTCCGCGTAATAATTCAGCATTCCTAAAACTAAATACGCATCATAAAATAGCGGATCGGTTTTTAAAATATCTTCCATAATGTTTTTTGATTTTAATCCGCTTTTGAATGCGCTCCACCACGAACCGTCAATTCCATAAATGCGCCCCAGAAATGCATAGATGGTTCCATAATAAAATTTGTTTTCTGTATTTAGTTTATCGTTGTCAAACTTATCAATAATGCTTTCACAGTAATCAATTATTTCTTTGTTAAGAAGTTTTCTGCCCTCATCGCGTTTATCCGGATCCAATTCCGCAACTCTTTGGTAGTACTCTAATATTTTTGTATTGATTAAATAATAATAATACTTAGGTGAGTTGGGATTTATTTTAATCTGCTCTAGAGATAATTTTTTAGCCTGATCAAACTCCTCGTTAAATGTGTGGGAAATTATTTGCAGATCAATTTGTGTTGGCTCGTAAGGTTTAGCGGAAAGAAGAGTGCTTAAGAAAAAAAGAAACAGTAACTTTTTCATAAAAAAACCATAGCAAGTGTTTTAATGTAAACATCTAATTATGGGAATCAAAATAATCAAAGTTAATAAAGGAATCTTCACAGAAAATGTTTTTTATTCAAAATAAACAGTTTAAACGGGCGGAACTTTTATCTGTCTATACAATAAAACAGTTTGTATTACGTTTACAGAATTAGAAAACAGAGTTTTATGAGCGCGACTCACGAGCAAACTTTAATTGAAAAATGCCGAAACGGAGAAACCGCCGCATTCGGACCATTAATAAAAAATTATAGGAAACAATTGTTCTCCTATTTACTAAGACTTAGCGGCAACAGAGAAGATGCGGAAGATTTATTTCAAGAGACATTAATTAAGGGTTGGAGTGGAATAAAAAAATATTCCGAACAACAAAAATTTTCTTCCTGGTTGTTTACGATAGCGCATAATACGGCAATGGATAAATTGAGAAAACGGAATAAGGAAACTATGATCACCGAAACAGAGCCCGATGAATTGAGTCACACAAGCGATCCGCATAAAGAATTGATCGGGAAAGAGATTAGAAACAAAATTCAGAAAGCCGTAGAAGTTTTACCTTTCAAACAGAAGGAAGTTTTCTTGTTAAGAGTAAACAGCGGAATGAGTTTTAAGGAAATAGCACAAGCTACAAATGAACCGTTGAACACCGTGCTGTCTCATATGCATTACTCTGTTAAAAAAATAAAAAGATTATTATGGAGCGAAAATGAGTAACGATGGAAAAATGATTTGCAAAGAATTCGAAAAAGAAGTCTACCTTTATTTAGACAACGACTTATTAACGGATAGAAAAGAATATTGGAGACAACACATAGCTAGCTGCAAAACTTGCGACTCTTTAATAAGCGACGTTGAAATTATTTTAGATAAAGCATGTGTAGAATTAACGGAAAATTTACTTGATGCAAAGTTCGATAAAATTGTTGAACAAGCAGTTCGAAAAAAGAGATTTAAAATTGCAGAATGGCTTTTTCCGCAGGGAACAGCAAAAGAAAAATATGCATTCTCGTTAAAGCTTGCCGTTGTAGGAGTGCTGGCAGCGATTGCAGTTGTAATTTCATTAACCACGAATCAACCCAACACAGTTAAGACAATCTCAAACGAACTGCTCGATTGGGAAGGGGAAAAAATAACATTACAGATCAATGAATTGAAAAGTAAAATAAATCTAATTCACGAGGATGAGTGGGATAAACAAATTATGATTCTCGACCAGAGAATGAAAAACCTCGAGAAAGAATCGGACAAGTTTTCATTTAACTAAAAGGAGAAAACCAAAATGAAAAAATTATTAACACTAATTATTTTTACGGTTTTTGCAATACCATCCGTAAAAACATTAGCCCAGACATCAAACAATGATGCAGCAGTAGCTCAGGTTTACAACGAATTAGTACGAGTGCAAGGTAAAGAAATGAGCAAGGAAGAAGAAGAAAGACTTCTCAAAACTATTCCCGATGAAATAAGAACAAAGCTCGAAGAAGTAAAGAAGCTGAACAAGAACAAGTATTATGAACTTCTTAGAAGGTTTCCATATGGGGTTGCATCTTACAGCGGTATTGTTGAGGGACTAATAGGTTCACAGCCAGATCAAATTAAACAGAAAGAACTTGAGGTTGATGTTGAATTGTTGTCGCTTAAATACAAAAACAGCGATGCGTCTGTACAATCAAAATTAAAGAGCGATCTCTCAGCTAAACTGTCGGAACTTTTCGAAATCCGGGAAGCACAAAAAGAAAGGGAGGTAAAGAAATTGGAAGAAAGATTACGAGAACTGAAGGAATCTCTTCAGGCACGCAAACAAAATAAAAATGAAATTGTTCAACGCAGAATTCAAGAACTACTTGGTGATTCAAAATATTTGAGATGGGAATAAAAAGCCCCTCACCCCGCCAAAAAAAACGGCGGGCAGGCCCAACCCTCTCCCCAAAAGGGAGAGGGAATTGTTTATATCTCACCTCTCACCTCTCACTGTTCACCTTTTCCAGCGCTTCAAAATATTTTCTAATAAGATCTTCGTAATCTTTCTTATATCCTTCGCGGATAGCTTTCAACAGCCCATCTTTCAATTTATTCTTTCCTTCTTCGGTATTAAGAATTAAATCGGGCGGTGAATTGCGGTTATAATCTTTCCCGGAAGAAGATTTTCTATCTTTCTCATAATCGCGTTCGTTCATTGATATCTGCGCATCAAGTAATTTTGATAAAATCTTTTCCTGCTTCTTGACAAGATCATCGTTCATTTTTTCCGATTGAAGATTTGTAACTACTTCTTTCATCTCACTTAAGATTTTTTCAAGATTTGATGCAAGACGCTTCGATTGCCCCGCTTCTTTAGCTTCTTGATTCATTTGCTCAAGCGATTTGCGTATCGCTTCCTGTTGTTGTGCAAGCCGCTGCATTTGCGCCATCATCCCTTGAGTCATTTGTCCTTGATTCATCATCTGCGTAAGTTGATTCAAATTCATTTGCTGTTGTGAAAGCTGCTGCAGTTGCTGCATTAAACTCATCATACCGCCGCTCTTTCCGCCGCCGCTCATCATTTGATCCATTGCGCCCTTCATCAAACTTGCGGCTTCATTCAATGATGCCATTGCATTTTTTTGCAATTGTGCTGCCGTCGGTCCTTGCTGGTTTTGCATAGCGTTTATTGATTGCTGCATATTAGTTAATGCCTTTCCGAGCGCTCTGCCCATTTCGGGAGTAATTGCAAAAGTTTTTTGTGAAAGGTCGTTCATCTTCTGTAATACTTTTCCAAGATTGTTTTGTATATCGTTCTGATCGCGGGAGTTTTTAGAGAACTCATTTGAATATGGACTAAGCTGTTCTGTATTGTTCTTTAAGCTTTCCTGATCTTTGGA
>Ga0209514_10001518_pt1 | contig 39546 bp, 32 predicted proteins | sample Subgrocontami58m_FD_187452 | JGI IMG/M metagenome (GOLD analysis project Ga0209514, IMG submission 187452) | Subsurface groundwater microbial communities from S. Glens Falls, New York, USA - GMW37 contaminated, 5.8 m (SPAdes) (version 3) | ecosystem: Environmental > Aquatic > Deep subsurface >...
GGTTTCTTCGCTTCCAAGGGATCCACCAGAAGAGTAACAACCGTCATGCTATGACAGAATACTGCCTGCATTGTGATAAGTTGTTTTTGCATGCACCCTAAGTCTCCGACGGGCAGCCGTCAACTCGGGCTGGCTGCTTAACCAAACTAACGAAACGCTTCCCACCTCCATGACAAGGCGCCTCCTCAGATGAAATTTCCGCGGATGGCTGTATGTTTGCAGTGTGTGTTGAAAAGCGCGCCGGCGCACCCGGAACCCACGACACGAGCCGCACCTCTCACCTACTCGTCCGATGGGCCTCTTGAGACGTCAGCGGCTACACCTTCTCACCATGAACATGCTTACAATCGATGAACGCGGGGTAGTTATTACTTGCCCCCAATGCGGCGGACGCAATCGGCTGGCTTACGACCGGCTGGGCGAGAGCTTCCGTTGCGGGAAGTGCCGCACGGAATTGCCTCCGCCGTCTGAACCGATCGAGGCGCGGAGCGAGAGCGAGTTTGATATGATTATCGCGCGGGCAGCGGTTGCGGTGCTGGTGGATTTTTGGGCGCCATGGTGCGGTCCTTGTAAAATGCTGGCGCCCGAGCTGGTCAAAGTTGCCGCCGAAGCGGCCGGCCACTGGCTGATTGTGAAGGTGAACACAGAAGACCTTCCAGAAGTTGCGCAGCGCTTTCAGGTGAGCGCCATTCCATTGCTTGCGCTCTTTAGAAACGGACGAGAAGTGGCGCGACAATCCGGCGCCCGACCCGCGGCCGCCATTCGAAGATTTATCGAACAAACCATTTGAAATCCTCGCCGGCGCGAGTTCAAACGCAATCATGTTTTCGATTCCGAGCAAGAAGCGAACTTATTGCGAACACAGCCGGTAGAATTTGCACGGGCCGCTCACCTGCCCGGTGCAGGGCGAATTCTCGCCATTGATTACGTCCGTCCAAACCGGATTGCTCAGGGTAGGCGTCGATTGGAGTTTCAAGCCCATCCCAGTCCACGTGAACGTTAGGATGTTTCCGTTCAGCCCCACATGCAGAATCGGGTTGTTCGGCGGCAATGGGACGGCAGCTCTGGCCCGGAAAGTTTTCAGCGCGCCGGGGCTGCCGGGATCGTTCAACAGCGATTTGCTCCCATTTGGCTCGATGCTGAACCATTCGCAATAGGCGTCCCCGGTCCCGTGAAACCAGAGCAAACGCAGGGGATACACTCCCGCAGCGGGCACGGCAAAGCCGAACATGTTGTCGTTTCGCGAGCCCCCAACTCCCGTTTCGCCCAAGCTCGTAAAATGATGGCTCTGGAGGGTCACATTAACCGACTGACCGGCTCCCAGGGCTGCGTGCAGCGCATGGCCCGACTGGAAATTGATCATCACCGCTGGGATATCCAAACCCTGAGCTCCACCGCCCATTTCCATGATCATGTCATCCGGGCCGTGGTTTTCAGAGATGATCACCGCAGCCGCTCCCGCCTCCGCCGCATAACGGATCTTCTCCGCGAACGTGTTCGCGCCCCGGTCAATCAACACGATATTTCCGTGAACGGCTGCCGGGTTCGTCAGCTGACCGCTGCCATCGAGCGGGTCCGCCTCGACGACGTTTCCAGTGATCGGGCCGAGGTCCGCGAGCTGTGGCAAGGGCGGTTTGAATTTCGCTTCGATGGCAAACACGTTCGACGCCATAGTCGCCGGTGAATTTATCCTCACGAGCTTCACTGGGTAATCCTGATTCGTGGCGCTCGACACCCGAAATCCGTAATCGCTGTTGACCCCGATGCGGTAATAACCAGCTTGAGGAAATTCCGCGTACGTTAATATTTCCGCCGTGACGTAATCTGCCGCGGGGTCGTCACTGAGTTTACTCACCGGCACTCCGGGGATGGGCTGATCCGGATACTGGGGTTGGCGGAAGTCGCCCGTATCGCCCGAGCCACCGTAATACAAGGCGGCATGGTTGAAGTTGATCACGTTGGTGATCGCCACCCAACCGTCCTCGCCCGCCAAATAGGTCAGCATGGCCGGAAAACCCGGGATGTTTGCATTGTAATTGTACACGAAAGCCTCGCGATCCCTGTACGGATCCATTCCGCCGGCCAGATTCATTTCAGCTTGGGCAATTGTGTCCGACCAAAAATTTGTTGCGCTGGCCGAAACCGTCTGGACCAGGCGATACCGGAAGCCGGGTTGGGTGGAATCGCCAGAGCCCAATTTCGTCCCCAGCCCGGTTTCGAGGGACGGATAGTCAATCACCGTAAAAGTCCAGCTTCGGGTGTAACGGTTCGGGGGCGTGGCGATATCCTGGAAATTCAGCGTTGCGGTGTGGGTGGAGCGCGGAGCAAACAGGGGCGACTGGATATAAACAATCACCGTTTGATTATTGGCGTCGCGACTGAGGGTTGCAGCCACCGCTGCCCCATCGACTGATAACATGAACGAGTTCGTGTCCAAACCCGCCGCCTCGCTGGCTACAACCACCTGGATCAGGTCCGGGTTGGCTGCCAGGGCGCCCGGCAAAGGAAGCACGGAAACCAAGTAGTGTGGGAATCGTGCATCATCGAATTGGTCCGGACTCAACACGCCCGAGGTCAGGCGCAAACGATCCAGCAAGCCGACATAATCCAGCCCATTTTCCGGGTCAGAACCGAGAAAGCAATTCCCGCCGGATTGAGAGAAATCGACGCCATCGCTGTAAGGAATGGTGTCCTCCAGCAGGCCATCGACATAAAAACGGAGCCCCTCGCCATTTTCATGAACGATGGCCAGATGGTGCCACCCGGCATCATCCGGAATGATCGCCGCAGAAGTAATATAATCCCGCAGGTTCACACCCAAATGGCGATCCGAAGTGACGAAACAAGAAATCGCGCCGCCAGGACCGTAACTGGCGAAAAATGCCGAGAGGTAGCGCGGTTGCGGGCCGAATTTCGCCCAGCTTTGCCAGGTGAATGAAGGATCGTTTGGATCGAGTCGGATGACCGTATTGGGGTCCGACGCCGTCACGATTTGGTCGGCTCCGAACTGCAAGGCATAGTCGCCGGTGTTGCCCGAAGGCGTGTCGCTGACAAACTGGGGCGTGGTGATCGCCGGCAAAAACTGGCTGCTCGGCCAGAGGGGCCGCGGCGGTGAAACGGCGCTGGTAAACGGGGGGTTGGGCTCGTCGAAATCATACGCGACCCGGGTGCTAGCAGCAGTCGGTTTCGGCGAATTGGCAACACTGTCCAGTTGGTCAGGCCTCAAGCCGGCCCCATCAATGCGAAAACGGTCTATCTGCCCGACAAAAGCATCAGCGCCGAAGTCATCCGCTCCGATCGTCAGGTAATGCTGAGGCGGAGGCAATGCCACAGCCATCCCATCCGGCCTAAACATGGCGGAGCCGCCATCCAAATAAAATGTGACGCCCAGGCCGAGCTCCCACACCACCGCCACCTGATGCCACTCGCCGGCCGGGACGGTCATCCCGTAGGCAGATGTCTCCGTCCAACTATCGGCCATGATGTGCTTCACTGAGAAAACCAAGCTGCCGTCCTCGAGGGCCAGGCGATACAATCCGCCGTACGCAGCAAGGACTTGATAAGGGCGCGTCTCATTGAGCTTCCGGCGCACCCACGCTTGGATGGTCAACCGATTTGTGGCCGGCGCCAAAACAAGGCCATCTCCGTCGTCCAGAGCCAGGAATCCCTCGCCGTCGGGATTCGTTTCGTTGAAACTGAGGCAATGATCACCTGCGGCGCCAGAGGGGGCAGACATCACGGATTTTGGATCGTCAACAAACTCGGGGTGAACTCCCAAAACTCCGATTAACTGATGGACCGAGTCTGTGCTGGTCGCACCGGCGCCTTCGTTGAATTCAAACTCCAACAACGGTGCGGACGCAGAGCTGACAGAAACCGCGAAGTTCAGCGCGACCCCAATTAAAGCAATGCGAAAAGCAATGCGAACCGCGTGCCACCGGCACATGAGACATGGATGCATAAGCGACAATTTTCCTGGGTTGACTCACTTGGCGAGCTGCCTCCTTCGTCGCGTCACGTCAGGCAGGCTTTTGCGGATTAGCAAAAGATGTTGAACTGGGGGTTCCTGTCGTTGCCATGGCAGTGCGATGGCCTTCGGGATTGCCACGTGCGGGGCAGCGGAGTTTTGAGCAGAGACGCCTGATCCCGATAACATGCGTCAAGCTGGGTCGGGTCCAGGGGCTCTGCTCCTCCGATTTTGTTGAACGGATTGCTGAACTTGCCTTCGGAGTGGGCCGGGGTGGGCCGGGGTCGGACCTGGAAAAGTAATTTGGGTCCAAGAAGTTCCTCAAGTCGGTAGCGATAACGGAGTGGCTTGCGTCCAATTTTGGCCGCGCTTTTTTCAATCTAACGAGCTTGGCGCCATTAAAAATCGTCGGCTGTTGTGATCCTGAATAGCTGGCTTCCTTCAACGGCCAACTCGCTCCTCCTCCTGGCAGCTTCCATCTTTTTTTACTTTCTCTGAAAGATCGCTCCCGTTCCGCCCGTATTCTCCAGGCGACAGTTGTTGCCAGGCGTTATGGAAAAACGATTTCAAATCCTCGTGGTCGACGATGAAGAACCGATTCGTGGAATTCTTCAGGCGGTTTTACAACGGGCAGGATATGCCATCACGACCGCCGCAACCAAAACTGAGGCTGAGACGGCTCTCGAGCTGAAGCCTCTCGATTTGGTATTGCTCGATTTGCGATTGGGAGAAGACGATGGGTTGGAGTTCCTCGAAGAAATTCATCGCCAACACCCGGCTTTGCCAGTCGTTCTTCTGAGCGGATTGGGAGATGATGACGTGATGCGGAGAGAGGCGGAGAAAAAAGGAGCCGCAGGGATCCTGAGTAAGGGAGGGGCTTTCACCGAGCTTTACAGCGAAATAAAACGGGTTCTCGAAAAAAACGCCAGGTCTGCCGACAAGAGCAAAGAATCGGGAATGGATTAGCCGGTTAAAAAGCTTGCGAACTCAACGAAACGGGCGGGATTCCCGTCAGATGACCGACCGCAGCCAGGCGACGCTTTCGCGGATGTTCTTTTGCGTCCCGAGCGTTTCAATCGAAAATACGCCTTCCCATTTTGTCTCGTTCAGATAATCGATGCAGGCTTTGATGTTTGCGGCATTGGCGCCTTGCCCGATTGAAACTCCGGAGCTGGCGATGCCGGTTTCCTCACCACGCGCCGCCGCCGCCATCTCCTGCGGCACGTCCTTGCAGTGCACGTGGCGAAGCCACGGACGAATGGCTTTCAAATAAACGAGCGGGTCATGGCCTGCGATGAACGTATTGCCGGTGTCAAAGTTCACGCCGAGCCACGGGGAATCGAATTCTTGTAAAATGCTCGCCAGCAATTCGACGTCGTTCGTGAATGGGCCGTGCGGTTCGATGTTCACGCCTACCTTGAAACTTTCCGCCCGTTCCAGCACGAGACGGATGTTCAGCTTCCATTGAGCGACCGTCAGTTCGTCTGTCCAACCTGCCGGCCTCTGCGCCCCATCGGTGCTGTCGACAAACGGACAGCCGATCAGATGCGCCATGCGGATGGCTCGCCACACATACGGGACGCCGTAAACCGCCCCCTTCGGTCCGGTGAGAGGATAGCCAGCGTCGATCTGGGAGACCCGCAATTCATACTTGTCCAGATAACGGCGGAGCCACATCTCATCAATGTCGAGTGGCAGCGCCGGATCGTAACCGAGGCCCTGGATGAAATTCTGTCCATCGACCAGCCCGAACTCGATGTGCGTCAGCTTGTGTTCCACCGCACTCGCGGCGGCTTGTTCGAACGAACCGCTCAATGGCCGCCAATTGTCGGTGTGCATGCCGAGCTGAATTCGCGAATCGCGGTGCATCGGTCGCTTTGGTTGGAGGTTCGCAGCGGTCGGCAGGGCAGGACGTGTGACTGGTTTCATCGTGGTGAAGCGATTCGACTCTGGCGCGGCATAACGCGCGTTGACACCGATCAACGATCGAGGCGCGGGCGAGGAAAGGCTGAAACCGCGAATGGATGCCGAATGCGGTTCACGGAAAGAGTGGCCAGACTTCGCCTTGACCGTTGAACCGGGTGCGATTTCAATCTCTCCATGCTGAACACATTCCAGATTTCCCGTCGTGCCTTCATCAAGCGATGCAGTCTGACCGCCGCCGCCGCCGGGCTGCCACTGTGGTTTGTGGAGCGGGATCTTGCGCGTGCCGCGGAGCAAATCGCCGCCGCACCAACCTCTCCCAACAACCGCCCGGGCCTTGCCCTGATCGGCTGCGGGGGGCAAGGAAGTGGAGATCTGGCCAATGCGGCTAAGTTTGGCAACGTCGTCGCTCTCTGTGATGTGAAGGAGAATTCTTTGAAGAATGTCGCGCAGCGGTATTCCAAGGACGGCAAGGCGCCCGCCACCTTCAGCGATTTCCGAAAACTCCTCGAACGAAAGGACGTTGATATTATCGTGAACGGCACGCCTGACCACTGGCATTCCTTAATCAATATCGGAGCCGCCCGGGCGAAAAAGGATGTCTACGGAGAGAAACCACTCACGCTCACTATTGACGAAGGCAAGCACGTGATTCGGGCCGTGCGCGAGAACAAGATTGTATTCCAGACCGGCACCCAGCAGCGCAGCGACCGGCGCTTCCGTCTGGCCTGCGAACTGATCCGCAACCAGCGGATCGGGAAGCTCCAGACCGTGGAGGTGTTCGTGCCAGCCGGACTGCGCGAAGGCCCGTTCGCCACGGACCAAGTTGTGCCCGCGGGATTGAATTGGGACCTCTGGCTCGGCCAAGCCCCAAAAGTGGGCTACATGAAAGAGCGCGCGAACAATACGTTCCGGTGGTGGTGGGACTATGCCGGCGGGCCCGTCACGGATTGGGGCGCGCATCACAACGATATTGCCCGTTGGGCCATCGGGCAGGACGGCCCCATCGGGGTCGAGGCCAAAGCCACGGTCGGTCCAATCCCGGGCGGCTACACGACGTGCAAGGAATTCGAGGCGACACTGCAGTGGGCGAATGGCATTCAGCAAATCGTCAAGACGACGACCGCGGACAGCCCGTTCGGCGGAATTTTGGATCCCAAAGGCCAGCGCAATGGTGTCCGCTTCACCGGCACAGAAGGCTGGATCTGGGTAAACCGCGGCGATCTGAGCGCAAGCAAGGACGACATCTATCTGACCCCGTTGCCCGCGGACGCCATTAAACTCGAAGAGAGCAACAATCACATGGCCAATTTCTTTGACTGCGTTCGGTCGCGGAAAGATCCGGTGGCGCACGTCGAACAGGGACATCGGTCCGCCGTCATCGGCCACCTCATCATCATCGCCATGCAACTGGGTCGCAAACTCCAGTGGGATCCGGCGAAGGAAGTCTTTAGCGGCGGCGGCGCAAAAGAGGCCAACACGCACCTCGCTCGCGAAATGCGGAAGCCATACGATTACAGTTTCGTGGGCTGAGCGCCGCTATGAACGGATGGGCGGCAACCGCGTTGCGGGTGGCTCGCGGCCTTCACGCTTCTCGCGTTTTTCCAACACGCGCCACATGAGGGCGACGAATACATACAAGCCGCAGGCAATCCACGGACTCACGAATGCCAGCGAAATGCCGGCGAGATAGCACATCGGCGAGAGCTTGCCTTTGCGGTCCTTCCCAATCGCTGCCGCGAGGAGAGAGTCGGTCCTTGCTGGGCGATGATGGTAATGACGATGGCGAGCACGCCGTCGCTGAAAGCTTCCAGCAGGTTCAACGTGACCATCGGAAAACATTAGATTATGCCGGCGGAATGGCGGCGCATCATTGGGCGGAGCGGTTCGGTTCCTTGCCATTGAGGCAAATTGGGGTCAAACGGGGTTCGAACGATCTTCCAGCGCAATTCCAGCGAGAGCAAACTAAACCCATTAAAGCCATCAGGCGCATTCGTCTGATAAAAGGCGCGATGAACGTGCGCAAGTGAGAAGTCGGAATCGCCCAGACTTTACCACAGCCGAGCCTTTGCGAAGGGCAAGGCGAATCACTGCTTGAGTGGGAGGTTTTCGCCTCACAGGAAAAAAGTCATTACTGAAACAACGTTGGACTGACTCTTTGGCGATAATTTCGCAGGTTAGTCTCACCCCCGCCAAGGGCAAGGGGTTTTTGCCGGCAAATAAATCGAGCGTTTGCCCTGGAGCGGGCCAGGCTCGACCGAACTCGATTGGGTTTATTCTTCGCGCCTTCCTGTGTCACCTGAAACTGAACCACAATCCGCCCGGTCACTGGATGTAAGTGGGCAGCAAATCGCTATGAGGAATGTTGTCTCTGTTCCAAAGCTTTAGTACCTCGTCTTTCCTGACATCGAACAACTCTTGAGGTCGTAAGTTCTCCACATGTCCGTCACAGAACAGAACGTTGAATCGTCCTCCATGCCGTTTCTTAGTTAATGCTGCTAGGTTTAGCACGTCTCCAACATTACCCACCCATTTAGGAAGCCCTACCTCGTGCCACATCCCGTAGTCTCCCCAACTATAAATAGGAGTTAGCCTGTAGTCTCCCATTGTTTTTAGCGGCACCCACATGATTATGGCATCCCCCATAGCAATCATCGACGCCGGATTAACTATCTCGTTCTCTTTGATCATCGGATTCGTCGAGAGCAGAGCGAGCATGTCGATGCTTATATCTGTCGATCGGATCAACCCAAAACCACCAATGCCAGTGCCATTATATCCATATGATCCTAAGTAGGGATTATAGAATATAGTGGGCAGTCGGGAAAAGCTGGGGCACACCGTTACATTCTTCCGGGGCTCGAACGCTTTGGTGCGGACATCGAACTCGGGCCATCGTCCTCCTGTATATCTTTGCAGCCTTGCATACCAGAACGTCTCGTCAGAATTGCGGCCAATAGCCCAATTTAGAGGATATCCGTTAAAGTCATCTGCGTACATACGGATTCCAAGGCCCCATTGGCGCAAGTTGCTCTTGCAAACAGCTGAAAGTGCTGCCACTTTGCCGCGGTGCAGCGCCGGTAGGAGCAAGCTGGCCAATAATGCGATTATACCAATAACGACAAGCAACTCGATGAGAGTAAAGCCTCCATGATGTCGTTCTTTTGTCAATTGCACTGGTAGCCTATCAGCCATAACTTCTACTCGTAATCTGACCTCCACTCGGTTGACATCTATTGCTCAGAAGTCAATTCTCTGCGGAGGTCAATGTGACAATTATTTAGCATATAAAATGCCACTATGGGGCGGTGTTTACAATCACTTCAGTCAAGAGATCCGCCCCCATGCCCCATGTCCACAAAACGCGCGTTGGTCACGGCGAATCCACGCACAGACAAGGGGTCAGTCCAAAGTATTTACACAATCGCATCGTTTCACGCACAGACAAGGGGTCAGTCCAAAGTATTTACACAATCGCATCGTTTCATGCGATCAGAAGGGGTGCGCCGCGCGCGATGATTGCGAGAGGAGAGCGTCGACATTCAGTTTCAAATGGATTTGCGGAGCGGCTCGGGATGCTCAGGATGGCCATGTTGACGTGCGTGCCCAACGGCCTTACCAGAGCCGAGCCTTTGCGAAGCGCTACTTGGGTCGGACGTTTCCGCCTCACAGGGAAAAAGTCATTTGTGTAAAAACGTTGGACTGACCCCTTGGCGACGTTTGACCCCTTAGCGACGTTCGTGCTGACTGAGTTCGTGTTCGAATCAGCCAGGGGCGCTCAGAAGCAAACCCTGTTGTCGCGTCGAAAGTGCTCTCAAATTTTCTCTCGGCACGCTATGTCCTAGATCCTATTCTCTCCTCGCTGTGGACAACACAAATCCCGATCATTTAATTTTCCCATGCCCATGAAAGTTCAAGTCCGTGAATTCCCACCCGCCAAGCTGAGCGCTCGAATCGAGGGCCGGCTGGACGGGCAGACGTACCAGCAATGCGCGAAAGTTCTGGACAGCTATATCACCGAACACACGCGCTATTTGTCGCTGGATCTGGAGAAGCTCGATTACATCAGCAGCGTCGGGATCCGCCTGGTGCTGGCGCTGCGCAAGAAACTCGAAGGGAAGGGAGGAAAACTTGTGATGGCAAATCTGCAGCCCCAAATCCAGCAGGTCATCGACATCGCCAACGTTCTCCCGAGTTGGGGCATTTTTGTGAATATGGAGGAAGCCGACGCCTACTTCGACAAGATGCAACGGCCCAAGGAGAACGAGTAGGACTGATCTGTCCAAGGCAAAGGGGCCTCGGATTTGAGCTGAACGGGCTCGTTCCGGATTTTGACGAGCAACCTAATTTAGAGCTGGTCCCAAAACCCCGGATCTCGATAAGTCCGTCGAAAGCTTTGTCGAAAACCTGATCCAAACGGCCCGATCCTCGACAAAAGTGGTTCGACAAAGTTTGCGATAAAGGATGAAGACCACGTTGCTGGGACAGGTCTTAATTTAGGGCTGCAGCGAAGGCAAAGGATGTTTCGGCACTTTCGGGACGAGCGCTGGAAGAAATCGCTGAGGACAAATTGGCTGTTTGGAACAGTGATCGGGCGCCAGCTGAAGACGCGGCCGTGGCTGCACCGCCAGCAGCGCAGCGCAAAAACGTTCCTGCGAAGTTGTTCGTGAAGTCTGACTCGCCGCGCTCGGCCATAGGATTTGAATACAGGCTCCGCTCTGCTCGGGAAGCGGAAAGTGGAGTGCAAGCGGAGAACGACGGATAGAGCGACGAACTCGGAGCGAAACGCCGAGTGTCTTCTTTGTCGGATCGCAACAATTCTCTCGCTGAGAAACTGTTGTCAAAAAATCAGGCGGCTTCTATCCGTGCGATCCGGGAAATCCGTGGTCCAATGCTCTTCTGGTTTGACCGCGGATGGCACGGATGGCACGGATAGCATCCTCCGCCTTCAAACTCCGTTTTCTCGGTTAGCTGCTGTTCAGATCGCGAGGCCCTATTGAAGCAGAGTTGGAACGCGCAAGTCATTGCAAACCCATGCTGTAGCTCAATGGCAGTGGGGATCCACGGTGAGGGCTTTGTTAGTGACGCGGCGAATTGACGGTTTCCACGCGAAAACCGAGTGGGACCACCGGAGCGCCATCCCGCATTGGGAAAGCTGCCGTTCCAAAGTTCACAGTTATAGTCGTGCCGTTGGCGAAAGAAGTTTGTTGCACAGTGCGATCGCGGGTGAGGAACTGATGGTTAGTCATCTCGGTATAGCCCAATTCCCGCACCGTCGGGCACGTATTCTGATAGCTTTGCACGAAGCGCGCTTTATCCTTCTGCCACAGATCGCGGGTGAACATGAACATCGGCGGCGTCGCATAAAGCAGATTGAACAGGTCGCGTTTGTTCCAGAGCGCCGTGAGCTTGTTGTTATAATCGCCCCAGTACCACTGGGCCACCACGCAATCGTGATAGACCAATTCCCAAAGGGGCAAGCGATACGCATGGCCGAGCTGGAATTTGACGACGCGTTCGGGCGCATTCGTCCAGATCCGCGCCATGTCGCGGCCGGCATCCGGCACCCGGTACGGACCGAGGCTTAACATTCCTTCAAAATAATCGAGGAACGGCACGGAGGCGTCGTGGCCAGTTTCGCAGCCGGTGACGAGTTTGTTCTCTTCCGAGACGATCCGGAGCAATTCCATTTTCCACTGCTTACTCTCGGTGCGAGTCATGGGATGATTCGTCTGATAACACTCGTTCCAGGGCGCAGCGGTGGTCGTGTCGATGAAGCGGCAAAGATACGGATGCGTCGCGAGATCGGCGCGAATTCGGGGTCTGGCATAATCCGGCGCGCGCCGGTCGCAAATGACCCCGCAAGGATACCATTTGTTATCCTTGCCACGAACGGCCCAGCCGCGAAGCCAGCGCCCGCCCGAGTCGACGATAATATCCGCAGGCCACGCCGCGGTGGTCCAGTCAGGATGCGTGCCGCGCAGAAACGGAAAGTTTTCCGGGTTCATCACGTCCTGATAAATGTCATAGCGACTGGTCAGGACGTGAAGGTCATTTAGCGCGCGAAGATTTTCCGGAGGTTGTTGATTGCTCCAAAGGATGCGCTCGATGCCAGCGGCTTGCATTTCCTTCGCAATACTCACCGCGTCCTTGTCCCAGCACCAAACGTTCACGGCGCCGATGAGCAGGTCGACGTTGGGGTTTTCCTTGCGTTTTTGCGCGAGCGTTTTCAGCAAACCGAGTTTTTCAGCATACGCGCGATAGCGTTTGGCAATCGCCACATGGCCGCCCTGGTCGAAGAACACATAACGCAATCGGCGAGCATATCCGAATGCTCCTCGCTGAGCGTCCCATTCCGGCGCGACGGTCAACTTGCCATCCAAACGATCGATGCGAATCGAGGCGTCGTCCGGCGTTTCGATGATGACGCCATGTCCGCGCACGCCGTCGGTTGCGCCCCAAAAGGCCATGCAAATGCCATGGCCGCCGTAGGCGATCAGACGGAAGGGATCGATAGACTTGTCCTCGACCGGATAGGAGATACCTTCATTCATCGGGATGACCAGATAATCGCCGGCTTGCGAAGCGAACGGGTGTGGGAACCGGCAGGACGCAGGCAATTCTCCTTTCGCTGAAAGCTCGAACGTAAATTCGGGAAGGTCAGCTTCGAGCCGGATGGCCCCGGTGATCTCGAGGCCAGAGCCCGCGTGCAGCACCTGGAGCGTAATTTCGTCGCGCGTGGCGGCTGCATCCAGCAGCACGATATCGTGCGCGAGCGGCTTTTGTTCGACGCGGCGGGCATTCCTATGATCCAGCACAGTGATCGTGGCGTTGCTGGTATTCAGCGTGACGGTGAGGACCTTGTTGCTAATCGCGAGCGTTGCCGCGAGATCCTTTCTTCGCGCGAGGTTAAGATTCGATTTCTTTTCCAACGCGAATTCGTCCAACCACACCGTCGCCGGTCCATGACCAATCAGGCGCGGTTGGATTTCAGCGACGCCCTCTGGAATGACGAAACGGGAGCGGAGCGGGCGCCAATCTGTTGTCGAATGAAGAGAACGCGCGCCGTACGACCAATCGATCGGCTTGCCTTCGCGATCGTAAGTGGCGGCGCACAGAGTCGCACTGCCATCATCACCGGTTTCGATCCTGAGCCAGGCATCGAGCGCAAACACGTCCCCAGGCTGGACCGGAATGCGCAACGCCGGTTCGAAGCTCCAATCGTTTTCTCCATGATGCTCGATGCGAGCGGAAGCCTGCCCCGCGTGGAAGGTCGCGCGATCCAAACTGAGCGACCCCGCCTGCGCGGTGCGCGTCCAAAGCGGACGCCAACCAGTGAAACCCGCCTCGAACCCCCCATTGGTGAGCGTCGCTGGGCGGGTTGCGGTCGTGAAGAGGAAGAGAGCGATGAAAAGAGGAATGCGTTTTATCACAGAGCGCGACATTGGACTGTCGCGTCGAGGCTGACGACGACGTGGGTCAAATTGTGAAAACGAGAGCGCTCACAGTGTTGTGTTCTGCAATGGTTCAAGGCGACAGGCAACGTAACTTAGAGCCTGTCCCAACAACGTGGTTTTCATCCTTTGTCGCAAACTTGGTCGAACCACTCTTGTCGAGAACCGGGACGTTTCGATCAAGTTTTCGACAAAGTTTTCGACCAAGTTCGCAAAATCCGGGGTTTTGGGACGAGCCTTAACTACTCGGATGGAGCGAGCGGACTTATCGAGCCACCTGAGCAGTTCCACGCGCACAACGGGTAGTGTCCTAATTTCGAGATTACGGAGCGCGACTGTGTCGGAACGACCAGTCGCAGCGCTGCGGCTGGTCTGCGACACGCGCTCCTGCCAAATTAGGACACTACCGCACAATGCGTCTGCTTGACACCGGCGCTGCAACGCACTTATACGGGGCCATGCTCTCTCCAAATCGGTTTCTACTGATTGCCGCGATGGTGTTCAGCTTGCGAACTCTCGATGCTGCCGAGTACGACATTGTGATTTACGGCGGCACTTCAGCGGGAGTGATGGCCGCTGTGCAAGCCAAGCGGTTGGGAAAGACCACCGTGATTGTCTCTCCTGACAAACACCTCGGAGGCCTTTCGAGCGGCGGACTTGGCTTTACCGACACGGGGAACAAAGCAGTGATCGGCGGGCTGGCCCGCGAGTTTTATCACCGAATTTGGAAGGAGTACGACCGGCCCGAGACCTGGGTCTGGCAGAAACGTGAAGCGTACGGAAACAAAGGGCAAGGCACCGCCGCGATCGACGGTGCGCAGCGGACGATGTGGATCTTCGAGCCGCACGTGGCGGAAAAGGTTTTTGAGGAACTGGTGCGGGAGTTTCAGATTCGGGTCGAGCGCGACGAATGGCTGGACCGAGCGAAGGGCGTTCGCAAAAACGGGGCTCGCATCATGTCTATCACGACGCTCAGTGGAAAGACGTATACCAGCCGCATGTTCATTGATGCCACGTACGAAGGCGATCTGATGGCGGCGGCCGGTGTCGAGTGCCAGGTGGGCAGAGAATCCCGGGCCACGTATAACGAACAATGGAACGGCATCCAAACGGGCGTGCTTCATCACCGGCACCATTTCGGAGTGTTGGAGAAAAGAATTAGTCCGTACTGGGTTCCGGGTGATCCCAAGAGCGGCATCCTCCCGCGGATTAGCGCCGATTCCCCGGGCGAATACGGCCAGAGCGACAAGCGCGTGCAAGCGTATTGTTTTCGGATGTGCCTGACGGATCACCCAGAGAACCGCGTGGCGTTTGCAAAGCCGGACGGCTATGACCCCGCGCAATACGAATTGCTGGCGCGCATTTTTGCGGCGGGGTGGCGTGAGACCTTCCAGAAATTCGATCCGATTCCAAATCGGAAAACGGACGTGAATAACCATGGGCCGATGAGCACGGATAATATCGGGTTCAGCGATGCCTATCCGGAGGCGTCGTATGAACAGCGGCGCCAGATCCTGCAAGAGCACGAACGCTATCAGAAAGGATGGCTTTACTTCATCGCCACAGATCCTCGCGTCCCACGGGAAGTTCGGCAGGAGATGCAGCGCTGGGGCTTGGCCAATGACGAATTCAAGGACAATGGCAACTGGCCGCATCAGATCTACGTGCGCGAGGCCCGGCGAATGATCGGCGCGTACGTGATGACGGAAAACGATCTGCTCAAAAAGCGTGTGACGCCGGACCCAATTGGGATGGGCTCGTACGGCATCGATTCCCACAACGTGCAACGGCACATCACGCCGGATGGGGCCGTCCAAAACGAAGGGGATATTGGCGTGCCGACCAAAGGCCCGTACCAAATCGCTTATGGCGCGCTGGCGCCGAAGAAGGGCCAAGCTGACAACCTGCTCGTCCCGGTTTGCGTCTCGGCCTCGCACATCGCGTTCGGCTCAATTCGCATGGAACCGGTCTTCATGATTCTCGGGGAATCAGCCGCAACGGCCGCCGCTCTGGCCATCGACGATCAGGTGAGCGTGCAAGAAGTGCCTTACACAAAGCTCCGCCAGCGACTCCTCGATGACGGGCAGATTCTTGAAGCGCCCGTCGCGGCCGCGAATGCGATTCGCACGTTCGCTGAGGGAAAACATCCTTCCGTTCAAATCTTTGTTGCGCCAGACGGGAACAATTCGACCGGAAATGGCTCGCGAGCACGACCCTATCAAACGATCGCACGCGCCTTGCAGGACAGCCGGCCGGGAAGCGCGATCCGGTTGCGGCCGGGCGTTTATTCGGGGGACACTTTTGTGGCAAAGATCGCTGGCGCATCCAATGCCCCGATCTGGCTGGGCGGCGAACCGGGAGAACCGCGCCCTGTCATTCGAGGAGGAAACACTGGCATTCACCTCTCTCGCGTCCGCTGGCTCGTTCTGGAGAATCTCGAAGTAGTCGGCGCCACAGGCAATGGAATCAACTGCGATGATGGCGGCGACTTCGCGGATCCGGAAGCGACGCGGCATGTGCTCTTTCGCAATCTCGCTATTCGCAACATTGGCGCCGGCGGCAACCAGGATGGCCTGAAATTGTCGGGCGTGTTCGATTACTTCGTGCTCGACTGCGAATTCGCCCGGATGAGCGCAGGTGGCAGCGGGATCGATCATGTCGGCTGCCATCACGGCCTCATCGCTCGTTGCCTCTTCACGGACAACGGGAGCAACGCAGTTCAGTGCAAAGGCGGGAGCGAGGACATCGAGATTCGATCGAACCGATTCCTTAATGGAGGTGAACGGGCCATCAATATTGGCGGGTCCACCGGCTTCACTTTTTTTCGGCCCCCACTCTCTCAATCATCTCCAAATTTTGAGGCGAAAAACATCCGGGTGATCGCGAATCTGTTTCGAGGATCGGATGCTCCCATTGCCTTTGTCGGCGCCGTCGACTCGATTGTGGCCAACAACACGATCGTCGAACCGAACCGTTGGATCGTGCGCATTTTACAAGAGACAGTGTCGAGCGGCGGCTACACGTTCCAGCCCTGCGGGCGGAATCAATTCGTAAATAACCTGATCTATTTCACTCGTTCTCGGATCAGCACGCACGTCAACATCGGAGGAAATACGGACCCTGGCTCCTTCCAATTCGCCAACAACCTTTGGTTCGCCGTGGACCAGCCAGAGCAATCGCGGCCGAGCTTGCCCTCCGTTGAACAGAATGGCCGCTACGGTCTGAATCCAATGTTCCGGGACATTCTCTCGAAGGATTTCTCAGTCTCGGCGAAAAGCCCCGCGGTTGCGGCTGGAAAAATCGTTCCCATCGCGCGGGCCGACCTGCTTGAACACAGCTATGCAACACCCCCGACCATTGGCGCATTCGAAGCCAATCCGGCATTTAAGTAACGCGCCGGATCCCAGCCCCGATGCGGCAGTGGCTCAAAGCCCAAGGTGAAGCTTTCGCCCGGCAATTTCTTTGGCTTGTCCATGCCGAGCTTGAGTCTGGCGTGCATCTCAGCCGCGGGAGAGGGCGTTCTCGCTCACGAAGAGATTGCGGGCGCGGAAGGCGGGCGGGCTTTCCAGGAGCAGCACGGCGCGCAGCGCGGCCAGCGGTGTGGCGAACCACGGGCGATGAAGTTGCCGGTCTTCTCCGACCGTCCAGTTGGGTTGCGGAAGGGAAAAGCGCCGGGCCAATTCTTCCGCGGTGGCGGCGATGTAGGCATCCTGCACCCGGCCCGTATCGCCGAATTGCGGTGCGAGGAGTGCGGGTGCATCGGTGAGCGCGGCGGCGTTCGGCGCGGCGTAGAATTCGTCGAGGAAGTTCGCCAGGCAGCGGTCGAATGAATCTCCCTGCGCGGTGAGCGCGGCGATCTCGGCCAGCGTCCTGGGTCTCATACGTTGCCCTCCTCGGAGAGCGAGCCGAGCGCTGTGAGAATCGTTTCGCGAGTCAGCGCCGAGTCAGCCGGTTGTGGTTGTGGGCTCATGCAACGTGAGAACCTTAGCGGGCGCGAACGATTTGTTCCACCTTCACCTTCACCGCTGCATCCATCTTGATGAGCAGCGGCCAGGCGTCCCAGCGAGAGAATGCTCCGAAGCAACCCTTCGCACATTGAAATGCTGAACATTCCCCTCTCCCTTCCCTCTCCCCGCGTGTTCCATTCCACTTCTCAAATCACGCGGGGAGAGGGTTAGAGTGAGGGGCTCTGGTTCGTGCGGTGTGAAAACTGTTAACGCTCTTGCTCGGCTGGATGAATCGGTTTGCCCTCCCACATCCAAACACCATTCATGTTGGTGAGGACCCGGTGCGCGCTGCCCGGAACCGCGGGCAGATCGACTTTGGGCAACCAACGGACGTGCTCGCGAAGGACTGCGGCCGGGGCGCTCTTCACCACATTCGTCAACTTTTTTCGGCGGCAATGGCATGCCCGGGGCAGGTCCCCAAACATGGAATTCGTTCGTTCGCTGCCCCGGCGGGATCGAACCGTCGTGAAAAATTTTTCCGCAGGTGAACGTAAAATACCCATGCGCGGCGAGGCATTGGGGCAAGGTGACCTGGCCCTTCAAAGCGGCAACCGCACGGATGCCCGGCATGAGCCCATAGATCCCGGTAGTGGACGGACGCAGTCCTGTGAGCACGCTGCTGCGCGATGGATTGCACAAAGGAGCCTGACAGTGCGCGTTGGCGAAGAGAGTGCCGCGCGCAGCGAGCCTGTCGATGTTTGGCGTTTTGGCCTGGGGATGTCCACCAAGGCAGCCGACCCAATCATTCAGGTCATCAATGGCGATGAAAAGAATGTTCGGTCTCGGGGCGACCGCTAAAGCCGAACAGGCGCAGCAGGCCAAAACTAACAACGACCAAACGTTCACAACGAAAGGTGATGGGTCATGCAACGTTTATGCAACAACAGGATTGTTGACTCAAATGCAATTACTTTTTGAGGTTCAAGGGATCTAGAAGAGTTGAAATTCCGAGATCGTCGGGCCGTCGGCGGCTTCGGTGATGTTCAGGCGCACCCGCTGGGCGGTCACTCGTTCAAAGTTAGCGGCGAACTTCGCCCCGAGATTCTCGCCGCGGTGACACACTTTCCAATGCTCATCCTCCCAATACTCGATGGTGAACTGACGGACCCGCTTCAACTCCGGGAAAGCGTCCTTAATGACAGCGCGGCGGAACGTCATCGGCTTACCAAGATCAACTTCCAACCAGGCCGATTTCGTTCCGGCGTCGGTCGCCCAGCGTGTGTCAGGGTTGCCATCCACCGCTTTGCCCGGGGCGAACTCTGTTTGGTTCTGGAACGTGTTCGATGCGGTGGCGGTGGCTTTCGTGGTCAGTGAACTGGGTGAAGCGACGTCCAGCGGAGCAAGCTCGAGCGCGGCATGGTCCAATTCGAGAGCCACAACGGTGTCGAGAGGCTGTCGGTCGCGTTCGGGAACCGAGATGACAATCCCCGCTGCGGTCTGGCGTACGTCGGCCTTGCCGCCGCTGAGCAGGCGGCTGCGCACAACCTTCGCGTCGATCATAGGCAGTTTCAGCACATCGTCTGGCCAGTCCAGGATGTGAAGATAGATGGTGTTGCCCTTGCGCGTGGAGACGCCATAGTCGCCGGGCTTGAACGGTCCGCCGCGCGTGCTGTAGATGCTCTCGCCATATTGGGCCAGCCACGCGCCCATTTCCTTGAGAACATTCGCCTGCTCGGGCGCAATGTCGCCGGTAGGCATCGGACCGACATTGAGCAGCATGTTGCCATCGCCGCCGGCGCAGCGGATCAACATGCCAAGGCAAGCGTCGATCGATTTCACGCCATCGTCGCTCCCACCCCAGGCCCACTGGTTCTTGCGCGAGGTGGTCATGCACGATTCCCAAGGCCGTTGATCGTCGTAGGCGCCGACGAGCTGTTCTGGCGTGTAGTAATCCGCGTTCGCCGAGAGGATCTGCCGGTCGTTGTTGGATTTGCCGAGGTCAAGCCGGTTGTTGATGACGATCTTCGGCTGAAGTTTCTTGACGAGTTCGTAAGTCCGCGCCTGCTCGTAGATCGGCTCGCGACCGTCCCAGTCGAACCAGAGCAAATCAATCGGACCGTAGTTGCTCAGCAATTCGCGGACTTCCTCCTGCATGCGGCCGAGGAAAGCAGCGTTGCGTTCGGAGCGAAAATCGGGATCGCGCCAGTCCATTGGGGAGAAATACCAGCCGATCTTGATCCCTTGCTCTCGAGCGGCCTTGGCCAGTTCCGCGCAAATGTCCCGCTGGAAGGGGGTCCGTGAGATGTTGTAGTCACTCGCCTGCGAGTGCCAGAGGAGGAAACCATCGCAGTGCTTCGCGGTGAGCACGATGTATTTTGCGCCGGCGGCCTTGGCAAGGCGGACCCATTCCGCGGCGTCAAAATTCGCCGGATTAAAATCCTTGTAGAGATTGTCATAGATGCTGGCCGGAATCTGGCCGCTGTTCGGGCAATTGGTATTCGTATTGGCGCGTGACCAACTGATCTCCGTCCCTTTCAAGCTCACTGGCCCCCAGTGGATGAAAATCCCAAACCGCGCTTCGGCCCACCATTGGAGCCGGTCAGGATAATCATGCGGAGGAGCCGTGGGTGGGATGGAATCGGCAGCCTGGAGCGCCCAAGCGGCGAAGCAGACTTGGAAAAGGATTGCGAGAATGTGCTTCATAGAATCGTTTTCGTTTCGGTCTGGCGGCGGAGTGCTTAATGGACTGTTAGCGCTTTGCGGTTGTTGTGCGGTAAAGCTCGAGGACGGTCGGAAAATCCCAGCGCTTCACGTCATTCGCGCGCGAAACCACCGTAAGCTGCGGCAATGAGTTCAAAAGCGGACGCGAAGCCGGCAAATGAAGCACGACGTGCGCTGGCGGCGAACGCGGCGGGAAAGCCAACTCGATTTCCACGCCCGTCGTTTGGCCGCGCACGCGCAGACTGAGAGGACCAAAATGCGTGGGCGCATTCTTGACGCGGATTTCCCTGCCTGGTTCGAGCCACCAATCTGGCGCGCCGCTGAGGAGATGCAGTTCCGCGCCGCGTTCATGGATCAGGGCGTGGCGCAGCAGGAATGCATAATTCGCGGCCCCGGTGGCGTGGGGAATCGTATCGTTCCAGGCGATCCGTTTCTTAAAGTAGATTCCCTCGGGAAAGGCATGAGTGCTCGTCGAGTGCAGCAGATACCAATAGAAGTCCTGGACGAATTGCTCGTGATCCCCGCGGGCGAGTGACGCCATGGTCGTGTAAGAAGACATATAAGGATGAATCACGTCCGGAAAGCCACTCCAGCGGATGGCGCCCTCGATGAAGCCGCCCATGAACTCGCGCCGAAGCTGATTGTCCAAGGCGGCGACTCGCGGATCCTCCACTGGAAACAGCTCAGTAGGCCAGAACGTTTCTGTGTTCCCCCAGTGCGTGCCGAGAGTTTCCCAGCTCGGGGGAAAATACGGCAGACCAGTGCGTCTCCAGGCCGCGTCAATCGCCTTGCGATACTCATCGGCCTCGCGCCGGAAATCCATGGCGTCGGCGCGTTCGCCCAACATCTCAGCGGCGTCCGCGGTGAGTAAGAGCCCGCGAAGATTCCAGAAATCGTACCCGACAATGTGGTGCTTGCCATCCCAAAGATATTCGCCATCGGCCACGGCATTGGGCAGCACACCGGCGAACGGCGACTCGGGTGACGCTTGACGGCGCGCCTGTTTGATCCACTCGACCGCGCGGCGCATTTGCGGGTAAGCCCGTTTCAGAAATCCGCGATCGCCTGTGATCTTCGAATACTGCCATAGAGTCCAGAGGGCTTGGCCATTGGCGTCGAACTGATTTTTCTGGGTTTCGAAACGGCCGTCAGATCGCTGCGCTTTCAGGTAAGGCTCGATCGCTTTCGCCGCCGCCTCGTTGAAACCGGCTTCCTCAAACTGCAGGATTTGGTAAGCCCCGTCGCGAATATAGAATTCGTCGTAAAACCCTTCGCCCCCTTTCAGAACGCCGCGATCATTGTCGATGAACTGCTGGACATGCGCCGCTTTCAAAGCCTGCGTGGCTTTCGCGCACGGCGTCTCAATCTGCGTGCCGGTTGCCAGCAAGTCGCGCCAATAACGGACGGTGCGGTCGAGCCAAACCTCCGGGTTCTCTTGGTCGAATGCGCGGTTGCCTGCCATGGGCGCAAACGGCAGACGAAAGCATGTTTCGACGCTCTGCCCGTTCGTGAGCGGGATGCTCCATTCGGTCAGCGTTACCGCGTTCGTGCCGGTGCGCTGCAGTTGGACTCTTGCCTCGGCCTTGTTTGCGGTGAGGCCGGTTGCTTTGATCCGAATCCAATTCAGGAAATTCTCGCCCTCGATCGGCCAATCAAATGCGCCGCGCCAGTTCTTCACAGTGGGCAACGGCGTGGCCCAGAGACTAAGCTCGTAGCGCACGCCAGCTTCCTCTGTCTTGAGCAACACCACCGGCAGCCAGCCTTCCAACAAAGTTTTGGTTTGTTTGCGGCTGAGAGGCATCTGATCCGGCCCGAAAAGGAGCCGAATCTTGGTCTGGTTTGCCAGCAACAGTTCATTCTGCGGGGTCAACCGGGTTGCCTGGTCGTAATCTTTGAGTCCAATGACGCTCCAGGAGTTTTCGAAGTAATCAAACGGTTCGCTTTTTTCCGGCGCGGCTTCCTTGGCAAAGGAACCAGTTCGGTTCGTCACGGCGTGAGCAATGAGGCAAAGCAGAGATATCGCGACGAGTGAATTGTATTTCATAAATCCCAACTGCGGCCCGCGTCCTGGCCGGGAAAGAATGCGGAAAAATGTTTTGCAGCGTGCATCGGAGCGAAAGGCACGAACCTCAATTGAACAGTACGGCTGGGGCTGAACGCGAATAACAACGGGCCACTTAGCTGTCAAATAACCTGCCCGGGCGTTGATGCGGCTCAAGAGAAGCGGAAATGGGAACGGTCCATGGATGAGCCCTTTTCCTCATGGGTTTCGCTCGACCAGGTGATCGCTGAGTTGGAGCGTGAAGGATTTATGGCCGATAGATCCGTAGCCTATAGAATCTAATTGAAGCAGCGGGGACGATCTCCTCGATGGTTGTTTGTCCGTCGGTGGATGAAAAGAACGGACGATTATCCGGGTGATCCAGAGCGACCCACGATTTTTCATCTTTCAGGTCGGTAGTCCACTGCACCTCAACGGCGCGATTGATCATGCGCCGGAAGCGAATTTGCACTGACGTTGGGCCGCGCCGAATGCTTATATTCCCGGCATCATCCGCGACTAGCGGATCGCTGCCGGTCAGGTATTCCCACTGATTAAGCGCGCCGTCACCGTCGGGATCAGCGTCGGGTGCAGCCGCCGGGGAAGTGGTGGAGTTAAAAATGGCGAACTGCCACTCGGAGAAAGTTTGGTAATTAGTGAGGCCATTCGTGATCCACTCGCGCAACAAATCAACCGCTTCGCGATTCACGACGCTCGTTGCAATGGGTGGCATATGCGAAGAACCGAGAGTTGAAATCCGGGCAAGCATCATGGAGTGCTCGGGTGAACCGGGAATAATGACCCGGGCGTTGGGATCGGCAGCGAGAGGGAATACGAGCGGACCATTGATGATCCCCGCCGCGGCCGTTGGAGTTGTGATGCGCGCATCCCACTTGGCGAGGCACTCGGTGCCCGGTTGATGACATTGGGCACAATTGGCGGCAAGGTAGGAACGAACACGATATTCCAGACTCCAAGCGGTGTTGGTAGTGGGGGCCAGGGCGGGCAGGATAGGAATGCCTGTCACGTTCGTGTTGAAGTAACCCGCCTGATGCAGAGCCGCGATCTGATTGATTGTGACTCCGCTGTAATTAAATTCCCGATTGAGTTGCGGGGTATTGAAACCCAAGGACCAACCGGCCACCTGCGAATGACAGCGCAAACATTCGCTGCGGCTGGGATAGTGCCACACTTGTGTGTGTGTTTCACCTTGGTCCTGAACGTCAATATCTTCATCCAGGCCTTCGCTGGCTACCAGTGTCGCGTTGGTTGAAGAGTCATCCCAACGGTAAGTCACGCCATAGATTCCCTCGGCGATTCGGACGAGAAAGCGCGTTTCAATTCGGCGCGCGGAGTTTGGCACTCCGTTCGTCAACGGTAATTCGAAATGCTTGATCCAGACCGTGCCGACAGGAAAGGACCAAGGGGAGTCCCGTTCAAAGCCAATCGCCAGGTCAGTAGCGGGCAATGAAAACCAGCGTTTCTTGTGGGCTCCATCGGACCAAAAAGGGACATTGATGTCGTAGGGCACAATGCCTGCGTTGGGAGTCAAGTTGACGAGATCGCTGAAAGCTCCGGTATCAGCCAAAGTCCGTGGCAGGAGGGTGGGATCTTCCAAGCTTAGCGGTAGGCGCAGCGTGGTGTTTGGCTCGCGCTGCAGCGGGCTGGGCGATTGCGCTGAACACAGGATCGCTACGGACAAGCCAAGGACCATGAATAGTTTAATGAGTGGATTCATGGTTCTGAAGAACGACGTCAGTTCCCTGCCGGATCGCGCGGAAATACCGTTGCGGCTCCTGGGCAGCATCCAGCGACATGACTGGCATAGTCATGTTCGTGGTCACAAGGTTGGTAAGGGAAGTCCAATCAATCAAGTTGGTGGAGGCTTGCACGTTGTAAGTGAACCCCACGCCGCCGTTCAGGGCCAGTGTGTACTGACCACCGACGACACTGCCCTTGAGGCGGGCCGGTTCTGTCACGGTGAGGAACTGCTGGATTCCCACGTTGTGGAGTTCCTGGATGGTCCCGGAGGGCCACTCGATGCGCACCGTGTCGATGTTGGTGGCGTCACCCAAACCAAAGCAGGCCCGGAGATCCGATTGACTCCCCAGGCTGCCGCTCCCGGTTATGTCGCGCCGTTGCCAGAATGTCTTGCCCCCAATGGTTGCCAGTAAACGCACCTTCGCTCCGATGGCCGCGCGGTTGGAAGCCGTTCCGATCAGCTTAAGATTGATCCAATGGTTGCTGTTTCCGTTATTGCGGAACAAGCTGTTGCCGGCTTCGTTGGCGATGACAACATCCATGAATCCATCGTTATCATAGTCTGCCCATGCGCCATCGACGGAGGTCACGGCGCCATCATTCACCAGGCTGCCCGAATGGATTTTCGTGAACGTGCCATTCCCGTTATTGTGATAGAGGAAGTTGTGGTCACCTACATTGATCACAAATAAGTCGAGGTACCCGTCATTGTCATAATCCACCCAAGTGCAACCGATTGACTCAGTCTTGGTCGAGTCCGTCACGATTTCCCCCTGGGTGATTTTCCTGAACGTGCCGTTCCCGTTATTGTGATAGAGCAGGTTGGTTCGTCCGCCGACAAACAAGTCCAGCAAGCCGTCATTATCATAGTCTCCCCACGCACATCCGCGTGAATACCCACCATCATGCGAGGGCACGCCAAGCTGCGCGGCGGTGAGTTTTGTAAAACCGGCTGGACCATCGTTATGGTACCATCGGTTATCTTCTCCCAGACCGCTTGGGGTAAACCCGCCATTGGAAGTTACGAAAAGATCCAGCCGACCATCGTCATCATAATCTGCCCAGGCTCCTGTCCAGGACTCATAAAGATCATTTACAATGCTGCCGGTGGTGACCTTGACAAAAGTCCCATCCCCTTGGTTATGGTAGAGGAAACTCTTCATGTCGCCGCTAAAGGTCCCATTAGCGACGAATACATCGACAAATCCATCTCCGTCGTAGTCGCCCCAGGCCGCGCTGCCAGACGGCGCGTGTTCAACAATGATCGGGCCAACGACCGCAGCATTCGTCAGGCGAAGCAAAGTGCCGTTCCCTTCGTTATGAAAAAGACGGACTCCGAGATCGCGCGCGGTGACCGTATAAAGATCCAACCATCCATCATTGTCATAATCTGCCCAGGCGCCCCCACCCAAACCTATACCGGGTATAACACTGGAAAGGACTCGCTCAAAAGTCCCGTTGCCCTTGTTGCGAAAGAGGACGCCCACGACCCCGGCTGCGTTGCCGATGAACAGATCCGGAAAGCCATCTTTGTCGTAATCACCCCAGGAGACCCCAATCGAGAGGCCATTATCAGCCACCACCGGACCGGTGGTGATCATTGTGAAGGTGGGGTCCACCTCGAGTCTTGCCACCTGGCTGGTCGTTGAACCGGAGGTGTCTGTTACCACCACCGAATATCCGCCCGCATTTGCCGATTGGACGTTGGTCAAAACCAGGGTGCGCTTGATTGCACCTGCAATCTCCACGTCGTTGAAACGCCATTGGTAAGAAATCGGCGGTGCGCTGCTGGACGCAGACACGAGATTGGTCACGGGAGCGCCGAGACTGACAGACTGATCCGATGGCTGAGTAGTAATGCGGGGCAGCGCAAAGGTTTGCCCAATCCCGCCCGAGATTAAAATTGTGGCGACGATCAGGCTGTTTGTCTTTGTTCGATGTATCCGCCGGCCTAATTGGTCTAAAATGCTAGTCATAGACTTTCGTTCTTTTCCGTCTGTTTGTTTTGAGATTTTCGCGCTTGGATGGTCAACGGTTCGCCGGTTCCTACAACAGAGCCATGGAAAGGTTACGAAGTATTTGCAGCTATCTTGAGGATCGTCGGCAAGCGAACGTAGGAAGGCAAACAGGATGCCTAAATCCCAAGCACGAGAACATCGAAAGAAGAATCTAATCGTAACCTAGGCTCAGAACTCCTGATCTCCCCCGGAATTAGATTGAGCCCACTTGGCGATAAATCAGCCTTAAGTCGGTGGTCGGGAATTTCGTTTCCGTGGCGGTGAGTTCCTCGCACAACTTGGCCACGGCCGCGTCCTGCAGCGGGCTGCCTAACCGGTGCAGTTCCACCAGCAGGGTCTTCTGTTCGTAATCGGGGCGCAGGTTGGCGGGCGTGACAAAAACCCGCCGCAGCAACGCGCGCACGTCATCCTCCCTCTGCAGGTGCTCGCGCATTTCACCGGCCAGCGCGCTCTCCGCCCGATAAGCGATCATTTTGATCGTGTCGATGAAGTGCTTGCTCTCCGGGCGCAGTTGGCGATAGCGCTCGGCTTCGGGCAACTCTTTGAGTGGCACTTTGCGCTGGATTTGCCCGCGTTGCTTTTTGAGTTCCTCGATCCAGGTGGTTTGCTTTTGGATCTTCTCCTGCAATTGCCCGCCTTCTTGTTCAAAGCTCTGGATCTGCTCGGGCGTCGCTTCCGGCGGCAGGGTATGGGCGCCAAATTGCGCCTCGAAACGCTGCAAGCGGCCGCGCTCGCGCCGAATCTGTTGTTCCAAGCGCCGGTGAGCCGGGTTGACCACCACGGTGGTTTCAGGAAGGGGAAAGGTGCCATGCTCGATCATCCGGTCTAAATTAAAATGCTCTCGCATGTACTTCAGAAAGTTTTCCTGCGACCATCTTCCGGGCAGCCACGCCGCTATTTGGGTCAAATCCAACCCCCGATTGGTGCTCAACATCGAGACTTGCGAACCATCCGAGCTGCGTGCTCGGACTTCTTGCACCCACAGCCTGTTGCTCAATTGCGTGCCGCGTTCGGCCAACTCCCGCTCCACCACCTCGCCAGTGTGCAGGCGCACCGAGCGGGCCATGAACTCTTCCACCGGCCAGTTCTCCCCGGGGTACTTGTGATAAGTGAGAATGCCGATCCGTTGTTCTTTGAGTTCGGCAAAGAGTTTGGGAGAGAATCCCTCCCGGTCGAAGATGACCGTAAAGCGCATGGCCTGCGGGTCCGAAGCCGCCTTGGCATCCAGTGCCGGCGCATCGGCCAGCAATCGCGGAATCACCTGCTGGCGCAACGCCGCGATCAGTCCCTCATGAATGGGTTGAGTGACGACGAAAAACGGTTCTCCTCCCAAACCATTGACCCAGTAGTCGGTGGTCCCGCGAAGAAGCAGCTTCTGTCTGGCCACATACATCCTGGGTAGCGGCCCCAAACTTCCATGGTAAACCCGCACATGGCCGTCCACGTAAAATAAACCAAGGCCTTCCTTCTCCGGGTCGCCACCGCCAACCCCCTCCATCCATTCCTTGGCTAATCGACTTTGCCATTGGGTCGCACGCCCCTCCTGCCCGCACAGAATCCCGATTTTCTCCCGCAGCGTTTTGACTTCGGGCAAACGATCCAACCCAAGCAGTTTGCCCCATTCCCCGGGCGCTTCATAGCGCGTCTGCTCCAACGACGGGCAACGCACCAAAGCCAGCAAGGCCAGATAGAGAAAAATCGACTCCAGCGGATAGTAGCCTGGCGGCAGTGTATAAAGACTCCGGGTATGCCTCAGCAGTCCTTCGGTCAATAAGGCCGGCAACGCGCAGAGCACTCCGCCCTGCGGCACATCTTCCGCACGGACAAACTGCAAATCCGCGCTGATGAGCAATCCCAAAGACGCCAGCACTCGATCCAGCCAACGCGTGGTCCCGTAGCCCAGGGGCGCTTGGCTGTCGGCCAAAGAACGCTCGCTCAGCGTGGTGAGCTCATCAGGGCTTTCTCCAGCCAACACTTCGCTCGGCAAACGCTCCGGCTGCGCCTTGCCCTCCGAGGAGGACGCCTCCGCCCCTGCCATGGGCTGTGGGACACCGGCTAGGGGCTGACCAATCGGCGCGCCGACAATCTCGTTTTTTTTACTGCCGGAAGCCGTCCCGCCTGGATCGCTTTGCGCAAGGTGTCCGTGAGCACCCCGGTGCGCTGACTGACCACCACCAAAGGCTGCCCCTGCACTAACAAGGCGCGCGCCTGCTCCAAAATTGCTGAATTGAGTTTCGAGCCTTCTCGCCGTGCTCTGGGCACAAAGAACCCAGCCGCACCCCTTTCACGGTAGAGTTTGGTAGCTCGCTTGATCGCCACCAGCGGCACCCCAAAGGCCTTCTGGATGTCGCCCTGAGTCGCGCTGCCCTGCACGATCAATTGGCTGGTAAAAAGTCGGAAACTGGCCAGGTCGCTCTTGGCATGGGTGAAGACCGGCAGGTGCCCGTTGTAGTAGACGACCTCCTCGCCCTCGCTTCGGCAGGCCAAGTCGTGATTGATCTCCACACTGCCGGCCGGAAAAATCGGAAGCTGGACTTGCGGCATACGCCGCTTGTACCGCCGAGGGTCCCGGCTCACCAGTCGAAAATCTCGCCATTTGGTCTCATTTTCGTTCCGCCTGATCCGGCAATCCCCAGGTAGATGTCAGGATGTCTGAGTCTAGTGAGGCGCGCCTCAGACCAGGCGAGTTCACCAAAAAATCGTCCCCGCTGATTCCAAACGGCGTTTTCCGCCCGCGCCTCACTCGTAGATTCCTTGAGGCGGAATGCTCCGAAATCGGTGAGGCTGAAAAGTTGCCTCAAATGCAATAACTTTTGAGGTTCAATGAATCTAGCCGCGCCTCCCGACATTTGCTGCCGGCGCAACAGGATTGTTGGCGGCGCGCAACCGGCTATGAACCCGGCCGTAAAATACGTAGACCACCAATCCCGCTGCCAGCCATAAAACAAAACGCCACCACGTTATCGCTGGCAATTCGAGCATCAAATAACCGCAGCTGAATATTGCGGCCAGAGGCACCCAAGGAACCCACGGCGTTCGAAACGGGCGCGCCCGGTTCGGTTCGGTTCGCCGCAACACCAGCACTCCCGCCGCGACCAGCACAAACGCGAACAGCGTCCCGATATTGCAGAGCGCAACCACTTCATCGATGTTCGTGGCCGCGGCGAACAGCGCCACCAACACTCCGGTCAAAATTGTGGTGACGTGCGGTGTTTTAAATTTCGGATGAACCCGCGCCGCCCACTGCGGCAATAAGCCATCGCGGGCCATCGAGAAAAAGATCCGGGGCTGGCCCAGCTGAAAGACCAACAGCACCGAGGCGGTGGCGATCACGGCGCCCGCCGATAACAATCCGGCGGTCCAATCCATGCCGAGAGCTGAAAACGCCGTGGCCAATGGTTCCGCCGTGTCCAATTTGTCCCAGCGCATGAGGCCGGTCAGCACGAGCGAGACGGCCAAATAGATCACCGTGCAGATCGCCAAACTGGCAATCATCCCAATGGGCATGTTCCGTTGCGGGTTGCGCGTTTCCTCGGCCGCGGTCGAGATGGCGTCGAAGCCGATGTAGGCGAAAAAAATAATCGCGGCGCCGTTCGAGACTCCTTTGAATCCGTTTGGCGCGAAGGGATGCCAATTCTCTGGCCGGATGTAAAAGGCGCCCATCAAAAGAAAGAAAGCGATCACCGCAAGTTTGACCGCGACCATCGAAGTGTTGACCACCGCGCTTTCCCGAATCCCAATCACCAAAACCCAGGTGATCGCCATCACGATCAGCAGCGCGGGCAGATTAAAAATGATCGGAACGCCGAAGATGTGCGGCGCCTCAGCCAAGGCCTGCGCCGCGCGTGCGACGGTAATCCCGAGCGTCGTCACATCGATGCCCTTCTGCTGCGCCTCCAGAACTTGAGCGGCGGCCTGCCGCGCGGAACGGAAGTCCGTTCCGAGCCAATCTGGAAAGTTCCAGCCCAATCCACGGAGCAGTTCCTGAAAATAACCCGACCAGGAGATGGCCACCGCCACATTTCCGACCGCGTATTCGAGGATCAAATCCCAACCGATGATCCAGGCCACCAATTCGCCGAGGGTGGCGTAAGCGTAAGTGTAAGCCGACCCGGCAATCGGCACCATGGCGGCGAATTCGGCGTAGCACAGCGCGGCAAATCCGCACGCGATCGCCACCAGCACGAATGAAAAGACCAAGGCCGGCCCCGCCCCGGCGTGTCCCTGCCCGCCCGCCGCCGCCGCTCCGACCATCGAAAAAATGCCGGCGCCGACAATCGCGCCGACGCCTAGTGCCGTGAGATGCCAAGGGCCAAGCGTTCGGTTCAGCTTGCGGTCGGATTTTTCCGCCTCGTCGAGGAGTTGATCGACGCGCTTTAAACGAAATAAGTCGCGCATGAAGTTCGCCGGGAAATCCGATCGGTGTGTCAGCCTCGCTCCGGCTGGCGCTTTTTATCTCAATTGAATGGCCAAGTCCAAATGATTCGTTGAAGCAGCGCAGGTCCTTTAATTCTTGAAATGAGTGGAGAAGCAAGCGAAGGCGACGAGGGCAAAATCCTGGGGCCCGCCCTGAATCTGTGGGGTGAACTCTTCCGACTCACAACGAACAAATCTTTTGATCGTATCCCCCCCGGATTCAGACCGACCTCGGATTACGGACAGACAAATTCTCTCTCCTCGGAAAATCCTGGGGCCGCCCTGAATCGGTGGGGTGAACTTCTCCGGCCTGCAAACAACAACGGGTTTCGTGTTCTGCACTCCCCACAGATTCAGAGCGGACTGCGATTAAAAGAGGGTGCATGCTTCGCGAGAGGTTGCCTTCACGGGTTTGCATGATTGGTCAATACCCGAGTTTGAGCAGGATATAAACGGCGCCGATGATTCCGGCGCAGGCCAATGACATGAGCAGAGCCGAGCTGACTAAATAGGAGCAAACCATCATCAGCGCTCCTGCGGTCATCGCAACCCAGGACGGCTGCTTTTTTCCATAGATAAAGAAGCCGAATCCCACCGAGCCCCAGATTAGCGAGGCGAATAAAAAGCTGGCATCAAACATAACTTTATCACGCGCAGCTGGCCTGAAAAACGCAGTTGAAACCACAGATACACGAACGCGAATAACTGGCGCCGGCGCTTGTCCATTCTTGCATGCGCTAGGGCGCTCCCAGTGACTCCGCCAAAAAGTCCGCGATGTGCGCGACCTTCACCTGGTCTGCGCCCGCCTTCTTCAGGCCCGCTCGGATCTGCAAGATGCAACCGGGGTTTGTCGTGACCACAACCTTAGCGCCCGTCCGAAGAATGTTCTGAACCTTGCGGGCTTGCAGCCGCTGGGCCATTTCCGGTTCGGTCAAATTGTAACTCCCAGCGCTGCCGCAACAGACGTCCGCTTCCGCCAATTCCACAAAGTTTGTTCCAGCCACAGCCCGAACGAGCGTTCTCGGCTCCTTCGTGATCCGCTGCGGATGCGCCAAATGGCAGGCGTCATGAAAGGTCACTCCGCACGCGGCTTGGCAGCTTGGCGAGAAAACTTTTCCGCAACCCGCCAGCCACTCGGTGAAGTCCCGCACGCGCCCGCTAAATCGGGCGGCGCGTTCCGCCCACTCCGGATCCTCCGCAAGCAAATGCCCGTACTCCTTGAGCGTCGAACCGCACCCGGCCGCATTGATGACGATCGCATCGAGTTCGCGGGCCTCAAACGCCGCGATGTTCACCCGGGCGCATTGCCGCGCCAATTCGAGATTGCCGCTATGGGCGTAGAGGGCGCCACAGCACCCTTGGCCGGGCGGAATGTCCACGTTGAAACCAGCGGCGTTCAACACGCGCACGGTGGAATAATTCGTTTCACCGAACAGAACGCTCATCACGCACCCGGGCATGAACCCAACCGTTCCCCTCTTTTCCTCGATCGTCGCTGGCGAAAATTGCGGCAAAGCTCTTTCCGAAAATCGTTCCGGGACCAACGAAAGCGCCTCGCGAAAGAATCGCGGCAGAAAGCGCGCGAGCCCCATCCGCAAGGCCAGCTGCGCCGGCCGTAGCGCCCATTTCAATCGGCGCGGGAATGGAAAAACCTTTTCAATGGCATAACGCCGGAGCCATCGCTGGAACAGCGGCCGCGAATAGCACTGTTCGATATGTTCGCGCGTCGTTTCCAGAAGCCCGCCATACGCGACGCCGCTCGGACAAGCCGCTTCGCACGCACGGCAGCCCAGACACAGGTCAATGTGCCGAATTGAATTCGCATCGAGCGGCAACCGTTGTTGCTCCAACGCCCGCATGAGATAAATGCGGCCGCGCGGAGAATCGTTTTCGTTGCCGGTCTCAAGGTAGGTGGGGCACGAACCGAGACAAAGGCCGCAGTGAATACAAGCCAGCGCTTTTTGCTCGTCCAAAAATGATTCGGTCGGAGAAGCGATCATCTAAAAATTAATTTTCAGCTCGGGCAGGATGTGCTTCGGATCGAAAGCATTTTTGACCCGCGCGAATAAAACTTCCGGAACAGGCGTCGCGGACGGCTCCTTGCCTCCGCGATAATAAATCATTCCGTTGCCGGCCCGAACGACCACTTCGTTCGCCTCGATCTGGCGCAACGTTGAGGCTAAATTCCCAGGCGGAACCGAGCATTGCCGGACCGGTCCGCCACTCCAGAATTTCTGCTCGGCGGCCAGATCGCCCTCACTCCTGAAGCCCAACTCCGCGGCGCGGGCTTTTTGGGATTCGACGTCCTCTTGCGCCCCGGCAAAGCCGAGAATGATTTGCCATTTCGAGTCTGAAGCAGCCCGAAACAGATCGATCACCACCGGCGTGAGGGCGGATTCAGAAATCGCAAGCAGCACAGCGTCCGCGGCGTCGAGCGAATCAAATTCCATTTGCAACGAACATTCCCGTTCCGGCAATGGCAGCAGCTTGAACGTGGCCTCGACCACGATTCCCAAAGTTCCTTGGCTGCCAATGGCGAGCTTGCAGAGGTCATAGCCCGCGACGTTTTTGACGACATTGCCCCCGGCGCGAATGAGCCGGCCGTCTGGCAGAACCATGCGCATTCCGATCAGGTAATCACGCACTGTTCCGAAACCGAACCGGCGCGGGCCGGACCAATTCCAATGAATGAGTTCGCTGATCGTGAGCCGTTCCGGATTTGGTGGATCGATCGGGAGCCATTGATTGCCTTGGGCGACCGCGGATTGAAATTGGGCCAGACTCATTCCGCCTTGGACGGTGGCGGTCATGTCCTCGGGATTGTGCGCCACCAACCGGCTCAGTGCGGATAGAGCAACCTGTTCGACTTTTTGGCCGCGTTGATTTGCGCCCGCCAACAACCGCTGGAGTTCGGAAAACGGCCCGGCCTCGACATTCATATTGACCGCAAGGCGGGAAAAACTAGAAAGCGCACGGCCAGAGAGTCGCTGATCTCAGCTCAAACCGCAAGAGATGTAGCCGCCGAGGTCAGGAGGCGGATAAACCTAGCCAAAGGAGTTTGAAATTTGAAATGAGGATACCTAAATCCGAAGCACTAAATCCGAAATCCGAAACAATTCCCAAAGAAGAATCTACGATTCGGAAACCGCTCGCTCAGGCTGCTGCGGAAGAATCACGCGGACGGTGGTCCCTTTTCCTGGCGAACTGCGGATCTGAAATGTTCCCCCGTGCACCTCGATGAGGTTCTTGGAAACCACCAGGCCGAGCCCCATCCCAGGCTGTTGGTAAACACGCCGGAAAAATTGTTGAAACGCTCCAATCCCAGCAACCTGCTCTGCCGTCATCCCGCGCCCGCTGTCGCGCACTTCGAGCACGAGTCTGTCTTTGCAGAGCTCGGTCAAAACCTGAACCGAGTCGCCCGGATGGGAAAATTTAAATGCGTTGTCAAGGAGCTCAGCCGCGATTTTCTCCAGGATCTCCGGAGGCACAGCCGCACTCGCCTCCTGAAGGTTTAAGGTGAGGTCTTTCTGGCGATGGTGGCTATCGGCATATTTCTCACAAACCTGCCGCAACGTGGCTTTAAACGCGCTCCCGCTCAGAGGGCATGGAACGTCCGCGCGATTGCAGGTCGACTCGAGCAGTTCCGTCTGGGCGTAGACCAAAAAATTTTGAACCAGGCGTTCGAGCCGGTGGCCCGCTTCCAAGAGGGTTCCTCCCAGCGTGATCAGGTCTTTGGGCTGGATAGGCGTCCGGGAATTCGCGAGAACCTCAGCAAGGCCGAGAATTCCCGCCAGCGGTGTGCGAAGCTCGTGGGGAAGCATCAAGCTGATCTGGGCGCGCAAATCGGCGAGTTTCTTTTCCGATTGTTGTTTTAACAGCCGCTGCTTTCGCAACCGAGCTTCCAGTGTGGCGATGAGAGTTTCGAGGCTGAACGGCTTGGCCAAATAATCATCGGCCCCCTGCTCCATCCCACGCCGCATCGCGATCGGATCGGCGGCGCCCGTCATCAGAATAAACGGAATCGTCGCCGTCCGCTCGTCCTGCCGAAGCTCAGCCAGGGCAGTAAATCCATCCCCGCACTCCATGTGAACGTCGCAGATGACCAAGTCCGGAAAATGTGTTCTGGCCAGCGCCACCCCTTTTTCGCCGTTTTCCGCGCAGAGGGTTCGATATCCATTGGCCTGGAGAATTCCTTCAATCGTGTCGCGCTGCATTGGATCGTCGTCGATCACCAGAATTTGAGGGGCGGAAAAGAGGGAAAAGGGGGTCGAATCGACCTGCGCGCAACCGAGATTCATTGCTAGAGCTCATCGGCAGAAACGGACAAAAAGTTGAATGGAAATTTCAAATTAAGATGATTTTGGCGAAGGAAGACAACCGACTCTCAAAAGGGGGTGCGGCTGAAATGCGAATTGTTCCTTGGCGAACCACTCGCCGAATTTTATGATCCGCTCCATGACCACACGCTCGCACCGTCACCCCTTCCTCGTTCGGGCTGGCGCCGCTCTTGGAATTTCGGCGTTGTTCACTCTTGCGCTCGCGGCGGAAGCTCCGCGCGCTCTGCCATCGGGCCAATTGCCCCACGATGTCCGCCTCGAACCGCCCAAGGATCTCGATGGTTATTTCCCGTTCCAACCTCCTGCCTCACGCGAACAGTGGAACGCCCGCGCCCAACAAGTCCGCCGCCAATTGCTCGTCGCCCTCGGCCTGTGGCCCATGCCAACCAAAGCCCCGCTCCACCCGGTCATTCACGGCAGAATCGAGCGCCCGGATTATTCTGTCGAAAAAGTTTGCTTCGAAAGTTTCCCGGGCTTTTTCGTCACCGGAAACCTTTATCGTCCGAAAAATCAAAACGGCAAAGTTCCCGGCGTGCTCTGCCCGCACGGCCATTGGGAAAATGGCCGCTTCACTGATGCCGGCGCGGAAGCGACGCGGCGCGAAATTGTGAACGGCGCGGAACGGTTTGAAAATGGCGGCCGGAGCCCCTTGCAATCCCGCTGCGTCGAACTCGCCCGGATGGGATGCGTGGTTTTTCATTACGACATGATCGGCTACGCGGACAGCCAGCAAATCTCTTACGATATCGCGCATCGCTTCGCCAAACAGCGGCCGGGAATGAACACGACGGAAAATTGGGGGTTGTTCAGCCCGCAGGCCGAAGCCCACTTGCAAAGCATCATGGGCCTCCAAGCCTTCAATTCCATTTGCGCCCTCGATTTTTTATTGAGCTTGCCTGAGATCGACGCCGACCGGATTGGCGTGACTGGAGCGAGCGGCGGCGGCACGCAAACTTTCGTGCTGGGCGGGATTGATCCACGCCCCAGCGTCATCTTCCCTGCGGTGATGGTTTCGACCGCGATGCAAGGCGGATGCACGTGCGAAAACGCCTCGTACCTCCGGATCGACACGGGCAACGTCGAAATCGCGGCTTTGTTCGCGCCGAAGCCGCTCGGCATGACCGCGGCCAATGACTGGACCAAAGAGATGCCGGCCAAAGGTTTTCCCGAGCTGCAGCAGCACTACAAAATGATGGGCGCCCCCGGAAATGTCTTTCTCAAGCCGCTCGTGCACTTCGGACACAATTACAATTACGTCAGCCGCGCCGCGATGTATTCGTGGTTCAATAAGCATTTCAAACTTGGACTGAAGGAACCGATCGTCGAAGAGGATTATCCGCGCCTGACCGCAGCGGAAATGACGGTGTGGGACGAGCAACATCCCAAGCCGGAAAGCGGCCCTGACTTCGAACGAAAACTCCTGCGCGCTTGGGCGGAGGACAGCGCCAAAAAACTCGCCCAGGCAGAGGAATCCCCCAGCCAATTCCGTGAACTCGCCGGGGCCGCGCTCGATGTGCTGATCGGCCGCACCGCGGCGCACGCGGGCGAAACGGAATGGGCGTTGTCGGACAAAAAGGACCGCGGCGATTATCTCGAGATGAGCGGGTTGATCCGCAATCAAACGCATCATGAAGAGTTGCCCGCCGTTTTTGTTTTTCCGAAATCGTGGAATGGCCGGACCATCCTTTGGCTCGATTCCGCGGGCAAACAATCGTTGTACGGAGCGGACGGCCAGCTCAAACCCGAGATCCAAAAACTGATCAAATCCGGCGCGACCGTTGCCAGCGTTGACCTGCTCTTCCAGGGCGAATTCCTCAGCGACCCGGCTCAACCAGTCAAAAACCGCCGCGTCAAAAACCCACGCGAGGCCGCTGCTTTCACCTTTGGCTACAATTATCCGTTGTTCGCGCAACGCGTGCAGGACATTCTCACCGCGATTCATTTCGCCAAAACGTACGAACGCAAATCCGAGGTCATCGATCTCGTTGGTTTGAACGGAGCCGGTCCGCTCGTCGCCGCCGCGCGCGCGCAAGCGGGAGACCTGGTCGACCGCGCCGCGATTGATACAGGCGGCTTTCGTTTTGGGAATGTGCTCGATCTTGCGGATGCCAGCTTCCTCCCAGGCGGCGCGAAATACGGGGATCTACCTGGAATGCTGGCGCTCAATGCGCCTGGAAAACTTTGGCTGGCGGGTGAAACAGGCCGCGGCGCCGAATTGGTCAAACGGTTTTACAGCCTGGCCAATGCTTCCGACAAACTCGTGCTATCGGACAACCCGGATCATTCCGCTGCCGCAGCCGACTGGCTCCTCGCGCAATAGCAACACCGAAGACTCTGCGCGGGCTGGTTAACCGGGAGCGAGTTTTTCCGCCACGGCTCAGGGTTCATCGCGCATTAGGCTGATGGCGGACGATCAATGATGACATCTTCGACCGGTTGGATTCCGCCGCCGAAACTGCTCCGAAACAGCGCGCGATGTTCCAGCCCGAGCAGGTCGACAAATCGCACGTGGTACTTCGCCCCGCGCCAGAACCAGCCACGTGGATACAGCCAATCGTCCTGTTTCCAAAAAGGAAGCCGGCGCATTTCGAGCACTGCGCCCCCTTGTTCCGCGATGAACTCCCGGATGCGGCTGCGCTCGGCCAATCGAAATAGCCATGGGGTAAGAACAAATCCGGCGACGAACAAGCCGAAACAAATCCGACGAAACCATCCCGCCGCAAACAACGATTCAGGCAGAAGGAACGCGCCAATGAAACAGATCAGCACGGTGAAACTGGTTAATCCGATGAGGACCGCCGAGCTCGTATCTGGATTGCGCGAGCGCATCGAAGCCTAAGGGTTGATCGTCCCAGTCCAGACGATGAATTATTTTATCCAGCCGAACATTTGGGCGATATGGACGAACAAAAAACCGAGGCTGGCCGTCACGGGTATCGTCAGGATCCAAGCCCAAACCATCCTTTCGACCACCGTCCATTTCACGGCATTCAAGCGTTTGGCAGAGCCGACACCCATAATCGCAGCAGCAATGACATGCGTCGTCGAAAGCGGAATGCCCCAATGGCTCGCGACTTGGATGATGGTTGCAGCGGTTGTTTCCGCCGCAAAACCGTGCACCGGCTGCAAGCGGACCATGCGCGTTCCCATCGTGCGAATAATGCGCCACCCCCCTGCCCAAGTGCCGGCAGCCATCGTGATTGCGCAAAGAAGTTTAATCCAAAAGGGCACACTCAGTGCCTGACCTTTGGCGGGAAGTGGCATTCGCAAAAAGCTCAGACTTGCAGGCAGATGATCGAATGTCCCCGCGGCGGTGGCGGTGACCAGGGCGAGAGTCAGGATTCCCATGGTTTTTTGGGCATCGTTCGTCCCGTGGCTGAAGCTCATGCCCGCGCTGCTCAATAACTGCAGTTTTCCGAAAATCACATTCACCCAATGCGGCCGCCAGTTTCGAAGGAGGAAATAGAGCAGGCCCATAATGACAAAGCCAATGATCAATCCAGCCAGGGGAGAAGTGAACATCGGCACGACCACCTTTGGAATAATGCCGCCGGATTCGATCACCGTTTTGTTGATCATCTGGTGGGTGACGGGGTCGAGCACTTGAACGATCTTTTCTTTCGTTTCGAAAAATTTCACCACGGACCAATCGCCGTGGGCAGCGGCAAGCGTGGATCCGATAATGCCTCCCACGAGCGCGTGGCTCGAACTGGAAGGGAGCCCCACATACCACGTGATCAAATTCCAGATGATGGCGCCAAACAGCCCACAAAGGATCGTGCCGGAAGTGACGAATTGAATATCGACCAACCCTTTCCCAATCGTGCTGGCCACCGCCGTCCCAGCCATCGCCCCGAGGAGATTAAAACCTGCCGCAAAAATCACGGCCTGCCGCGGCGTCAAAACTTTGGTCGAAACCACTGTCGCGATCGAGTTGGCCGTGTCATGGAAACCATTGATGTATTCGAACACGACCGCGGTGAACACCACGCAAAAAATGATTGCCATGCGAGCCCTTTAGCGATTCAGGAATTCTTAAGGACAATGTGGGAAACCACGTTTCCGGCATCACGGCACCGATCGATGACCTTTTCCAGCAACTCGTACAGATCCTTCGCGATCAACGCAACGAGCGCATCATGCTTCCCGCTGTAAAGATCGCGCAGCAGCGTCACCATCATCTTGTCTGCTTCCCCTTCGACTAATTGCAGGCGGTCGTTCAGCCCTTTCATTTTTTCGAGCGAGCTCGCCTTCCGCAACAGACTCACCATTTGGCCCAACGTCTCCACCGCCTTATCGACCAGCTCCGCTTGGGCCGCAAAATCAATATCGTGCAAGCGCGGCGCGGCCACATTATACCGCTCCACGAACTTCTCGATTGTTTTGGGAATTTTATAGAGCGCATTCGAAAGCGCTTCGATATCCTCCCGATCCAAACCGGTCACGAAGGTTTTTACCAGCTCGGCGCTAATCTGCTCGGCGATCTTCTTTTCTTTCCGGCGAACGAGAACGAATTCATCCAGAGAGGCGGCCGTCGCCGGTCTTTTCAGAGCTTTTAAGAGATTCTGGCCGCTGGTGCGGGCTTCTTCCGCGCTGGCTTCCAGCAGATTGAAAAACTTGTCCCCTTTCCCAAAGAATTGCTGCAGCGAAAACATGGGGGGGATACTGCCAAACCCATGGGCAGGAACAAACACAATTCCGGCGCACGGGTAGGAACTCGAAATTCGAAATTCGAAACAAATTCGAAGAACCAAAATGCAAAAACTCAAAACGGGCTGCGCCCATATGAAGGTCAAACCCCCACCCATGGCGTTGTTTTGGGTTTTGGATTTGGAGGGGTCAAGTCCTGATTATAATTTGTCACTTTGAGAGTGGGGGTTCGGAAAGGGTGAGGCGCTCCTCATTGTCTAGCCAGATTTGGTTTATTTTAAGATGGTGAAAATCGGCAGGGGACTGTGGCT
>Ga0209514_10001519_pt1 | contig 39537 bp, 51 predicted proteins | sample Subgrocontami58m_FD_187452 | JGI IMG/M metagenome (GOLD analysis project Ga0209514, IMG submission 187452) | Subsurface groundwater microbial communities from S. Glens Falls, New York, USA - GMW37 contaminated, 5.8 m (SPAdes) (version 3) | ecosystem: Environmental > Aquatic > Deep subsurface >...
CTGACGCAGGTCAGTGTAAAGCGCATTGAGCTTTCGTTGCTCATCGGCACGGATGTAACCAAAAGCAGATTTAAGTTCAGAAATCCGATCAGTATGGCCTTCCAGTCGAATCCCCACGAGGTCGCTCAGGAATAGGGCACGAACCGCGAGTTCGGGCGCTCCCGCCAGATTGGCATCGAGCAACTGGCTTGCACTTGCCAAGTCACGCTGTATCTCGGACAGCGATTGCTGACAGAATCTCTGCTCCGCTTTTAGGGAAGCGAGGGTTCTGGACACACCGTTTGGTGCCGGAGCGGCGTTCAACTCGCTTGGGATGACGGCCAAGAAGAGCAAACTGCAAACAATGGGCTGACAAGCGAGCTTGCTTGCGGACAGGGGTGAAACGGCTCTTCCATTATGTGGCCGTGAAAGGCATTGTGCCGCTTAGTCGAATGCGGGCTCAACCGTCAACTGCGCAAGCAGTTGGCGGGACTGCGGATGCGCAGGCATCCGCAGCAGAAACAGAAGGCAGGCTACGTCCGGCCGCTCTCCTAAAAACTAAATCCGCGTCAGCTAGCCGCCTATTGTTTCGTTTGAAATTATTATTTTCGGCTTTTCCCCTGCATCGGGCACTTCATCCGAATACCAGACATGCGCCTTTGATGAAAAATTCCCCCCACGCACTTCCAGATTGCAAATCGATTTTTCAGAATAACTGAAATTGCGGTAGAATGCGGAAAGTTCATTCCCATCCGCACGAAGCGCTATTCGCATCCTGGGCAGGGGCACCTGCCTGTAATTGCCCTCGCCAAGAACACAAACCTCGTCTGCGGCATCCACGAGCCTTTGCGTGGTTTGAAGCAGCATCGCCCCATATGCGGAATTTTCCTGCATCGCCTTCATTGAATTTGCCGAATGCAGGGCAAGGGCAAGCAGCGCAAGGCCAAGGCAAAGCGCGGCAAGGGCTTCTGCGGTTGCCTGCCCCCTCATGCAATCATTGCCTGCAGATGTTGTCCACGCACCGTTTTACCTTCTGGAATTTCTCGCAGTCCGAATCCGTTGTGCAATAGTATGGGTTATTTTCCACCATAGCGGCGGATGTGCCCGCATTCAGGCTTTCCCCCACGTTCTTTACCATGCCGTTCATGTACGAAAAAGCGAGCACCGCCATGCCAAGCACTAAAAGAAGCAGCATGAGCATCTCGGCCGATAGCTGTCCCCTCATCCAACCACCCCGATGGAGCTTCTTGCGCAGTATATATAAGCCTTGTCGGCTGAGTTGATTCGGGGGAATGGATGGGAAAGGGATATGTCTTTTCACTTGACGCATTTGTCGCCTTTTCGCTTATCCTAATTTCGGTTCAGACGCTCATTGTGATGTCCTCTTCGCCTGCAGGCTATTACTACCCGCTGCTGCAGGCAAATTACCTTGCGCACGACACCCTCGAAGTGATGAAGGTGGCAAAGCCGCCATGCAACGCCACAAGCTGCCCGCAGCAGACATACATGGAAATAATCTCGCCATATGCCATACCGGCAAACCGCTGCCAGGGGCTTGAGGAATGCCAAAAATGGTTCCGCCAACTCAATGAGGACAATATCCCAATCCAATATTCTTATGCGTTTTATTACGATGATTTGGACGGCAACAGCCACCTTGTCTACGATGCATCCGCCGACTCATCATCAAAGCACTACGGCATAAAGTACCAGCGCGTGCAGGCATCTGCGCAAACCTATCTTCTTGGCTACTATGTCCCATTGCATCGGGGAGACTCGCCCTACTGCAATGTCGTGTGCAAGGGATATGATGCCGCAACCAACGACTACAAATCCCCGGCAGCCTGCGTAAACGTGCCATGCTCGGACGTGCCCTCGAGCAATTTCAATCCCGGGGTGTACAAAGTCGGGATGCTTAGAATGGTGGTGTGGGGATGACTTTTTCCAAAAAAGGGTTTTTCTTCACGGTGCTTGCCCTCATACTGCTCACCTTCATGATGGTGTCCGTGCAGATGTGGGCGCAGGAGCAGCAGCTGCGTGAAATCCGCGCGTCAGAGCGCTTCCGCGTGGACGCCCTGAAAAACGCCATAAGCCTCACGGACGAGGCGTCGCTTGCCGCATTCACCAACGCATCGCTTCTCTATTCGCTCCATTTCCTGTCCACAAGCCTTGCAAATTCCGTGTGCGCAGTGCCGTTCATCAAGGATGACAAGGGCGGCGGAAAATACCCCGACGGCACATATTACGTTGCACGCTCGCTTGCCGAGCTTATGGAAAACGGCACCACCCATGGCGGCCCGCCAAGCGCGCCGTATCCTTTCGACTGCCCCCCGGCCCGCATAGGCAACATCACCTATTCTTCAAGCGAAATGGATTACACGCTCAAGTCATATTTTGCCAAGACATCGCAGGCGGCAAGGCTGACCGGCTACAACCTCACGTGGGGCCCGGTGAAGAACCTGACCGTAAACCAGACGCAGGTGTTCGGAGTCACCGTGAAATTCAGCGTTGATGCGAACATTTCCGACCTTTCCGGCAATTTCAGGCAACCCATGCACTACGACATCGTCGCGCAAACCGACATAAACGGCCTGCTTGACCCGTTCATTACCGCCTCGGATCATTTCCATCGGGGCGTGCCCATGGCTGTTGCGGCGCACAGGCAGGTATTCCACGTGGGCAGCTATGCTTCGCGCGGGGATGCCAGCATGGAGGTGGCGGCAGGGGGCAGCGAGGGCCTGGGGTGGTTCTTCGGGCCACTTGCTGACCTGCCGCACGACAATGCCGCGTGGCAATTCACAAGCACGTCATACAACAAGTCCAGGATGAAGTATTACATTTTCGTGACAAACGACCGCGACAGTGCAATTGCCGAATCCATTTATTTCGGGGGAATAATACTTGTGTCAAGCAGCAGCGGCCAGGTGAAAATCGGCTCAAGGGGGAACGGCGTCACCTGCCTGATAAAAAAATACACCCAGCCAAACTGCGTTTATTGCAAGATTTGGGAAGAATACGCAATAGGCGGCCCGTTGCAATGCGGCAGCCTGCTCATGACCCCGACAATCAATTCATCCACCATGCTTGCAAAGCCAATCCCGTATGTCAATGTGCCAAACAACAACTGGCAATCCCAGTTGAAGAACAATTACCATCTGGACCTTCCGGAAGCCCTCATCAACAACAAATACAACCTGACTGATGCGCTAGCCGATGTCCAGAAAAAATTCTCCTCCAGCCAAAACGACAGCTCAATTTCCGACCTCACCGGCCCGCGCGACATGGCAATATGCGGATATTATGTCCCGTCCAAGAACGGCCCGTCGTACCTCAAGCGCTTCACCCAGCCGGCAAGCTGGGGCAGCCCGCCGTATTCGAAATTCGGCGGGGCAGAGCTTGGCATCGAGTCAGTGCTATTGGGCAGCTGGGCCGGAGGCTCCACCGACCCCCAGAACTATAACCACCTGAACGACATCAGCTGGCCAAGCTCGGAATTCTTCTCGCGCCTTGACTACCTGTTCTACCGCCCCACATTCATGTATAATAATCAGTGCCTCGGGCTGTTTGAAAAGGGCATGCCCGGCTGCAAGGATGCGGACATGTGCGCCCCGGGAAGCACAGGCCCCGCAGAGAATGCAACAGGCAGGTTCGCATTCGACAATGAAACCGGCGCAGGCTACGGCTTCACATGGCCTTACAACGTAACCCCGAAAAGCGGGCAGGCAAATGCGTGCCCATGAAAGCGTGCAAACATGGACCGAAAGCTGCAATGTGGAAATTCGCCCTCAAGGCACTGTGCTTACGCCAAGCGCGCCCATTCCATGGCGCATCCATCTTTTGCAAAGGGCCAGTCTGCTATCGAAATGCTGGTGATGACCGGCGTCGCCCTTGCGTTCATCCTCCCGCTTGCAATCCTCTTCTTCACAACCTCAAGCTCCAAGACCGCGGAAGTGTCGAAGCTGCAGGCGCAGGGGCTTGCGCAGAAAATATCCGACGAGGCCGCGCGCGTGTGCTACCAGGACACGTGGGCAAAGCGCGTGGTGCTTGTGAATTACCCCCAGAGGCTGCTCAACGTCACGGTGGTGAACAAATCCGTGATAGTGACTCTTGAGGGGGAACTGGGGGGGCAAAACCAGATAGTGGTGCCATCCACATGCAACATGACAGATGCCATTTCCCCCACGACGGGCCTGCAGGTGCCGAACAAAGCCATGTCTGCCATTAGGGGGGGAAGGTATGTTTCCTCGGGCCTTGTGGCCTTGGTATTTTTCAACACAGGCTATGAAGTGAACATATTCCGGGTGGTGGGGAACCGGTATGAATTAAGCTGATATTTATGGAAAAAAAGCGCATGGGGCAGGCGGGCGCCGAGCCGATGGATTGCGGCATGGCAAAAAAACAAAAAGGCCAGGCGGCAGTGGAGGCCATGGCCTACATAGGCATGTTCCTTTTCATCACGGTGTTCTTTTCCATCTTCCTGCTGCAGCAGCAGGCCGCGGAGCTTCGCGAAAGGGAGTACAGGCTTTCCACGCAGGTAGCAGGGCAGATATCCGATGCCATCACCATCGGGGCGCTTGGGGGCCCGGGCTTCAACGCGACATTCCGCATCCCCCCCGAAATAATGGGGAAAATGTACATTGTCAACATGTCCTCAACAGGCTCCATTTTCATCACCCTGATTTCGCCTCCCTCGAATTTCGGGGGGAACAACGTTACGTTCTACCACACCGTCGGCGCCAGGGGCGTGATTAAGCCAATTGCACCGCATGCCTCAGGAGGCCAATATACCACGATGAGCAACGCCGTGCTTGATGCAGTCTGGTTCAATTCGTCGCGGGGGCAATTCCGGGTATATGTGAACAGCAACAGGGATCTTTACATCGGATAGGTGGATGGATGGAATGGCAATGCGGCAGGGGGCAATTGGGCGGATTGGCGGAATGGCAATGCGCAATGGAGCGACAGGTTGGAAAGGTGCATGTATGAAAGGCCAATATTTCTCATTTGACGCAATCGTCGCGTCGGTAATTTTCATGCTGGGCATGACGCTGCTTCTGGGGCAGTGGTTTTCCGTCAAGCAATCCACCGACCTTACAAACGACTACCTGCAGGAGGATGCGTTCCGCGCATCCGACATACTGCTTTCCTCGGGGGTGCCGAACGACTGGCACGACCCGCCATCCAAGCTTGAGGGCCTCTCGGGGGTGCGCAAGGTCGGGCTTGGCATGTCCCCCTCCGGCAGCCAGGCGCTCAACCAGTCATTGATTAACGACATTGAAATCAACTGGGCAAATCCCGACCTTTGGGATTTTGGCGGGATACCGACGCAATTCTACAATTCCTTCCGCACAATGCTGGGAGTCGGATCACATATCTACATTTACATCCGCTCAGCCGAAACTGATCCAATTCCATGCTGGGTGGGCCCGCCGCCTTATTACTGCCCGGTCCAGTCGTCATATTTCGGGTTCGTGTACGGCTACGGCCCCAACGCAATGTATGCCACGGAATTCGTCCATGTCCGGCGCATTGTTGCATTCGAGGACAAGGCGCACGCCGGAAGAATGATGCCGGGAGCAATGGACCTTTACATCTACAAAAACACGAGCATCCGCTAACGTTGCTTAAATTGATCAGCCATTAATCCTTTTTTTCCAATCGTGCGGAAGCTCCCTGCCCACCCAGTCGCTTTTTTTCAGTGCGACCGCAGTAATGGGCTTTATCCCATCCGGCACGGCCCCCAATCCAAAAAGTTCGCATGCCACTGCGGCTGCAATGGTTATTTTCCGCCCGCCCTCGGTGGCTATGATTACATCATCACCTGAAATTTCCACTGCAACTATTTTCTCCCCCTTGCGGTTTTCCACTCCGCCAAACAGCAGCCTTCCCCCGGCTCCAACATGTATTTCCCCCCCGCGCCTTACCCCGTTTTCGATTATTACCCTCATGCCCTCATGCAGGCGCGATGCAATGCCCCCGCCCTCCCAGCACACCACGCGCGCATTGTCCTTGCCGTCCGTAATTGAAAAAGACGTTGCAAGTGCGTCAGCGCCATTTTTTTTCAGGGGAAAGTCGCCGAACACCTCCGATACCGTGCCCTCGAATGTGCCTATGCCCTCGCTGCCGGACAGTTTCGCCCTCGCCCCCTTTTGCACCACCGTTATTTTCCCCCCGTGCGAAAGGTGGAATTCATCATTGCGAAAGCGCACGGGCTGAATATCTATCAAGTCGCCTGATGCCGCCTCCTCTTCGAGAGGGGCGCATGCATCGTCATAGCACACAAGCGTGCCGCTGCCGGACTGGTCTGACACCGCAGCACGCTGCACGCGCGCATCCTTTCCCCCCCGCTCGAATTTCCTCTGCTGGAACACCCTCTCAATGCGCACAAGCAGCTTGCTTGGCTGGGGGGTTTGCTTTGCCTGCGATAGCGATGCAACCCTCACTTTCGGCCCGAATTCCTCAAGCGAAACAAGGTATGCTGCCGATTCCCTGGGGATGAGGCTGTGGTATTCGGCCAATTTGGACGCTATCCTGCCCTCCAGCCCCTCTTTCCCAAGCCTGCCAAGAAGCTCCTTCTCGATTTCTTCCATGCCAAAATTCTGCAATCAACATTTATAGAGGCTTTCCAGCCAAAAATCCGCCATCTTCCTTGCCATTGCCCTCATTGCAATTTTGCAGCATCTGCCATCAACATTTATATGCTCCCAAGGCGGGGGCTCCGCCCCCTCCTAGGGTTTACCAACCCCCGCCTAAACGAGCAATTAAAAATTAAGTGTTTATTCTCTTATTTGCGAAGGTTTGGTGTGTATGAAAAGGCTTGATTGCGTCTGCGTGGGGCATTTCCTCTATGACATCCGCGACTATGTGCGCGAATTCCCCAAGCCCGATGCAACTTCCATCCTTGTCCGCCCCCCCTCGATTTCGCCCGGCGGCTCTGCGGCAAACGTTGCAACAAATTTGGTGCGCCTCAACCACAAATCCGGCCTTATCGCAAACATAGGCAACGACCATCATGGCAGGCTTATCCGCTCCATGCTGCACCGCGAAGGCGTGGATTTGCAGGGCGTGAAAACACTTGACGGCAGGACGGGCCTGTCCGTCATTCTCATCAACAAAGAGGGCGAAGTGGAAGTGGTGGAGGACATCGGGGTGATGGACGGGCGGCGGGGCTTTGGCGAAAGCTACATCCGCAATTCAAGATGGCTCCACCTTGCAGGCTGCCCGCACTCATGGCTTGACGCAACCAGCAAAATCGCCCACAAAGGCAAAATCCCGATTTCATTCGACCCTGGCAGGGCCGCAAGCCGCCTTGGGGAAAAGGCGCTCTGCGAAATTTTCCACCGCACGCAGCTGCTCATCATCAACAGGCACGAGCTCAAAGCCATCACAGGAAGCGAATCCGTGTCGGAGGCAAAGAGGCTTGGCACGCAATACGACATGCAAGTTGTGATAAAGGGGGGGCGCAAGCCCGCCACTGTCTGCTCTCCCCGGGGCTGCTACTTCATCCCCGGTCACAAGGTGAAGGTTGTGGACACCCTTGGCGCAGGCGACGCCTTTGATGCCGGAATAATTTCAGGAAGATTGAACAAATGGTCTCTTGTCGAATCGGTAAAATTGGGGCATGCCTGCGCCGCGGCAAAATGCCTGCACGAAGGCGCGCAGTCAATGCCCAAAAGGGAAACCATCCTGAAGAATTTCAAAATCTGAACTACGGTATTCTGGCAGCGCTTCATTGTTCTGGCAAGGTCAGCACAGGCACCTTTTCCATCATCCCTGCGTTGTAAAGCACCCATTCGCTAAGATTGGAATTGTTGTATCTGAGTGAAAACGAAACTGCAGATGCAATTTCCTGTAGGTCCACGCCAAATTTTACCGCAAATTCTTCCAATCCGTCCTGCGGGCCAATTTTTTGCAGCCTTAATGCAAGATATGACTTTCCGCTTTCCCGCATAAGCTCCTTATTTCCAAGGGACTTGGAAATCTCCGCTGCCTTGAAAAAAAGCCCCATGCTATTGTCTGTATTGCTTTCGGCTTTTGCAGCCGTAATCAGCATCTGCACAACCCAATATGCCATGTCAGATGCAGCATTACCCTGCTGCGGGGTAGCATCCCTGCTTATTGCGTATATTGCGGGCTTGCTACCCTTACCACCCACTACCAGTGCAGCCGACTTGCTCCTATCCGTCTTTATGCTGCCATTGACCTCCAACGGTATTCTCAGGATGGTGCCATTTAGCGAAATAGTGATACGGTCAGACGTGCGCGATGCGGGCGTCTTTTTGCGCGGTGATTTCACGCCTTGCCGTACATCCATATCTGGTATTAGTTGCATATCCTCATCCCCATGCTATTTCGGGGTTTATCTTTAATATAAATTATTTCCATTAATACTGGTTTATCCACTCAGTTTACGTCACTTTTATATAGGTTTTCGGAGCAAATGCTCCATTATTGGTGGTTTTATGGAGATAAAGCTTGACGAAAAGGATATGGCGATTGTCGAGATATTGAAAAAAGACTCCAGCCTCTCGGAAAAAAAGATTGCCAAGCAGACGCGGATACCGATGACCACGGTGCACAACCGCCTCAAGAAGCTGAAGGCATCCGGGGCAATAGAGCAATATACCGTGAAGCTGAATTATGAAAAACTGGGCAAGCCCATGGTCGCATTCGTGCGGTTCAAAATAATCAACCAGGCCAACCACCAAAAAGTGTTCGAGGAAGTGAAAAACACCCCTGGAATACACGAGGTTGCGATGATAACCGGGGAATTCGACATAATGTTCAAGGCGCGCGTGTCGGGCATGGACGAGCTGAACCAGCTTGTCACGCACACCCTGCGCGAAAAAAAATACGTGGGCGAGAGCAGGACCATAATCTGCTATCAGGTGTGGGAAAGCCCCTGATTTATTCTTTTTCCAGCCTTGGGGGGCGGGAAACAAGTTCCCATGCCCAGTCTTCCTTGTTGTCCCATAGTTCCTTCATTTTTTTCCTTTGGGCCGCATGCACCGAATCCATCAAGCCATCTTTGTCAGCTGCCATTGCAATCTTCTTCCCCCTTTGAATCAAACCAGCTTCTGGCTCTTAGATGCGCCAACTTGAAAGGTGTGGCTTATCGGCCCATTGACCTTTCGGCTATCGTAATCCATTTTCCACACTACGGTGGCAATAATGGCAAGCGTTACTGCTGCCGCTATTTTCCCGTTATATTTTTCCAAAACTGCCTGGAAGCGGCTGCCTTCGTAATTTCCCAAAAACGCTTTCCGAAATCGGCTGTTGTGGAATTTGCCTATGGCCCGGTAAATCAGGTTTTCTTCAGCGGATTTTTTTTGCATGTGTTCACCCATATTCCTAAATTACCCTCTCATTCTTTTCCTTGTCTTTCAAATGTATCACGTTGACCGGGCACGAATCAGCCGCAGCCTTGTTCGCCTCGAACTGATTGTCTTCAATGTCCTTCTCCTCCCAGCCTTCGGCATTTTTAGCCGCCCCCTTAACATCGCTTTTCCCATCCGCGTTCATTTCCCAGAAATCCGGCGCAACCGCGGCGCACGCCGCGCACCCGATGCAGTTGGGCCTGTCATGCTCAATCCGGTACCTTCCCATCAATATCACGCGTTGGCTTGATTCTGGCGGCATATTTATATTAATCCGCTTTCCATCTTTGCGCATGGCATCCACAAAAATGCGGGCGTTAATCGGCATCGTGCGCATACTTGTCGGCCTTGGCGTGGGCTATGCGGTCTACTACATGTGGTCTTCAATCCGCACCTATGACGAATGGTACTACCCGATAGGCGCGGGCGTGATTACCGCGCTCATGGCATCGCTTCTTCTTGACAAGCTCAAAGGCGGCGGGGACAGCTAATCCATTTTCTTTCATCAACTCGGCGGCAGAGTACCGCGCTCTTCGGCGATTCTGATTTTCTTTCCATCCGGGCAGGCCCTACCCGTTCATTTTCCTTTTATCCTTACCAGCAGGTCTATGGCTTTCCCCCGCAGCCTCTCGTTCACCTCGACCCACACCATCCCCTGCTTCGGCTGCCCATATAGCACCACCGCCCCGTACGGCGCCTTTGCAAAAAAAACCAGCGCCGCCAAATCATCCTCCCCGTCCACCCGTATCCAGCCAGAGCCCAGCATCAGGGCCGCCTCAACCGCGGCGGAAAGCTCATTTGTCACCCCGCCGGGGGGATTGCGCACAACATCGCATTTTCCCGCGGCTTCCACTATGGCTTCTTCCATTTCCCTGCCAAGGGGCGCGCGCATGCAGCGCAAATCAAATACCCCGATGTCCGGCATCACGCCGTTTTTTACCAGCCTGTGAATCGTGTCGTCCCCTACGGCAATAAGAAGCCGGGGCCTTTGGCTCCAAATTTTCTGCAGCGCCACTATCGCATCATACACTTCCCCGAAAGGCGCGGAAAGCTCCCCCCTTGCCTGCTCATCCATTGGCATGGGTGGCAATATGCCGCAGGGATTTAAAATTGCGGCGTGCGCATCTGCAAATATGGAAAAGAAACCGCGCCCAATCGGCACAAGGCGCACGCTGCTCCCATCATGGCTTCCAAAAAACGCGCTTCTCTTCTCCATCGTCAGCTTCCTCAACGACATTTCATCGGAAATGATTTTCCCCATCCTGCCGATTTTCTTCACCGTGATTCTCGGGGCGCCGGTATGGGCGCTCGGGCTCATGGAGGGCGCGGCGCATTTCTTCGAGACCATGATGCGGGGCGCAAGCGGCTTTTATTCGGATAGGCAGAGAAAGCGGCGCCCTCTTGTGATAGCCGGCTATGGCATTTCCGCATTCGGCAAAATGGCATTCGCTTTTGCCTCAAGCTGGCCAATCTGCACTTTTGTGCGGGTCTCCGACAGAATCGGCAAGGGCGTGCGGGTGACGGCGAGGGATGCAATCCTTGCCGAGGATTCGCGCGGGCCGAAAATGGGCGAAATATTCGGCATACGCAAAATGGCGGATTCGGCCGGGGCGGTGGTGGGGCCAATCGCAACATTTCTGCTCCTGTCCATGGCGCTCTCATCATCTGCCGAAGGGCAGTACAGGATGATTTTCCTCCTTTCCTTCATACCCGCGCTGCTTGGAATTCTGCTGTTGTTCTGGGTAAAAGAAAAGGCGCACAAGGCGCTGGGGGGCTCAATTTCACTGCAGGTGCGCCAAATGCTGCTCCCCAAAGACGGGGCGTGGCGGAATTTCCTGGGCATTTCCGCAGTCTTTTCATTGGGCAACCTTTCCTATGCCTTCCTTGTGCTTGCCGCGGTGGATGCGCATATCGAGCCTGCGCATGTGGCGCTGCTCTACATGCTTTTCAACGTCGTTTACATGCTTTTCTCGGTTCCTGCCGGGATGCTCATAGACAGGTTCGGCAGCAAGAAGGTGATTTTCCTCACATTCCTGGCATTTGCCGCGGTTTGCGCAATATTCTCCCTTGCCCCCGCGGCATCCGCGTCTTTCGGAGTTGCCGGCGCCTCCTCCATAATAGCATTGGGTTTTGCAGCATACGGGCTGTTCTCAGCCGCATACGAAACCTCCACGCGCGTGTATGTCGCAGAGCATTTCCCGAACAGCCGCCTTGGCTCCGCCCTTGGCGCGTACAACATCGTAATAGGGGTGATGGCCCTGCCATCCGGCTTGCTTGCAGGGCTCCTATTCCCCCTGCATGGCCCATATGGGGCAAGCCTCGCCTTCATATTCGGCATGCTAAGCTCGCTTCTTGCCGCAGCAGCCGTGCTTGTATTTTACAAGCATTCAAAGCACATTGAATAAGGCGAATCAAGCTTCCCGCCCTTTCTTCGCCCTCGCATGGCAACATCTTATGCGCCCGGGCTTTTTTCCACCGGAAACAAGCGCCTGATGCGCAAAGGCCCCCCCTATGCTTCCCACACTTTCTTCCCATCCGATACAAGCACTTTCCACACGGGCTGCGTGAACAGGCCCACTTCAAGCACGCCGGGCATCCCCTTAATCCTGCTTTCCAAATTCCGCGGGTCTGATACCGCGCCAAAATCAACATCCCATATCCACATTCCGTTGTCGGAAACAAACGGCTCGCCGTCGCCCCTCATGCGCTGCCTGGCCTTGCCCCCAATCCTTGCCAAATCCTTCTCTATTTTCCCCCCGCAGAAGGGCAGGGCTTCAACAGGCACCGCCTTGTCCAGCGAGTCGGAAAGCTTCCTCTCATCGGCAATCACAATGAATTTTTCCGCAAGATAATCCACAACTTTTTCCCTCGCAAGCGCCCCCCCATATCCCTTGATGAGGTTGCGCCGCCTGTCAATCTGGTCCGCCCCATCCACCGCAATGTCTATTTTTTTCACATCGCAGAGGGGAACCGCAGCCAGGTGGTGTTTTTTTGCCATTGCCTCGGATGAGGCGGATGTGCACACGCAAAAGACGGCGATTTTTTCCTCCCTGCATTTTTTCCCAAGCGCTTCGATGAAATAAGCGGCGGTGCTGCCGGTGCCCAGCCCCACGCTCATCCCGCCTTCGACGTAGGAAAGCGCTGCTTGCGCTGCCATTTTCTTTGCAGCCTGCTCGTCATATGCCATTTTCGGCCTCCCAATTTCCAGCCATGGCGATTCCTGCCTTTGCCTCCTTAGAGCCAAACGCCATTTCGCCCTTTCCATTCAATGCAGGCACTTCACTTCCCAATACCGGACCGAGCCTTTCAATACGATGAGCGCGCCAACAAGCCCCGCCGACACGAACAGGTCGTAAATCCCAAGCGCAAACGCAATGAGTATGAGCCCTATTGCGATTTCAAGAAGCGCCTTCCCTTTAGGATGATGGGACTTCCCGTGCTCGCATTCCTCAACCGACATGTTTTTCGCCTTCATTTTCACTGCCACCACCTCAATAACTAAGAAATTTCTCGCAAGCTATATTAGGCTTTGCCAGGGTAAGGAATGCATGAGCGAACAGCCAATGCCCATTGTGGCCATTTTCTATGCAAATCCCCAGGCATCCGCAAGCAGGTGCTGGGGCGTGCTTGAGCGGGTGCGCAAAACCCTCGACGAGGCCGGCGCCAAATATTCCCTGCACGACCTGTACAAGGACAATTTCAATCCAATCATGCCGGAATCCGAAATCAAAAATTACAATGCAGCATCCGCGCCGGAGGATGTGAAACGCTACATGTCAGCCATTTCCTCATCTTCGCTCCTGATTTTCATCTACCCCGCATGGTGGTCCGTGCCCCCTGCAATAATGAAGGGATTCATCGACAGGGTTTTCCTTCCGGGCTTTGCGTTCTCGTACAAGGGCGGCACAATGGCCGGGCTGCTTGAGGGCAAGAGGGCGCTTGTCATCCGCACATTCGCAGGCGGAGCAGAGGCCGAGCAGAAAATCGGCCATGTTGCAAGCAACTTCATGGAAAAGGCGGTGCTTGAGCCGTGCGGCATAAAATCAACCGCAGTCGACCTATATTCCCTTGAGGGCATGGCGGCATCCACGTTCGAGCATTACCTGTTTTCGGTGGCAGGCGCGGTGCGCCGCAGCCTCGCCCCCCAAACAGGAGTGCCCCACCACCTGCGCTGGATACCCGCGCCATACCTTCCCCCTGTTGTCGGCTCGCCGAAAATGCAAACCAAAAAGGAGGAGAAAAAGGAGGAAATCACGCAAGATGCAAAAGAGCAGCTGCAATGGGCGAAAGATTCGCTTTCACAGAAAAAAAGAGGGTGGGTGGAAGGCGAAGGGAAGAGGATGATTTCCGACACCAAATTCTACGACAAGGGGCAGGGATTTCCAGGAAGGGGAAAAAATTTCAGGCAGGGCGGGGGCGCATCCGGAGAATCCGCCCGCGCGCAGAGATGGGATTCCGGGCAAAAGGGTGGAAGGCAAAACTATCAGGGGCGCTCGGGGCAGCCGTCCAACGATGCGGCAGGGGGCAAGCCTTCCTGGCAGGGCAAGCCGCAGCAAGGCGGGGGCAAAAACTGGCAGGGCAAATCACCGCCTGCAGGCGGAAGCGAAAGAGGACAGGGAACGGGCGGGCAAAATCAAAGCCGCCCGAGCAATCCCGGCGCAAAAGGGGAAGGCTGGCAGGGAAAATCCAACCCGCCAAGGGGGAATAGGGGCACCGGCTCGCAGCAGGGCAGGGACAAGAACCGCAAGCACTTTTCAGGCGATGCGCACAAAAGGACGAAGAATTATTACGGGCGGGACAGGTAAATTTTTTAGGTATATCCGCCAACCACCGCGCCCGCCCCCATCCTGAAAACTCCCCAGGCAAAATACACAATTGCAAGCAGCAGGCACACTTTCCAGAAATTCATCCTCTTCACAATGGCAAGCAGCGCCTCCATAGACAACAATCCAAAAACAAACGATGCTGCGTTTATCGCAAGCAAATCCGGCAAGGGGGGCAAATACTGCATCTTGTCAAGCACAAGCGCGAAAAATATTTCCGCAAAAAACACCGTTGGAATTGAAAGCAAAAACGAAAGCCTTGCCGCGGATTCGACTGAAAATCCCCGCAGGCCCAAACCAAACATTGTAATGCCTGAGCGGCTAACTCCGGGCAGCGTGGAAAGCCCCTGCAATGCGCCAACAACAAACCCATCATGGGCATTTGCCCCGCTTTCCACCCTCTCGCCCTTCCTGTTCGTCTTGTAGAGCACAACCGCAGTGGCAACAAGCAGCCCTCCCATCAGGAATGCGATGTAGCTTTCTCCAAGCGCCAAATAGTCTTTCAATAATTTGTAAAGCGGAAAGCCGACAATTCCCGTCATTATCAAAGCTACAAAAACAAAACCAACAATGCCAATTCCCATCTCCCGCTTATTCGGCGCAATTAGCAGATGGAATTTTTCCGGCTTTTTTGCCAATTCAATTGTTTTCCTTGCCAAGTCGATTATTTCCCTGCGCAGCACAACCGTTGCGGCGCAAAGCGTGCCGATGTGCGAATACACTGCCATGGAAAACGCCTGCTGCGCAGGCACGCCCAAATTCAGGAAATAGAACATCACTGCGGATTTGCTTGAAACAGGCAGCCACTCCACCAAACCCTGTATCGCACCCGCAACAAGCAATGAAAGCAAATCAAGCATAATCCAAACCGCCTATCGCCCGGGCAAGCCAAGCGCCATGCGAAAACCAGATTCACGCCGCCAAACTTCAGTTTTCAGCCAGCTGCTTCTTCAACTTCTCCATCTCCTCATGGAACTGCGGCTTCTTTTTCATCGGGTCCATCTTGCAGATAACTTCCAATTCCTCCACCCTTGTTTTCATATTCTGCCGTTTCCTGTTCAAATCGTGCTTGCTCATTCCCATAAAACCACCTTTCTGCAAATGGCACCTGATGGCATATGGTTAGAAACCGAATTTTATAAGCATTGGGTAAGAATTAGCATCACATGATCGCTGATGGGATTGGCATTGAGCCTGATTTTGCCGAATGCGCCAAAATCAAGCCCGAATTTGCAGGCGTGCTCGTGGACTGGTCGATAGGGGCAAGGGAAATCACCGCTACTATTGCAGACCTTGCTTTGCGGGGCGCCCTATTCATCCAAGGCGACCGCGTTTGGGTGGATGAAAAAGGAGGCAGAGGCGCGCTGTCGAAATTCGAATCAGAATTCATCTGCACGATTTTCCAGGGCAGCAAGTCGCTTGCATTCGATGAAATGCGCAAAAGCGCGTATGAAAAAAATTATGGCGGGCTGCTCAAGCTTGTTTGCCGGGGCATGATTGATGAGGGGATAATCAGGGCGGATTTCCAGAAAGTGCTGGCATACTGGGGCAAGAAAGCGCTCTCCACAATGGGATTCTCTGAAGAAAAAATGAAAATCCCGCCAAACACCGGCAAGCCGATTATTCTTCCGCAAAAACTTTTCGATTACGGGGCATATCTGGGCATTTTCTTCGGCATCATGTTGGCAATCCAGCTAATCATTGGATTTGTTTTCACAAAAGCACTTTTTGATTTCATAAATACCTTTCCTCTTCCTTTCTGGCGCGGCTGGGGCGGCTTATTTATCCTCCTCCTGATTTACGGCACCTTGCCAATAACTGCGATGGGTTTCTTTATCACCACGATTTTTATCGTTGCATTTTTTTTGAAAAACGGTGTATACCGCTATGTGAAAAAGCTCACAGGCAGAAGCTGGCAGGACTTGATCCTGACGGAAAAAGGGCGGAAATGCAAGGACGCCTCACTGAATCTTCAGCAATATATGAAGCGCAATCCTCTTGCCGAAGACCGCATTGGAAACGAGCTTGGCGCCCACGCAATCGCATTCGGCTTCGGCACCAAATGGCTCAAAAAGCTCGGCGGAAAATCCGCGCAACTTTCCCTTATTGTCGAATCCGTCGCCCAATCCCCGGACGATACGGTGATGAGCCTAATCGACATGGATTCCTACCTTAAAGAGTTCAGCTAATTTTTTGGTCCGCACTCAAGATCATCATCATTAGACGGCCTTCTGAGCCATCTTCCGGAATACCTCGTTGTCTTCATTCCGGGAAATCTTCCACTTCGAACAAATATATTTGTTTGCGGTCGGAACTCTGACTCCTCGTCATAGCCTTCGGAGCTCGGAAATACCTCTTTTGTCCTCATTCCGCATCCGATTAACCGCAAGCATATATATAACAGGGAATGGCAAAATCAAAGCATGACAGCTACATCCGGCGCCTCGGGGCGCAACTGGCAGGATTGCACGGGGCGGGACTGCATGGCAGCTACATCCGGCGCCTCGGGGCGCAACTGGCAGGATTGCACAGGGCGGGGCGCATTTGCATGATAGCCATAACCGGCGCAACAGGAAGGATAGGGAGGCGCCTCTGCGCCAAGCTTGCGAAAAAGGAAAAGGTAGTGGCAATAGTGCGCAGCGAGGACTCGGCAAAAAAGCTCCCAAAAGGAACACGTTTCGCAATAGCCTCATTGGAATACGGCGACAACCTCAAGGAGGCGCTCTCTTTCGCAGAATACGCGGTCAACCTGGCAGGCTCCACGGACACGTCCTTGGGAGAGGGCGAGCTTGCGCTTGCCAACATGACTGCGACCGGGCATTTTTTCAACAGCCTTCCTGATAATGTGAACCGCGTTGTGCACGTGTCATCAATCGCAATTTACGGCAAGAAGCCAACTCGCCTCCCATGTGATGAATTCTCCCATCCAAATCCCGACAATGCGTATGCGCGCACAAAATGGGCGGGCGAGCTGATTGCACGCCAGGGGGCGGCGCGATTCCCTGTTACGGTGCTTCGCCCAGGGATAGTCTACGGCCCCTCTTTCGAGGAGGGATTTTTCCCCATGCTGGGGAAAATCAAGAACGGGGGCGCAAAAATCATCGGGGATGGCGAAAACCGCATCCCTCTTGTCCATGTTGACGACGTAGTTTCGGCAATACTCCTTTCCCTCAAGTCGAAAAAGGAGGGGCTTTCGGTTTACAACATATGCGGCGAGGAAGCCACCCAAAGGCGCATTCTTTCCATGGCTGCAAAGGAGCTTGGCGCAAGCGCGCCAAAGGAAAAAATAAGCTATCCTATGGCAAAGGCGCTTGCCAGGGCAAACGAGATAATCTCCTCAATTTCAGGAAACCGCACCTCGTTCACTTCGGACATGGTGGATCAGATGGCCCTTGACAGGGTTTTCGACACGTCATTGGCGAAAAAAGAGCTTGGCTGGTCTGCCCGGATAGGATTAAAAGTAGGAATTGCGCAAACTGCAAAGGAGTACAAGGCATTTTCAAAGAGGGAAAATGAACGAAGGAGCGAAGCAATATCGGGGAAGGAAAAAGGGAACAAAGCGGAAAGAAGGAACGAAGCAATATCGGGGAAGGGAAAAGTGAACAAAGCACTTTCAAAGAGGGAAAAACATGGGCAGGATTCATGATTACGTGCTTGAGCAGCTGGGGAAAAAGGGCGCATTGCTTGCAGCCCTTGTCGACCCGATAGATTACAAATCTCCGGATGCGGCAGTCTCATCAGGAAAAGCTGCGGCGGAAAACGGCGCGGATTACATCCTGCTTGGCGGCTCGATTGGCGTGCAGGGGGAATTGCTTGACAGGGTTGCAAAAGACATCAAAAGCCAAATATCAATCCCTCTCATTCTCTTTCCCGGAAACATTTCCACAGTCACACGATTTGCCGATGCGGTTTATTTCATGTCGCTTGTGAATTCGCGCAACCCGTACTGGATTTCACAGGCGCAGATGCTTGCGGCTCAATCTGTTTCGGCGATGAAAATCGAGCCATTGCCGGTAGGCTATATTGTGTGCGAGCCGGGCGGCACGGTGGGGCACGTTGGCGATGTCAACCTCATTCCCCGAGCAAAGCCTCAGCTTGCTGCTGCTCATGCTCTTGCCTGCCAATTCATGGGCATGAAATACGTGCTTACTGATTCTGGCTCTGCGCCAGCTAATGGCCCTGTGCCGCCTGAATTTGCAAAAATTGTGGCAGGAAGCATCAGCATACCCTACATTATCGGCGGCGGAGTGCGCACATCCGAGCAAGCTTCCGCATTGGTGAAAGCAGGCGCGGACATCCTGCAGGTCGGCACCGCCCTTGAATCAGGCGATGCGAAAAAAACGACGAAAGCGTTGTCGGATGCGATACATTCGGCAGGAAAAGCAAGAGGGGCAAAGAAATTCCAAGCCTGATTTTTAAAAATCGATTATCTTCTTCTGCCTCATTTTCGCCAAAGTGGCCCACTTGTGCCTTATGTATTTCTGCACTTTTGCCTCTCCTCCGTGCTTTGCCAGGAAAGCCATAGTGAAAGGGTCTGATGTGTAGCCTGAATTGAAGTCATAGCCAATTTCGTCCTTTATTTTCTCTATTTCCCTGTCGCGCACCACTTTGGCAACTATGCTTGCAGCCCCGACAATGAGGTATTTGTCATCGGCCTTGTTCTCGGAAACTATCTCGGGGTGCTTTTTGCCCTTGGGGAAATACGCAATTATTCTTGCGGCGAATTTTTCCGGCACATTGTCCGGCGAATCCACATACACGCGCGTAAGGCTTCCCGACATCGCAATCGCCTCCGCCGCCTTTTGCGCCTCTATTTCGTTCAAATTGTGCCTGTCCATGAGGCGCGTCAATTCCTCGGCTGAAATTTTCACCACCACCGTCTTGCAGATTTTCTGCACAAGGGGGAACATCTCCTCCCTCTGCTTCGGCGTCATTTTCTTCGAGTCCTTCACGCCCAATTCCTTCAGTTTGAATTCGTCCATCGGGTCGATTGTCGCGGCGCACAATACCATCGGCCCGAGTATGCAGCCCCTGCCAGCTTCGTCTATGCCTGCAATCATGGGTGTAATTACCGGAGGATAGGTTAAAATTGCAGCGCCTTATCCTGGGGCGGTTTTCATTTTCCCCGCATCAGTTTTTTTCAAGCAAACGGCAACTGCGCATGCGAATGCGATTGAAAGCGCCACTGCCGGAATATATGCCCATGCGGGAAACTGACCTAGCAGCCCAAGATACCACACCATGGCGGTAAGGAAATAATAAACCGCCCAGCCTGAAAGGCTTTTTTGCCCCATGGCTTCGACAAAACCAAGCCTAATTCTCCCAACCTCAAAAATCCGCATGCATGCAGCCATGCAAATCGCCCCCCCAGATGCAGAGAGCATCATGAACGAAACCGAATTTTCCATCTTGAAAGGGGGGAAGAAAAAAAGCAACGGAACAGAAAGGGCTGCATATGCAATGCCCGAATGAGCAAATCCCTTTGCCGCATTCCTATTTTTCCCAAGCGAATATTCCGCAGCCAGCGCCCCCAACGCAAGTATTGCCGCATAATACGGCGCCGCCAGCCATCCGCCCAAATTCCCTATCCTTAGCATTTCCCATGCCTGTATGCCGAGCGCCGTTTTTCCAAATGCAAAAAATATCAAAGACGCAGCCGCATATCCTGCAACGCCTTTTTTCCCAAGCAGAAAATAAACCGGAAATATGATGAGACAGCTTAATGCAATCAACGCAACCTCGTCGGGGAAATACGGCTGGAACAGCCTGAAGGCTGAAATAATTATGGCCGCTACAAGCAGCCCTGCGAATTTTTCCGCCCCGTCCGCAAACCCATTCCACCCCTTCCTTAATTTCCTCCTGAAATGCCACATCGACACGCCGCTTGCAAACACGAACATGGGGAACACGAAATCCCCCGCATGGATTTCATTCGGCATGTTGTGCCTGAAAAACCCGGCATCACCCGAATACATCCAGCCGTAAAGCGAGAAGAAAAGCACGAGGATTATGCCAAACCCCCTGTAATGGTCAAGCCAGCCCGACCTCATCCCATCCGCCATCCTGCCCCTGTGCCCGAAGAAGGTTTTTAAATATAAATGAAAGTATACCTATATCATGACAAGGTGGTGAACACATGAAATCCGTGAAAAACTATATATTTTCCTTGGCTCTCTCGCTAGGGGCGGGATTAGTCCTTTCCACAACTGCCGGTGCAAATACTACCGGGGGGTTACCCGGTGTCAACATTGCCGTGAGTTGCATGTGCCGCCAGCTCTTGGATATTCTCCCAATCGTCGCCATGCTCATGATAATCGGCGCAGGCATAGTGTATGCGGCCGGCCAAATCATGGGCGCCGAAACAAGGGCGCGCGCATCCCAATGGGGCACCGCAATGCTCATTGGGGCAGTGATTGCAATCCTGATTGTCACCGTGGCGCCCCCAATATTGAGCACCATGTATCCAACCGTTTCAATAGAGCAAGGAGTCTGCTCGTGCTGAGGTGAACACATGAAATCCGTGAAAAACTATATATTTTCCTTGGCTCTCTCGCTAGGGGCGGGATTAGTCCTTTCCACAACTGCCGGTGCAACTACCGGGGGGTTACCCGGGGTGAAAACTGCAGTAGATTGCATGTGCTGGCAACTTTTGCAAATTCTTCCAATCATAGCCATGCTCATGATAATCGGCGCAGGCATAGTGTATGCAGCCGGCCAAATCATGGGCGCGGAAACCCGCGCACGCGCTTCGCAATGGGGCACGGCAATGCTCATTGGGGCAGTGATTGCAATCCTGATAGTTACAGTGGCACCCCCGATACTGAGCCTAATGTATGGGACCGCAGGCTCCGTTAATGCCGGGACAACAATGTGCATGACTGCCTGCTAAGGTGAAATCATCAGGCACGTAAAAAATTATCTGGCATCGCTTGGCATTTCCCTAGCTGCCGGATTATTTCTTTCCACATCAGCTTCAGCTGCAACCGGCGGGCTGCTGTGTGTGAAAAATGCTGCCAGCTGCATGTGCTGGCAATTGCTGCAGATTCTTCCAATCATAGCGATGCTCATGATTATCGGTGCTGGCATAATTTACGCAGCCGGCCAAATCATGGGCGCCGAAACACGCGCAAGGGCTTCCCAATGGGGTACAGCTATGCTTATCGGAGCAGTGATTGCCATCTTGATTGTGACCGTTGCACCTCCAGTATTGAATATCATGTACGGGGGAACAACCACCATTGAACAGGGCATATGCCTAGAATCCCATTGCATCCCAACTCCGACATGCTGATTTTTTTCCCAATTTATTTTTCTTCCATCTAAGGAACAGTTTTAAACAATCCCCAACCAACCAATTACGAGGTGAGCCGACACGAAACTCCTGATTCCAATGCTCTGCATTATGGCTATTTCACTTATTGCTTTTGCCCAGGACGACCCTGATGCGGCAGCCGCGCCTGCGCCCTCCGGGGGCTTCTCAAACCTCAAATTCGCACTAAGCGAACTTTGCACGAATACAAAATCACTCATTCCGGTAGTAGTCTTCCTCATGATTGTTGCGGGAGGAGTGGTTTACGCAGCCGGGCAGGTCTTTGGCGCAGAGGTGCGCTCGCGCGCCAATGTCTGGGCAACCGCAATGGTGATAGGCTCCCTGATTTGCATACTGCTTGTCACGGTCGTGCCATCGTTCCTTGCCACAATGTATGGCGACCCGAGCGTGTCGTTCGACTGCTTCTGAAAATCCGCCGAAAGGCGCAAGCACGCGAGAGCCGCCGCGCAAGTAGGGCTCTTTTTACATCTTTGCGCTGATACTTTTCAGGGGGTGCCTCTATGAAGGAAATCGTCGTAACAATTGACAACCGCGTGGGCGCATTGGCGCAGGTGTGCGAGAAACTGGGCGGCGCAGGAATCAACATAGAGTCAATTTCCGCCTATGGCGACGGGGAAAAGGGCATCATCCGTTTTGTGACAGGGGATGAGATTTCCGCCATGTCCGCACTGTCGGGCACCAATTTCAAAACCATAACTTCCGATGTAATTGTTGTCAAGGTGAACGACCAGCCCGGCGAATTGGGGAAAATCACGCGCAGGCTTGCCCAGCACCAGGTGAATATCGAATCCATATACCTTCTCACAAAATCAAAGGGCCTGGTGGAATTTGCCATCAAATGCGACGCCCCTGAAAAGGCAAGGCTGGCCATGAAAAAATAAAACCGCAAAGTATCAATTATAAATGCAATGTGAGAATGCCTTTCCATGGCAGTGAAAATCACAGAGGTCAATCCGGTATACCTGAAAAACCCGGTGATAGTGGAAGGCTTTCCCGGCCTGGGGCTTGTGGGCACCATCTCGGCATCCTACCTTGTGGAAAAGCTCAAGATGGATTTTGTCGGCTACATAACATCCGACCAGTTCCCCCCCCTTGCCGCCGTGCACAATTACGAGCCCCTTTACCCCTCAAGGATTTACGCAAGCAAGAAGCACAACCTCTATGTCTTCATTTCCGAATTCATCATCCCCCTCCCGGCAGTATACGGGCTTGCCGACGCAATATGGGATTTCGCAAAAGAGAAAAAAGCCTCCAAACTAATAAGCCTCGGCGGCATTGCGCTCAAGGGCGAAGAGGGAAAAGTATACGCCATCGCCTCCATGCAAAAAAACATCGAGGAGCTTGAGCGGCACCACATGGTTTCCCTGATAAAGGAGGGCGCCACAACCGGCGTAACGGGGGTGCTTCTCACCCGCGGGGCGGTTGAAAAATTCCCGGTGGTTTCGCTTCTTGCCCCTGCACACGGCAACTACATGGACCCCAAGGCCGCGGCAGTGGTGCTTGAGACGCTCAAATCCTACCTGAAAATAGACTTCGACACGCAGGCACTGGAAAAGGAAAGCCAGGTTATCGAGGACAAGATGAAGGAATTGCTCTCCCGCGCCAAGGCGTCGCACAACCACTACCAGAAAACCGTGGAGGAGCACGCGTCGCTTGGCTCGATGTACGGGTGATGGTGCATGGCGCCAAATTCAAGATTCTGGCCGCATCTTTTCATCGCATTCACAGTCGTATCCCTGCTCCTTTTCTATTCTGCGTACGACAAAAAAACAAAACAGCTTGATTTCGGCAGGCTGGCCGCAATTTTTTCCTTCTCCGACGCAACCTATTCGCTCCACGAGATTAACAAAGTGGCGGCTTTGGCAGCCATCGGCCTTATTGCGGCCGCATTCATCCTAGGCCCGCTTGCCAGGCTGTGGCCCTCCGCATTTTTCAAATTCCTGTTCATGAGAAAGCCCATCGGGCTTGCAGGCGCATCTTTTGCGATTGCCCACGGGGCATATTCCCTTGTGGAATTCTACCACCTGGACATAAACCGGATGGTTTTCCAAAATGAAAAAGCAATCGGATTTTTGGCGGCCGTCGGCGCGACCATTATTTTCATTGCAATGAGCCTGACTTCGACAAAAGAAGCGGTGCAGAAGATGGGGTATGGTAAGTGGAAGGCCCTGCAGACTTTCGGCTATGCGGGTCTTATCCTTGCAATAATCCACTTCTTTGTGCTGGAGACAAAGCCCGATGTCGGATTCGATGTGCGCCCATACGGGGTGGCATTCTTCATCTTCGCACTTCTGGCAGTATTCATGCGCGCTGTTGTGGCATTTGTTGCAAACAAGCCGAAAGAGGCTTTTGAGCAGCATACAGGGGAGATGCACCACTGCGCAATTCATCCCGATAATAATCCAGACTGCGCTTTCTGCGCGCAAGGGCAGAAAAAGGCGGCCAAGGCTAAAAAATAATTTTTTATGCGGGAGGCGGCAATCTACTGCTTCGGACTAAAAAAATATTTTTTCAGGCTGTAATACCCTCCCCCCACCGAAGCACATAAAAACAACACAACTATCTTATCAAGGAAATCTGATGCCCCGACAACTAGGGCGTTCCAGATTCCACCCTGTGCAATAAATCCAAATTCCCTTATTCCTGAAAACACAAGCGCGAATAGCGGGGCATATTTTGCAAAATCCAGTAATAGCCTGAACATTGGATGCGTATACCCGCCGGTCGTGGTGGTGCCCCCAGACCTGGCAAAGTAATATATGGCTGATGAAATTGAAAAAATGCCCCAGACCAAGGACGAGCTTCCAGGATTCACATACACGAATTTTCCCTCTATATGCATGCCTAGGGCAAATGCCAAAACCGGGCCAAATATTGCGGCAAGGCCCGCTATCAGTTCGCCATGTTTCGAAAGAGCGGGGATATTCATGAGATAGTGAGTTTCCCCTCTAGAATAAAATCATATGTAATGCGGGAGGCAGGATTTGAACCTGCGAAGGCCTAAGCCGCAGGATTTCTTCAGCCGGAATATCCCAGCAACTTAAGTCCTGCGCATTTGACCGGGCTTTGCTACTCCCGCATATGGTCTATTTCCCAGAAGCACAAATAAAAATCCGAGTGAGGGGGGCGAGGCGGAGAAAGTGCCAGGGGGGACGCTCCCCCCGGGGCTTTCGACCGGGCTTTGCTACTCCCGCGTATGGGAATTAGGTGCAGCGCAACTTTAATATATCTCTTCGGCGAACCCTATTTAGGGAGGTATCCATATGGGCATGATACATGAATTCATGGATTTCCTGAAGAAATACCAGATTATCGGATTGGCGGTTGCATTCATAATGGGCGGCGCGGCTGGCAAGCTTGTCACCGCGCTGGTGACCGACATAATAATGCCCATCATAGCCGTTATAGTCCCCGGCGGCGACTGGAAAACCGCAGTCCTCCAGCTTGGGCCGTTCAAATTCCTTATCGGGGATTTTGCAGGCGCGATTATCGACTTCATCATAATCGCGGCGGTAATCTTCATGATTGTCAAATTCATGATGAAAGAGGATGCAACGGCAAAAAGGTAAGGCGGCATTTTTCTTTTTTTAGAACAGCCTTGCGTTTATTTTCAAGTAGTATTCGTTGGGGGGTTTGGAGTAGTTGTCCGGAGTCATGATGTTGAGGTTTTGCCGCGTGCCAAGGTCTATGCCAACCCTGTCCCCGATTTGGTACCTGGCGCCAAGGTCAAGCGAATGCCCCCACACGCCCGTCTTGTCGCCAATGGACTCCACAAGGTATTTTGCAAACGGCCCGACCGACTGCTTGCTGCCCATGGAGAGCATGTAATACGCGCCAGCCGCACCTTCCACCTGGTCCAGCATCTTGAAGCTAAGCTGCACTCCGGCATATTCGTTCTGGTAAAACGCATGGGCCTTGGGGCCCGCATACACTTTGGGGTCGATGCTCCTTCCCGCCCCGGTATTTTTCATCGTGCTTGAAAGGTAGCCTGCACCGCCAAGGCCAACCCCTATCCGCCCCGCACCCGGCTTCCACACCCAGCCAAGGTTCAAATCCACCCCTACCGTGCCCATGAAGGCCTTGTCGGTTGGCGTCACCCCGCCTGGCAAATACATCTGCATCATCACTTTGGGCGAGTTGCCATCGAACCCAATCTTGGAAAGGGCAAAATTTTTCCTGTTCACATTTCCAACCGCAAGCCCCATCGCGGAAATATTGAACCCTTCCTCCGGCTTGTCCTGGTAGCCGAATGCAAATCCAAGGTATGGCACTTCGGAATCAAGCTGGATCCTTTTTCCCCACGCGCCAATGAGGTTCAGCGGGCTTTTCTCCACCCAGGCGGCAACGCCAAGGCCGTGCCCTAAATTGTACCCATAATATATCCCTGCCTGTGCGGCATCAGTCACTTTTGTCGCAACAGAAAATCCCATGTTGGAAAATGCGAAATTGGCCGACTCCTGCGCCATGGAAAACAGGCGCCCGGTCCCCCGCTTCAAAAGCTCGGAATAGCTTATGTCAAGAAGCGCATTGGCCGCAGCTTCCAACCGGAGCCTGCCCGTTGTTTGGGCATCCGGCCCCCTTATTTTCTCAATTTCAACAAATTCGCTTTCCATCCCGTTGGCATAAAACGCCTGCTTCAGCGATGGAAGCGAGAGCAGGCTGCCGGCAACAAGCTTCTGCGCCTTGTTGGATTTCCAATCTACATTTTGCACTTGCGGGAAGATTGTTCCCAAATCCATGGCGCGGCTGCGTGTTGAGGAAAATGCGTTCTCCCCAGGTTTAGCCTCCATCGGAATTGCGCCATCCACCAGCCCGTCATCCTCCGGAACCGTGGTTGGCTTCTTTTTCCCAGCATCAGCAAGGTCATCCTCCGGAATCGTGGTCGGGATTTTCTTCTTTTTTGCCTCTTCCTCTTCAGGCGGAACTGTGGAAGGCTTTTTCTTTCCTCCATCCACCAGCCCGTCATCCTCAGGAACAGTGGTTGGCTTCTTTTTCCCAGCATCAGCAAGGTCATCCTCCGGCACAGTGGTTGGCTTCTTCTTCCCAATATCAGCAAGCCCATCCTCCGGCACAGTGGTTGGCTTCTTCTTCCCAATATCAGCAAGCCCATCCTCCGGAACCGTGGTCGGGATTTTTTTCTTTTTTGCCTCTTCCTCTTCAGGCGGAACTGTGGAAGGCCTCTTCTTGGCGGCATCCGCCAAATCATCGCCAGGCACTGTGGATGGCGTTTTTTTCTTTCCAGCGTCTGCCACTACTGGCGGCTGCTCGGCTTCGGGTTTTTCAGGCGCATCCTTTAGGGGAAGAGCAAGGCCGTGCGCTGCCATTCTCCTGTTCCATGCTTCACGCACCGCCAATGGCACGCGTTCACTCACGGCTTCGGCCGGATTTTTGCTATTTCGAATGGCCGCATCCGCCAACTTGATTATCATGTCTTCTTTTTCCTTAGCAGTGCCCGCGCCTTTCATTTTCAGCAAATCCTGGGCGAATTTCCGAAACGAATCCCCCACCGCGATGCTTTTGTTGCGCTCGGCAGGAACGCGCCTCCAATAGTCATCCTCGGTTATTTCCCCGGCGTTCACTTTCTTCGTGTTTCCATTCATGAGGCCGTCATATTTTGCCCGTTCGATTTCCTTTGCCTTCTTCTCCGCCTGCCCAAGCTGCGCAGTTTCCCCGTATTTCACCGCCTGCATCAGGAAAAACATATTTTCATCCGACAACTGCTTTCAAATGGGCGATTTATTAATATGCATGGTGCGCGCTAAATCCAGCGAGTTTTACATGGCACTCCGCCGCCTTAACTCCGGAGTTTTCGGAAAGCCCGGAAAGCCACCCTTTCGAAAGCCGTATATAAACCACATCATTCTTTTTTCCGGGATGTTCCAATGAGGTCATACAAATTCCGCATCTATCCTTCCAAGAATCAGGAAAAGGAAATGCTGCATCACTTATGGGTTGCAAAAAACCTATGGAATGAATTACTTGCACACTGCAAATCATTCTATGCCTATTTCCAGAAATTCCCCTCAAAATCAGCGCTGCAAATCATGTCAAAGAATTCAGGTTTGTTTTCACAAACCTCACAGGAAATAGCGCACAGGGTGGAAAAGGCAATTTGGAGATTTGTCATGATGAAAAAGCAGGGTAATAAAGCAGGCTTCCCAAGGTTCAAGCCTTTTGAGAAAATGAAATCATTGCATTATCCGCAATATGGAAACGGCTTTTTCCTTGATAAAACGCTTGAAGCCTCTCCATTTGGGAAAATCCAGATTGTAAGGCACAGGGAAATAAAAGGCAGGATAAAAACCCTGTCAATAAAGCGGGAGGCTTCAGGAAAATGGTTTGCCTGCATATCTGCTGATGCGCCATTAATTATTAAATTCTCAAACAACCAGCCAAAAGTCGGCATCGACCTTGGATTGGAAACATTCGCAACACTGTCCAATGGCGAAAAAGTCCAAAATCCAAGGCACATAAAAAAATACGAGAAAAGGCTTGCGTTTCTCCAGAGAAAAAGGTCAAGAAAAACAAAAGGAAGCCGCAACAGGAAAAAGGCGAATGAAATAGCGGCAAGGCAGTATTTGAAACTGAAAAATACGCGCCTTGATTTCCTCCACAAATTATCCCACAACTTGGTAAATTCATATTCCCTAATCTGCCTAGAGGATTTGGCATGCCAGGAAATGGCTGAAAATAGGTTTGGCAAGCAAATCAACGACGCAGGCTGGGGAAGATTTGCAACTATGATTCAGTACAAGGCTGAAAGCGCTGGTGCTGAGGTTATTTTTGTAAATCCTGAAAATACGTCAAAGACATGCTGCATTTGCGGCAACTTGCAGGATATGCCCCTGAATGAACGGGCATACAACTGCAAATCGTGCGGCAATTCCCTTGACCGGGATATAAATGCCGCCCTGAACATACTCACACGAGCTACGGCCGGAATGGCCGGAAGTAACGCCTCCGGAGACGAAACGATAATTCCGTCATTGAAGGAGGAAGCCCACGCCTTCACGCGTGGGTGATTCACCTTATTCGAGCGGCTTGCGCGCAAAAGCAAGATACCCGGTGTGCGTGAGGCCGGTGTTTTCCGGGCGCACCCCCGCATCGCGCACCAGAATCTCGCGCATAATCACTTCGCAGCAAAACGTGCCAGGGGAAAAGCCTGCCGATTTTGCCGCAGTGACAAATGCCTTGAGCTGCTCGGCATGCGGCATGTATCCGACCAGCACCCCGCCTTTCTTCAGCGCGGCAAAAGAATGCGCCGCCGCCTTGTCGGAATTTGCCATGTCAAGGGTGATGGCATCCGCCTCTTTCTCGTCAAATCCGTCCGCCAACACGTCCCGCACCCTCACTTCCACATTCCCAAGCCCCGCCCGCTTCGCATTTTTCCCCGCCAGCTCTGCAAATTCGGGCCTGTTGTCGTATGTGACCACTTTTTTTGCCACCATCCCAAGCTGCACCGCAAGCCATCCGCTCCCGGCGCCCGCATCAAGCACAAAGCTTTCCTTGCCTATGCCTGCGTAGGTGATGATTATGCCGCTGTCTTTTTGCAGTATGACCTGCGGCCCCCTTTTCAGCTTCATTCCAAAATCCCATGCCATAATCTAATTCACCCTCCAATGATTATATTTGAATGCCCCCAAGCCCATTTTCGGCCAGCATCAAACCGAGCGGGTTTGGCAATCGTTCCACCCGTCGCCGCAGGCGTTGCACTCCCTCTCCCCTATGCTGCAGGCATTGAGGAAACACGGTATGTGCGAACGAGGGGAGCAGACGGGCATGTTGCGCACGCAAGCGCCCCATTCCCCCCCGATGCAATATGCCGTTCCGCCGCATCCTTCCTGCATGCATTGCATTGTGGCATTGCCCTCGCATTCAAATTGCCTGGCAGGGCCTGGCGCTTTCTGCTGCAATGCCGCATTTGCGGGGATTTCCGCCACAGGCGCATCATCATTGCTTTTGCCATCTGATGAAAGAAGGAATATTGCCGCCAAGGCGGCAAATAACAATGCAGCCGCAAGCCACAAAACTTTCTGCAAAAACACCGCCTAATATTGCAAGTTCCATCTTGGGATTATCTGCCCGAAATACGGCACAAGCGCATATTCGCCGACGAGCGTGGAAATAATGCCCTTTTTCTTGCCCGCAGAATCGCAAAGCCCCAATTTTTCATTGCCCGCCAGCTGCGCCGCCTTTTCAACTGCGGCTTCCTTGTCCCCAAGCCCGTCCACAAGCCCATATGAGAGCGCCTGCCTGCCGGTCATCACGCGCGCATCGAATATTTCCCCAAGCCTTGCATTGTTTATCCGGCCTTTCCTCCCTTCCATCACTATCCCCCTGAATTCCCCGAACATCTCGTCAACGATGCCCTGCATTATCGCCTTTTCCTCATCCGTCATTTCCCGCGCCGGATTTCCGATGTCCTTGAACTGCCCGCTCTTGAACATTGTCTCGTTGTAGCCTATTTTGCCGAACAGCCCGCTCAGGTCCGAGAATGTGGCGCGCACTCCGATTGAGCCTGTAATCGTTCCAGGCTCTGCAACGATGTAATCCGTTCCAGCTGCGACATAATATCCGCCCGATGCCGCCATTTCGCGCATGTATGCCACTGTGGGCTTGCTTGAATTTTTCAGCGCGCTCCAAATCTGCCTGCTTGCAACCGGAGAGCCGCCCGGCGAATCTATCAGGACAAGGATTGCCTTCACATCGCCCCTTGCATCCGCGTCCCGGATTTCCGAAGCTATGCTTTCCGAGCCGCCCACCCCCCCGCCAAACAGGCCGGCCGGCACATCCTCCACCGCTATCTCGCCCTTCACGCCTATCTCCTTCACGCATCCTCCCCCAATTGCCGGAGAACTTCCTGAAAACGCAAGGAATGCCCCGATTCCAAGCAGCACAAGCGCAAGGGCAAAGCCGCCAAGAAGCACAAGCGGAAGCTTATCCTGCGCCCCAGCCATCGAAGTATTTTTCGCCATGCTGGCACGTTCTGCTTAAAACTTAATAAACCTGTTCGCATCAAGGCTCTTTTAGGTGCAGACAAATGGAATTCGGAATCGCATGGCTTGCAAGCGTCCTTTTTTTCGTGCTGCCATCCTGGGTTGCGAATTCCTCGCCAGTGCTTCTTGGGGGCGCATGGCCAATAGACTGGGGCAAGGATTTTTTTGACGGCAGGCGCATATTCGGCAAGGGCAAGACATGGCTGGGGCTTGCGGCCGGAATAAGCTGCGGCACATTGTGCGCCGTGCTGCTTGCCTATTTTCTTCCCGGCACAGAATTTGCGGTATGGGGCGATGATGCGCAAAATTACGTGATTGGCGGCATCCTGCTTTCCTGCGGCGCAATGGCCGGGGATTTGGCAGGCTCTTTTTTCAAAAGGCGCCTGGGGCAGGGCGAGGGCTCGCCCTCCTTCGTGCTTGACCAGCTTGCCTTCATCTCCATCGCGCTGCTGTTCGCATGGCAGGCGCATCCCGCATTTTTAACATGGGAAAATGCCGCCGCCCTCATAGCCGCATCCTACGTCGCGCACAGGCTTGCGAACTGGTGGGCGCACAGCGCCGGCCTCAAGAAAGTCCCATGGTGAAAATAATCCTTATCCGGTGATAAAATGGCGTTGCATCCTGAAATAAAAAAGGCGTTTGAAGGCGCAGGGTGCGGGCGGGCTAAAATGGGCAAACCGATGCCGGGGCGGAATGTGCAATTCGGCACGGGCAAAGCGTATGGTGATTTTTATGGCGTTGCATCCTGAAATCGAAAAGGCGCTATCTGGCGCCGACGCGGAAACAATCCGCCGCCACGAGCAGCTTGAGCAAAAGGGGGGGAATTCAGGAAACCTATTGCGGCAGATAGTCCTCGGGGGGCAGGACGGCCTTGTAAACGTCCTTGGCATACTGCTTGGAGTTGCCGCAGCAACAGCGGATGCATACGTTGTAATCGTTGCCGGGCTGGCCGCGACATTTGCAGAGAGCCTGTCCATGGCCGCAGTCGCATACACCTCAACCCGCGCGGCGCAGGACCACTACAGGAGCGAGTATGAAAAAGAGGAGCGCGAAATCATCGAGCTTCCGGACGTGGAGCGCAAGGAAGTGGAGCTGATATATTACAAGAAGGGCTTCCGCGGCAAGGAGCTGTCCGCACTGGTGCGGAAAATCACCTCGAACAAAGCGCTCTGGCTTGACACCATGATGAAGGAGGAGCTTGGGCTTTACGAAAGCGAGTCCCTGAATCCCGCCAACGAGGCGATAGTGGTCGGGGCAGCCTCGTTTGCCGGCTCTTTCCTTCCCATCCTGCCTTTCCTATTCCTGAGCGTGCCATTGGCGGTTCCAATTTCAGTCGTGTTTTCCCTTGCCATATTGTTCGCAGCAGGCGCATACAAGGCGAAGGTGACCACCGGCATCTGGTGGAAATCCGGATTTGAAATGCTCCTTATAGGCGGCTTGGCCGCAATTTCCGGATATGCGGTGGGGGCCGCGATAAAAGTCCTGATGCCCGCAGCAGCGGTTGCCGGAGCGTAGGGCATGCGCAAACTCCTGCTTTTCGCCCTTTTTGCCCTGGCGCAAATTCAGCACGCCGAAGTGTCGGGCGCATCACTGTCGATGCTGGTGTCGCTTGCCGATGGCGCCAGCTCGTCCTTCTCGGTCCCCTATGAGACATCTTTCGGGGGCAGCCATTACTACATGATTGCCTTCCAAAACAACAATTCCGCATATGCCAAGCTTTGGCAGGATGGCGACAGGACGGCGGGTCAGTTCGTATCCGGCACTCCGGAGGCATTGAAGCTTGTAATGAAAAACCTCGAAGACAGGAATGCGAACGCATCCGTGGCGTCATTGTCCAAAAGCGCGGCGCTTCGCCTTGAGGGGCTGCCGGCGAATTTCACCTCATCGCAGAAAGAATGCAGGCGGATCATGGGGCTTGGGAAGCGGGAGTGCACTTCATATGCAACATGCCTGAAGGCGTGCAACAGCGTGCCGTCCTTTTGCATGGAAGTCGCATCGCATCTTGGCGGCAAGTTCATCCTTGCCCTCTGGCAGTATGAGAACGACACCCGCGATTTTTTTGATTTGGCCAAAAACGAGCGGTCTGCAGCTTCAATGGCCTCCGCGTATCCAACTGAAGAAAACCTCAAGGATTATGCGCTTGCCCTGGAGGAACTTGATGATTTGGGCGCGCGCCTGACAAAGAACAGCCTGCTTGTGAGGGAGATGTATTGCGCCCCCCCGTTTTCTCCCGGCATTGTCGGGGCTTCAAGGGTGGAAGTTGCCCGGGCGCGCGATCTGCTCCTTGAAATCTCAAAAGCAGATGAAACCGCGGAAGCGTTTGCAGAAAGCGGCTTGCGCCTAAACGGCATCGCCCCCCTTCCTTTTGACCTTACGCCTAAAATCCAAGAAAACCAGGGCAATCCGCCAGGGGGCGGCTTGGCGGGCAACCGCACACACGCGCAGCAAACAAGTTATCTGGATTTCGATTTTGCGCTTTACGCCCCTTTTGCCGCCGGAATAATAATCGCGGCAATTTCACTCGCATTCCTTTTCCTGAAAAAATCCGGGAAATAATTCACCTTATGTAGCTTAAGTCGCGGGGGGCGGGCTGCGCGCCGCCCTCGATGGCAAGCTCGCCCTGCTTCTTTGCCTCCGCTTCCATCTTGCGGATGAATTTTTCCCCCGCATCTGCCTTCTGTGCAAGAGCTGCGACGTCGATTTTAATGCCCAGGATTTTTCCAAGGGCAAGCAGCACCGCCTGCGCCGACTTGGGGTCGACATACCCCCCGTGCGTTTCGCCCATGAGGCAGATGCCGTGCATCCCCCTCACCCTTCCAAGGCCAAGAAGAAGGCCTGCCGCCCCGATTATCCCCCCGCGCGTCTGCCCGAACGCAACCCCGCCCTTGGAGTACCTCGGGATTATTTTCTTGTGCGTGGCTGCCCCGAACACTTTTGGCTGGGGGGGCGCCTTGCCCGTGCCATAGCCCCCAAGCGTGATTATCTGCCGCCCCTTTTGCGATTGGAAATAATCAAGGATTTTTCCGGTGACTTCATATTGCGCTTCCGAAGTTGCGGCCTGCACGTCGCCAACAAGGATGAGCATGTCCCGCCCTCCCGCCTTTGCGTGGTAGAATTTCATCTTGAGCATCCGCACCACGCCGTTTTTCTGCATCACCACCTGGTGCGGAAAATGCGGGGAATAAAGTATCGCGATGCGCTCGGCCTTCTTTTCCTTGATAAGGTATTCGGCGGCAATCTTGCCAACAAGCCCTATTCCGGGCAGCCCCTCAATAAGCACGGGGTTTGACATTTTCACTTTCTTTTTGACTATGACGGTGGTGTGTTCCATTGCTCTCACAAGTTAGGTTGATTACGCCAACCCTTTTAACCTTCGTCTATGCCTCCCGTGCAAATCCAGCGGATTGAATTTTGCAGGATGCGGATTTTCCGCAGGCGCCCCGTGGCATGATTGCAAAAGAGTGTAATGCCCGCCCTGATGGCATTTGCGCAGCCACTTCATCCTTCTTCCTCTTCTTCCACGCCCTCTTTCCAGGAAAAGTCCAGGTTGTGCCCCTTGGAATAGCCCTCAAGATGGCCCTTTATGCCCTCAAGCAGCTTGTTTGCCTCCTTGTACTCCCCTTCAGTGGAAAGGACTATCTGGTAGCGCGGCGCGCCCAAATACTGTATCTTTAGAATGGAGCCCTCAGGCACTTTCACGCCCAAAAAGGCGGCGCGGATTTCCTCCACCCCCCTGTCCGAATACGAAGTGATTTCGGCAAGGGCGCGCACCTGCGCACGCACTTTCTTGATGCTTTTCTGCGCCACTTCAACGAGGCTCTTGAGCAGCCCTTTCTCGATTTTCATTCCCGCAAGGGCGGCTTCCCCTTCCGTTGATATCCCCTCAAAAGCCTGCAGCAAATCCCCGTACTTTGCAATTATCTGCCTTCTTGCCGCAAAAGCCTCGTCAGTTGTGCTCTTTGCGTGCTTCTTTGCAATCTCAAAAAGCTTCTCGGCCCTGCGGGTGTGCCTCACGCTTTCCTGCTTCGCCTTCTTCTCGGAATCCGAAACCCTCTTTATCGAAATGTCCACCTGGCTCTTGTCCGGTATTACGTTGTGCACCTTGGCGACAAGGCTTTGCCCCTCGTGCAAAAATTCGTGGATGTTCTTAATCCATCTTGGGGCCACTTCGGAAATGTGCAGGAAGCTTTCCCTCCCCCCGTACTCGTCAAGGGCGCAGAACGCCCCGTATGGCATTATTTTCTTCACTGTCGCAATGACCAGTTCATCGACTTCCGGCAAATCAACCATTCATGCAACCCCGCACCCAAACTAAAAACTGAAAATCAAAGCACTTTGGAAACCTTTCCCTTTCCGCCCGCAAGGCTCACCCGCGAGCCCGTGGGCTTTGCAAGCAGCGCATTGCACACAAGGCATTTGACCTGCCTTGACGCGTTGCCAAAAACGTTCTGCTCATTGCCGCATTCGCATTTTATCCTCAAAAACCTGCTTTTCATCAAAACACCTTACTGCATCTCAAGCTTTTTCTTCGTCCTTGAGCCGATTGTCCTGTTGTGCTTTTTTTTGCATATCAAGCATTCCATTATCACGACCTGGTGCTTGCCCTGCTTTTTCACGGATTTTTCGCCGGCGCGCTTGCCGCCGTGCCCCATAAGCGAGCGGTTGTGCTTCCGATCGCCGATTGACATGGAGCGCCTTGCGCCCTTGCTCACAAGCTTCACTTTGTGGGTTGTGTGCTTTTTGCAAGTCGGGCAGTAAGTCCTTGATTCCTTCGGATATTTCATGGCTTCACCTGTTAATCAACATTTTCAGCAAGACGCCCCCGCACAAGAAGGTCCGCTTCCTGCGGCGCAAGGGGTATCTCATCGCCGATTTTGAACGGCCCCACCGTGCTTCCATCCGATGCGCGGTATGCCTTGACGTCCTTTATTATTCTCAGCCTTTTTAAATTAATAGCAACAGCGGAAGCAACCGTGGACTCGCCGCCATTGGCCAAAACCGCCGCGGCAGGCGGGCTTAATGGGCCGTTTCCACCATCGGCATCCGCGTTTTCAATTTTTTTGCCGCTTATTGTTTTCGCAACCCTCAGGTCCTCCTCCTCAAAAAGCGAGCACGCCCTGTCAAATAATGCATGGTCTCCATCCGTCATGCCGGATGTCTCGTGCTTGTGCCCCTCATTTAAAGCCCTGAAAACAATCTTCTGCCTTCGCATCCTAAGGAGTGTGGAAAGCATCCGTGCCGCATTTTCACATTCTCTTTTTGCCTCGACAGAAGGCGAGCGGGAGGCAAGCTCGTTCATGGTGGCAATGAGGGCGGAAGCCGTGCTTTCAAAGTCAGGGGGCAGGCCCACCAGACTATTCGTCGCCTTCTCCTCGCGCGACAATTCGCACAGCTTCCTGTAAGTCAGCTCGTCTGCCATTTTCAACTCCCAGTTGTATTTGGCTTAGGAAAATTATTAATAGCGACTATTTATTCCGAACCAACAAAAGAAATTCTTCCCTGCTTAACCCCACATCCCGCACAATGGAAAGCAGTGTCCCGGTGTCAAGCTCTTCATGCAGCGGTATGGTAAATGCAACTTTCACGCCTTTTACCGTTCCAATCAGGTTGGCATGGCTGCCCCGTTGCCGTGTTATGGCGCAGCCTAGCCTGTTGCAGAATATTTTGAGAAGCTCACGCCCCGAGAGCCGAGGGAGCCTGCCGCCTGCCACGCTTTGACACCTGCCTTGCCTTTATGTTCGAAACGCCGTAGAACTTGCACCATTGTTCGTCCTCAAGGCAAAGCTGCAGTGCATCATTGAAGTTTTTCAAAGCCGCGGAAACGGTCTTTCCTTGTGTGGTTATGCGAAACGATGGGCAGTTGGCGACAAAGAATTTTTTCCCCTTGTAAAGATGCAAATCATACCTGATATCAAGGGTTGTCGGAGCCATTGTAATCCCGCAGTAATATCCGTTGCTTCATTTAAAACTCTTGCGAAGGGGTTTTTCCGCCCTCCCATCCGCCGTCTGGTTTTTAAAGCCCGTATTGGTTATTGCTTTCGAAGATTGAGGGTGAGTGCGGATGGAGTTCAACGTCAAATATGTCACCACGGCAGCGGTCGGAATGTCGATGCTTGGCGCGGTGGGCATCTTCCTCACCGGCGGGGGCATTTTGCAGCCGGTTTTCGCAATCCTCTGCCTTAGCGGCGCGGGCCTTTCAGTCCTCATCTACAAATACGGCTACTTCATCATACCCCTTGCCACCTCCCGCATGCGGATTGTGCAGATAATGGAGGGGAATTTCGAAATCCCCCCGGCGCAGGATGTCATACTCAAGCAGGTGGGCGGCCTCTATTACGCGTCATCCTTCCTCAATGTGAAAATCTACGAATCCACAACCGACAAGTCGCCTGAGGAAAACGTGATTTATTCCGAATATTTCGAGCGCGCAATCTCTTCCGTGCGCTTCCCGGTGAAATTCGCCATGATGGTGTATGTCAAGGACATGTCCTTGCACCGCCTCAAGCTTGAGACAAAGCACGCAGAGGCGCAGCTTCGCCTCTCGCGCGAGAGGGAAAAGCCCGACCCGGACGTGCTGCGCGTGGACCGCTACGAGAAGGAAGTGGGATATTACGAGAACCAGCTCAACCGCCTGGTGTCCGGAGTGAAACCAATGGGCGCCATCACTTACGTGATGACCACCGCAGTCGGAGTGTCAAAGGAGGGCGCCACCGCAACCGCAAAGGCGCAGGCAAACGAGCTTCGCGCCACAATCTCCAACGCGCTCAACGTGGAAGTGGTTGCGCTGCAGGGCGACGAGATGCTGCGGTGCTTCAACTGGGAACACATCATACCGCCAACGCAGGACGCAATGGACCAGGCGGTACTCTAAACTTAGGGGTTTGCAATGGGAAGGCTGACACTCTGGAACGTTACCAACAAGGAAATCGGCAGGCGCAACATTTTCGTGCGCCCGCCGGAGCCCCCGGAAGAATTCCTGATAAACGACCCCACCGATGGCATTTTCATCGGGCCGACGAAAATTTTCCACGTGCCCTTTTACTGGACGTTCCGGCGCATCACCAACCCGCACATCTGCGTGGTGGGCATCACCGGCGCGGGCAAGTCCTATTTTGTGAAAACTTTCCTCACGCGCGCATCATTGGTGTGGGGCACCAATGCGTTCATCATCGACTGGGCTGGGGAGTACCGTGACTGGGTGAAGCAGGCGGGAGGCAAAGTCATCGCCCTTGGCAAGGGGGCGTACATCAACCTCCTTGACCTGGGGGGCATGAAGCCCAACGACAGGATAAAGCAGCTTGTCCGCACGCTTGAAATCCTCACCGACATCGGAAGATACCCGGAGCAAAAAAGGCTCACCGAAGTTGCGATTGAAAAGGCGTATGTGCAGGGCAAATTCAAGCTCGACAGCAAAACACAGCGCGACGCCCTCGGCCGCCCGCTGAAGGCGCCCACGCTGCGCGACGTGCAGCGCATCCTTGAGGAGTCCCTTGAGGGGGGCACATACGAATTCCCCGCCGAATTGGAGAATGCGATTTACCGCATAAAGCAGTTCACGCGCGAGGGCGAGGATTATTTCGCGCAGAATTCCACGATAAAACTGGACGAGCTCACCACATCCGGCCTTGTCGACCTTGATTTGTCGGGCTTGCCCGACGAGGTTTTCCGCGCATTGGCGGGCCTGTCCATGCTGCAGTTCATCAAGGAAAAAATGCGCGAGGAGGGCTGGAGCCCGACCATGGGCCTGAAGCTTTTCGTTGTTTTGGACGAGGCGTGGAAAATAGCAAAGGACGACAATTCCGATGCCGTGATGATTGTTAGGGAGGGCCGCAAGTACCAGTTCGGCCTCATCGTCGCCTCCCAAAACCCCACGGACATTTCCGAGGCGATTTTCTCCAACGTCGGCACCACGTTCATATTGCGCGTGAAATTCGAGCGCTACCTTGACTACCTTCAGTCCACCCTCAACTTTTCCGATTTCATGCGCCGCGAGATAATCAAGCTGGGGGTGGGGCAGGCGGCCGTCAACATGGCTTTCCAGACAACGGCGCAATTCTCGGAAACCTTTTTAATCGACAAAATCGTAGGGGAGGAGCCCATGCAGGAGCTGTTCCTTGACATGAGCGGCCTTGCCGACGCTTCCTTGGGTGAGCAGGACATGGCAAAATCGGTTTCATTTGAAAAGGAGGAGCTCAAGAAAAGGCTCCGCTCGTTCGGCCTCGACGAGGTGCGCATCGAGGAGATAGTGGAGCTTTTCACGAAAAAGAACCGCCACATCTCCGTCATCGACTTCGTAATCCTGCTGGAGCGCTACGGCATCGGCAGGATAAACATAACCTCCTTCCTCAAGGATACCGGAGTTGACGACTCCACCGTAATCAACATATTCTCCAAGGCCGACTACAAGCGAAGCGGCATGGGGGAGCGCGACATCACGCAGGTTATCCTGCAGGAGGATTAGATGGCAATAAACAAGCGGGCGATAACGCCGGCAACCAATGCGGGGAATCGGCCGCCGGGAAAACAGGCGACCGTGGCGTGGAATGAGTTGGCAAAAATGCGCGCAATCATGGCTGGCAATATTACGGCGATGGAATGAAGGTGATTTTATGGCGTTGGGAAAATGCATCATGTGCGGCAACGAGGCGGACGGGGGGCTTGTCGCCAACACACAGGCAATCAGGGCAATACGCGCAATCAAGCAGAAGCTAAACATGGCGCAGAACAACACCCTTGTCGTATGCCCAAACTGCATCGAAATCCACGCCAAGAAAAGGAAAAATTTCGAGAACAAATGGGCGAAGCACGCCATTGCGGCGGCTGGCATCGTAGTGTTCTTCGTGTTTGTGCCCCCCGTGTCTGGCGCGCCTTTCAATTTGGCATCCCTTGTGCTTGCGCCAATGCTCGCAGGGGTCATCCTGCTGCTATCAGTCACAGATTACGTCCCGCCGCTTGCATCCGCCGCTTCAACACAAGGGCAGGCAACGCCATCCCAGGCGGCACAGCCCCCCGCATACCCGATGCCTCCGCCC